>Ga0137379_10003541_pt1 | contig 14610 bp, 7 predicted proteins | sample SagtaG_18_FD_104812 | JGI IMG/M metagenome (GOLD analysis project Ga0137379, IMG submission 104812) | Vadose zone soil microbial communities from Sagehorn Ranch, Mendocino, California, USA - Sage2_L_80_16 metaG | ecosystem: Environmental > Terrestrial > Soil > Vadose zone | place: USA...
AAAGCAGGAGTTGCAGGAGAGCGGTCAGCCCTCCTGCCGGGGCCTGGGGTACGTCGGGCATAGACCGAATTGGACACAGAAAACTCTTTTTATCTCCCCATGATTTGATGAATGCACCACTTACTAAAGTGTGATAGAAGTAGGCTAGCTGAGACAAGGGTCGAAATATGAAAACCGAGGATAAAGCTGTAAGTATGCTCAATGGGGCCAAGAGCATGCAGAATAAGACCACAGCAGTGCCCCACATAATCATTGTAGGAGCCGGGTTTGGCGGCCTGCAAGCTGCGCTTGCCCTGCGCAATGCTCCTGTCAAGGTGACGGTGATCGACCGCAACAATCACCACCTGTTTCAACCACTGCTCTACTGGGTTGCGACGGCGGGCCTATCTCCTGCTGATATTTGCTCACCGATCCGCCATATTCTCAGTAAACAAAAAAACACGGAAGTATTGATGGCCGAAGTGACGGGCATAGATGTGCAGGAACAGCGAGTGCTCATGCACAATCGATCTATCCAATATGACTATTTGATCGTGGCGACAGGTGCCCGCGACGGCTATTTTGGGCACACTGAATGGGAGCAGTTTGCTCCTGGGCTGAAGTTTATTGAGGATGCAACAACAATTCGGCGCAAGATACTGCTTGCGTTTGAAGCTGCCGAGATGGAGACCGATCCAGAGCGGGTCAAAGAGCTTTTAACCTTTGTGCTGGTTGGAGCTGGGCCAACTGGCGTCGAGATGGCCGGCGCCATTGCCGAATTGGCACATAAAGCTCTGGCGTCCGATTTCAGACATATCGATCCAGCGCTAGCTCGCATCATTCTGATCGAGGCTGGGCCAAGGATACTCGCTGCGTTTCCTGAGTCTTTATCACGCAGGGCACAGAAGAAACTGACTAAGATGGGAGTAGAGGTAAAAACAGGTACCCCTGTCGAGTCCATAGATGAGAATGGCGTCATGGTTGCCGGTGAGCATATTGCGGCGAAGACCGTGATCTGGAGTGCAGGAGTAGCCGCCTCTCCTGCTGGGCAGTGGCTTGGTACCGAGGTGGATCGTGCGGGCCGGGTGAAGGTAGGAAGTGATCTTAGCGTGCCCAGTCATCCAAACATCTTTGTGATTGGTGATACTGCCTCCATGATTCAAGATGGGAAACCGCTGCCGGGGGTTGCCCAGGTAGCTATGCAAGGTGGGCGCTATGTGGCTTCAGTTATTGCGCAGCGGGTTGCTGGAAAGGAGGCAAAACGAGCATTCCATTATCGTGACAAAGGGAACCTGGCGACCGTGGGGCGCTCCTATGCAATTGTCGATATGGGCAAAATTCGGCTCACGGGCTTTTTCGCCTGGGTTATGTGGCTTGCTGTACATATCTTTTTCTTGATCGGTTTCCGCAACCGATTTGTTGCACTTTTCCAATGGGCGTGGACCTACATCACGTATCAACGTGGCGCTCGCCTCATCACTTTTCAACAAAGGCCACCTTAATAGGATAATATAGTGCATGGGCTTGCTATGGGAGATCGCTTCTGGCTATAATGGGGCATCATTTAGACCATCAAAATTTTTGAGGTACGGAGTGCAAGTCCAGGCTACTCTTCCTATAGGGTCTGTTGTGCAAGGCCGTTACATCGTCGAGGAACTACTGGGTCAGGGCGGTTTCAGCGCTGTTTACCTGGTGCGAGATCAGCGTGTCAGGCACAATCTTTTTGCCCTCAAGGAGGCGATTAACTCCAGTAAGCGAGAGCGGGATCGCTTCACCTTTGAAGGTGAGTTACTCAGGCGGCTTGATCACCCGGCGCTACCACGCGTCTATCGTGCATTCGAGGATGATAAGCACGATCGAGCTTATATACTTATGGACTATGTTGAGGGGCCGAACCTGGAAAAATTACGGCAACAGCAGCCAGAGAAGCGCTTTTCGTTGCCCCAGGTGCTGGCCATCATGGCACCTATCGTGGATGCCGTTGCCTATATACAGCGTCAACAGCCCCCTATTATCCATCGGGACATCAAACCGGCCAATATCATTGTGCCAACAGCAGGTGATGAGGCCGTACTCGTTGATTTTGGCATCGCCAAGGAATATGACCAGGATGCAACTACTTCCGCCATTCGTCACGCTTCGCCTGGCTATGGAGCGCCCGAACAATATGGCAAAGGGACGAACACGCGTACTGACATCTATGGGCTAGGGGCAACCATCTACGCGCTATTAACTGGTGTCGTTCCCGCTGATGCCCTCTACCGCCTGACGCAACTGGGAAGTAATGGAGCCGACCCGCTAGAGCCTGTGAATTCATTAGCGCCGGATATCCCTATACCTGTAGCTGAGGCTATCCAGCGGGCTATGGCTATGAACAGCAATGAGCGTTTCTCCACGGTCGAGCAGTTCTGGCAAGCGCTGACCGCCGATCCAATGTGGCAGCAGGCACCAGCACCTCTTATTGCACCATCGGCCTTGCCTCATCCGCCTGCTGTTGCTGGACAAGCGGTTAAAAGGCCTGCCGTAATAGAACGACCACAAGCTCCCCGCTCTCAGAGGGGTGGCATAATTCCTCTCTTGCTGGCCTTCTTTGTACTACTCATTCTTTTGGCCCTTGGAACAGGCCTCTGGTTTTATATTGCAAGTCAATCGAGCGCTGGCACCGCTCCCCCGACGCCAGCACTTCACTCTAAAGCTACTGCTACAGCTCTTCCCACTTCCAGGCCGACAGCTACAGTTCAACCTACTTCCACTTCTACGCCCGGGTCAGGCATTCCAAATGTAGCGGGGAGCTATAATGGCACTATCCGTAACACTACCGTGAATCAATCTGCACCTATGTCCCTCTCGATTCAGCAGAATGGAGGAAGCATCAGTGGCTACTTCACGGTAACTTCTCCACTTCAGGGGAGTAACCCTTTCACCGGAAGCGTCGATGCTACTAACCACATCCAGTTTACGGTTCAGAGTTACAAGGGCAACGCACCCCTCTTTTTCTCTGGAACAGTGCAGCAGGGTGGCATTCTTAGCGGGACCTATTGCAGCCTGGATGCGACAGGCCATTGCAATCCGAATGCTGGAGGTTCTGGTACCTGGAAGGTTACTCTTGTCTCGCCTGGATCGAGCTTAACTTCATCTCCCCTTCTCTTTGACACGCCGCCAGCGGCGGCAAGCGGGGAAAAAGATGTGAGTGGGGACACTCCACACCCCGCTTAGGGGCGGCTGCCCCTAAGAACCCTGCTCTCCTTGCGGGAAAAAGTGTCAGGCACGGAAACGTTACATAATTCTGTATCGTGTATATCACTATGAAGCTATATTACAATTCTTTTTTCAGCTCTCTCACAAGAGGGGCAAGATACTATGTGATCAAGATGTATGGAAGCTAGCATGTTTTTGAGGTGAAGCGTGCAAGAGGTACAAATTATTCTCCCTCCTGGGAGCGTTATACGAGACCGTTATGTAGTAGAAGACCTGCTCGGCAAGGGTGGTTTCGGCGCTGTCTACCTGGTGAGCGACCAGCGTGTCAAAGGTAATCTTTTTGCTCTCAAAGAGATGGTCGACTCGAATAGGAAAGAGCGGGATCGGTTCATCTTTGAGGGTGAGTTACTCAAGCGACTTGATCATCGGTCGCTGCCTCGTGTCTATCGCACGTTCACTGATGACATACATAACCGAGCATATATGCTCATGGACTATGTCGAGGGGCCGAACCTGGAGAAATTGCGGCAACAGCAACCAGGGAAACATTTTTCGCTCTCTCAAGTTCTGTCTATGATGGCACCTATTATGGATGCTGTTACCTACTTGCATAATCAGCACCCTCCTATCATTCATCGAGATATCAAGCCAGCCAATATCATTGTGCCGAAGTCAGGTGATGAGCCTACGCTGGTCGATCTTGGCATTGCCAAGGAGTATGATCCCGATTCAACCACGACTGCTGTTCGTCGCTGTTCACCAGGTTATGGAGCACCCGAACAGTATAGCAAAGGCACCAACACGCGTACTGATATCTATGGGCTAGGGGCAACAATTTATACTTTATTGACGGGCGTAATTCCCACCGATGCCTTCCATCGCATGACACAACTAGGAAGCAAGGAAATAGATCCTCTAGAGCCAGTACGCTCGCTAGCGCCGACTGTTCCACGGCATGTAGCCGATGCCATTCATCGCGCTATGTCTATAAACAGCAATGATCGTTTCTCTACGGTCGAAGAGTTCTGGCATGCGTTAAATGCTCATCCAACCTGGCGACAGTTACCTATACCGCTTATTCCACCAGCAGACGCAGTTCATTCGCCCGTTGTTGCTCTGGGAGCGTTGGGAAATACTACGACCAGACCTTCACAAAACCTACAAGAGCCGCTCCCAGCTCACAGTTCGCGGAAACGTCGTGTGCTCCCTATTTTACTTGTCTTACTTGCACTTCTCCTCATTGGTGCGAGCCTCGGACTAGGTTTCTGGGCTTATGTTACCAGTCACCCAGGTGCTAATGTAACACCAGTCCCAGGGCACCAGGTTACTAGAGGAGCAGTTTCTCCTACGCCCCATCCGACGATGAAGCCTACTGCTATTGCTCCTACATCGACTCCAACTGCTGTGCCTACAGCCGTACCAACAGCAGTGCCGTCGCCTAGCCCTGCGCCGGTCACTTATCCGAATGTAGTTGGGAATTATAGTGGCACCATCGATGACACTACGGCGAACATAACTACATGGATGACTCTTTCGATTCAACAGAATGGAGGATACATCAGTGGCTACTTTACGGTAGGGTCTCCACTTAAGGGGAATAACTCTTTCACTGGAGCTGTCGGTACAAATAACTATATCCAGTTTACGGTTAAGGGTTACCAGGGCGACGCGCCCCTCTTCTTTTCTGGAACGGTGCAATCAGGTGGTAGGATGGGGGGGAACTATTGCAGCCTGGATGCGACAGGCCATTGTAACCCGAATGCTGGTGCTTCCGGCATCTGGTCTGTTTCTGCTATCCCACCAGGATCATTCTGATCCTCAATCGTCAAACCTCTGAATAAATCAGACGCGCTATCATCGACCCACATTGCTCTTGAGCTTGCTATGATCAGTGCCCTCTGCCTATAATCACAAGATGTAACTATCATGGAGGTGCAGAGTGCAAGAGGTACAAGCGAATCTCCCGATAGGGACCGTCGTCCGCGACCGTTATGTTGTGGAGAGCCTGCTCGGTAAAGGGGGGTTCGGCGCTGTTTATCGAGTGAGAGATCAACGTGTCAAGGGTAATCTTTTTGCCCTTAAAGAGGTGCTCATTCCGAATCAGCAAGATAAGGATCGCCTCATTTTTGAAGGTGAGGTGCTGAAGCGGCTTGAGCACCGGGCACTCCCTCGGGTCTATCATGTGTTCGAAAATGATACACATGATCGAGCGTACATCCTCATGGATTATATTGAGGGGATGAACCTGGAAGCATTGCGGCGACAGCAGCCCGAGGGACGTTTTTCGGTGCCCCAGGTGTTCAGTATTATGGCACCTATCATAGATGCCGTTGCCTATTTGCATCGTCAACATCCCCCTATTATCCATCGAGATATCAAGCCTGCCAACATCATTGAGCCAGCAGCGGACAATGGGGCCGTACTGGTTGATTTTGGCGTTGCCAAAGAATATGACCCGGTTGCAACTACTGCTGCTATTCGTGTTGCTTCACCGGGGTATGGGGCACCCGAACAGTATAGTAAAGGCACCAACACGCGTACTGATATCTATGGACTGGGGGCAACCATCTACACTCTATTAACTGGTACTGTTCCCATTGATGCCCTTTACCGCATGACACAACTAGGCAGCAGGGGGATTGATCCTCTAGAGCCGGTGACCTCGCCAGTGCCGACTGTTCCACAGCAGGTGGCCGAGGCTATTGCTTGTGCTATGGCTATGAGCAGCAATGATCGTTTCCCTACGGTCGAGCAGTTTTGGCAAGCTTTGAATGGCCAGCCCATGAGACAGCAACCACAAGCACCCCTTATTTTGCCAGCAGTGCCAGCGCCTTATCCGCGAGTTGTTCCTCGACAGGAAGCTGAAAAGACGACTTCAGGGACTGTACAACAACCGATGCCAGCCCCTTTGTTTGTTCCTCAACAAAGAGTTGGAGAGCCGCCAGCTCGGGTTTCCCAACGCCCGTCGCCAGCCCTCCGTCCTCGGAAATTCGGTGTGCCGCTTGTTTTACTGGCGCTATTGATCGTCTTGTGCATTGGAGCAAGTCTCTGGGCTTATGTTGCGGTTCATCCAGGTGCTGGTTCGCCCAATCCTACTTCCGCACCAGCTACCTATCCAAATGTAGCGGGGACATATAATGGCACCATTCATAATACTACGGCTGATATTCGCACAAACATGTCTCTCTCGATCCAGCAGAACCAGGGGAGGATCAACGGGAACTTCACTGTAGGCGATGAACTTCAAGGGAATGGTCCATTCGAGGGAACTATCGATACCGCCAATCATATCCAGTTTACAGTTCATAGTGATGAAGTTAGCGCTCCTATCTCTTTTTCAGGCTCGGTGCAATCGGATGGCAGCCTGAGCGGAACATATTGCAGCCTTAACGAGCAAAATCAATGCGACCCCTCTACTGGTGGTGCTGGCACCTGGCATGTCGCTCCTGCATCACCGGGATCGTCGGTGTCCACGCCAAACAACGATGATCAGGAGGGCCATCATAAGCGGAAGCACTTTTTTTAGGTCGAATGGGCTGTACGTGGCGCAGCCACGTACAGCCCATTCGACAGATTTCTTTGTGAGCGACCCTTGGGTCGCGAGTCCTTGTCTGGCATGACACTTGCCTACGGTTTTCTGATATACTATACCGCACATCGCTAAGATAGTCCTGTTTGCAAATTCAATTTGTTATATTTAGGAACACACCATGTTTTACGACCATGTGAAAATCTATGTGAAGGCGGGCGACGGTGGGAACGGCTCGGTTCACTTCCGCCGTGAGAAGTATGTACCCTTTGGTGGCCCGGATGGTGGAGATGCTGGCAGGGGTGGTAGTGTCTATCTGGAAGCTACCTCCAACTTGAATACCCTGATTGATTATCGCTTTCGTCACCATTTTAAGGCTGAAGCTGGGGGTGCAGGGATGCGCCAGAAGATGCATGGGGCGAAGGGGAAAGATATCGTACTGCCTGTGCCATGTGGCACGATTATTCGGGATGCTGACACCAATGCGGTGATTGCGGATCTTGTGGAGGAAGGACAGCGTGTAATGGTGGCGCGTGGCGGGCGTGGCGGTTTGGGTAACGTACACTTTGCCACAGCAACGCACCAGGCTCCGCGTGAGGCGCAGAAAGGTGAGCCCGGGGAAGAGCGCTGGCTGCTGCTCGAACTGCGCTTGATTGCTGATGTTGGGCTGGTTGGCTATCCGAACGCAGGCAAATCGACCTTGCTCTCAGTAGTTACTGCCGCTCGGCCTAAGATTGCCGACTATCCCTTTACCACCCTCGCACCCAATCTCGGTGTGGTGGCTGTCGGCCAGGCTGGAAGTGGCGATGAGTTTGGCTTTGTACTTGCCGATATCCCCGGTCTGATCGAGGGGGCAGCACAGGGCGTCGGCCTCGGTCATGAATTCCTTCGCCATATACAGCGTACTCGCTTGCTGATACACATGCTTGATGGTGCGTCGTTCGAGCGGGACCCCTGGAAAGATTTTCAAGCGATTAACCAGGAACTGCGTGAATACGATGAACATTTGGCAACACGTCCGCAGATTGTCGTACTGAATAAGATGGATCTGCCGGAAGCACAGGAACGGTGGCCCGCACTCAAAGCCCAGGCCGAGGCGGCAGGTTATCCCGTCTTTGCCATCTCTGCGGTCACCCATCAGGGCACCGACGAACTTATGCAGTATGTTGCTCAGCGATTGCAGGAGATTCGGCAAGAGGAGGCGGAACGAGCCGCGGCGATAGTGGATGCCCAGGCTGATATGGAAGGCCCTGTCCTGCGTCCACAGCCGGAAGATGCTTTTACCGTTACGAAAGAGCACGGTGTCTATGTTGTGCGTGGTAGGCTTGTGGAACGTAGGGTGAGCATGACCGACCTGGAGAACGAAGAGAGCATGGATCGTCTGCAAGTGGCGCTAGCCAAGGCGGGGGTCACACATGCGCTGGAGGAAGCTGGCGTCAAGGTAGGAGATCCTGTGCGTTTTGGCAAGGTCGAGTTGTATTGGGGGGAGTAGCATTGTGATATACTAAGTAATATCTGAAATTGCCTATTGTACGCTTAGAGCCTCCATATCACCGATATCTGCAGAATACGAGAGGTGCTGGGGACATGGGAGAGACGCTGAACCTGCTATTTCAAAAACGCGAGGATGGCACGTTTGAGTTAGAGGTAAAGGAGAGCTGGTCCGGGCGTACTGTCAGTGGCAGCTTTGTCCATCCTTATACTTCTCGGAAGCTTAACGCTCTACAAAAGAGACTCGATAGCCTGGAGAGTGGCAGGCGCGAGCAAGAGTTGCGTGAGATTGGACAACGGCTCTTTTCCGCCCTGTGTGGCCCCAGTGCGCCTGGAACCAGTCCTCGCCAGCCCTCGGGGCAGTCTATTCGTGCGGTATTGCGTAGCGTCATTCAACGCACCCTGCGCAGGCGAGGCACCGTAGCTCTTACATTCAATTTTGCGCTTGGCTGTGATGAATTCGCACGTTATCCCTGGGAACTGTTGCATAATAGCGAACTCTTCCTCCTTTCTTCAGGTATTTTTACCCTCACTCGCGTTATCGTGCGCCCCGATGAGCCAGTAGGATGTGAATTGCCGGTACATCCGCCGATGCGTATACTCTATATTGGTGCCTCGCCCATTGACCGTAAACCGTTAAACATTGAGAGTAGCTTTGAAGCGCTCGAACGCGCACTCTCTGGTCTGATCGTCGATGGCCGGGTGTCATTGGATCGGCTTGAGCCGCCTACCTACGATAATCTTGTATCCTATATCACCTCACATAGTGGCGGTGATGTCTTTGATGAGAGCGAAAACGCCATACCATGTTACGCTGTACATTTCGATGGCCATGGGGCATATGGACGCCTCTGCCCGGCAGAGAACTGTGGGGAGCTCAACGACGCCGACGCTCGTACGTGTGCTAATAAGAAATGTGGGAAATCGCTCACTGGTGTCCAGCCGCAAACCTATCTGTGTTTCTGTGATGATCAAGGATATAACAAGTATATAGGCACTCAAGCGCTACGTGGTTTATTTGTAACCAGTGATGTACGCCTGGCCGTTTTCTCTGCCTGTGAGACTGCTACCCTTAGTGAAGAGCGTACGCGCCATCAGCCGCGACGCGTTGCTTATGATGAAACGCTGGCGACAGCACTGGTGACCTCGCAGGTCCCTGCGGTTGTTGCCATGCCATTCTCTTTAGAAGACGACCTCAGCCCGACCTTTATGTTCCACTTCTATGATGCTCTGGCACACGGACGGACGCTGGAGGAGGCTTTATCCCGTGCTCGACAAGCCATGTTGCCCGAGCGTGAGAGGGGCTGGTACATTCCCGTGCTCTATCGACATGTGCGCGAAGGGCAAGAGGAGCCAGTCGCGCTTCTGGCTAGTAAGGATGCTCCCGAACACCATGATCATCCCTTAGCGCAACTGGGAGCCTCGACAACCTTTGTTGGGCGCGAGCAGGAACTGCATGACATCGGTGCTCTGCTCTCCGTTGCGGCTGGTGGCGAAGAACAGGAGACAAAGGGTCAGCAGGAGGGACGATCAGAAACGCACCACCTGGTTCTGACAGGACCGCCAGGGATTGGCAAAAGTGCCCTTGCGTGCGAAGTGGCCCAGCGTAACCGGATAAAGTTCCCTGGTGGTTTGATTGGCATCTCATTGCGGGATGGAAAGTCGTTTGGTGAGGCACTGATCGATATTGCGCATCATTTGCATAACTCTGCCAAGGCTCTTCAGACCCCCGATCTGGAGCGACGTACAAATCTGGTGCTTAGCCTGCTCCGTGCGCGGGCTGAAGATCGAGAACTTCCCTGTTTGCTGGTGGTGGATGGCTTTGATGAGGTGAAAGATGCCTCCGAGGTGAAGGCCTGGCTGCGTTTCCTCTGTTCTTTGCCAGCGCAAGTCGTTGTGCTGCTTACCTCGCGCTCTAATCCAACGACCATGGGGGTGCTAGAGGGAGCGTTATGCCACTGGTTTGAATATAGCGTCGGCAAAATGGCGGATGCTGACCTGCTCAAGCTCTTTAAGGAGTTGGCTGTCGGCACCGGCTTAGATCAGCGTATTCATCTGAATGATCCCGATCAGCAGACAGTCCTGGATGAGATCTGTACCTTACTGGATGGCTATCCCCTGGGAGCAGAACTGATCTTTGGCACGACGCATTCGATTGGTGGCAGACTCTATACCCCGGAGGCAGCGACACGTCCGTTGGAAGAGGTGCGTGATAAGCTGCGAGAAACGCCTCTGGAAGGTATTTGGGCGGTACTCGAGGTAGCGTATCAACGCTTAACCCCGCCTGCACGCTTGCTGCTTTCTTATCTTGCAGCTTTCAAACTCCCTTTTAGTAGTAAACAGATTGTTATGCTCGTCGCTCCTGGAACGCTTGCTCCCTCCCGTGAAGTTGTGCGCCCGGAACGCGAACAAGCTGGAGAGGATGTTCGTTCAGGCGGGCAGGATATGCTGAGTCCAGCAGAAAATAGTCTCTCGGCAGAGCTTGCGCAGAACTGGCCTGCTGCACGCGATGAACTCGTGCGGACTTCATTTATGGGCTTCGATGGGCGTGTCTACACAATTCATCCGCAGATTCGTCACTTCGCGCTCATGAGCCTATCTGTCGAGGAGCGTCGCCGCGTGCGTCGTGTTGCAGCGGACTACTACCGCAGCCTACCTCATCCCACTCCACAGGAATGGTTTGCAGCCTTTGAACACTTAGAAGAAGCGGGCGAGCCGCAAGACCTGCAGAAGGCTGTACGCCTGGCTGTGGATGCCTCCTGGGCCTTAGGTGGTCGTGGCTATGCTTCAGAGCTACAGGCGATGCTGAGCCGTGCGGAAGTGCATGCCTTACGGGTAGGCGATAAAACGGGTGAGGGTCAGGTGCTCTGCTGCCTGGGTGCTATCCTGCGTCTGCTGGGCAAGTACGCCGAAGCGCTCGCCTGTCTTACGCGCAGTTCGGCCCTCCATCGTCAGCAGAATGAATACGATGATGCTGGTTGGGCGCTCTATGAATTGGCCATGCTCTGCCGGGAAGAGGGGAATTTGCAGCGGGCGACCCATTATGCAGAACAGGCTCAAGATCTCTTCCACGAGGCTAGTGATCAGAAGGGTGAGGCATGGATGCAGATGGTATTAGGAGAGGTCAAGCGTGGCTATGGACAGTATAAAGATGCCCAGGAGCATTTTGGACTTGCCCTGGCTAGCTTTCGTGATCTTTACAGTGATGATGGCTCTGAAGGCTGTGCCTGGGTCTTGCGGGACCGCGGGACTGTCTATGAGGTCTTGGGAGAGTACAGCAAAGCGCTGGCGGATTATGAAGAAGCTTTGCGTCTCTTCAACACGCTAGGGCTACTATCTGGGCGAGCATGGGTCCTTGCCGATCAGAGTGTTGTGTATACTGACCTGGGCAAGCTCGATCTCGCAGAACAGGCATGTAGCGAAGCCATCAGTATCTTCCATGAACAGGCCATCCGCCGTGGTGAAGGATGGGCCTTGCGCGCTATGGGCTATCTGACGGGGGAGCAGCACAATTTGGTTGATGCTCGTAGCTACTATGACAAAGCGCTGGGGATTTTTAAGGAGTTGGGTGACCGGGTAGACCAGGCACGGCTTATGAATGCCCTGGGAGCCGTCTCGTTTGATGAAGGGGAGCGCCCGGTGGCAAAGGGATTCTACGAGCAAGCTCAGGCTGTCGCACAAGAGCAAGGCGCACGCCACATTGAGGGTCGAGCCTTGCGAGGGTTGGGTGATGTGGCATGTGCTATGCATCAATTTAATGAGGCTGAGAACTACTATCAAACTGCCTTCGAGATTGCTACCGAACTGGGTATTCTTGCTGAACGTTGCGCAGTATTGCGTCGGCTGGGGGAACTGCGTTATAAGCAAGAACAGTATCGCCAGGCCCTGGATTTCTGGGTGCAGGCTCTTACCCTTGACCGTCGCCTGGAGCACCCTGCTCGCCAGAATTTGCAGAACCAGGTAGATAGGCTCGTGAAGGAACGGTCCTTGCAAAAAGCCTACAAAGAATTCTGCAAAAAGTATGGACTGGAGTGAACTACAACTTATTTTGTAGCGATAGAAGATCGCTCTTTTAGGTTTCCCTTCAATAGCAAGCGCACCAGGCGAATGAACCAGTTTCTTCGTACTAGAGGGGCAGGGTTATCTGCAAGGTCATTCTTTGGAGTTGCTCTGCTGCTCACATTCCCATTGGTAGGAGGGATGGGGGTAACACTGCGCAGTGGTGCTGTGGCCTTGCGCTCCTCGTCATCATCGTCATCCGCGCGCGCAAGCCTGCTACCAGCAAAGTCATCCATGGTTTCCTCGCTGCGGACTGGCTCGTGGGGGTTAGGCAAGTCGGCTGGCGGCAGATTGCCAGTGATCATCGGCGGCTGCTGTTTTATGATCTGGTCACGCCTCAACGGTTGCGTCTCTTGCTGTTCTAAAGCGAGACGGTTATCGACCTCTGTCAAGAGTCGAACAATCTCCGGACGCAGTGCGCGATTGCTATCGGGAATGCGCGTCCACTGTGCCAGCGCTGCAGGGTAGTAGCCAGCGCGATAGCAATAGAGGCCAAGCATTGCGCGGGCATCAAAGATGGTCATGCGCTGCCACAGGGCAACCTCCTCGGCGGGTGTCTCTATCACATCTTCGCTGGCCTCGATGATCTCAACGAGGTGATACAAGCGCATGCCCATCAGTTTATAGGGGAAGCCATAAAAGAGGGCGAGTCTACGTCGGCGTGTGCGCTCAGCGGGATGCGCGCCAACAAAGTACTGGCGTGACCATGAACCACTAGACCAGACGATCCACGCGAGTATCAACACCAGGAAACGACCAAGGTAGCGTTCCCACGGCTCCGGTGCTGAACCAATCAGTACGCCTAATACGGCGAAACCTGCTCCCAATGCCCATGCGCCGTAGACGAGACGGCGGCGATCCCATCCAAGCAGATCGAAATGATGGTGGAGCGGCGTTGCCAGGAATGGAAGTGGAAACTCTGTGTGCGGTACACTCTCGCGAGTATTGGCAAAGCGTAACACCTGAAGATGCCGACGGAAGAAGCGTGTCATTACTCTAGCTGAGATAAGGGCGGAGAGACCTTCCAGCACAAAAGCTCCACCGATCATAAGCAGAAGGGTTTCCTGGCGGGAAAAAATGGCAATCATAGCCAGTATACCGCCAAGGCCAAGAGCGCCACTATCGCCCATGTAGATTCTGGCCCGTCGCCTGGCACCGCCGCGACGAGCACGAGCTGCCCAAGCCGATGGCCAGTTCCAGGGCAGGTAGCCGAGTACGCTGCCAGCGCAGAGCAGCGACAATACCTCTAAGACGAGTCCTTGTGGGTGCTGAGGATCGATAATACCGATAATGATAATACCAAAGGCCAGGGCTGCACTGAAGACCAGGCCGCCTGCCAGTCCATCGAGTCCGTCGCTAAAATCGACAGAGAGCGAAGTCACGCTGCCAATGACGCCCGCCATGAGCATGAGGAAGATGAGCCAGGCGTAATAAGCAATTTGTCCCTGGTAAACGGGGCAAGGAAGTGGTCCATGAGCGTCAGAACGCAGATGCGGACAGAGAAGGGGGCCAATAATGGGGAGTTGTGTATAGGGTGTGTAGGATTCTCGCCCGCCAGGAAGGAGCAAGAAATAGAGAAGAGCGGCAGCCATGGAGACAAAAACTACCCCGGCGAATTTTGCACGTTCTGAGAGACCTTCTCGGCTGAAGACTTTGTGCCAGTCGTCGATAAAGCCGAGAAGCATAAAGGCGGCTGTGGCACCTAAGCCGATAAGCAAGAGCGTCCATTGGTCGTGATCGAAGTGGAAAAGGAAGCCTGCCCCGATACCGATGAGTAGCATAGCCAGAGTAAATGCTGGACCGCCCACTAACGGCAGTTCAATCGTCTTAATTTCTCGCCCGCTTGCAGGAAGGTCTGAGCGATGGGGACCAGGTTTGTATTCGCCACTGCGGAACTTCGGAAACAGCCACATGGCTATACCGCAGAGTAGCAAGCTTACCACCGCGCAGGTGACAAGGATCAGTAGCAACCAAAGTGAACCCATATATACTCCCGAGACGGAAAGACGGCCCAGGTGTCTGCAAAGTGGGATGCCTGGTTCACCCCTACACACATGTTAACGTCGTATAAGCATTGTCAGTAACGTAGGTAGCTACACTTCCAAACTTCGTAATTGTTCGCGTGCCACTCGGCGATCATCCCAAGGCAGCTTCTCTCTTCCTATAAGGATGCTTTGCTCGTGGCCTTTCCCTGCCAGGAGAATCGTATCGCCTGCCTGAGCATATCTAAATGCCGTGGCAATCGCCTGAGTGCGGTCCGCAATACAGAGAAAGTCGCGTCCCTGGCGTTTCCCTATTGCCTCTGCGCCCCTGGCAATGTCGCGCAGAATGCTCTCGCGATCCTCATCGCGGGG
>Ga0137379_10003542_pt1 | contig 14609 bp, 20 predicted proteins | sample SagtaG_18_FD_104812 | JGI IMG/M metagenome (GOLD analysis project Ga0137379, IMG submission 104812) | Vadose zone soil microbial communities from Sagehorn Ranch, Mendocino, California, USA - Sage2_L_80_16 metaG | ecosystem: Environmental > Terrestrial > Soil > Vadose zone | place: USA...
CACGGCCAGTTCGGTGTGGTACTCGGTTCGGGAGAGGGCGCCGGCGATGCAGCCGACGTAGCTGCCTCGCTCGGCTCGCTGCGCGGGGGTGAGGTGGTCCTCGGCAACCACGTCCGTGATGCCGATCCGCCCACCGGGCTTGAGGACCCGGAAGGTCTCGGCGAACACCGCCGGCTTGTCGACCGACAGGTTGACCACGCAGTTGGAGATGACCACATCGACGGTGGCGGCCGGCAGGGGAATCTGCTCGATGTGGCCCTTGAGGAACTCGACATTGCGGGCGCCGGCCTCTTCGGTGTTGCGGCAGGCAAGGGCGAGCATCTCCTCGGTCATGTCCAGCCCGTAGGCCTTGCCCGAGGCGCCGACGCGCTTGGCGGACAGCAGCACGTCGATGCCGCCGCCGGAGCCAAGATCCAGGACGGTCTCGCCTTCGCGCAGCTCGGCCACGGCGGTGGGGTTGCCGCAGCCGTGGCTGGCCAGCACCGCGGCCTCGGGTAGGGCGTCACGCTCGTCGGCGGTGTAGAGCTCGGCGCCGATCCCTGGCTGGTCGTCCTCGCCGGGGATGCAGCAGTCGGCACCGCAGCCGCAGTCGACCGGCTGGCCGCAGCCGCATTTGGCGCCGGCGGCGGCGAGTTCGGCCAGCCCGGCGTAGCGGGCGCGGACCCGCTCGCGCAGGGCGACTTCCTCGACCAGACCGTCAAGGAGCGGCTCGTGGTTCCCGCTGGCCGGCTGGGATCTAGTGCTCATGGGGTGTCTCCTTGGAGGTCGGCGACGGCGGCCAAGCGGCCGACGGCGTCGCGGTTGAGCGAGTAGTAGGCCCAGGTGCCGCGCTGCTCACGATCGAGCAGCCCGGCGCCGACCAGTTTCTTGAGATGGTGGCTGACGGTTGGCTGGGCGAGCCCCAGCGGGCCGGTGAACTCGCACACGCACACCGGTTCGGGGCTGGTGGCCAGCAGGTTGATGATCTTGATCCGGTGGGGATCGGCCAAGGCCTTGAACAGCCGGGCCGTGGCCTCGGCCTGCTCGTCCGACAGACTTGGCGCCCCAAGCGGGGCGCAGCACGCCGCTGGCGCCACCGTGTCGCTCGGGGAGAGGGTCGTGGTGGTCATCGCAGCCCCGCCCGGAAGGCCAAGGCGCTGGTCCTGGCCTGCTCCCGCACTATGTGAGCGTGGCAGTGGGTGTCACAGACGACACCGCAGCGCTCGCAGAATCGGACCCGGGCAGGGTCGACGGGCCGCCGGCGTCGCAGGAAGCTTCGCATCGCATGCTCCTACATCGATAGTTGTCGATGCAGAGGATGGCACGCTATATCGAGATCTGTCAATGTAGCCGCCCGTGCCACTCAGGAAGCCGGACAGAAGCAGGCCGATGTCGGATCGGCGGGTAGAGATCGTGAAGACGCTGTGGGCCACCCCGGTGCTGCGAGCGCTGGTCGGCAGGGTAGATGACGGCCGGCTGCGTCGCCGGCCGGCGCCGGAGGAGTGGGCCATCATCGAGGTCGTCGGCCAGCTGGCCGACACCGAGGACCGGGCGCTCGGCCGGGTCCGCCGGATGCCAGCCGAAGACAACCCGCGGCTGGAGCCCTTCGATCGGGAAGCACTGGCCGCACGACGCGCCTACCTGCCACTGGACCTTGCCACCGAACTGACCCGCTTTGAGGAGCTGCGCCGCCAGCACCGCGCTGCTCGAGGCCGTCGATGGGCCGGGGTGGGAGCGTGCCGGCTGGCATGGGGAGCACGGCCAGCTCTCGGTCGTGCTGGACGAGACCCACGTGGCTGCGGAAGAGGTCGACCACTTGGCCCAGATCGCCCGGCTGCTCTAGACGGCCAGCGGCGACCACCAAGACGCTCCACGCCTCTGCCCCTTGCCGCCGGCCACTGGATCAATCTATGTTGATCTAGATGGCTACCAGGGTCGCACCCACAACCCCGCAGGTCAGCTCTCAGGCGTTCCCGGTCGAAGTGGCCCGGGCGCTGGGTGATCCGCTGCGCTGGCGAATCGCTGAGCTGCTCAGCACTGAGCAGCTGTGTGTCGCCCACCTGGCCGAGGAGTTGCAGGCCCCTCAGCCGCTGGTCAGCCATCACCTCAAGATGCTCCGCCAGGCCGGGCTGATCGAGCCTGACCGCTACCGCTACTGGACCTACTACCGGCTGCGGCCCGTCGCGCTGGTCCGCCTCGCCACCACCCTCGGGTTGTTTGCCCGCTCCTCACCGAGCGGGACCGCCTGTCGGCGCTCGGTCCCCGGCGCCGACCCTGCTTCGTCGCTCCCTGCCCGTCCGGCCAGGCCACAAGGAGGCAGGCCCATGCCGTTCAGCGACCAGCTCGACCCCGTCAGCCGCAAGACTTTTGCTGACTCCATCGAGTCGCTGCATGAGGAGTTCCGTGGGATCTTCTCGCTGGAGACCGTCGAACGCTACGTTGACGAGTCGATCGACCGGCTCCAGGGCGCGCGGGTGGTCGACTTCATCCCGCTGTTCGTGCACCGCTTCGCGCGGGAGCGGCTGCGTGCCCTCGCCCAAAGCCAAGGAGCCATCGTGAAGGACGTCCCCGAGGTCCTGTTCGTCTGCGTCCACAACGCCGGCCGCTCACAGATGGCCGCCGCGTTGCTGGACCATCACGCCAAGGGCAAGGTCCACGTCCGCTCGGCCGGTAGCGACCCGACCGACAAGATCAACCCGGCCGTGCTGGCCGCGATGGACGAGTGGGAGATCGACCTGTCCCGCGAATTCCCCAAGCCGCTCACCGACGACTTCGTGCAAGCCGCCGACGTGGTCATCACCATGGGCTGCGGCGACGCCTGCCCCATCTACCCCGGCAAGCGCTACGAGGACTGGGAGCTGGACGACCCGGCCGGCCAGCCCGTCGAGGTGGTCCGACGCATCCGCGACGACATCGACGCCCGCGTCCAGCAGCTGCTGGCCGAGCTGATCTCCGCCAGCGCCTGATCCACCGTCGAGGGGATCAACGGGCCACTTGATGCCGCTGCTGGCGGTCGGGGCTACGCCGGGATCTCGGCTGAGCGACGCGCCGGGGAGCTTCTGGCTGATGATCACGCACTCCGGAGCACGACATCTCGTGAAGCGGGTGCAGCGGGTGCAGCGGTAGCGAATCCCCCCATGCCTGAGTTGCCGCCCAGCTGCTGAGCGTGTGACCAGAAGTTCTGCACGTAACCCGAGGTGGCCGAGCGTTGAGGGGTATCGGGAACAGCACCTGCATGCTTTCAGCAGAAGACCGAAACTGCCGGCCCACAGCGACGATGGCCGAGCCGAGCGGTGATCCCTCACGACGGCCTGTTTACGCGCCGCCGCAAGCCCAGCCACAGCATGGCGGCAGCAGCTGCCACTGATCTGCCTGGCCGAGCGGAAGGTACTCAGGCTGGCGGGTGACTGGTTCTGCCGGTCGGGCGGGATTTGCGTCCGGCCGCCGGGGCGGTGGACGCGTAGGCGGCCACGAAGCCCTGGCGCCAGCTCGGGTAGCGTAGCTCCCAGCCCAGCTCGCGCTTGGCCTTTGCGTTCGAAGCACCGCGGGACTGGGTTGCCCCCATCACCACGTCTTGGCCCGCGATGAGCTGGACGAGCCAGGCGGGGACGTGACGGGGCGGCTTTGCGCCGAGCGCGTTTGCCCAGTGCAGGGAGCCATTCGCGCGTGGGGGCTGGCTCGTCGTCGACGATGTTGTAGATCGCCGGGCCGTCGTGCTCGAGTGCGAGGACGGTCGCCGCGGCGGCATCGTCGAGATGGATCCACGAGGTGACGCCTTCGCCGTCGCCGATGATCGGGAACCGCCGTTTGCGCACGAGCCGGACCAGCGCGTCATCGGCGGCGCCGTAGAAGCCGCCGTAGCGGAGCGCGATCCCACCGGCGTCCGTAACCGCCTGGTCGAGGTAGGCCATCGCCGCGTTCGTCTCTTGTGCTCCCGCTGGCGGGTTGGAGTCGAGCGGGTCGTCTTCGGTCTTGACCATCCCACCCTCGCGGGCGTAGCGGTAGGGGGCGAAGCTCTGGGCGACGAAGCGGTGCACGCCCGCCTCGCGCCCCGCAGCTAGGAGGGCGTCGGTGCCCTGGGTTCGGAGGCGGTTGGTCTGGGCGAAGGTTTTGTCGAGCTTCCTCGAGAAGCCGCCGTCGGCGAGCGCCGTCGCCTCGTGGACGAGCGCGTCGGGCTTCGAAGCGACGACCGCCTTGATCACGGCCTCGCGGTCGAGCAGGTCGAGCGCCACCGGTTCGGCGCCGAGCGCCTTCAGGCGCGCCGCCTTCTCGGGCGACCGGGCGGTGCCGATCACCTCGTGCCGGGCTTGGATCAGCTGGGGGACGAGCCGCGTGCCGATGGCACCGCTCGCTCCTGCTACGAAGACTCGCATCATGTCCTCCTTTCGGTCACACCAGCGGGATTTCGCGGGTCTAGTTGTATGACCCGGCGCGACGGAGGAATGTGACCGATGGATGAGCGCGAATGTTGGCGGAACGATTCGAGGAGCACCGGACCCGTCTGCGAGCGGTGGCCTATCGGATGCTCGGCTCGCTGAGCGAGGCGGACGACGCGGTCCAGGAAGCGTGGCTGCGGCTGAGCCGCTCCGACACGAGCGACTTCGAGAACCTCGGTGCATGGCTGACGACGGTGGTCGGACGCGTGTCGCTGAACATGCTCCGCTCCCGCGCGGCGCGGTGCGAGGAGCCGATCGGGGTGCACCTGCCCGAGCCCATCGTCGACCCTGCGGACGGCACCGATCCCGAGCACGAGGCGCTGCTCGCCGACTCGGTCGGCCTCGCGCTTCTCGTCGTGCTCGAGACGCTGACGCCGGCCGAGCGGCTCGCGTTCGTGCTGCACGACATGTTCGCTGTACCCTTCGATGAGATCGCGCCGATCGTGGAGCGCTCCCCTGAGGCGGCACGGCAACTCGCCAGCCGCGCCCGCCGGCGGATACGCGGTACCGCTCCGATTCCCGACGCTGATCCGAGCACCCAGCGGGAGGTGATCGACGCGTTCCAGGCCGCCGCTCGCGACGGCGAGTTTGACGCGCTGGTCGCAGTGCTCGCCCCTGATGTCGTGCTCAGAGCCGACGCTGGCGGTGTGCCGGCGGTCGCGCCGATCGAGGTCCGTGGGGCGGCGGCGGTGGCCCGCCGGGCGCTGAGCTACTCGCGTCTTGACCTGGTCCAACGAGCGGCGCTGATCAACGGCGCTGCCGGAGTGGTCACGCTCCGGGATGGACAGCCGTTCGCGGTCATGGGCATCACGGTCAGGGGCGGGAAGATCGTCGAGATCGACATCCTCGCTGACCCCGAGCGCCTCAGCCGGCTCGACCTGACCGTCCTGGACCGCTGACCGCCGCCGAGGGGCCGGCACGCTCGCCCGTCAGGCGAGTCCACTCGAGCCAGGCGGGCGGTCACATTCTCCGGCCGCCACGGGTCATACCAGTGACGGCTCAGCGAGCCCGAAAGTCTTGCTCATGCCGACAGCGCCCCTCCCACCGAGCAATCCCGCTAGCGAAAGGAGCCAACCGACATGTCCTCATATCTCGCCCCGATCGATAAGCCGAAGGGCTTGATGGTGAAAATGGTGTACCGGTACACGCGCCGACAGTTCGGCAAGGTCCCGGGCCCGTTTAGCGTGTTCTGCGCCCGGATGCCGTCGGCGTTCACAAGCTTCTATGGGAAGGTCTCCAAGCTCGACAAGAAGCTCCGCCTGTCATCCGATACCGTGCTGCTGATCCGCGAGCGCGTCGCGAGCACCAACATGTGCCTGTGGTGCATGGACGCCGAGAGGTGGTATGCGGTCAACAAGGCGCCGCACAACGTGCCGAAGCTCGACGCGCTCAACGAATACCGGACCAGCCCGCTATTCAGCGACAAGGAGCGCGCAGCACTCGATTTCGCCACCGAGCTGACGGAGCACAAGCACGTGAGCCCCGAGACGTTCGCGGAGCTGTCGCGCCACCACAGCGAGCGCGAGATCTGCGAGATCGTCTGGCTCGTCGCAAGCGAGCACCTCTACAACATCAACAACATCGGCCTGAACATCGGCTCGGATGGGATGTGCGAGACGAGCAGCAGACCCCAGTCCGCCGCCGCGCGAGGGTAATCAGGGAAACGGCAGCGGAACGCCTGACCGTACTCGGCCACGTGCGTCCGCGCGCGAGTGCTCCTCGGCGGCAAGAGGGCGTGACGACCGCTGCATGCTCACGCGAGATGCGGAGGGACGTGCGTGAGCTTGTCGGGATTGAGGATCGATCAGATCCCAGATCCCAAATCAGCCTGTCACGGCCAGGCTGCTGTGCTACCGGCCCGACGGCTCGGCTTCAAGGCTGCTGTTCGGCTTCCACCACGGCAGCTACGACACCGCCACGCTGATCGGGGTGCCACCGGGCTGCACGGGTTCCTCGGTGGCGCGCCGGTCAGCCACGACCAGCTCGACCTGCTGGCCCTCTGCCGGGTCAAGGGCGTCGACTGGAACCTTCTGGCCCGTGAGGCGCAACGACCGGGTGGACTTGGCCGGCTCCTTGCGGGTGAGGTGACCGAGGACACGCCTGCGGCACGCGAGAACGCTGCCCTGCTAGTGGCGGCCAAGGGTGAACTCGACCGTCACCGATAGGCGGTCCTCGTCGAGGTGAAGCGCCGAGGAAGTGGATGCCCGGCTCATCACGGTGCTCGACCCACAGTATCCGCGAACCCTGCGGCTGATCTTCAACCTGCCGCCGTTCCTGTTCGTCCAGGGCACCATTGGAGAGGTGGATCTGCGGAGCGTCGCCGTCGTCGGCACACGGCAGGCCACCGATCTTGGCATTCGGCGTGCGGTCAGCATGACGCGGCAGCTCGTCGCCGCTGGCGTAACCGTGGTATCCGGCCTGGCCCGGGGGATCGACACGGCCGCCCACACCGCCACCCTCGACGCGGATGGGCGGACGATCGCCGTGATCGGCACCGGGATCACCCAGTGCGACCCGAAGGAGAACCGCGCGCTTGCCGACCGGATCGCCAAGGCAGGGGCGGTGGTCTCCCAGTTCTGGCCGAGCGCCCATCCGGCGACCTGGACATTCCCCAGGCGCAACGTAACCATGTCGGGGATCGCGCAGGGCACCGTCGTGATCGAGGCGAGCGCCACTTCGGGAGCGAAGATGCAAGCCAGGCTCGCGCTCCAGCACGGCAAGAAGCTGTTCCTGATCCGCAGCCTGGTCGATACCTACCCGTGGGCGGCCAAGTACGCCGAGCAGCGCGGCGCCTATGTCGTCGAGGACGTTGCCGGCGTGCTTCGAGAACTCGCCGACCCGGCGGCGATCCGCGATGCGGATGCCCGTCGGGTCCAGCTCGGCCTCGGGCTTGGGTGAGCGTCGACCCGTTCCGCGGCCTGGATCCCAAGCCGACCGGGTTTGGGACCTGCGCGGGCTGCCCGTACCGCGACACCGGCACGGCCATGCTGTGCTACAGGTGTGCCCGCCAGACCATGCGCGGCCTGCCGAGGCATCGATGTCGGGTGTGCGACCAGGCGTTGAGCGCCCCGGGAGCTGAGTGCGGCAACCCGGTCTGCAACTGGTCGGACCCGGGCGTTCCGTTGGAACTTCGCGGTCGCCATGCGTGACGGCGCCCTCGAGCGAGCCATCACTGCCTACAAGTACCACGGTCGCCGCGGCTGGGCGCTGGTCTTCGGGCGGGTGCTCGCCGGCTTCCTGTACGAGTACCAGACCACCTTCGACGAGTTCGACCTTGTCACCCCCAGCCCGACCTTCGTAGGTCCGGGCGGACGGTCCTTCGACCACACTGCGGCAGTGCTGCGCGAGGCGGCCAAGCTGGACGTGACTGGCCTCGTGTTCGCGCTCGATCCGCCGGTCATCGTCAAGACCGGCCAGACGACGCCGCTGGTGGGCCTGAACTGGCAGCAGCGCCGACAGGTGTGCGAGGTCGAGTGGCCGCGGGTGCTCGACGTGCCGGACCCCTCGCGGGTGCGTGGCAAGGCGATCCTCGTCTACGACGACGTGTTCACTGATGGCCTGCTCCTCAACACGGTAGCCAGGAAGCCCCGGTAGGCCGGCGCCACGACCGTCTGTCAGGTGACCTTGGCCCGCCAGCCATGGGCTCGCCCCAGCCGCTGAGGCGACAGTTCAGTTCAGTATTTCTTCGCCAGATGCATGAGCTACGGCGTCGTCAGCTCCTCCAGCATGAGCTCCGAGGCTGGGAGCCCGCACGTACGCCTCGCTCGCTGATCAGCTGGCAGCCTCGCGGAGCGATGCGAGCAGGTCGACGATTGCGCTGACGACGAGGTCCGGGTGGGCGCGGTGGACGAAATGGTCGCCCGACTCGGCGTGCAGGTGGATGCTGCACTTCGAAAGCAACGCGAGGTCGGCCTGCAGTTGCTGCCAGGTCGCCTCGGCGGTCGGCGGCCAGAGGTCTGCGGTGTCCGGGCCTCTGGTGATCACGACCAGCGGAAGCTGCCCGAGGCTGCCCGGCGTACCGTCAGCACGGCCTACCGCAGCAGCCAAGCTCGGGAACGTCAGCATCTCCCCGACAGCCGCCCGGCGCTGCCGCGAGCTCCGTCGCAGCGCCACCGCCCCCTCGGCCACCCGAGGCGAAAGCCCGCGACGCAGGTGCGGCGGGATATCGACGCCATGGCCATCTCTGGCGCGAAGATCCGCCCGCAGGCGGGCCAACCCGAGCGGACGAACCGCGGACTTGGCGGTGCGGAGCCACCATTGGGACCGGGAGAACCGCCAACCGGCCGAGCTTGCACGGAGCTGGCGCTGCTGGTCCGGGTGGCTTGAGTCCACCAGCACCAGGCCCGCTACCTGCTCGGGATGCAAGGCGGCGTACAGCCGCATCAGGAGCCCACCAAGTGAATGGCCGACGAGGACGTACGGCGGTGGGATACTGGCCGCCACAACCAGCCTGTGGAGATCCTCGGCCATCCGCCTGGCCGTCGGCCAGCGACCCGGATCGCTCCAGCCCAGACCTGCCCGGTCGTAGACGACCACAGTCGTGTGCTCCGCCAGGTGACGCTGAACCTCCGCCCACCCGTCACCTGGCTCCCCCCAGCGACGACGCGATGACGACGGCAGGCCCGCCCTCACCGGCGCGCAACAGATGCAGGCGGCGACCGCCGATGTCGACCAGCTCACCCGGCGGCGGATAGCGTCGGCGGTCGCGTTAGCCTGTCACGGTGGTTGTTGGCGAACGAGGCGTGGTCGTCGGCGATGTGGAGGACGGCGAGGATCCCGGCTTGGGCAGGCCCAGGCACCCGTTGACGAAGTACGCTTGTCGCTTCGCCGCGAACTCCTTGCCGTCCTCGGGATGGTCCGATGCGGCGGTCGCCGCGTAGATCTCGCGGCAGGACTTGTCGTCGGCGGTCAGGCCCTTGGACAGCAAGGACTTGCGGGCCTCGCCGCCCTGTTGCCAGGTCGTGTCAAGGGTCTTCAGATCCTTGGTGAACTGCTGCTCTGGTGTGGGTGTGAGTCCGCAGCCACAGATGGCAAGGGCAATCAAGCAAAGTAGCGCTTTCTTTGTCATACAGGAAAGCGTAGATGATCGGGCGATACAATCAAGTAGTGCAAACCGAATGAACCACATTCTCAGGCGAGGCGGTCGAACAGCCACACTCTCCTCAGCCGTCACGTCCAAGACCCGGGACGCGACGGGCTTCAAGGATGGAGCGCAAGATGCCGAGTGCCTCGATCATCTTGACCCGCACGGGCATCTACGAGCGCTCGGTGGCGCCGTTGCTGCGGCGAACCTGAGCGCGCGGCACTCGCCTTGGGATCTCACACTCAGCTGAGGTCACCCACTCGCCGTGCTCGTTCGAGCAGGTGAACCGAAGCCGCACGATGCCCCTGCGGAGGCTGCGATCCCTGGTGAGGCGAAGGAGGTGCTTGTCGCCAACCGCCAACCGCCGGCCCAGCTCGGCCTCCTCGCCCTCCCGAACCACCGCCGTCCCGCCACCGGCGGTCGCCACGTGGACCGCCTCGACCGGCCCTCCGCCCTCACGAGAGATAAGGGCGACCCGAACCTGGTAGGCGCCCGGCCCGTCGTTGATGACCCACAGACCATCGCGCTCGCCGCCCCGGCCGCGGTCGTACAGCAACCGAAGGCGCGGCGCCCGCTCGTCATAATGGCGCGCCCGGTCGAGGTCGACCGCCTCAGCCGCGCTGCGGGCGGAGCGGTGCGCGCTGACCCTCGCGCTGCTCGTGGGCTTGGCCGTCGGGCTGGTCTTCGGCGGGGCTGCCTGCCTGCAGCACTACCGCGTACGGGCGTCGCTGGTCCGTGCCAAGGTCGCCCCTAGGCGCTACGGGCAGTTCCTGGAGGCGATGACTGAACGGTTGCTGCTGCGCCGCAGCGGCAGCGCCTACCTGTTCGTCCACCGGCTGTTCCGCGACTACCTCGCCGACCTTGCACCTGACCAACCGCCAGCAGCGATACGGGCCGCCGCCGTAGGTCGCTGAGCTGGTCCCGAGGCGCCAGTGTCCCTGCGGTTGGGCCCGATCGGCTGCTGGCAGGACGCCATCGCCTGACCATGGGAACCGCTTCCTGACGTGAAGATCGGCTGGACTGGGTCACGGCGGGCATTGCTGGCAGCCGCCCCGGCTACCCTGTCGGCTCAGCCAGGCACTGCTGGACGTGCTGATCGGCGAGCAGGCATCGGTCAAGGCTCTGTCAGGCTGCCGGGCGGAGCTGGTGGCAGGCCTCTTCGGTCAACATGACCCCGACCTCGTCCAGCATGGCGGTAGCGCCGCAGGATCACCTCGGCGGTCCGCGGGCAGCCCAGCGCGACCTCTCCGCCGGATGGAGGCGATGCCTGGGCCACCCGACCGGGCGGGTGGCCTAACCGGCGCCCGTGGCCAGTAGGGTTGAGAGACGGACCAGCCGCAGCCCACGGGCGCGGAGCCGGGCCACGATCGCCGGCAGGGCGCGCGCGGTCAGTGGGGCGGTGTTGCCCCCAGTGATATGCAGGACCACGATCGACCCGGCGCGGGTGTGCGCGAGCGTGTGGGTCACGATCCGTCGGACCGAGGTCCCAAACGCGTCCCCGCTGGCCACGTCATACTGGATGACCTGCACGTGGGTCGGGGCGATGGCCCGCAGTGCCGCCCGGTCGTAACAGCCGCCGGGGAAGCGGAAGTAGTTGGTCGGGTGCGGCGTGAAGCGGCGCAGCAGCGCCTCGGAGCGCGCCACGTCGGCCGCCATCGCCGCCACCGCCAGCCCGCCCAGCCCGTAGCACTGCGGGCGGAACGCACGGTGCGCATACGAGTGGCTGCCCACCTCGAACAGAGGGTTCGCCACGATCCGGCGGGTCTCCTGCGGGTAGCGCTGCACCCACTCGCCGGCCAGGAAGAACGTGGCCGGGACGCGCGCGGCCACCAGCTCGTCGATCACCGCGCGGTTGTCGAACGACGCGACCTGATGACGGTCCAGCTCGGCCAGCATCGCGTCGGTCATGTTCGAGTCGAAGGTGAGCGCCACCATCCCCGAGTCCCGGCGGCCGTGATCAACGACGGTCGGCAGCGTCGGATGCGCGGCGGGCGCCGCTGCTCGGGACGCGGCGACCGGGGGCCGGCGCAGCGCTGCGGTCATGGGTGGTGGGGTCGGCCGGGCCGCCGGGCTGGCCGAGCACCCGGACAGGACCAGCCCGGCCACGGCCATGAGCAGCGGGACCACCCGCGACCGCCGCGCTTGTCTGCTTTGCATGCCTACCATCCTTGGCGCGGTGGTCACGGGCTGTCAACGGTCGGGGCGGCGCAGGCGCACCTGTGGGGTGCGCAATGTGTTCATGCAGCTCGGCGGTACTCATGGAGGAGACCGTTGAGCAGCTCGCGTCGACACACCCTGCCTTGCTGACCCTCGCTGCCCGTGGCCATAGGGATGGTGCATCTGGCGATTGCAGCTGGAGCACCCGGTGTGGACGATGCGGGTTGCAGTCCTCGACGTAGATCCCAAGGACCTGCTCCAAATGCCTTCGCCCAACGGTCAGCAGCCAGTCGAGGCACTCGGCGCGGACGGTGCGGATCCAGCGCTCCGCATAGCGTTCGCGTTTCGGCGCCCGCAGCGGCGTCGCCAGCATCGCTGCGCTGGGCATCCTCGGCACCGGCATGCCTAAACATCCTGAACTACCGCCTGATCGCCGACGAGGGCGCCACCAGCGCCTTCACTGTCGGCTACTTCCTGCCGATCGGGCAGTGTTCCCCGGCGCCATCGTGCTTGGGACCGGTCGCCTGGAACCTGTTCGTCGGCACCGCCGTGGTGCTGCTTGGCGTCTCCCTCACCGAAGGCCGCCTGCGAAGCCCCGACCTGGCCACCGGGCGACCCGAAGCAGCCAAGCAGACACCCGCACGTGGAGGAGCACCAGGCACGCCGACCTCGCCACACCGGCTGACTCCACCAGATACTGCCGTTCACGGCACTCCTCGGCGCGTCCAGGTGATCCTGTCGAAGGGTCAGGCGAACGTTGCTTGTACGGCGTTGCCCCGCTGGGTTCGGTCACTGGTGTGTCGGGGACAGCCGCCGGGAGGCCCTCCCCCATCTGGCAAGAGCTGCCCGGAGCTGTGGGCTGTCTCGGGGAGGTGTGGGGATCGCTGAGCCGGCAGTACTGGTCGTCGAAACGCAGGTCGACGCGTCCTGTCGGGCCGAAGCGGTGCCGCACGACCAGGAGTTCCGCAGCCCGGCTGTCTTCTTGTGCCCATGGCCGCACGGGGCCGCGCATGTGCAGGAGCCCGATGAGGTCGGCGACGTGGGATAGCTGCCCGGTACTCAGGGAGGTCGGTCAGCTCTGGGGGCTGATCGCCACGTTCCTCGGCCCGGCGGCTGAGCTGGGAACGGCCATCACGGCGAGGTCAAGTTCGACGACCTGATCATCGTCGAGTCGCGCGTAGGCCACCGCCGCGGCCAGCCGGCCCTCCTGCCTCACACCAAATCACGCAAGCGGCGCGGCCATCAGCGCCTCAAGCGGCTCCTGCAGGGGCGGGATCCCGTCGAACCCGATCAGCTCCGCCTCGACGGCGTAGCTCGCCCGCTGCAACCCGAGCAGCTCCTGGGCCAGCGCTCGCTCACGCGGGTCCAGCGTCGCGACGACGCTGTCCGAGATAGGCTCCATGGTCCGATGAGCATGCCAGCTCCCTGGACGACCGCAACCGCCGGATCCTCATCAAGACCATCGCCTTCAGCCGTCAGCCGTCAGCCGCTGCTAGCTTGACGCCCATGAGCTGGGTGACGAACCTGATGGTCTGCATCGACGTGCTGGACAACCAGGCACTGCTCAGTGACCTTGCGCGGTGGCTCGAGGAAGAGGCTCCGGCACAGGACCGCGAGTGGTGCGGCGTTGGCTCCATCAGTATTGCGTTAGCGAGTGGTTGATGGCAGCGGTCGTGTTGTAACGTCCGCGCCCTATGGCGAGCGGGTTGCAGGACCGAGGGGGCTATCCGCGGGTCGGCGGCACTGGCCGGCTCTATCAGCAGCTTGGGCGGCTGGAACGCGAGAATGCCGCGCTGCGCGATCAGATTGACCGGCTGCAGCATGCCAACCAGCAGCTCCAGACCCGCGTGCGCACCCTGACTGCCCGAGTCGAGGAGCTGCGGCGGGCGGCCAAGCGCCAAGCGGCGCCGTTCTCCAAGAACACCCGCGCGCCGAACGCCAAGCGGCCGGGCCGTAAGCCCGGCACGGCCTACGGTCGTTGTGCTCGCCGGCAGGTCCCCCGTCGGGTCGACCGGGTGGTCGCCGTGGGGCTGCCTGCGGCCTGCCCGTCCTGCGGTGGGCGGCTGGGGGTGGAACGGGTGGCCTGCCAGTACCAGGAAGATCTGCCCCTACCACAGGCCAGCGTGATCACCCGCTACGACCTGCAGATCGGGCGCTGCCGCGGCTGCCGGCGGCGCATCCAGCCGCGTCATCCCGAGCAGACCTCCGATGCGCTGGCCGCGGCTGGGGTGCAGGTCGGCCCGCGGGCGGTCGCGCTGGCCGTCTGGCTGTCCAAGGGGGCTCGGGCTGCCGGCCGCCAAGGTCGCCTGTCTCCTCGGCCAGCTCGGCCTGAAGGTCAGCGCGGGTGGGGTGGTCCAGGCGCTGGCCCGCGCGGCCCGGCGGGCTGCGCCGACCTATGCCGCGCTCGTAGACGGCGTCAAGGCCAGCCCGGTCGTCGCGCCGGATGAGACCGGCTGGCGGGTCCAAGGGCGTAGGGCGTGGCTGTGGGCGTTTGCTGGCCAGGGCGTGGTTACCCACCGCATCGCTTGTGGTCGCGGCTTCGACGACGCCGCCGCGGTGCTCGGCGCCGACTATGCCGGGGTGCTGGAACGCGACGGGTGGGCGCCGTATCGCCGGTTCATCAAGGCGGCCCATCAGACCTGCCTGGCGCACCTGCTGCGGCGCTGCGGTGAGCTGCTGGATGGCGCCGAGCGAGGGCAGGCCAAGACCCCGCATGCGGTCCGCCGCATCCTGCAGCGTGCGCTTTGGGCCCGCGACCAGCGTGACGCCGGCGAGTTGGACGCCGCCCAGGTCGCGGCCGAGGTCGAGCGGCTCGGCGCCGCGGTCGACCGGCTGATCTCCGGCCGGACCGTCTACCCACCCAACCGGCGGCTGCTGGACCATCTCGGCCGTGAGCGCGACGCCCTGTTCACCTTCCTGCTCCGCGACGACGACGGAGTGCGGGTGCAAGCGAC
>Ga0137379_10003543_pt1 | contig 14609 bp, 6 predicted proteins | sample SagtaG_18_FD_104812 | JGI IMG/M metagenome (GOLD analysis project Ga0137379, IMG submission 104812) | Vadose zone soil microbial communities from Sagehorn Ranch, Mendocino, California, USA - Sage2_L_80_16 metaG | ecosystem: Environmental > Terrestrial > Soil > Vadose zone | place: USA...
GTGATACCTACTTACAACCGCGCTTCACTTCTGATTAAGTTGCTGGATGCGTGGCGCGAAGTGGACCAGGATACGAAGTACAAATATGAGCTGATTTTCAGCGATGACGGATCTTCGGACGATACAGTTACTACGCTAAAGCAACAGGCGAAGGGCCTGCCTATTGTCACGCTTGAAAACGAGCATGGCGGCGCCGCCCGGGCCAGAAACGCCGCCATCCGGCGCGCGCAGGGCGAAAGAATTCTCATGCTGGGGGACGATATCTTCCCCAATCCGCAACTGGTTAATCGTCATGTCGAGCTGTCCCGGCAATTCGGTCCAGACACCGCAATACTCGGCGACATAAAGTGGCATCCCGAATTGAAACTCAACTACTTGATGACCCACATCACTGAAGTAGGTCACGAGCAGTTTAGTCTTAATGCTTTTCAACCGGGTCAATATGTAGATTTTCGCCACTTCTACACTGCCAACATTTCCCTCGATAGACAATTCCTGTTGTCCGAGCCGGGTTTGTTTGACGAGAGATTTTCCAAAGTCAACTTCGAAGACGCGGAATTGGGATATCGGCTGGCCAACAGGGGCGTGCATATCCGCTTCGAGCCAGAGGCCTGGGTCTACCATTATCACGATTACACGGCAGAGGCATTCTGCAGTCGGCAAAGGATAGCGGGAGAAATGGCGGTCGTCTTTGTTAGACTTCATCCTGAGCTGGGGGATCTCTTCGGGGTTGAAAGAACGCGTGATAGGTATGCCAAATTTCGAAGCTCTAGCTTGGTCGGGCTTCCCCGACTTACTGACGCCCCCCGGAATTTTGACGCGATCATCAAAGTTTGTGAAACATATGAGTATGAGTTACCGCTGGCAATGGAGCCAGAGCAAAAATACATCAAGCTGGCATTGTCGTCGCTCTACGTGAGACTGTTTCGAGCCTGCTTCGAACTCGGCATCCTTAATAAGTTGGATCCGACGCGGACCGACTATCACGACTATTTGAAGAGCGTCTATTTCAACTCTGATGGTTACTGGAATCTCTATCTGGAAGCTACGGACGCTTTCAGAGACCTTAGCGAACCCGATCGCAACCTGAGAGAGATTATCCTGCGCAGTTACGCCGACCAAACCCATGCGGGAATGCAGATCGCGTTAACTAATAAAGAAGTGGAATTGCTTCGGCGAAATGAGGTGCTGGCCCAGACCGAGCGCGAGTTAGCGGACACGCGAAGAGAACTCGAACGCCTCAAAGCGTCCCGCGCCTGGCGCATCGGCAGAACGGTGGTCTACCCCGCCAGGCTAATCCGGAACTTGACCCGAAGGCTGACTTCAACGTTGCCGCAGAGAGATGCTGGAAACGTTCCTAAAGCTGCCGAGGAGCAAGTTCAATCTCCGATTGAGAACGGCCATGTTCCAAGCACCAGGCTGGGAATCATCCTGTCCGAAGGCGACTTACCTTCACCCGAAGAGCGCAGCAGCTTTCTTTTAGATTTCGGGAAGGAACATTGTTTCATCCTGCGCGCGAACCACGATGAATTTAGGGTGTTCTCCGCTGGAAGAGAGCTGAGAACGAATTACGAGGCCTTGCCGGTCGACTATTTTTATCAGCCCGCCAACTGGGACCAGGGACTATCCGGCAATCATTTCAGAAATGCTTTGCTTTGCTTAGCGCATGTAAGTCTTGATTTTGTCATGGTGTCACCGACACTGTCCCCGCCGCCACAGTTGGCAATCTCTTCTTCTGCCAAGAATCATCTCATTTTCTCAAAGAGGCTGGGGCTGGACTTCCTGGAGAACGGAGATAAGCAGGCCAAAGGCCGAGTCATGCGACTCTTGCCGCCTGATTTTCCAGTCACTGAAGTCTCCGTTGAAAAAGTATTCAGGAATAGCACAATCAACTATACGTCTGACCCGGGCCGCTACACTCCGGACCAGGGATATCTCTACCTCAACCAGGAGTTGGAGCGGATGTCTGACGCTTCGGCGAGCGAGATCCGGGCAACGCAGTTCATACCGAAATTCAAAAAAGAAAAGAAACTTGTGTTCGTTTTGCCGATGGTAATGGCAATAGGCGGAGTTGAGCGAAATGCGGTTGAGGTTATGACGCAGCTAAAGGACCGCTATCAATTTGTGGTAATCACGATGGACCGGCATGACCAAGCTCACGGGAGCTTACATCATCAGCTCAGAGGTCTGACTGAAGCTGTTTATGATCTGATGGAATTGGGTCATCTTTATTACTACCTGGCTTTTCTCAACGACCTCAAGAGCGTCTATGAGCCTGATGCGGTCTGGATCTGCAACGGAATGTTGTGGCTCTGCGATCACGCCGAGCACGTTCGCAGGATTTTCCATGACGTGCCAATCATAGACAACCAGGCTTGGGACGCCGAAGTTGGTTGGAGTGAGTTCTATCACCTGCCCGGCATTCAATCGTTCGATCGCTTCATCGCCACCAATTCCCGCGTTTACCGCAAGTTTGTTGATGATTTAAAAATGAATCCTGCCAGAATCGATTCAATATATCCTTGCTTCGATTCAGAGCGTTTTGGCGCCCCGAGCCCTGTCGATGAACAAAAAGCTTTCATTAGAGAGTTCGATCTCCCTGAGGACCGGCCTATCTTTCTCTTCTGCGGTCGCCTTCACAGCCAAAAAGGGCCATTCGATTTTCTGGAACTGGCGCAGCGTAGGTTACAAAAGCAGGATGATGCGTTCTTTGTGATGCGCGGAACCGGAGAACTTGCCCCTGAGGTCGACAAGTTCATCCGTGACAACGGCCTTACCAATTTGCGCCGCATCAGTTTCGTCGAAAATACTGTGCCCTTACTTACCATCGCCTCCGGCCTGATTATTACTTCTCACTATGAGACGATTACGATAGTTTTACTCGAGGCTCTTTCAATGGGCTTGCCGGTGCTGGCCACCGACGTGGGCGACATCCGCCTCGTCCTAGAACAATGCGAGGCTGGCCTGGTAGTGCCGGAGATCGGTGAACCCGCTGCTTTAGAGTCGGCCTATGAGAGCTGGCGAAAGGATCTGACCTTTTATACCACCAAAGCGAGCCAGTGCAGCGCCGCGATTCGGCGGCGTTTTTCATCCGAAACGATAGCGGAACAATACGCCGACTCGTGGGAGAGAGCGATGACGGAATTTGCATGAAGAGCGTTGATAGGTTGGCGACATGGTTCGACAACCATGCGGCACGAACCCCGAATCCAGCCAGTGCAACTTGTCTCCGGGGCGTAGCCGCCTTTGAGCTAATGCCAGGATGTCCGCTTTGACAGCTTTCCACATTCACGCCGATAATCACGCGTAATGGAAACCACCGTGAACGAAGATGTCTATGCGACGCCTCGCGTGGTGACGGATCTAGCAGACTGCTACTTCTATCACACTACCGACATTCCGGGCGTAGGAACCGTTCGCGGCGAATGGGACCTGAGACCCGGGATCTCAGAATACCTCGGACGCGTTGATTTTCGCGGCAAGCGGGTCCTCGAGGTGGGAACCGCGAGCGGCTTCGTCTGTTTTCACGTCGAATCGCTCGGTGCGAACGTGGTCGCCGTCGACCTTTCCCAATGCGAGTCGTGGGACATCGTGCCGTACGCTACGGTCGATACTGCCACGATCTTCGCGCAGCGGCGCGCGCTCGCGCACGGTATGAATAACGCGTTTTGGCTGTGCTACCGCGCCCTCCAGTCGCGCGCTAGGATGGTTTACTGCACGGCCTATAGCATCCCGGATGCTGTAGGAATCGTGGACATTACCATCTTCGCCGCCATCCTGCTCCACATGCGCGATCCATGGCTGGCTCTTGAGCGCACGGCCCGCCGCACACGCGAGACGATGATTGTTACCGACCTGGCGCCCTCTGACGATGATGACCTGGCCTTCGTCCCCGATCCGAACAAGAACGACACGTCTCAGACATGGTGGCGGTTCTCGCCGCGACTGATGGTGCGCTATCTCGGCGTCCTGGGATTCCGCGACGCGGTCGTCACCCACCATCAGCAACAGACTTCGAATGGCGACAACGTTCCGATGTTTACGGTCGTCGCCCATCGTCGAATGGGCCATCCTGCCGAATGACAAACGATAAAGGATTTCATCATTCCCGATTGATTAGATCCATGCCAACGATCGAAGCTGCTGATGTTATTTTGGTCGGCGAGGGCCGTGTCAGACAAAACAACATTGATGCAAAACTGATTCTTGATGCGGACAACAACGCTCTGGGAGGAAGGAAACTAGTTGATATCTTGACCACCCCCACAACATCGGGCTCAGACACGTCTCGACCAAGGTTGGGCGTCTTCCTGAAAACCGAGGACCTGCCTTCAGAGGCGGAGCGGAGAAGCTTCTTCGCGAAATTCGGCTGCCAGCATTGTTTCATAACCACGGCGTGGTGGAATAAGCTTCACGTATTTTTTCCGGCCGCCGCTGAGAAACAATCGTTCGACTCATTGGCGATTGATTACCTTTACGCGCCGGATCACTGGAAGGTCCGGCTGACGGATGACCAGCTTAGAAACGCCTTGCTCTCCCTGAGACATTGGGAGAGCGACTTTCTGGTTGTTTCAGCCTCACTTTCCGAATTACCTTTAGTAGAAGTCTCATCCATTAGGAACCACACAATATTCTCAAAAGAGTTGGGCCTTGAGTTTCCCGAAGGTCAGCGCGCGAAACCGGCGAAGGGTAAACTTCTGCGGCTTCCTCCTTACGATCACAGAAGCAGCGAAGTTAACGTCGAAAAGGTCTTCGGAGAGCAACTGACGTGGGCGGCTATCCCTTGCTGGCCGCCTCGTAATGTGCTACGGAAGACTAATGCGCAGCCCTGCGCCCGCGACGATCCGGAAACTTCATTCATTCCCAAGTTCAAAAAACAGAAGCCACTGGTTTTTGTTTGGCCCATGCTGTGGGTTGTCGGCGGCGCCGAGCGGAATGCGATTGAAGCGATGCGGCATCTTAAGGATCGCTATCACTTCGTCGTAATCACCATGGAGAGGCCACACAAGAGTCAGGGCAGCCTTCACCATCAGCTCAGAGGCACTGCAGAAGCAGTTTACGACCTCGGCGAGCTGGCGCCATACGAAGCCTATCTTGACATGCTGAGGGATCTGAAGCAGACGTACCAGCCGGATTTGATTTGGACTACAAACGGGTCGCCCTGGTTTTCTGATAATTGCACATATCTTCGCGAGTTATTCAAGGACGTGCCCATAATCGACCAGCAAGTATACGACACGAATCGGGGTTGGATTCTTCGCTACCGCGAGTCAGGAGTTCAATCCTTCGACCGCTTCATCGCGATAAACAAGAAGATTCAGGAAACGTTTATTGGGCGGTTCCGCATGGATCCTGAACGAGTGGACTTGATATATCACGCGGTAGATACTCATCGCTTCAATTCGTCAGTCTACTCCGAGGCCGATCGCCGCGAATATTTCATGAAGTTCGATCTCGACGAGCGGCGGAGAGTTTTTGTATTTGCGGGCCGGCTTACCGGTCAAAAGCGGCCAATCGATTTTCTGCAACTTGCTTTGAAAAGGCAGCAGGCAGGCGATGATGCCTTATTCGCAATGGTTGGTGACGGCGACCTGGCGCCCGTGGTCGATGAGTTTATTCGCAAACACGACTTGAAAAATCTGCGCCGCGTTCCTTTCATTGAGAACATGGCTGAAGTTCTTTCAATCGCGTCGGGCCTGGTCCTTACTTCCGAATTTGAAGGAATGCCGATCGTAATTCTCGAAGCGCTTTGCACGGGCGTTCCCGTCCTGTCTACTGATGTTGGAGACGTAAAGTTAATGCTCGAGGAATACGGCGCCGGTCTCGTTATATCCGAAATCGGAAACCTTGATTGTCTGGAGCAGGGATACGAGAGATGGCTCGCAAATTTGGACACCTACCGGAGAAATGCGCAGGCAAATGCCGAAACGGTTCGCAATCGCTTCTCCGGTGAGGCAGTCGCGCGCCAGTATGCCCAGAGTTGGGAACGCGCAGTAACGCAAACTAACAGTTCGCGCCACAACGAACAAGCAGTAACGCAAACTAACAGTTTGCGCCACGACCCAAACCTGGTATCGATAATTATTCCCAGCTACAACCACGCCCGATATATCGACGCCGCGATAGAGAGCGCGTTGGGACAGACCTACGAACACATTGAAGCGATTGTCGTTGATGATGGTTCAAGTGACGATTCGCTCAATCACTTGGTGAAGATAAAGGATCCGCGCTTCAGCTTCTATGCCCAGGAGAACCAGGGCGCGCACGTGGCCATCAATCGAGGGTTGGGATTGGCATCCGGTGAATTTCTGGCGATCTTAAACTCAGATGATGTGTTTCATCCCGATCGAATCCAGGAGTTAATCGAGGAGTTTCGAGAGGATCCGGAGTTGGAGTTGCTTTCAACTTGGATCGAAGTCATTGACGCAACTGGACAACAGCTTGCCATAAAGGAAGGTTGGCATAATCTCGAGCCGTGGCCAATTGAGCATCCTGAGTTGAGCTTCCAGCAAACCGATGACTTCGGCTTGAACCTGTTGCGGGGGAATTTTGTGGCGTCGACCAGCAACATACTAATGCGACGTAGTCTCTACAATAAGATTGGCGGAATGCGAAACCTGCGTTTCGCGCACGATTGGGATTTCTTGATGAGGGCCGCGGCTTGTGCCAAATGCAAGCTCATTCCTAAGCCGTTGTTGAAATACCGAGTCCACGAAACTAATACGATTAGTAGCGATCGAGCGTGGATGTTATTCGATATTTGCTGGGTGCTAGCAGCAAATCTTCATCGCTTCGAGGGGAAGCGAATTTTCAATAGCTCGGACCCGGAAAAGAGTATGCAGGATCTGGTCACGCTTTATGAATCAATTAATTTTCAGGGAAATGACAAAGTGTTCTGGGCGATGAGAGCTTTCATTCAGTCGTTGAGATCGCAAGGCGTCGAAAACGCGGAAGAATTGCTCCTGGAAAATAATGAGCTTAGGGGCAAGCTGATGGGCTATGTCCAATGTTAGCGGCAAACTCGGTTCTGTCGACAGTCGGCAAGATGCGCGGCCTCAGACTGAAATTTGAGAACTCCCGTTTTTCTGCGGGCGAATTGGATCTTCGGAAGATTGCTCAAATGAGAATACGACCTCTTGATTACGTCCGGAATCTCACTCTCGCAACCAGACTCTTGCTATGTCTCTGGCTGGTGTTCGGCTCTCTTGTTGCTTTCGGAATTCATGGTTCTTCGATCGCAGAGACCGCCCAATTCTGGGCGCCGGAAATGTCCTACCACGGATACTTGGTTGACATTCCAGAAATATTTAAGCGCGGAGATCCTGAGTGGGGAAATCACCACATGTTCGGTGAACGTTTGTACGTCAACCCCGGAGCAACTGGTGATCAAATCGCCACAAACGGCAAAGATACCAGCTCGGATGTGGGTCAGCTCGTCGCTTTGCAGCCCAGTTCAGCCACGACCACGATTCGGCGAATCGGGGTTACGAACAGCAATGCACGCAGCGAAAGTATTAGCGTGGGGAAGCCTCCGAATCTCTTGTCCGGCGATTTATTGATCACAATTGTCACCAGTTCGTTTGCTTATGGCGGTTTGCCGACGCCGTCGGGATGGACACAAATTCGCATTGTGCAATCAGCAGAGCAGATCGTTGACTTGGACACCTATTATCGAGTTGTTGATGGCAGCGAGCCCGCGAATTGGACCTGGCAACTAGGAAGTCCCAATGGAAACCCTAACGCCAGAGCAACTGCAAGCATAATTGTTTATCGCGGCGTTAGCACGTCTACGCCGATCGGTTCCACGAGCGTTCAGTGTTGCACTCCGGGAAAGAGCACGTCAGTCGGCTCCATTACTACGCTCACGCCAAACAATCTTGTCTTGGGAATCTTCGCAGAAGGCATGTCAGACAGCATTTACACTCCGCCCCCAGAGCTGAGCGGTGTCGTGAATGTAACACTTGGCCCATCTGCCGAAGCCACCGACCGTCTGGCGGAACTGGTGATGGCAAAATCCAGATGGTTTAGAGGCGATGAGCTGACGGTGGCCACTCCATATGCTCTGAGCCAGTTGTCGCACAGTCCACGTTTTCCTGTTGTGAATACGAACATCGGAGATGGTCAAAACATGCTGGTGTGGTGGTACGAATTTCCTGTGCTTCATCCGGCCACACTAGCCCGACCTGGAACGTGGGGATACTTCTTCTTTGGGGCGCAGCGTGGCCTCGCTTGGTTTTGGTGGTTCCAGGTCTTTGCTTGTTTTACGGCTCTTTACCTGTTGTTTGTAATTATTCTGAAAGGCCATAAGGGCTTGGCAGCCTTTGGCGCCTTCTGGTTTTGCGGTTCAGCCTATGTAGTTTGTTGGTCGCTGTGGCCGGCGCGTATCACATTCTACATTGCGTTGGCGAGCGTCTGTGCTTACCACCTCCTCGCATCAAACAAACGATCTGTCCAGGTTGTTTGCGCGGTCCTTTTTGGCCTCAGTGCGGCTGGATTTTTTATGATGCTCTATCCTCCGTGGCAGATAGCGCTTGGGTATCTTTTCCTCTGTGTATTCACCGGACTTTTCATTCGCGACAGACTGTACGTTTCTCTTAGAACCATATCCAGAGATAGGCTTGTTTGCATTATTGGGGCGTTGGGATTGGCTGGCGGACTCATTGCCTCTTTCCTGTACACGTGTCTGCCTGCATTAAAGCTCATGGCTGGCTCAATCTATCCGGGAAAACGTTTCTCCTTAGGTGGCGACTATTCCTTCGCCATGCTCTTCAAGGGTATGTATAACATGCTTACGATCTACCAGAGGCCCCCACCCTTCTTGTCAAATGAGAGTGAAGCCTCATCCTTCTACCATCTTTTCCCGGCTGTGTTCATGGGCATGGTTCTTTCAAAACGACTTGTTTTAAAGCTTGGCGTCTTGGGATGGCTGCTAATCGGATATCTGGTTGCGATCCTTTATTTCATGTTGGTGGGCCTTCCTGAGAAGCTTGCAAGACTTTCTCTATTGGGCCATGTCCCGCCGGTTCGGACTGACTTGGGTGTTGGGCTTGCCTCGATCACTTTATGCATTTACGTGTTGGCGCTGAACGCTGACGAGGCTCGCAAATCTTCAACATGGTGGCAAAGAATCATGCCTGTAGTGGGTGGGGCCTTGATTACAGGCTTCTTTCTTTACCACGGAGCGATTACCGTAAAAGAATTTGATAAATTCCCGCCGCCAATTCAGATAGTTCTTCTTGCTTCGCTGCTGGCCGGTCTTGCCTCTTTCGCCCTATTGTCAGGGAGAACGGAAATGTTTTGTGGGATCATGGGACCGGCTCTCGTCGCCACGAGCGCTTTGTTCAATCCGTTATCAACCAACTTGTCCCACATCTATGACTCGGAACTGGCTCACGAGGTAGTGAAGCTTGATAAACAGGCGGCGAATCATCCCCTATGGCTCTGCTATGGTAGCGTTCGACCAGGTGTTTTGATTAGCGCGTTGGGCGCGCGCTCACTTACGGGGATGCTGTGGCCACCTCAACTATCACTATGGCGGAAGTTTGATCCCTACGGTCAATACATGGACGTATACAACAACCTCGCACACACTTTCCTGACATACGATGGTGAGGAGAGTTCGGTGAAATTTGTTCCGGTTGAGCTCACTAATCCAGGCGTGGCTACTCTGGCAGTGCAGATATCACCGAATAATCCCATGCTGAAAGAGATGGGCGCGCGGTACGTTGTGGCTTTTGATGACTGGCAGCAACGTCTTGCGCCGGCAAATCTACATCCGATCTACAGGTCAACTACAGGTAAGTTTTCGATTTTTGAAATCCAACCGCCTGACCAAAGCCGAAGCAACGACTCCGGCAGATTGCTGAAGAGCATGACCCGTTTCAAATAAGAGTGAATCGTTAAGATCCAATGGCATCGCGCGGATCCGGAAGAATTGCTCCTGGAAAATAATGATTTTAAGCAAAAGCTGATTGCATATATCTCGGTTTAGTTAGCAGCGTCCGAGTATTACCACTTAACTTTCTTCTCTGAGCAGTAATACATGCCTTCTCCCGCCTTTACGACGTCCGTGGCGCCTACATAGTGACGGTACATCGGGTAGGTGTTGAAGGGGCAATAATGGGTTGCGATGCTGCGTCGGGTTTTGGCCGGATCTTCTATCTCGCTACCTCCGTGAGCCAGATCTGCGCTCCAGATAAAAACATCGCCTTTCTGCGGGAGAAATTTTGTTCTGGAAATGTTCCGCGCCTGAGCAGAAGCGTGCAGCTGAGCATAATAGCGATCAAGCTCATTGCATCCGGGAAAGACCCATCTGCACTGACCGCCGAAAAGGAATTCGGGGAACTGATGACTGCTCGGATAGTAGACGAGTTCACCGCTACCGGGCTGAATGTCCTCGAGCGCAGTCCATGAGGCGACAAATTCCATCGGCGAACTAACCCGCACGAACACCGTGTCCTGATGGATAGGTTGTTGCGATCCTTTAAAAAAGAATAGGCTCTGATGCGCTATGACAGGTCTCTCAAATACCAGTTTGATGAAGCGCGTAGTCGCAGGTGCAAAGATCACATTCCGAGCTGACTGCAGGTACGTGTAAACATCCAACAGTTTGACGCCTTTGTCTGCCGCTTCCGCATCACCGGGCTTCATTTGACGCCCGCCCCAGTGACCGTCTTCGAAGCAGGTCACCCATGCTTCTAAAGGAGGGTCCTTTGCCATTCTTTCAATATCTTCATTGAACTCGTCAATCGCCTCTGCATCTACGGCACGTCGCAGAACGACATAACCGTTTTCAACAAAGAAACGTAGTAGTTGAGCGTCTTCCTCGTTTATCATCCCGAGTTCGAGTTTTCCTTCAATCAACTCGATGGCATTGTTCAAATCAGTCCACAGCCCGCCAAATCTACTGCGAAATTGCGGCACCTGCACAGGATCTCGATAGGGATCAAACATAGTCAACTCCTGATTCCAACCTCTAGTTCAATAATAGTGCGCTAATAGAATCACGGTCACTGTTTTGGGATGCGCCGCGAATACGCGCGGGCGCAGATTAGCATGCGCCTTATAGTCTCACCTTGGAACCCACTGCCCAGAACTAAGGGGTTCGCCGCCTGAATGGTGAAACCTGCTTGGTCGAAAAGCTGTTCCAGTTCGCGCAAAGAATATATCCGGATGTAAGCACCGCCAATAGACTCCTCCTCAAAATAAGCCCGCGATAGAGAAAGGTTTTCGTCGTGCATAATAAAATCTACGAACAGCATGCCGTTCAGATCTATCTGCGCGCGCAGATTAACCAACGTTTGTTCGATTGACGGGTACAGATGTTCGAAAGTCGCTGAGCATAGACCAATATCAAAAGATTGGGAGAGTTTGTATTGAGAGCAGTCACCAATCTCGAACCGGATGCGATCATCGCCAAACTGCCGGCGCAGCTTATCCACGCGAGCCGCTGAGAGATCGACGCCACAAAAACTGGCAAACGGATGCCCACGATCCAACAGTGTTTTGAGCAATCGACCATAGCCTGGCCCAATCTCAAGAATGCGGGTGTAAGCTGTGAACCGGAAATGCTTTTCGACCTCATCGAAAAACGAGTCGCCCGTCATTATGCTGCCCCAGGTTAGTCCAGCATCGGGTTCATCGCCGTGCCATCGAGATTTTGCCTGAGACACAAGATTGGAATCATTTCCCATTAGAAGTCTCCCAGACTCGAGCCGTTAATAGCCAGAATCCGAATTGTCCGCACGCTCCGCTAGCCTTTAATCGCCCTCATTGAATCTGTCAACTAGCTAGATTCTGCCTTGGGCTCCGCCGCAACAGTCTCGCGTTTGCGCAGATCTGCATGCGCCTTATGCTCTCACCGTGCGATCCAGTGCCCAGAACCATTGGATGCACTGCCTGGAAAGCGAAGCCGGCATGATCAAATGGCTGTTCCAACTCCTGCAAAGAATATATTCGTATATATGCACCACCAGCAGACTCCTGCTCAAAGCAGGCTCACAACTTCTCAATTGAAAAGTTGTCGAGCCACAAATGGCCGAAGATGGGACAGGCCGATTGTCTACATGCCTCCCGCCGCAGTGCCACTTGGACCGCGCTGCTATTTTCTCCGCAGTTGAAGTCTATCAAGTCCTCTTGCGAATCAGTTTGCCTCGGTGGAAAAGCACTGATTCGGCCGAGGATGATATTGTTGGTAACATCAGCTACGGCAACGTAGGGCAGAGCGCCACTCACGATGCCCTCAGTGCGAGCCACAAAATGAAACCGGTAATGCGTGCCGGGTGTAACAAGCACGAACTGCGAAATGATGGGTGTGCCCGCCTCAGAATCCCCGTTAAAATCAACTCGCAGGCTGAAACGCCCTTGGTTGGGATTTTTCTGGTCGAGCGAGAGTGATAATGACGCCGCTTTGTTTTCACGGCGCCAGCCAAAGCCTGGCTCGTCCAGATTGCTCTCTTGTTCGAAACCCGGATCAGTCAGATGATCGACGATAGGCGCAGGGTGATCGATTGACCAGAGTAGGGCAGCCTCTTTTATGGTCTGCGCCGAAATTAATTCTTGTAGATATTGCCGTCGCTCCTGCTCGGCAGCGGGGCCGGCGGCGCGTAACATTTCAATGGCCTCGGTAACCTTGCCACGCTTCTTGAAGTAATCAGCCAGCGCCTTATACGACTCTGGAGACTTTGGATCGACAGCCCGCTTAACGAAATCAGCATCTCCACCTGATAACTGCCATTCTAAATCAATGATTGCAGGCAGCAGCGTTGCGTCATCCGCTCCCGACAGACTCAACTCCTTGAGGCCTTCGTCAAGTTGTTTTGCTCGTATGAGAATATTGCCCAGTTGCCAGTGAGGCCGCGCGTAATACGGCGCCAGAGGCACCGCCTGTCTTGCCGCGGCAATCGCGCCGGCAGTATCGCCGTTCATCTCGCGCGCGTGTGCGAGTCTGAGCCACAAGACGTAGTCCTTGGGTCGCAGGGTCACTGCCTGGCTGAACGCCTCGGCAGCGGCCGGTAGCTCGCCTTTCGCTTCGAGAATGGCAGCCTGAACATAATCTGCGTCGGGATCGGTTCGGCTTAGGCTTATGGCAGCTTTGGCCACGGCAATCTGATTCGTCTTTGCGGCATAGGTGGTGAGCAAACTGACAAGGCCATCCCGGCCGACGCTCCATATCGCTAGAAATAGAATTAGGAGCACAACCGGGCCGCGGGCAATAAGCAAAGCGATCCTGGCAGCGGAATGTTTTCCGTCATTCACTAATTGCATGGCGTTTCAGAGCGACCGATAGAATTCGAATTTCCGTCGTTAGAAGCTTCATGGCGCCGAAGGACCAGGATTCATTCCCCGGTCGGTGAGTCCAATATCCAAGCCCGATTCCATATGCCCTCCGATTACTCCAAACATCGCGGCTGCGATAATATGAAACAGTCCGTCTCCTCTATTTTCTTCTACCCCTGGGGGAGGCCAGGCGCGTTGCGGAAAACATACCGGCAGAGAGACGGTTGCATTCGGATCCGTTCTCGCGGCAAGGCCCTGAGGTGTCAAAACCTCACCCGTGATGCCTTTGCCGGGGCGCAGGATCAGGCAGCCTTGCAAGATCGTCACTTTCACTTTGTCATCTCGTGCGAACTCTGACGTCAACGTTGTGTTAGGCGCGATGGTCAAAAAACCAAGCGAGCCGAAGTCAACCGTAGCTCCTCTTTGATTGGACGTTTGAATTGTGGCGCCGCTCAGGATCGTCGCGCCGGTCATTGCGAGAGCGCCATTAACTACGATCGAGTCATTTGCCGGGACCGAGAGAATTGCCATAGCCGGCTGCGGTTCAGTCAGCGGTAGGCCATTTAAGCCGCGCGCCCGGAAACTCGATACCGTTTGATGTTGACCGATAGTAAGAAGCAGAAGCAGAAGCAGAAGAATTATCGCTCGGATCCAATAGCGTCCAGGACTCATCTCACGAACTCCTCATCCTGGTTCTTGCGATCTCCAACACTGATCGCGACAATCGAGATTAGCGAGGTCAAGAGCAATGCGTTGATCGTAATGTGAAGTCCGTAGTCTACCAGGCTATGAATGGCAACAGTCATGCTCCCACCCAGAGCGCCCAAGGTGACGGCGCGGTCGTAGCGATGGGCTATTCCGAGTTTTCGACGTACTGCTCGGGCGAATTCGACGACGAACCAAACTCCGATGGCCAGACCAATCAAACCACCGCTCGCCAAAAGTTCCAGATAATCGCTATGCGCTTCTTGCGGCGTGATCGCTCCCGATGAATGATGGTATTTGGTAACCGCAATCCAATAGCCGCCAAACCCAGCGCCTGCTATTGGGTGATCCTTAATCAATTCCTTCGTCGCCTGCCAAATGTTCAGTCGTAGTGTGTAAGCATCAGCAGTTTTCTGATCAAGCTCAACTGAAACTGCTCCCAACTTGCGGGCCAATGGCTCGCCGCCAATGAAGATAACGGTAACGACAGCCGCAGCCAGCAGCGTCATTATTAAAATCGCACGAACTGCTAATGATCGGATCTTTTGAAATAACCAGAGGCGCGAGGGTCGCAAGTCTCCTTCGCTCGCTTTCCAAAAGGAGTTACGCGCTGAACTAAAGAGCCA
>Ga0137379_10003549_pt1 | contig 14600 bp, 10 predicted proteins | sample SagtaG_18_FD_104812 | JGI IMG/M metagenome (GOLD analysis project Ga0137379, IMG submission 104812) | Vadose zone soil microbial communities from Sagehorn Ranch, Mendocino, California, USA - Sage2_L_80_16 metaG | ecosystem: Environmental > Terrestrial > Soil > Vadose zone | place: USA...
CGATCTTTTCAACCACATCTTTTCCTTCCACTAATTCCCCAAAAATTGTGTGCTTGCCGGTGAGCCACTCCGTGGGAGCAATTGTGATGAAAAACTGGGAGCCATTGGTGTTGGGGCCGGCATTGGCCATGGCCAGTTTTCCTGGTTTATCGAACTTGTGCGGCGAACCTTTGGTTTCGTCCTCGAACTGGTAGCCGGGGCCACCAAAGCCAGTTCCTGCTGGATCGCCTCCCTGGATCATGAAATTGGGGATCACGCGGTGAAAGATTGTGCCGTCATACAAATGGTCTTTGCTGTTTTTGCGGCTGACGGGATGCGTCCACTCGCGCTTGCCTTCGGCGAGTTCGACAAAGTTGGCGACTGTCTTGGGCGCTTCTTTTTCAAAAAGACGACAGACGATGGTTCCTTCGGAAGTATTGAAGATAGCGTACGAACCAGGTTGACGGGCCATACGAGTCCTTTCTTGCTTAGTTATTATTGCGGAGCAGTTTGTGGTGGCGTCACGGTTTTGGGCGCGACCTTCTTTGTAATTTTCCGCGATACGGGCGACTTCGGCGGATTGGCTCCGCCTCGCAGAATTGTGATGTGGACGATTTTCACGGGGCGAAATGGGCGGTCATTTGCGTCTTTTCCCATGCGAGCAATTTGCTTAACCAGCACCACGGTGGGTTCGTCGCACTGGCCGAAGATGGTGTAATTGCCGTTCAAAGAGGGATAGGCCACTTCAGTGATAAAAAACTGCGATCCGTTAGTGTCTGGACCGGCATTGGCGTAAGCGAGGCGTCCCGGACGGTCGAATGTGAGGTCGGGCGAAGTTTCATTCTTGAACGCGTATCCGGGGTCGCCAGTTCCATTACCCGCGGGATCTCCACCTTGAATCATGAAATTGGGTATCACGCGATGGAAAATGGTGCCATCGTACAAGGGAACGCCGTGTTTCTTCTGATGTGATATAGGGCTGGTCCAGTCTTTTTTGCCTTCCGACAAATCGATAAAGTTTTGCACTCCAATCGGAGCCTTGTCGGGAAACAATTTGCAATTCAGTTTCCCGGCGGTGGTCTCTATGCGGGCTGACACGTCAGCGGCAGATTTTGCCGCAGGCGCCTTCGGGGACCGTTTTGCCGCAGGCGGCTTGGTTTGTGACCACAGAGGTACGGCGACTAGACACAGCAAGATAGTCATAAGATTGAGGTTGCGCATGGAAGCTCCTGAGTAATTATGCTCGACCAGCCGAAGATTGTGCTTGCGGCGACAAAACCGGTTTTCAATTTTACGCTAAACCAAGATTTATTTGGTATTGGCGGACGTTTGCATCTGATGGCTGACTTTTTCCACGTCGCGGAACACACGCAACAGATTGCCCCCCAAAATTTTTCGGATATCGGCGACGCTGTAGCCGCGATCCAGTAACGCCTGGGTGATTTTTGCCAGGTCGGCGGCGGAATCGATGCCTTCGGGAGTGGCTCCACTGACGCCATCGAAGTCGGAGCCTAATCCTACGTGGTCGACGCCTGCAACCTGGGCGATGTGATCAAACTGGTCGATGAGCGACTTGAACGGCGGACGTGGAATCTTTGCCGCCCACGCTCGCTGCACCTGATCGTATTCGGCGTAAGAGACCGGTTTGCCCTGGGCCTTGCGTTCCGCCACAAAGGCATCCACAGCGGCATCGCGATCCTTCTTTTGCGCGTCAGCGGCCTTGCGATAATTCTCGTCGACGAATGCGGAGTAGAAGTTGACCATAACGACTCCGTTATTCTTAGTTACGGCGCGCAGCATGTCGTCCGTCATGTTCCGAGGATGGTCACTTAAAGCGCGGGCGCAGGAATGCGACGCGATCACAGGAGCGCGGCTAAGGGCTACAGCATCGTAAAAGGTCTTATCGGAGACGTGGGAGATGTCCACCATCATGCCCAGCCGGTTCATCTCCAACACCACCTGCTTGCCGAAATCGGTCAGGCCATTGTGATGTTCGATCTTGGGGTCGGTGACATCGCCCGACGAGTCGGCCCACTCGTTGGTGTTGGACCAAGTCAGCGTCATGTAGCGCACACCAAGGCGATAGAAATTGTCCAGGAGATGTAAGTCGTTTTCGATGGCATGCCCGCCTTCAATACCCATGAGTGCAGCCAGTTTTTTCTGTTGATGGGCGCGCTCGATATCGGCCACGCTGAAGGCCATCATCATGCGATCAGGATGACGGTCTGCCTGCTGGTATACCGAATCGATAAGATCCAAAGCGCGGTGAGCGAATTGGCCTTTGAATGAGGGTTCGACCCAGATGGAGAAAAATTCTGCGCCGAGATTGCCGGCACGAGCTTTGGCAAGAGTGACATGTCCCACATCTTTCGGATCGCTGTTGCCAATATCGAAATTCTCATCCAAAAAGCGCTGAGGTGTATCGGCATGAGTATCCACGACAATCGACGAGTTGTGGATGGCAAGAGCGCGGGCGCTGACTTGAGGTGGGGCGCTGCTCTGGCCGGCAGCACTCAGGGTTGAGACCAAAAAGGTCCCGACAAGGAACAATTTTGCGGGCATGAGGATGTTCAGGCGATGCAAGGGATGGATTGTATACGGTAACGCCTGGTCAAGAAACTACTGAGAATTTCCGCCGGCGGCAGCGCCGGATATAACTTCGGTTTCGGCCTGCTCTGGAGACTCACCGGCCAGCATTCGGGACTCTCGCCAATCAGTGTAGCGGTCGGAAACCATCACGTGAAATACCCACTGACGGCGCTCTTCTTCTGGTTCGATCAAACCCAGATTCTTGAGCGGGAGCATGTATTGCTGCATCCACTTAATCTGCTGCCGGCTCATACCGCGGCGTTGGATGTCGACCGTGACACCCGCCAGATGGGACGACGCAGTCTCGCCTACTTCGGGTGCCGCATTGCGGTTGTGGCGTCTGAGCTTCTTTTGGATCTTCACTGTGCGCACTGCGGAATTCACCTGGATCTGGTTACGAAATTCTTTGTAGTAAGCCTGACTCAGGTCCTCCAAAAACTCGCGCGTCCAGGGTCGGCAATAGCGCCGATCGGGATCCAGTCGCGGGTCGAATCGCAAAAACTGATTGGAAAAAATGGGAACCAGATCTTCCCTAGCCTTCAAGTTCTGGAGTTCGTCATCATCCTGGATGCGCGGCAATTCCAGGCGGTCAATTTCTTCATTCTGGCGCAACAGGGAATCACGGGATGGGCGGAAAAGAGGATTCCAGCGCAGGCGGCGCAGGTGGGCCCGACGAATACCAGTTTTTTGCTGACGCCGAACCAAATTGTGATGCAAGCCGAAAGCTTCACCGCATACCGCCATGGTAAGCAGCATCAGAAGAACAGCGTTTCGTCGTGTCTTCATATCCACCAAATGGCCTCGAATCTGATCTCGCCTAATGTTGAAGGATGCGATTATTGTAGCCCGCTATTGCACTAAAACAAGAGCACATTCGAAATGCAACCGTTACGCAGGAGTTCACAAATAGGTTACCCCTGGTTACTTCAATCCCCCGAAACGCGCGCCCATAGCGGCTTACACGTAATGTCAACAACAAGATGCAATCCAGCAACAAACAGTTTTCTGGGGCTTTGGTAATCTGGGCCGGGATGACCGCGCGAGACTACGACGTCTCGCAGCCGCGATCACTTCCTAAACAGATCACCCAGAGCCTGTTTCATAACATCGCCTCCGACCTCTGCAATGGATCGGGTAAGAGGAATATCCTTGGGGCACACTTCAACGCAATTCTGGGCATAACCGCACTCGTGGATACCGCCGTCACCCATTAGAGCCGCCAATCGCTCGCGCTTAAGAGCCTCCCCGGTGGGATGCGTATTGAAAAGCCGTACTTGAGAAATGGCAGCGGCGCCTACGAAACCAGTACTGTCGTTGAATTGAGGACAAGCCTCCATACAGCAGCAACACGAAATACAGCGGGAGAGAGGATAGGCGGCTTCCTGATCCTCCATCGACAGGCGTGGACCGGCACCCAGATCATAGGTACCGTCAATTGGCACCCATGCCTTCACAGCCTTCAAATTCTCAAACAAGACGCTTCGATCCACCGCGAGGTCTCGAACAATGGGAAACTTGGAGAAGGGTTCGAGGCGGATGGGCTGGTCAAGCTGGTCGACTAGGGCGGAGCACGCCATCCGGGCACGGCCATTGATTAACATGGCGCAGGAGCCGCAGACTTCCTCCAGGCAGTTGGAATCATAAGTGATGGGTGTAGTCGGCTTGCCTTGTCGCGTGACCGGATTGGTGGCGATTTCCATCAGTGAGGAGATCACGTTCATGCCCGGCTTCCACGGAAGTTCGAATTCCTCCCAGTGAGGCTTGGCTTCGGGGGTGGCCTGTCGCTTGATCTTGAAATGAACTTTTTTCTTGTTATCCGCCATGGCTTTCTTTATCAGTTCGACATTCAATGTGAAACCTTGTCGTGACTCAGTACTTCCGTGGACGCGGCGGGATCAACGAAATATCCACCGGCTCGAATTCAAAACGCGGTTCATCCGCGTCAGCGGCGAAGTATGCCTTGGTCGTCTTCAGCCAGTTTTTGTCATCGCGATCAGGAAAATCCGGCTTGTAGTGCGCTCCTCGGGATTCATCACGGATAGCTGCACCTTGTGCGATCACGCGGGCCAATTGCAACATGTTGTAAAGCTGGCGCGCAAACACGATGGTGGTATTCGCCCACTGCGAACGGTCACTGAGATTGATATTCTGGAAACGTTCCAGCAGTTCGCAAAGCTTGGAGTCGGCCGCCTGCAGATTTTTGTTGTAACGGATGACAGTACAATTCCGGGTCATTAACTCGCCCAGTTCACGCCAGAGCAGGAATGGATTCTCCTTCCCCTCCGATTTCATCATTCGCGCATTCAGTTCCTGCTGCCGCTTGCGTTCGGCGTCAAAATAACCGTTGGACGCCATCGACTTTTGATTGCGCGCGTATTGCATGGCTGCCGGTCCGGCAACGAATCCGCCAAAAATACACGACACCAGCGAATTCGCGCCTAGACGATTAGCGCCATGGTATTGATACTCGCACTCGCCAGCGGCGTAGATGCCCGGAATATTCGTGGCCTGCGACAAATCTACCCATACCCCTCCCATGGTGTAATGCATGCCGGGGAAAATCTTCATGGGAGTATCGCGCGGATCATCGCCCACGAACTTCTGGTAGATTTCCAAAATTCCTTCCAGCTTACGGTCAAGCACTTTACGGTCGATGTGCGTCAGGTCAAGATAGACCATGGGCTTGCCATCAATTCCCAGTTGGTGTTCGTACACCACTTTGTGGATGGCGCGGGTGGCAACGTCTCGCGGGACCAGGTTGCCATATTTTGGATACCAATCTTCGAGAAAGTACCAGCGCTCGCTTTCTGGAATAGTTTTTGGATCGCGATTGTCACCCGCCGTCTTCGGAACCCAAACGCGCCCGCCTTCACCGCGCGCGGATTCCGACATGAGCCGCAATTTGTCTTCGCCGGGAATTGAGGTGGGATGTACCTGGATGAACTCGCCATTGGCGTAATAGCAACCCTGCTGGTAAAGGGCCGATTGCGCCGATCCCGTGCACACTACCGAGTTCGTGGATTTGCCGAAGATCGCGCCAATACCACCGGTGGCGATAATGATCGAGTCGGCAGGAAAGACGCGAACTTCCATGGAGCGCAAATCCATGGCGCAGATGCCCCGGCAGACGCGGTTGCCGTCAACCACTGCGGAGAGGAATTCCCAATGCTCGTACTTGGTGATTTTGCCTTCCGATTCGTATCGGCGCACTTGCTCATCGAGCGCATACAGGAGTTGTTGCCCGGTGGTAGCGCCGGCAAATGCGGTGCGATTGTAGAGGGTTCCGCCGAAACGCCGGAAGTCCAGCAACCCTTCGGGCGTGCGGTTGAAAGTAACGCCCATGCGGTCGAGCAGATCGATGATGGCAGGGGCGGCGTCGCACATGGCCTTCACCGGAGGTTGGTTGGCCAGAAAGTCGCCACCGTAAACGGTGTCGTCAAAGTGCTGCCAGGTGGAATCGCCTTCCCCCTTTAGATTTTTAGCTGCATTGATGCCGCCCTGAGCACAAACCGAGTGCGAACGCTTCACCGGGACAATCGAAAACAGTTCGACCTGTCCGCCCATTTCCGCGATCTTGATTGCGGCAGAGAGTCCCGCGAGTCCGCCGCCGATTACTATGATTTTCGGATTTGCTGCCATCTCTCCTCGAATTTCAATGTGTACGGGTGATGCGTGGAACTTACCGCATCACAAAAGATTTTGGTCCGGAGTCAAATGGTTCCAGCGGCTGAAGCGGCGTTTTCAGAAACGCGCGCATGGTGACTGCTCCCACCAGAACAAAGAGCAAACCAATCGCAAAACAGACGTAACCAAATCGGCGTCGAGCGCGATCGCCGGTAGTGATACCCCACTTGGCCGCGAACAACCACAACCCATATGCGAAGTGCCACGAGGCGCAAAGAATTCCCACGGCGTAGAAGGCCACTGCCCACGGATGTTGAAATTCCAACTGCACTTTACCGAAGGCGGAAGCGGGATGTGTCAACAGGTGGACGCCGCTGAAGCGCAGATGCCAGGTATGCCAGGCCATATAGAAAAAGGCGATGGCGCCGGTCCAACGCTGAGCGGTATACATCCAGTTGCCCGTCCAAGGGTAGTCCCCGACGTTGGAATCTCCGCGATACCAGATATAGAAGCCGTAAAGGGAGTGATACAGAATGGGAAGCCAGATCCCAAAGAGTTCGAGTCCTACGACGAAAGGGAATCCAGTCAGCAGCTCAACTTGTTTCGTATACGCACCAGGACCTCTAGTGGCGAAGGCGTTGGAAACAAAATGTTCGATCAGAAAGAATCCAATAGGAATAATTCCGCTAAGCGAGTGCAGGCGGCGAAGTAAAAATGAGTAGCCCTTGCCAGCTCGTAAGGGAGCCACTCTGTGAGCCGCAGAGATGGGTCGAGGACTCGTCGTGGAAGCCACGAAACTCCTTGTGAGTTTAGAAGTGAGACCAGAACCTTTTATTATGTTGTTGCGGGAGAAGTGAAGTCAAGGAAGGCACGGTAATGGTTCAGAGTGACTATCTGTCTATGTTGAGGATTTTAGTCCCAGTTTTACGTTCTCGGTTCTCAGTTCTTTGCGCAAACTGGCTACCTTTGATCGATTGACCATGAAATAAATTTTCGGAAGGCTTCACCCCGGTGGCTGTACCTGGCTTTTTCTTCCGGAGTCAGCTCAGCGAAGGTTTTTTTAATCCGAGGAGAATAAAACAACGGATCATAGCCGAAGCCGTTCGAGCCGCGTGGTCGATCCAGAATCATACCTTCTGCTTGTCCTCGAAATACGGCCAGAATTTCGCCATCGCGGGCGGCGGCGATCACGCATACGAAATGTCCGGCCCGATTTTCTGGCGGAACTTTCTTCAGTTCGCGGAGCAGGCGCGCGTTGTTGGCTTGGTCATCGGTATTATTCGAAAGCAAATGGGGTTGTTCGGCGGCGTAACGTGCGGAATGCACGCCGGGTGCGCCACCGAGCGCATCCACTTCGAGGCCTGAATCGTCGGCCAGGACAATTTCACCCGCAGCATGGCGGCTGTAGTGTTCAGCTTTTTTGCGGGCATTTGCCTCAAAAGTATCGCCGTCCTCTTTCACTTCGGGAAGGGAAGCGTAGTTTGCCAGCAAGGCGATCTCGATGCCGTGAGGCGCCGCGGCGCCGGCAAAATCGCGCAGCTTGCCCTGATTCGAAGTGGCGATCAAGATGCGCTGCATTAGTTCACAACTTTCATCGATTCAAGGCTAATCTTTTCCGTGAAAACACGGTTGTCGCCAAAACCAACAAAAGTGCCACTCCCGAAATAACTCCTGCCAACGTCCGATCCCAGGTTCGGACGAACCTGATCTCCACGCGATTTTGTCCGGCGTCGACCGGAATGATCATTTGTCCGGTGAGCTCCTGGGTTTCCGCTGAGGTGGCGCGGCCGTTGACCTGCGCTGCCCACGCGGGATAGTTGAAAAGACGCAGAACGAGTTTTTCCGGTTCCTGTAAATCAGCGGTGAAAATCTTCAACTCCGGGTCCCACCGTTTTACATGAATTTGCGCTGCCGCGCTGCCTGCGATCGTGACGTGGGGAGCATCCTGTTTGACTTCAGAGGCGTCGGCGCCGGCAGGGACGTACTCGTCGACGCCTTCGTATCCCGAACCCTGTTGCTGATTGTCCAGCATCTCTTCGATGTCCGCAGCGGTATCCCACCAAGGGGGCTGGATTCGCTGCCAGGCGAACGCTATGACTGCCAACAGGACAACACTGACCAGCAACCGGGTCCACCAACGCCGGAAAGCGGTGGTCAGCAGCAATGCGAATACGACGTTCAGGCACAACAACCAGCGCCAGGGAAGCTGTACGAAACGGAGTTTAGGGAGATGAATCCAAGCTGGCGCCGTCAGCGAGAACATGAGAAGCGTAGCCGCAGCTCCCCAAGCAACGAGCATCCACCAAATTGGCGAAAGACGCTGCCTGCGGCGAGCAAAGAATGTGGCCACGGCAAGCGCAATGATTTCGGCGGCGGCCACCAAAGAAACTAGGAGGTTGAACCGATCGTGATCGGCATCATTGATAGTGGTAAAAAGAAAGTTGTCTTGTGGACGCACGCCGGGCGCGAGCACCTGGAAAATGTTCACCCATCTTTCTTCATATGCTGCCGGGAAAATGTAGAAAGTAGCCAGCGCCGCTCCCAGCACCACCGCCACACCGCCATAAAGCAGAATTCGCCGGGAACGACGGGTAATTGCCACCACGACCACGAGCAGCGCCACGGAATAGTTAACCATCACCGCGGATGGCGCATTGGTCAACCACGCGGCGGCAATGATCAGCGCGAGTGGAATGATTGCTCTTCGGCCGCGCTCCTCCAACTGAAGGACATACAGAAGAAGCAAAGGCAACAGCGCTCCGGCGAGCAACTCGGCAAAAGCGCTGCGCCAATAAACGATGACGATGTAGTAGGGATTGGCAGCGTAGAGAGCGGCGGCAAAAATAGCATCCCTTCGATTTAGCCAGCGTCGCGCCAGCAGGAACATCGAGCAGCCAGATAAGGTAAGCGCTACCCAGATATAGGCACTGGGTACGGCCTTCCACGGCAAGAGCGCCCCCAGAGCAGCTCCTAACATCCACGAAGCCGGAGGATAGAAAATGAAGCGCGCTTCGCCATACCCGTAGTGCGCCAGCGCGGCCCATCGGGGATAGGCGATGCCGTGCTTCCATTGACTGAGCACTTCCATCCAGGAGTTGACGTGGAACTCGAAATCGTGGCCCGATGGATTTCCCCGGAAGGCAAATGGCAGAACAACGGCGAAAGCCACAGCCATAATGACTAGAAGCGGCGAAGGAAAAAGCGAGTTTGCTGTGAGTTGGACGGGACAGGAAGAAAGACTATCTGCAATCCCGTCATACTTCACAGGTTTTGCCCGGGTTGAAATACTCCTCCTCCACTGTCGCGCGCCAAAAAAAATGTTTACACCGCCACCGGCAGGACCGGGGCAGGAAAGATTGTTGCCCAATCGAGACAAATGGGCAATCGGAGAGGTTAAAGCACGCTTAGAAGCGTGCACCACTCGACGAGCGGGAAAGAACTTACCGTAAGGCGAAGTCTACGAGGTCACTTGTTCAGAAGTGCGTTGCTGGCGCAGTTCATTCAGAAATTCTTCCTGAGTAAGGAACTCATGATTGCGTAGAAGTGCGAGCAAGGAATCGTGAGTTCCGTAGGTTATTGCGGCTCCCGAATGGTCGTGATCTTCTCTCGCCTTAAGGGCTCGTGGAGCGACTAGCAGTTCGGGACACGTGCCCGGGCGGCTGGTCAGGAAATCTATGAAATTTCCAACCGCATCGCGCTGTTCGGCGGTTCGCGACGCAAACTCAATTCCCATGCCGAATTCGGGATGCATCACGCGAACCGTGCCATCCGCTTTAACTTCGATGTCTCCAGCTTTCAGGCAGAGAACAATTCCGGCTCGTTCCGGGAAGGGTGAATCGGTTTCAACATAACATCCGCCCAGGCTAAGATCGGTCAACTTACAATCCGAAACCGGTTCAGGATCTTCGGGCGGGAGTTGGGGCGAGTTTGCGGTTACCCATGTTTTCAGGCTAGCGCGCAGTTTTTCGGGGAGATCCACAAAGCGTACCCCGGACTGACCATTCGGGTTCGCCCAGGCTACCTCGCCTCGGGGCTCGACTTCGGTATCGGTATTGGGGAGAACGAAATGCGCGGTCATGAAAGCTGAGGGATAGAGGGGTTGGGCAGTCAAGATGTCCATGCCGTCTTCACTCAAATCCAACAAGATGCCTTCCATCTGCGCTCCGTTTTGCACCTGGACCTCAACCGGCACTTGTACGGGAACCCGGAAAGCGCGGCGACGTTCGCGCTTGAGTAAAGCTGTGGCAGCGCGAAGGCTGGCCTGAGCTTGCGGAACAGAAATCGGCTTGTAGAGAACGAAATTTGCGCCGGCGCCAAACACACTGCGTACTTTTGTCTTGTCGCTTAGGAGGGCTACGGTGACAACCGTGTTTCCTGAAGAGGCCTGGGAGGCGTTCTGTAGAACCAGCGCGGCACTGTGGGGATCGTCGTAATCGACGATCACCGCGTCAAACTTCTGCTCGGTGACGCGGCAAATCGCATCCAGATAACCGCAGCACTGCACTCCGAGCCCAAATTCGCACAGAACTGAACCAAGGAGTGCTGAGGTTTCATCGTCTTTGGAAACCAACAATGCCTGCATGTCATATGCCATGGCTATGGGGGCCAGCTTGGTTGGGGAGATCAGGGCCAACGCGGAGCGCGCACGGGCTTAGCGGGGGCACCCTGACTGGTCGAGCTTGCGGCCGCCGCCTTTGCGGCCGTAGCGCTGGGTTGGACGACATCATCATCCACCTCAGCGAGAATGGCGCTGTCGTCATCGTCGTTCTCGGTCAACAGAGGGGCGACTTCCCGCAGCTTTTCCGCTGCCTGTTGCAGCATTTCGATCTGTTTCGCTAGCTGCGCATACCTGGCTTGCTTTCGGCGCAGGACCTCGTGAATGTCTTTCATACACCCCCCCTCTTGGCGAATTTAAAGAGCATAGTAAGGACCGTCAACGCTAAACTGTGTTGGTTATGTTACGGGCGTAACTTCGGTCCTGCAGAGGTGACGCCCGACAGCGCGAAACCACCGGATGTTCGAAGAAAACGAAAGGCCCCGCTTCGGGGGCCTTGATGAGAAAGGTTGTCGAATTTAGATGAAGCGACTAATCGAACTTGAGCTTACGGCGAACCAATCCGGCTATACCCACCAAACCCGTTCCGAGCAAACCAAGAGTCCCCGGTTCAGGCACAGCAATGCTCGTGTCGCCGACGGCAATCTCGGTGGAGTCGCTTAAAAATCCATTACCCGTGTTTATGATCAGCTGCGCGGGCACGCGGCTCCCGAACACGGCATTCGATTGGAAATCGCGGCTAGTCTGGGCGCCGATTCTGAAGGACCCCGTCCCCTGGTTATAAACGGTGGTCAACCCCACAGCATCAAGACTATCCACAGCATTTAGGTTTGAACCGGTCACGATAGCATGGGTGCCGATGAGGTTGCCAACGCGATTCGTAAAATTCACGCTGCTGGCAAAAGCTGCTATTGGCCAGGCTAGAGCTAACAAAGCCAACAACATTCGCCTCATTACACTTCCTCCGATACTGTTCCAACCCAAATCCTCCAACTCGCTCCTCGAACTCGCCACATTGGGGGACACTGCCGTCCTTCTAACGTGCATGTCTACTTCCAAAGTAGAAGCACTTTAATGTGATTGAATTGAAGCAGGTTACGTTATGTCCTACGACTGAACGAAGCTGCGGAGTGCAAACACCTGCATAGTTTCATAAATGCATTGCGTCGAACACTCACGATACCTGAATTCAACGAGAGAAGTGTTGCACAACCGAGTACCCTGAATTTGAAAGTCGCCGCTCCCGTAAAAGCCAAGAGCATAGCCGCTTTGTGCCAGGAAGCTGGCACGAAGGTGGAATTTACATTGTCTAGGGCGGGACGTATCTTCGGGGTGAGCAGTTCTGGGGGAGGGCTGTTCGGGCGTCCCTGATTCGAAAGAGTCAGGGACGCTTCTCATTTCTGGCGCACACGAAACCCAAACTTCATTTCCTTCACACAGCAAGCCTTAGGAAACGCGCTCTACAGCAGAGGCGAAGCTGTCGCCCGAAGCGCTTTCTGTTGGCAGAATCGCGACTACAGACGTGCCGCCTTTGCCGGAGTTAATCTGCAACCGCCCTCCGAGTTGGCGCACTCTCTCGTTCATCCCTTGAATTCCGACGCCACGCTTCATCGATCCGGAATTACGCTGCTTCTGGACTGAAATCCCTTTGCCTTGATCGTGCACTTCCAGTCTTACTTGGCGCCGCGTGCGGCTAATACTGATGCTGGCTGTTGGACTTCCGGAATGGCGATGAATGTTAGTGAGAGATTCCTGCACAATGCGAAAAATAGCGGTCTCGCATTCCGAGGACAGCCGTCCCAAGTTGGCATCCAGATCCAGATTGACGCGGATCTTGCTCCGTTCCGCAAATCCTTCCACGTACCAGCGAACCGCAGAAGGAAGCCCCGCCTCGTCGAGCAGGGGCGGGTGCAGCAGATGAGAGATGGTGCGCAGTTCCCTGGACAATTCTTTCACCAAGTCAAGGCTCTCACTGCAAGTCTTCAGCGCTTGCGGGCTGAGCTGCTTAGCCTCACGTTGGATGGACGCAAGATTCATATCCAAGGCAACTAAGGTCTGTCCCGCACTGTCGTGCAGTTCGCGGGCAATGCGCCGACGTTCGTCGTCCTGCATCTGTAGCAACCGGCCGGAGATGGTGCGTAGACCTTCCTCAGCTCGCTTACGTTCTGTGATATCGCTGTTCACTTCCAGAAAGCCCAACGGCTTGCCTTCGGGACTCCACCACATGGACCAGCGGCTGGCAACGGTTATTCGGCTGCCGTCACGTTTAGAGTGGGTAAGTTCTCCTTGCCATTGGCCATCGCGCAGCAGTTGCGCTTTGATCTCTTCGAACGGTTGCGGGAACTCAGTTCGTAGGATTTGATGCGGGGTTTTCTGTAGGACCTCAGCGCGAGTCCAGCCGTAGAGCCGTTCCGCTCCCTGGTTCCAGTACGTGATTTTGTCGTCCAACGTGCGCACGAAGATTGCATCGTTCGCCAGGTTCAGAAGATCCGCCTGTGCCGATACCTCCTCAGTTCTGCGTTGGAGTTCAGCAGTGCGCTGTTGAACCCGGGCCTCTAACTCCTCGTGCGCATTGCGCAAAGCTTCGGCTATTTGTTTGCGCTCAGTGATGTCCAGGACGACGCCGAAGAGGCGCGTGTCGCCTTCGGTAAATCTGCGTCCTTTGCAGTAAAACCAACGAAGCCCGCGTTGTGGATCCTGATAGCGATATTCGAATTCCATGGAGCCGGTCTTCAGGCTCTCCTGCATCGCCGCCTGAACTTTCGGCATATCTTCGGCCAAAACCCGAGACTTCCACGTTTGGACGTGGTCAGGGTCGCTGGCTTCGGTTCCAAACATGTGGTGCAGTTCGCTGGACAATGAAGTGTTTTTGCCGTCCGGATCCCATTCCCAGGTGCCGATTTGTGCTGCGACTTGCGCCAGGCGGAACCGATTTTCATTCTTTTCCATGGTCCGGCGTGCCAGGACGTGATCGGTGACCTCTACCGCATGCACAAAAATTGCTTCGACTGCTCCGGCGGCGTTTCGAACCGGCTGATAAATGAAATTGAAGAAAGCCTCTTCCGGAAGGCCGGAGGCAACGCGATCGAGTTTGACCTTCATTTCCGTGCCCACGAATGGCACACCGCTACGGTAGACCTGATCCAGGAGGTCGAAAAAACCTTGGTCCTTTAGCTCGGGTAGGCTTTCGCGAACTGTTTTTCCCAGCAGATCCTTGTCAGATTTGCGACCGACCGCACGGACATAAGCTGGATTCACAAAGCTCCAGCGCTGCTCGGGTCCACTCATAATGCCGATAGCGGCAGGGAGTTGCATGAAAAGCTCGCGTAAATGGTTGCGCTCGGCCAGAAGTTCGAGCTCGCCGGGCTGAGCGGCGATACCCGTCGTATTCTCCGAGAGCGCGGAGTATGCGTTCGCAGAAATCCCGTCGCCGTTATTTCCGGTTTGAGAAATGAAAGGCGAGCGGTTGTGGATAATGGCCTCAACTGCTGGAAGCAAGTCGCGGGAGACCTCGGATTTTGACACGTAGCCTCGCGCGCCGGCGTCCAGAGCGGTTTGCAGCATCTCTGAAACATTGTGCTGGCTTAATATCAGAATCTTGGATTGGGGAACTTCCTTGTGAATCAAGCGGGCAGCTTCGAAACCGTTAAGATGAGGCATGCTGATGTCCAGCACCACCACATCAGGCTTGAGTTCTTTGGCTTTTTTGACAGCGTCCCGCCCGTCCACCGCTTCGCCGCAGACGTCCCACTCTTTACGGGAGGTTAGAAGAGAACGAACACCTCGCCTGACCACCTCGTGATCGTCGGCGATAAGGATCCGGACAGAGTTCATTTGGTTTCCCCATCCAGAC
>Ga0137379_10003551_pt1 | contig 14592 bp, 11 predicted proteins | sample SagtaG_18_FD_104812 | JGI IMG/M metagenome (GOLD analysis project Ga0137379, IMG submission 104812) | Vadose zone soil microbial communities from Sagehorn Ranch, Mendocino, California, USA - Sage2_L_80_16 metaG | ecosystem: Environmental > Terrestrial > Soil > Vadose zone | place: USA...
CGGTTGGCGGCGGTGCAGGCCTCGCCCGCGTTGCGCATCTTCGCGATCATCGCGCCGTCGACGGCCGCGTCCAGGTCCGCGTCGGCGAACACCAGGAACGGCGCGTTGCCACCGAGTTCCATCGACGTGTTGACGACCCGGTCGGCGGCCTCGCGCAACAGGATCCGGCCGACCTCGGTCGAGCCGGTGAACGACAGTTTCCGCACCCGGGGATCGTGCAACATCGCGGACACGACGGCGCCGGACCGGCGGCTGGGCAGGACGTTGACCACACCGGCCGGCACACCCGCCGCCGCCAGCGTTCTGGCCAGCAGCAACGCGGTCAGCGGAGTGTCGCTGGCCGGCTTGAGGATCATGGTGCAGCCGGCGGCCAGGGCGGGGGCGATCTTGCGGGTCGCCATCGCGGCCGGGAAGTTCCACGGCGTCACCAGCACGCAGACGCCGACCGGCTGGTGCGTCACCATGATGCGGTTCGCGCCGGACGGTGCCGTGGCGACGAATCCGTTGATGCGGACGGCTTCCTCGGCGTACCAGCGGAAGAACTCGGCGGCGTAGGCCAGCTCGCCGCGCGCGTCCGGCATGGCCTTGCCGTTCTCCTGGGAGATCAGCCGCGCGTACTGGTCTGCCTGGGCGGTCATCAGCTCGAACGCGGACCGCAGGATCTCGGCCCGGTCACGCGGGGCGGTTGCCGCCCAGTCCGCCGCCGCGTGCTGTGCCGCGTCGACGGCGGCGATCGCGTCGGCGACGTCCGCGTCCGCCACGCTCGTGATCACGTCCCCGGTCGCCGGATCGAGCACGTCGAACCGTGCGCCGGACAGCGCCGGCACGTCCTTGCCGCCGATGTGCAGCTCGGTCGGTAGATCCACGGGGACCCCCTCAGTATGGGTTGGCGACGACGAGGTCCTGGGCCGGGAACAGCGTCAGGATGCGCGGGCCGTCCTCGGTGACCACGACCTCCTCCTCGATGCGGGCCGCCGAGAAGCCGTCCGACGCCGGGCAGTAGGTCTCCAGCGCGAACACCATGCCGGCGCGCAGTTCGACCGGTTCGATCATGCTGTTGAGCCGCGAGATGATCGGCCGCTCGTGCAGGCCGAGGCCGAGGCCGTGGCCGAACTGGAGGCCGAACGCGTCCATCTCGGTGGCGAAGCCGAATTCCGTCGCCTTCGGCCACACGGCGGCGATCTCGTCGGTCCCCACACCCGGCCGCACGATGTCGATGGCCGCGTCCATCCATTGCCGCGCCCTGGTGTAGGCGTCGCGCTGGCTGGGCGTTGCGCTGCCGACGCCGAACGTGCGGTAGTAGCAGGTGCGGTAGCCGTTGAAGGACTGGATGATATCGAAGAACGCCTGGTCGCCGGGGCGGATGATGCGGTCGGAGAAGTTGTGCGGATGAGGGTTGCAGCGTTCGCCGCTGACCGCGTTGATCGCCTCGACCTGGTCGGAACCCAGCTCGTAGAGGCGCTTGTTCGCCAGCGCGACGATCTCGTTCTCGCGGACGCCCGGCTTGAGCGCCTCGACGATGTCCTGGTAGACGCCGTCGACCATGGCCGCCGCCTGGGTCAGCAGCATGATCTCGTCTGGCGACTTGAGCACGCGCGCGTCCAGCATGAGCTGCTGTGCGTCCACAACGGACAGACCCTGGCGTTGCATCTCGAACAGGAAAGCCGGCTCGACGATGTCCACGCCGACCGGTTCGCCGGCCACGCCCGCGTCGGTCAGCAACCCCTTGATCTGCCGCACGGCCGATGTCATCAGGCCGGCGGACGGGGCGATCGCGCCGCGCAGCCCCAGCATGCCGGCATGGCAGTCGGCCGGATCGAGCCATGGCGAGTACAGGCGGTGGTGGCGGGCGGCGGAACCGAAGTCCCACAGCATCGGCTGGCCCTCGCGCGTCAGCAGGGCGTAGCGCGTCATCTTGTCGCCCAGGGCGCCGCCGATCCAGGTCTGGGTCGTGTAGCGGATGTTGTAGAAGTCGAACAGCAGCAGGGCGCCGCACTCGCTGGCGGCCAGGCTGGCCCGCGCCCGGTCGAGCCGGTAGCGGCGCAGTCGGTCGAAGTCGACGCGCTGTTCGAAGTCGACGGCCATGTGCCCCGGCGCGGCCAACGGACGAGTCGTCATGGGGTCAGCCCGTCGTCCACCTCGACGTTCTCCGGTTCCAGCGTCATACCGGCGCGGCGGGCCTGCTCCAGGATCAGCGTGGCGAAGTCGAGATCGCGGTGGCCGGCGCCGATCGCGCCCGCGACGAGCTGGGCGGCGGCCGACGCGAGCGGCATCGGCACCGCCAGTTCGTGCGCGGCCTCGTAGGCGAGGTCGAAGTCCTTGGACAGCAACGGCATCGTGAAGGTCGGCGTGAAGTCGAGGTTGACCAGCGCGGGCGACTTGTACCGGGTGAACACCGAGCCCAGCACGGAGTCGTTGAGGAACTCCAGGAATGCCGCCCTTGTCGTGCCGCCGCGCTCGGCCAGCAGCGTGATCTCGGTCAGGGACTGGATCATCACGCCGAGGAACACGTTGTGGCAGATCTTCGCCAGCCGCGCCACCTCGCCGTCGCCCAGGTACGTCGCGCCACGGCCCAGGACCAGTAACAGGTCCAGGATCTGGTCGAATGCCGCACGCGGGCCGGAGACCGCCAGCGTCAGCCGCCCGGCCCGGACGACCTTCGGGTTGCCGCTGACCGGCGCCGCCAGGAACTGGGCGCCGCGCGCCTCGGCCGCCGCGCGTGCGTCAGCCGACGCGGCAACGGAAACCGTGGACGAGTCGACCAGGATGCGCGGGACCGCGTCCTGGTGCGTGAGCACGCCGCCGTCGCCGGTCGTGACGTGGGTCAGGTCGGCCGAGCCGGACACCATGATGAACACGACATCGCGGTCGGCCAGGTCGGCCGGTGTGTCGACGACCTTGCAGCCGCGCCGGGCGAGAGCCTCCACTTTGGACCGTGTCCGGTTGTAGACGGCGACGTCGAAGCCGGCGTCGAGCAGCCGGTGCACGAGCGCGGCACCCATGCGGCCGGTTCCGATCCAGCCGACACGAAAAGGCGGCGGCGAACTCATGGCTGGTTCCTTTCGTCAGCGCCGGAATGTGCCGGGGCGTTGGCGTGGCCGCCGAGATACAGCCGTGCGACCTCGGGGTTGGTCAACAGGTTCGCGCCGCTGTCGACGAGCCGGACGACACCGGCCTCCAGGACGGCGCCGACGTCGGACGCGGCAAGGCCGCTGCGTGCGTTCTGTTCCACCAACAGGACGGTGATGCCGCGCTCGGCCAGGCCCCGGATGCTCGCGAAGACCTGGGTGCGGGACTTGGGATCCAGGCCGATGGACGGTTCGTCCAGCAGCACGACGTTCGGGTCGAGCACCAGCGTGCGGGCCAGTTCGACCTGTTTCTGCTCGCCGCCGGACAACGATCCGGCATGGTCGTGGGCCCGGCGCCGGCAGATCGGGAAGGCGTCCGCCGCGGCGGCCACCCGTTGCCGGACCTGTTTCTGGTCCGGCATGGCATAACCGCCCATCAGCAGGTTGTCCCAGACTGACATGGCCGGAAACAGGCTGCGGTCCTGCGGGACGTGCACGATGCCGCGCAGCAGGCGTTTGCGGGGGCTCAGTCCGTTGATCGGCGTGTCGTTGAACAGCACGCTGCCCTGACGCGGCCGCAGCAGGCCGCTGACGCATTTGAGCACGGTGCTCTTGCCGGCGCCGTTCGGGCCGATCAGGCACGTGATGGTGCCGGCGTCCACTTTCAGATCGACACCCTTGAGGATATCCCCGGCACCGTATCCGGCGACGACCGAACGTAGTTCGATGATCGGCGCGTTCATCATGCCCCCAGGTAGGCTTCGAGAACGGCCGGGTTGTCCTGTACCACGGCGGGCGGGCCGACGCAGATCTCCTGGCCCTGGTCCAGGACGATCACCGGATCGCACAGCCGCATCACGAAGTTCATGTCGTGCTCGACGATCAGGAACGTGATGCCGTCGGCATGTCGCGCTCGGATGTGCCGTTCCATCGTGTCGATCAGCACCGGATTCACCCCTGCCGTCGGCTCGTCCAGCAGCACCAGCTTCGGCCGGCTCATCAGCACGGCGGCGAACTCCAGCAGCTTCCGTTGGCCGTAGGACAGTTCCGACGCGTAGAGGTCCGCGAACACGCGGGCCTGCTGGAAGGTCCGGCACAGCCCGTGCCGGTACAGGCGCGCCGGCCGGGCGCCGGTGACGTCGTGCCCGTCGAACCGCACGTGGCCGGCGTCGGCACGCAGGTAGCCGGTGATGACGTTGAACAGCGTCGTCTTGCCGGAACCGTTGGGGCCGATCAGCGCGGTGATCGAGCCGGACTCGACCGTCAGCGACGCGTCCCGCAGGGCGTGCACGGCGCCGAACGCGCGGGAAATGCCGGCGACCTCCAGTAGCGGGGTCATGTCGCGTCCACCGCCCTGCGGCGCCGACGCTGGCGTATTCGGTCCTGAATGGACGGCAGGATGCCGCGTGGCAGCACCAGCATCACGATGAGAAACACCAGTGCGTACGCGATGAGATAGAACTGGCTGCCGCCGAGGCTGTACGCGAAATACTGCTGAGCCAGCTCCAGGATGAACGCGCCGATGATCGGCCCCCACAGGGTGGCCCGGCCGCCCAGGAAGGTCATCAGCACGATCGCGACCGTGATCAGCGGGTCGACGGCGAACTGCGGATAGATGAATCCCTCGTAGTAGGCCCACATCGCGCCGACCATGCCGGTCAGGCCGACGCTGACGCAGAACGCGAGCAGCTTGACCGTCTGCACCCGCACGCCGATGCCCGCGGCCTTGTCCTCGTCCGCCCGCACGGCCGCCAGCGACAGCCCGACCTTCGACCGCATGCTGGCCCACGTCAGTCCCATCGCGACCGCCAGCAGCACCAGCAGGACGTCGTAGAACGGGCGTTCGTAGGTGGCCGCCGGAAACGGCGCCGCGGCGATCGCGGCACCCTGCGCGCCACCGGTCACGCCGCGCAGGTTGTACGCGAGGGTCTGCACGACGAACAGCAGCGTGATCGTGACGATCGCGAACACGTCGGCACGGGTGCGCATCGCGAGCGCCGCGACCGGCAGGCCGATGACCGCGACCCCGATGCCGATCAGCGGCAGCAGCCAGAACGGTTCGTAGCCGGTGGTGATGCCGTGATGGTGAAACCACAACACCTCCGCGTAGGCGCCGATCCCGAAGAAGGCGACATGGCCGAGCGACGGATAGCCGGCGAAACCGCCCAGCAGGTTCCACGCGCTGGACATCACCGCGAACATCAGCGTGAACACCAGCATGTTCATCGCCCAGTGCGCGAGGTTGAAGACGGGCAGCGACCAGAGCACTGCGAAGAACACGATCGCCCGCAGCGGGCCGACAGCCAGTCGTGGTTTCATATCGCGCCCCGGACCGTCGTGCCGAACAGGCCGCGCGGACGGATCAGCAGCACCAGCAGCAGAACCACGAAGAACGTCATCTGCGACCAGATCGGCGACACCGCGGCCGCGACGATCGACGAGGACACCGAGATCACCAGCGCCCCGACCACCGCGCCGCCGATGCTGCCGAGGCCGCCCAGCAGGACGATCGACAACAACCGCGAGATCAGGTCGTAGTGGCTGCCCGGATTGAACGGATACAGCATCCCGTACACCGAGCCGGCGGCCGCCGCGGTCGCGGTGCCGAGGCCGTATCCGATGGCGGCGACGCGTTCGGACTCGACCCCGAGCAGCCGCGCCGACTCCGGGTTCTGCACGCTGGCGCGGACCGCGCGGCCGAACCGGGTTCGGTTGAGTACCAGGTAGAGCAGCGCCAGCGCGGCCAGCGAGAGCAGGAACGCCCACAGCCGCACGAGCGTGATCTGGTAGCCGAACACGGTCCAGCTCGCGTTGACGTAGCCGGTGTTGATGCCGCGGTCCGTGGTGTTCCACGTGACGCTCATGAGCCCCTCGACCAGCAGGGCGACCGCGAACGTCACCAGCACGCTCAACTGGGACTTGTCCTCGGCGTGCAGCGGCCGTAGGAACAGCAGTTGCACGCCGACGCCGACACCGAACATGACCGCCGTGGTGACCGGGATGGCCAGGAACGGATCGACACCCAGCGAGGTGAACATCTGGTAGGACAGGTACGCACCGAGGATCACCATGGCGCCCTGCGCCATGTTGACGACCCGCATGATGCCGAAGATCAGTGTCTGACCCGAGGCCATCAGCGCGTAGACGCCGGCCGTGAGCACACCGAGGATGACACCCTGGATCAGTGCGTGCACGTGGTCGTCACCCGCCCCAGTTGGGCTTCGGCGCCTCGGGCCTGGCATGGGCGATCGACGTCGGGTAGACCAGCAGGAGGGTGCCCTTCTGCCACTGCACGAGGTTGAACTCGCCGGCGGGCGCGCCGTTGGCGGACCAGGACAGGTTGCCGAGCAGGGTCGGCCACGTGTTGGAGTGCAGCGTGCTGATGATCGTGGCGTTGTCGATCTTGCCGGTCTTCGCGGCGACGGCGGAGACGAGCTGGCCGACCGCGTAGGCCTCGGCGCTGCTGTCGTCGACGCTCTGAGCGGTGCCGCCGTACGCCTTGATGTAGGCGGCGGTGAACTCGGCGCTGCCGGCAGCCGTCGATCCGGGATACCAGTCGGCCGGCGCCATGATGCCCTCGGTGTTGGCGGCGCCCACCTTGTCCGGGAACTCCAGCGGCGAGTTCGCGCCGTTGGACTGGAACATGAACTTCGGGCTGTACTTGAGCTGCACCAGGCTCTTGACCTGATCGTAGGCGTCCTCGTTCTGGGTGCCGCCGACGACGAGATCCGGGTGCAGTGCGGCGATCGCGCCCATCACCGGCGAGAGGTCCATCGTCTCGGACGGGTAGACCTGCTTGTAGACGGTATGGACGCCGGCCGCTTCCAGCTTCTGCCGGATGTTCTCCGCCAGCGGAGCCGAGAACGGGTCGTCCAGTTCGGCGTACGCGGCTGTCTTGGGGCGCTGGTCGGCCGGGAGGCTGAGCAGGTAGTTGACGAACACGTTGCCGGACTGGATTGTCGGTGCCGGCTGGACGAAGAAGAAGTTGTTCAGGTTGAGCTGGAACACGGCGGGGCCGCCGCCGGCCGGTGCCAGGAACGCGTAGCCGTACCGCTTGGCGACCTGCGACGCGGGGATCGTGAGCAGGGTGGAGAACGGTCCGAACGTGAGGTCGACGTGGTCCTTGTTGATCAGGTTCTGGTAGTTCGTCACGACCTGGGTCGGACTGGAAGCATCGTCCACAATGGTCAGTTTCACCTGGCGCCCGAGTATGCCCCCCTTGGCGTTGACCATGTTGGCCCACAACTGATATCCACGTTGGATGGCCTTGCCCGAGTCGGAGAAGTCGCCGGTCAGCGAGACCGACGCGCCGATCACCAACGGCCCGCTGGCACCGCCAGGCGTGCCGCCGCCGCCGGATGCGCAACCGGCGACCAGCGTCGCGGCCGCCGTCACAGCGAGGCCAAGAGTCCACAAACGATTGTCGGTCTTCATCGCACACGCCCTCCCAGGGCATGGTTGGCTGCCAGGACCGTACGTCGCGCCCGGACCAGCCCGGCCCGAACTCGTCGACAAACGATTGCGGCCAGGCTCCACCCAACTGGAATCCCTGTCAAGAGGTCATTAGTGGCTTTTGGGGTTCAACGACGAGATGTCCCACAATCGATTGTGGTCAGACGCACCCCGAGTGCGGTTATCATCGGGCTCGTGAACAAAGTCCGCCTGGTCGACGTGGCTCGTGAGGCCGGCGTGCACGCCGGTACCGCGTCCCGTGCGCTCAACCCGGAGGCACGCGCCTCGGTGAGCCGCCAGACCGTGCGGCGGGTGGAACGGGCGGCACGCAAACTCGGCTACACGCCCAACACCGTCGCAAGAGGACTGCGCACGTCCCGCTCGTTCGTGGTCGCGCTGGTCGTGCCCGACATCACGAACCCGCTGTTCCCGTACATCGTGCGCGGAGCGGAGCAGATCCTCGCCGAGGCCGGCTACACGCTCGTTCTCACCGACACCAACAACAACCCCGACACGGAACGGTCGCAGGTCGCGGCCATGCGGGCCCGCGGCGTCGACGGGTTCATCGTCGCGACCGCCCGCTGGCAGGACCCGGTGCTGGACGAGCTGGCCGAGGCAGCCGTGCCCACCGTGCTGGTGAACCGGCGCAACGAGCGCGGCCCGTTCCCCTACATCGGCACCGACGACCGGCGCGGCATCGAGATGTGCGTCAGCCACCTCAGCGAACTGGGACACCGGGCCATCCTGCACCTCGCCGGCCCCGCCGACACGTCGACCGGCCGGGACCGCACCAGCGCCTTCCGCCAGGCCATGCGCGGCACCGAGTCGAGCCGGACGATCGTGCAGTGCCGGTCGTTCACCGAACAGGCGGGCGCCGACGCCGTCAACGCGGCGCTCGCCAGGGGCACGACGTTCACGGCGATCGTCGCCGGCAACGACCTGCTCGCCATCGGCGCGATGGAAGCCCTGGCCGGCCACGGCATCGACTGCCCGCGCGACGTGTCGATCACCGGCTACAACGACCTGGACTTCATGCGCCGGCTGACCCCCGCGTTCACGACGGTGCGGATCCCGCTGAACAACATGGGCGTGCTCGCGGCGCGCACGCTGCTGGACTGGATCCGCGGCACCGAGCCGGAAACCAGCACCCAGATGCTGCTACCAGTGGAATTCATGCACCGCGGCACGACGGCCCCGGCCCGCCGCGCCCGCTAGTTGCCCACACCCTCAGCCAAACTCGGTCGCGAGCCGGTTCAAGATCAAATAGACTGGATACCGGGGGGCCGAGGCCCGCGCTCGTCCGTTTTGCCGCGTTGTGGCCCGCGCGGGCTAGTGATCGTTGGGGCAGCCGTCGGACGGTCGGACAGCCGCAGCCGTTCCCGTCACCGCCGCGGCCTGCGAGACCTGCGTCCTCGAGTGGTCGTGGCACGAATTGCCGTCGGCCGCCGCCAGGCCCGGCGTCACGAGCAACGCGGCAGCGGCCACCACACCGACAATAATTCTTCTCAGCACTGTCATCAGTCCTCTGTGCAGACACGTTACGACCTGGCCCAACCTGTTCCCCGGGGCCGGTCGCCGTGGCACTCTCCCCTATCGGCCAAACTCGGCGCAACCGCGTCCATCACACAGCTTATCCTGGAAGGCGCACAGATTCCGCACATATCGGCCAGCACCCCAGCTTGGGGGACCATGGAGTTCCGAATACTCGGACCGTTCGAGGTCCGGCACGCCGGGCAGCCGATCACCCTCGGCGGCCCTCGGCAACGGGCCGTCCTGGCGGCACTGGTGGCCAGGGCCAACGGGCTGGCCAGCGTGCCCTACCTGACCGAGGCGGTCTGGGACGCGCCACCCGTCGCGCCCGAGTCCAACCTGCGCACCTACGTCGCCGGACTGCGGCGCTGCTTCCAGGATGCCGGTGCCGACCCGGCCTGCCTGACCACCCAGCCCAGCGGCTACGTGCTGACCGTCGCGCCGAACCAGGTCGACGCGCTGCGCTTCGCGAGCCTGGCCGCCAGCGGTGACCAGGCGCTGGACGCGGGCGACGGACCGGCGGCCGTCGCGTGTTTCGCCGAGGCGCTGGCGTTGTGGCGGGGGGTGCCGCTGGAAGGCCTCGCGGTCGGACCGATGCTGCGGGCCGACGCGTTCCGGTGGGAGGACCGGCGGCTGACCGTCCACGAGCGATACGCCCAGACCGTGATCGATCTCGGCGGCCACGACGACGTCCTGGCCGACCTGCAACGGCTGGTGAAACAGCATCCGCTGCGCGAACGCCTGTGGACACTGCTCCTGCTCGCGCTCTACCGGGCCGGCCGGCCCGCCGAGGCGCTCACGCGCTACCAGGAGGCCCGGCGACACCTGGTGACCGAGCTCGGCGTCGATCCCGGCGCCGAACTGCGGGAACTGTACGACCAGATCCTGCGCGGCACCGTCGCGCCGACGGTGCCCCAGCCCGCGGCCGCGCAGTTCGTGCCGGTGACACCCCGCCAACTCCCGACCGCGCCGACGGTGTTCGTCGGCCGGGAACCGGAACTGGCCCGTATGAGCGACATCGCGGCGGGGCAGGCCGCGCCGATCATGGTGATCGCCGGGTTCGGCGGCACCGGCAAGACCTGGCTGACGTCGCACTGGGCGCACGAGCACCTGGCCGACTTCCCGGACGGCCAGCTCTACGTCAACCTCCGCGGGTTCGACCCGGTCGACGAGCCGATCGCGCCCTTGACCGCGCTGCGCGGATTCCTGGCCGCGCTCGGCGTGCCGGCGTCCGCGATTCCCGCCGACGAGGACGGCTGCGCCGCGCTGTACCGGAGCATGGTCGCCGGCAAGCGGATGCTGGTGCTGGTGGACAACGCGCGCAGCGCCGACCAGGTACAGCCGCTGCTGCCCGGCGGCGGCACGTGCACGGTCCTGGTCACCAGCCGCCACCAGCTCACCGGACTGCTGGCCGCGCAGGGCGCGCACCTGATCGCCCTGGACGTGTTCGACGCGCAGGCCGCGCGGGGTTTCCTGGTGCGGGCGCTGGGCGCGAACCGGGTCGCGGCCGAACCGGACGCCGTGGCGGCGCTGCTGCGGCACTGCGCCGGACTGCCGCTGGCGCTGGCGATCATCACCGCACGGGCGGCGGTGCACCCGGAGTTCCCGCTGGGCACCCTGGCCGACGAGTTGCGCGACGCGTCGATGCGGCTCGCCGCGTTCGACGGCGGTGAGCTCACCGCGAACCTGTCCGCGACGTTCACCTGCTCGCAGGACGCGTTGCCGGGGCGGGCGGTCGAGGCGTTCGGGCTGCTCAGCCTCGCGCCCGGCGCGGACATCGGCCTGGCCGGCGCGGCCAATCTCATCGGCGTGCCCCCCGGTCCGACCCGGAACCTGCTGCGGCTGCTGGAAACCGCGAACCTGGTGCAGCAGTACGCCCCCGGCCGCTACCGCATGCACGACCTGGTCCGCCTGCACGCCGCCGAACTGGCCCACCGCGACGATGCCGCCGACGACGCACTGCGCCGGCTCGTCGACTGCTACCTGCACACGGCGGCTACCGCCGACCGTATACTGAATCCACACCGCGCGATGATCGACCTGGACCCGCCGGTGGCCGGCTGCGTGCCGCAGACGCTGCCGGACGAAACGGCGGCCCAGGTGTGGTTCGAGACCGAACACGAGAACCTGCTGGCCGCACAGCGCATGGCGTTCGAACGCGGATGGCACCGGCACGCGTGGCAACTCGCCTGGGCGCTGAGCGCGTTCTACGGCCCGCGCGACTACGTACACGACGACCTCGACGCGTGGCGGATCGGCCTCGCCGCGACCGAAGCGCTCGCCGACCCCAACGCGACCGCACTGGCCCACCGGTTCGCCGGCCGCGCCTACAACCGGATCGGCCAGTACGCCGACGGGATCGCCCACCTGCAACAGGCGCTGGGCCTGTTGCGGCAGGCCAGGGACCTGTTCGGACAGGCCCACACGCACCGTTCGCTCGCGTGGGCGCGGCTGCAGCAGGGCCATGAACAGCGGGCGCTGGGCCACGCCATGCGTGCGCTGCGGCTGTATCAGAGACTGGACACGCCGGTCTGGGAGGCGGAGGCACGAAGCCTGGTCGGCTGGCACTACTCCCGGCTGGGCGAGTACGAGCTTGCCCGCGAGTACTGCGAGGAAGCGCTTGCGCTGCAACGAAAGCACAACAACCGGGAAGCCGAGGCGAACACGTTGGACAGCCTGGGCTACATCGCGCACAGCACCGGCCGGATCGACGAGGCCGCCATCTACTACCGCGAGGCACTGACCATCTACCGCGAACGCGGCTACACCACGCAGGAGGCGAACACGCTGGGCCGACTGGCCGAGAACCGGGCCGCCGCCGGGCTGATCGAGGAAGCTCGCACCGCGTGGTACCAGGCACTGGCGCTGTACCGGGCGCAGTACCGCACCGCCGACGCCGCCCGAATCGAAGCCATCCTGGCCCGTCCGACACCGTGAGGCTGGGGCGGTCGAGGCGTTCCCCTGTGCGCCCGCACCGCCTCGACCGCCGCCTCCCCGGGTACCCCCGTACCCCGTCAGCACCTGTGTGCTTCACCGAGAATGCCTTAGTCCGCGCACAGATCCGGCACATACGCCCCGTTGCCCCATATCACAGCCAGTGATCAGTCGCTCACGGTGTTCCCCGCGACGCCGGGGTGGGAATCCCTTCCTGATGGGGCTGGGCGTCATGCCCGGCGCCCGATACGCGAACGGAAGGGTAGGAAGCATGCGATGGGGAATTGTCGCCGGTGCCGCCCTCGCGGCAACAGGGCTCGGTGCGGTCGCCTGCCAGCCGATCGGCTCCGCGGCGGGCACGTCCGGTACTGCCGTGCCGCCCGCGGCCACGTCCGCGAGTGGCACCGCGTCGGACAGCCAGGCGGTAGCTGCCGCGTACCAGAAGACGACCGCGACCGGCAGCGCCCGCATCACGACATCGACCCAGGTCGGCGTGGGCCAGGAGAGCCTGCCGATCACCGCGTCCGGCGTGATCGGATTCGCGGACCGCAGCGCGGAGGAGACCGAGAACCTGCCGGCAGGCCAAGGGGCTGCCGAAACCCGCTTCATCGGCGGCGTGCTCTACGAGCGACTGCCCGGCGCGCTGGTGTCGCGGATTTCCGGTGGCAGGCCGTGGATCTCGCTGAACGTGGGCGCGCTGTCCCAGCAGGGCAACGGCACGATCCGCCAGTTGCTCACCGATTCGCCGAGTGATCCGTCGACCGTGCTCGCATACCTGCGCGGTGCGGACGACCAGGTCACCGTGGTCGGCCCGGACACGGTCGACGGCACGCCGACGAAGCACTACACCGTGCTGATCGACCTGGACAAATCCGTCGCCGGGCAGAGCGAGCAGGCACAGAACGCCGTGCACGTGCTGGAACAGCAGTTGGGCTCGCACACGTTGCCGGCCCAGGTGTGGCTGGACGACCAGGGCCGCCTGCGCAGGTTCGCCGTCAACGCGACGATGAAGGGCGCCGCGCCGCCCACGACGTCCGCGAACGGAGACATCTCGTTCCGGTTCACGGCAACACTGTCCGACTTCGGCGTGCCGGTGCACATCGCCGTCCCGCCGGCCGACCAGACAACGGACGTCACGAACCTGTTGAACGGCAACCACTAGCCTACGGCAGGGTCCACTTCTGGTTGGCACCGCCGTTGCAGGTCCAGATTTCGAGCTGGGTGCCGTTGGTCGTGGTGCTGGCCGGGTCGTCAAGGCACTTGCCGGACTGGGCGCCGACGAGTTCGCCGTTGGTGGCGGTCCATTGCTGGTTGGCGCCGCCGTTGCAGTCCCACAGCTCGACCAGGGTGCCGTCGGTGGTGCCCTGGCCGGTGACGTCCATGCACTTGCCGTCGATCTGGAGTGCGCCGTTGGCCGGGGTCCACTGCTGGGACGCGCCGCCGTTGCAGTCCCACAGGTCGATCTTGTTGCCGTTGGTGGTGGCGTTGTTGAGATTGTCGACGCACCTACCCGCCAGGCCGGAGGTGATCGGGCCGCTGGTCGGGCCGCCGCCGGTGCCCGGGGTGACATTGAGATTGTCGAACTGGTCGGTCTGGTAGCCGACGACGCCGATGCCGGCCTGGCCGGTCTGGAACGCCGTATCGGTGGCCGAACCCACTGTCGCGCCGTCGATCGAGCCGGTGATGGTGGCGCCCTGCAACGAAAGCGCCAGGGTGTGCCACGAGTTGGTGCCGATGGCCGCTCGGGTGCCGCTGGCCAGCGTCGTGTCGGTGCCGCTGGTGCTGCCGCGCAGGATCGACCACGCGCCGGTGTTCGACACGCGGAACAGGTACGCGTTCTGGTGGGACTGCGGACGCGACTGGCTGTTGGCCCGGCCGAACAGCTCCACCGTCCCGGCCTGTTCGAGGTTGACGTCGGACCTGACCGTGTAGTTGGCCCACGTCGTGTCACCGACCAGGGCGAAGCTGTCCGAGTCGTCCTGCCACTCGACCGGTTTCACCGGCGCCATCTGCTGCACGCACTGCCCGGACCGGCCGGCCGCGCACGGCTCGACCTGGAACGCGCCCTGCATGTCCGACAGGTACGTCGCTTCGCTGCCGGTCGCGTCGGCGTCGTAGTTGTCGCTGTACGGCAGGGACAGGGCGTGTGCCGCTGGGCCGACGGCGGTGCCTTTGCCCTGGCCGGTTGTCGTGGACACCGTATACACGAGACCAGGTTGCAGGGTCAGTGCGTACGTGCCGCCGGAGGGCGTGATGTCCTGGCTGTGCACGAACGAGGTGGCCGACGACGGCGTGTTCACGTTGGTGGACCACACATGCACGGTTGACGTCGACAGGCCGCCGGTCACCGTGATGTTCACGGTCTGCGCCGCGGACGCGGTCGTCGTCTCCAGGATCGTGGTGTAGTCCTTGCCGTTCGGGGACTTGAGGCTCACGTAGCTGCCGTTGGCGCGGTTGCCGCCGAGATAGCCCGACGCCGTGTTGACGAACGTCCAGCCGGGCGCGGTGAACTGGGTGACCTGCGCGGTCGCCCACAGCGACGTGCCGACGGTGTACGCACCGGACCACGGCTGCGGCGCGGTCATCAGGCCGGTCGTGTTGAACGGCA
>Ga0137379_10003555_pt1 | contig 14584 bp, 10 predicted proteins | sample SagtaG_18_FD_104812 | JGI IMG/M metagenome (GOLD analysis project Ga0137379, IMG submission 104812) | Vadose zone soil microbial communities from Sagehorn Ranch, Mendocino, California, USA - Sage2_L_80_16 metaG | ecosystem: Environmental > Terrestrial > Soil > Vadose zone | place: USA...
CGCGGAGCGGTACTTCGACGCAGGTGAGGGCGCGAAAGCCGTTTGAACCGTAACGAATCTCTGGGGTGCTGCGGATAGACAACCTGTGTGCATGGCCTGTCCCGCTGGCGCGCCGCTGATGCAGAAGCGTTTGCCGTTCTCAGTTCGCAGTTCACCGTAACAGAAAGGAATTACGCCTTGTTCCTTTCTACGGCGGACGGCAAACGGCCAACTTCTTACGAGCGGCGGGCGAGCGGGGCAGGAAAGCCTAACGGTTGGCTCGTGGCGCCCACCTATTTCAGAGGTTCACGGCCTAGCTCCCCACGGCGAAGCAGTCCGCTCCTTTTTTGTCTAAGCAGGCTGGCTGCTTTTCGGCACGACTGAAGTCGTGCCCTGACGAGACATGCGCGTACTTTTTGTGGGAGACATTGTGGGGGCGCCGGGACGGCTGGTCGTGCGCGACCGTCTGGCCGACGTGGTGTCGCAGCGGCAGATCGACCTGGTGATTGCCAACGGAGAGAACTCTGCTTCGGGATTCGGCATCACCCCGCGCCTGGCGGAAGACCTGCTGAAGGACGGGATCGACGTGCTCACCGGCGGCAATCACAGCTGGGACCGCAAAGAGATTCTGGAGTACCTGCCGCACGAGCCGCGGCTGCTGCGCCCGGCGAATTTTCCCGAAGGGAATCCCGGGAGCGGCTTGTACGTGGGGACGGCGAAGAATGGCGTGAAGTACGCCGTGCTGAATCTGCAAGGACGCGTGTTCATGACGCAGATTGATGATCCGTTCCGCAAAGCCGACAGCGAGCTGGCGAAAATTCCCGAGGATGTGGGCTTCGTGCTGGTGGACATGCACGCGGAAACCACCAGCGAAAAAGTGGCCATGGGCTGGTACCTGGACGGGCGCGTGACGGTGATGGTGGGCACGCACACGCACGTGGCCACCGCCGATGAGCACGTTCTGCCGCAGGGCACGGCCTACATCACGGACGTGGGCATGACCGGGCCGCATGGCGGCGTGATCGGGATGGACAAGGAAGGAATCATCCGGAAATTTCTGAATGGCCTGCCCGCAAGGTTTGACGTTGCTTCCGGCGATGTCCAAATGAATTGTGTCTTAGTCGAAACTGATGACGAGGGCCCGCGCAACACCGCCGGCCGCCTCCGCGCGCGCTCGATCGAGCGCCTCCGCTTCTGCATCGACTGAGTTACTTCGGAACGTGGACTGAAATTCGCCGGCTATGCAAACGGCAGATCAGTCCATCAATGACCAACCCACGGCGAAATACAAGACGGTGAGAAAAACTCCAGTACTGAACACGAGCCAGCGAATGGGACCCTTTCCCTTCGATGCAAACAGGCAGGCTAAGAATGAAATCAACAAATAGATCGCCATATCGCTCGTGTGCCAAAGATTGAAGAAATACCGCTCTAGTCTTGAGCTGAAGATTTGGGCCAGGGTCAGCCCGTAACCTATGGTCATGAGAGCCAGAAAAACGATTGAGGGAATCCACAGAACTATCGGTGGGTCTGATGGGCGCCTGAGAATTAAGCGCATCCAGCCCCACACGATCAGGACTATGGGCGTAGCAAGGATGATGACACCAATGATTTGTCTGGACTCGTGAGTAGCTGCCGAAACCATCGCGATTTTGCTGCCGTGACGCCGGCGACATTGAAGGCAGGTCTAACTATAGCGCAAACGCAATCAAGCGGCGTCTGGGTGATCGGGACGCGGACGGTCGCGCATCCACCAGAGGAGGCCCGCACCGACAAGCGCTACAGCGGCGCACCAAACTGTGGGCCAGAACATGTGGGAGAGCCAGACGTCGTTCAGGTTGCCAAACCTTGTGACGTTGTACACGCCCATTAAGACGGGAGCATATCCGTATTCCAAATCCTTGTAGGAGTGGAACTGCGCGATGGATCGCGCGTACGGATAATACCCAAGGAAAAGCGCGATGGAGGCAAGCAAGAGCGCCGGCGGAGCAAAACAAAGAGGCGAAGCAAGTCGGTTCAGCGGGCGCGTAGCGTCCGCGTTCCACTTCAGGGCGATGACGAAGATGAGCCAGAGAATCGTTGCGGTTCCAAGAAGCGCGACCAAAACAGCGGAAACCACGATGACCCGCGCCGAGCGATTACCCATTGCTTCCAAGGAAAAATAAGAGGGCTCGACTGAGTAATCGAAGCGAGGGAGTGCTGCAAGGGCCGATTCGACCGCGGAGGCTTCCGCAGCACGCCCATTGCTCCGCAAAAGCGAGAGGATGTGTTTGTAGGCATCCCGGCGAAGCTTGTTGGAATGCGTCTGCGCGATATCCATCGGCTCGGCCTTGAGCCGCTCCCCAAAACGAATCACGCTCCAATAGGCGGCGAGGGCATCGTCCGTGCGGCCGGCTTTTTCGGCGGTCTCACCAATGTCTTTCAATTGGATGTCTATATAGAAACTGATTAACATAAGGACCGGGACAGGCTGGGACCACCCGGCGTCGAGCAGCATTTCCGGCCGGTCGAAGCCTTGTTCCAGGAGCACCTGACGGTCCAGGGCAAATTGCTGGGCATCATAGAAGTCGATTCGCGGAGCAGCGAAAGCCTTCTCCATAGGGATACGCCAGTGTGGCTCGGCCGCGAGCGCCGAGCGCAGACCTGAGGGCGTGGCGCTGTACTTGGTCCAAGGCGGTTCCCAGTAAGGGACATTGGCGTCCGCTTCCAGCATGTAAGCGAAACCGTTCTGCGGATCCCACGCTTTCAGGCGCTCGATCCAGGGATGCGGGTCATAGCTTGGGTAAAAATATGCGGCATGGCTGACCTTCGCTGCGATCCAGGTGAGGTTGGGGTCGAGGGCGATGGCCTTTTCTGCTGCCTGAACAGCTCGCTCGTCGTCCTCTTTGGGACTGTGCAGGGCAACGAAGGCGAGCGCGCGAGCGTATTTTTGTTTATCTCCCGACTGCTCAACACGGCGCAGCGCTGGGTCTGAAAGAATCTGTAAACTCGGGGGGGCTGGGTAACTCCCAGGAAGCGGAATCATCTCCAGCACCTCGCGGAAGGTGGGCAGGGCAAACAGAAGCGCACTCATTCCCAGAGCGACCCAGACGGGCCAACGGCGGGGGGAAAACGCGCCGTTTTGTTCCCACACTGGGAGGCGCGCGCCTTCGACGGACTGAAAAACTTCGCAGCGAAGTTTTTCCCAATCTTTGAATTGGGCCAGGCTGCGCTGCATTGCCTCTTGCTCATTGATGCCTTGCGCAAGCGCTTCCTCGTAGGCGGATTCCAATTGCTGGGCGAGTTCCTCGATGACTTCGTCGCGGCGCCCGTTGTTTAACGGCAAAGTTCCCAGCCTTTCGCGGACGATCTTTTTCCAATCAGGCATGTTGTGCCTCCATGCTGTAACTTGCGGCGCTGCGGTGCGCAGCGCCGGCCTCCACGATGCGATTGACGGCGCCCGAGAAAGCGCGCCAGCGCGAGCGCTGTTCTGCGAGGATCTTGCGGCCGGCAGGGGTCAGCCGGTAGTAACGCCGACGGCGGCCACCGGCAGGTTCCCATTCGCCCTTGACCCAGCCGCGGCGCTCGAGCCGGTAGAGCAGCGGATAGAGGGACGCGACGTGGAAGCGCAGCACGCCTTCGGAGCGCTCGGCGATGAGCTTGCCGATTTCGTATCCATGGCGGGCCTTGTCCTCGAGAAGCGCGAGGATGAGCAGTTCGGCGTTGCCTTTTTTGAGTTCTCGATCGGATGCAATAGCCATATATGGCAATACAACATATTAGAGCGGTGTCGTCAAGGCTCTTTGCGTTCTGCCGCTTATGCTTTACCTCTCTCGAGCGCGATGCGGTGGCGCTGGCACTTACCCGGCGGCGAGCGGGCAACCGCGGGGCGGTCGTAGTAATCTGAGAGAGTCATGCGAATACGGGTGGGTTCAAGGCGTAGAAGTTTCGTTGGTGTGCGTGGAGCTTTGGCGGGAATGTGGCTGGTTGCGTGGATGTTGGTTGGCACGGCGGTGCGGGCGCAAGAACCGGAGGACGTGGATCTTTCCGCAAAACAGCGGATTCTGCCGGCGATTGGCCCCGGGCTGCGCGCTGTGCGGCAGGGCGCGGACGGGCGGCTGTACGTATTGGCCTCGCCGTCACCGGGGCTGGTGGTCGTTGATATGAAAGGAAAGCAGCTGCTGTCCATCGGCGAAGCGCCGCCTCAAACAAGTGGCGCGAACGCAAGCCAGGCTTTGATTGCCTTTGGCGATGACTGCGACGTGGACGCCGAAGGCAAGATCTACGTGGCGGACCGCGGCGCGAATCTCATACGCGTTTTTTTCGGCGACGGCGCGCCGGTGCGCTCGTTTGCAGTGAAGAACCCCGTTTCCGTGGCGGCCTTGCCGGAAGGCGAAATCGCCGTTGCCACGCTGCGCGAACCGCACCTGGTGATCGTCTTCGACAAGAATGGCAAAGAGGTGCGGGAGTTCGGCGACCCGGAACCGCTTTCCGAACGCGCGGACCTGAATCGTTTCCTGAACATCGGCCAACTGGGCACGGATGCGCAGGGACATCTTTACTACGCGTTCTGGTATTTACCGGAGCCGACGGTGCGGCAGTACGACCGCCTGGGCTACGCGGGCCAGGACATTCAATACGCAGCGATTGATGCGCTGCCCACGGCAGTGGCCATGCGGAAAGAGATCGAGCGGCAAGAGCAAAAGACAAAAGAGCCGTTCTTCCGGCGCGTGCTGACGGGGCTGGGAGTGGACCATTCGAACGGAGAGGTGTGGATTGCGCTGAACAACAACCTGTTGCACTTCGATGCGGCGGGTACCCGGCTCGCGACCTACAAAATTTATACTCCGCAAGGAGCGCGACTGGAAGCCAATACGATTCTCGTCCAGAAGGATCAGTTGCTTATCGGAAGCGATCCCCTGGGTCTTTACCTGTTCGACCGGCCCAACAAAAAAAATACAAAGTGAGGTGAGATTTCCTCAGGCGGCATGCGGGACTCTTGTGCAAGACTTTCTGTTCGCAAATGATTCTGCCGAGAAATTCGCGGAAAAATGAAAGGTTCGTGAACGATTGTGGCAGATTTGCGTCTGTGGAAAACTTGTGCATCGCGTGTGCAACACTTCCTGGACCTTCGTACACTTTTCGCTTGCCCTAAGCAATTCAATCGGAGACAATCCCGCGCGGTCTTAAGAGCGGCAGCATGCAGGCCGACAAATCCTAACAGGTCACGCCCGGGGCACCAGGGGCATAGGGCCCGGCGCGGCCAGGAACCCAGAAGCCGAAGCAAAAACGACTGTGACGTTGCTTTCCACAGCTTTTACACATCTGTGGAAATAGTAGAGGGTGTCCTTTTTGTCTCTAACCATGACTACAGCTACCCAAGTTGGACGCGAACGCGAGACAGCAAACGCCTGGGATAAGTTCCTGGAGCACGTCAAGGCCAGAGTGAGCATCAACACCTTCACGACCTGGTTCCAGCCCACCAAACTGAACCGGGCCGAGGGCGAGACCCTCCATATTCAGATTCCAAGCGCGGTTTTCCGGCAGGTTTTGACACGCACTTATGGGGACATCATCAAGGCGGTGTTCCACGAACTCGGCACGCCCAATGTGAAAGTGCAATACGTGTGCGCCGAGGAAGAGCCGGTGCAAGCGGCAACCGCGGCGGCGCCAGCAAAGACGGGTCAAGCCAAGCTGGATTTTGAAAGCAGCGATCATCAACTGAATCTGCGCTATACCTTCGACACGTTTGTGGTCGGGAAGTCGAACGAGTTTGCGCACGCTGCGTCGCGCGCCGTTGCCGAGCAACCCTCGAAAGCGTACAACCCGCTGTTTCTGTATGGCGGGGTGGGCATGGGCAAGACCCACTTGATGCACGCCATCGGGCACACCATCAAGAAGCGTAACCCGGCGATGCGTCTGAGTTACGTGAGCGCGGAAAAATTCACCATTGAAGTGATCAATTCGCTGCGGTTCGACCGCATGATCAGCTTCCGCGAGCGCTTTCATACCGTGGACGTGCTGCTGGTGGACGACATTCAGTTCATCGCCGGCAAAGAGCGCACGCAGGAAGAATTCTTTCACACGTTCAATGCTCTCTACGAACAGCAAAAGCAGATCGTCATCTCCTCCGACTGCCTACCCAAAGACATCAACTCGATTGAAGAGCGGCTGCGTTCGCGGTTCGAATGGGGATTGATCGCGGACATCCAACCGCCGGACCTTGAGACGAAGATTGCCATTCTGCAAAAGAAGGCGGAGAACGAACGCTTCAGTCTGCCCGATGACGTGGCGGAATACATCGCGCGAGCGATCAAGTCCAACGTGCGCGAGTTGGAAGGCGCACTAACACGATTGATGGCCTATGCGTCGTTGACCGGTACCGCGACTACGCTGTCCACGACCCAGCAAGTGTTGCGAAACATCATTGCTTCGCAAGAGAAGCGCGTCACCATCGACCTGATCCAGAAGCGCGTGAGCGAACACTTCGATTTGCGCGAGCAGGACCTGAAGGTACGCAGTAACACGCGGGCGATCGCGTTCCCGCGTCAGGTGGCGATGTACATCGTGAAGCAACTGACTACGGCGTCGCTGCCAGAGATTGGCCGCCAATTCGGCGGCAAACATCACACCACCGTGCTGCACTCGATTAACAAGATTGAGGAGTTGCGGCGGTCGGACAAAGACCTCAACCGGACCATCACGCGGTTAATGGACGCGTTGCAGTAATTCCCGGGAATTATTTCTCAAAGGTTACGGAGCGCGGCCTGTTCCCCTCGGGCCGCGTTTCCGTTTTCTGCCGCTTCTCCTTGACTGTCGCATCGAACCTCACCGTCAAATCCTGTGGAGAAGAACTGAAAAAGATGAGAGGAATCTGTTGAAGGAAGTAGGTGAGAAGAAGCACGGTGGCGACGAATGATTCGAAGAACTCTGATTTTCCACTGTTCTCACAAAAAAGCGCCTGGTAACCATGACTGCAAATCAATGCGTGCAAACGGTTTGCCGTGGTTTCCACAGATCCACAAGAGTCATCACAACAACAAGGGTTTATTTGTTCTATCTTCAGGACAAGTCTCTTGCAGAAGAAGTTGTGGCTGTGGATTTTTGCCGAGGAGCCAAAACTTAGAGAGGATTCGGCAGCGGGATGGACTTAGCCGAAGCACATTTCCACAGTGCTGCGAGAGAGTCGGGCTTTATACTTTGCGAAAAAGCGAGTAGAGTACCTGCCTGAAGCCAGTCAGGCGGCAGTAGAATTAGACGGGAACAGGGCGCCGTCCCCGCCCAAGCCTGACAACCGCAGCAAGCCGAGGGTAGACTGAATATGACTGCACCTGGAACGGCACGCGAGGAATATCAAGCGATGGAATTCAGCGTTACAAAGTCCGCGCTGTTGAATGAGTTGAGCATGACTCAGGGAGTCGTGGAGCGCAAAACCACGATCCCCATCCTGTCGAATTTGCTGGTCGAGGCGAAAGGGAGCGAGCTCACCATTACGGCGACGGATCTGGAGTTGAGTATCCGCACGTCTTGCGAAGCGAAGGTCAAGAAAGAAGGCGCCGGAACGATTCCCGCGAAGAAACTGCTTGAGCTTGTGCGCCTGCTGCCGGAAGGCGAAATCAAGGTTAGGCTGCTGGAGAACCATTGGGTAGAGATCACGAGCGACAGGAAGAAATACAAGCTGGTCGGCATGGCGAAGGAAAATTTTCCCGCGCTGCCGACAATGCCGCACACGCTCGTAAAGATTCCTGCGGCGATTTTACAGAGCCTGATTGCCAAGACAAAGTTTGCGATTTCGATGGAGGAGTCGCGCTACACACTGAACGGGGGGTTGCTAATTTTGCGGCCGGATACCTTGGCGATGGTGGCAACAGACGGGCATCGGCTAGCTCTTGCAGAAACGGACCACAAACTCGTGGGCATGAATGCCGAATTGAAAGTGCTGGTGCCGAAGAAAGCGATGGACGAAGTCGAGAAGCTCTCAGGCGCGGCCGGCGCTGATGCGCAAATCGAATTCGCAAAAGACGAGAGCCATCTCTTCTTCCAGGTCAAGCATCGCCTGCTGATTTCGCGAATCCTGACGGGACAATTCCCGAATTACGAGGCGGTGCTGCCGCGCGACAATAACAAGCACGTAGTGATCGAGCGCGTCGAGCTGACCGATGCGGTACGCCGCGTTTCACAGCTTGCGGATCAGCGTTCGCACGCCGTGAAATTAGCCATCTCCACCGAAGGCATCGAAATTTCCGCTTCGAGCCCGGAGTACGGGGAAGCGAAAGAAAACATTGAAAAGGAATACAAGGGCGATCCCATCTCCATCGGATTTAACTCGAGCTACATGCTGGATTTTCTCTCGGCCGCGGCCGATGGGCCGGTTAGCATCGAGCTGAAAGACGAGCAGTCCGCCGGGCAGATGCGGCCGCTCGCCGACGAGTCCTACCGCTACCGCTACATCATCATGCCCATGCGGATTTGACGGCAAGAAGCAGCCAGGAAGCATTAAAAAAGGCGCTTGAGAAAGCGCCTTTTTCTTTTCCACATGCCCTTGATTGCCTGACTATAAATTTAAGGGAATGAACCACTTACGCCAATCTCTGGGCTACGAACAAGCTTGAGAAAACGGCCTGAGCGGAGTATAATTTTATGTTGTCGATTCGTTGTGGGGGATCTTCCAAATCGACACGTCCGCCAGGCTAAGGTGACACGGAACCAAGCTCTGCGCCAGGAGCTTCGAGGCACCCGCCTGGAGAAGATCAGTCTTCGCCACGTCTCGCTGCGCGGGACGGGATGGAGCAGGTAACTCTACGATCCCGATGCGAATCGGGACAAAGGGTAAGGCGACGCAAAATCCGCAAATACGCCTTCCTTGCTTCAAAGAAAGCGGTTTTTCTTGCTCGGACCATAACTCCAGCTAGCTCGAAGTCCGTTCCGGGCCGCAGGTTTTTCTGAGCAAGTTGCCGCATGGGGAGTGACGATGGGTGATAAAGAAAACGTGAGCGCCACGCCGCAAGGCGCAGGCCACAAGTACGACGCCAAGTCGATTAAAGTGCTCGGCGGCCTGGAAGCCGTGCGGCTGCGTCCCGCGATGTACATTGGCTCGACGGGTGAAATGGGCCTGCACCATCTTGTTTGGGAAGTGGTGGACAACTCCGTCGACGAAGCGATGGCCGGCTACGCGGATGAAATCAATGTGACTGTGCACGCGGACGAATCCGTCACTGTAGTGGACAACGGCCGAGGCATTCCCGTGGACATGCACCAGACGGAAAAGCGGCCCGCCGCAGAAGTCGTGATGACGGTGCTGCACGCCGGCGGAAAATTTGACAGCGAAACTTACAAAGTTTCCGGCGGATTGCATGGCGTCGGCGTTTCCGTGGTGAACGCGCTTTCGGATTGGCTGGAACTGGAAATTCAGCGCGATGGAGCAGTGTGGGAACAAAGCTACGAAAAAGGCAAGCCCACGTCGAAGCTGAAACAAACTGGCAAAACACGCAAGACCGGAACGAAGGTTACTTTTCATCCCGACCCCGCGATTTTCGAAAAAATCGCTTTCAGCTACGACACGTTCGCGACGCGCCTGCGGGAGTACGCGTTTCTGAACAAAGGACTGAAGATTACGCTGACCGACGAGCGCACGGAGAAGACCACGGAGTTCCGCTTTACCGGTGGTATTGCCGAATTTGTGAAGCATCTAAACCGTGGCAAGACCACGCTGCACGATTCTCCGATTTATATGGAAGGCAAGCGCGGCAATGTGGAGATCGAAATCGCGCTCCAGTACAACGATAGCTACGGCGAAAATGTCTTCGCATTTGCCAACACGATCAATACCGTGGACGGCGGCACACACCTTTCCGGGTTTCGCTCGGCGCTGACGCGCTCCATCAACAATTTCGCTTCGTCCGCCGGAATGCTGAAAGAGCAGAAAGACGAAGTCGCCATCACGGGCGACGACGTGCGCGAGGGATTGGTCGCTGTGGTCAGCGTGCGCCTGCCGCAGCCGCAATTTGAAGGACAGACCAAGGGCAAGCTCAACAGCGACATCACGGGCGACGTCGAGCAACTCGTGAACGAAAAGCTGGGCGAATGGTTCGACAAACATTCGACGGTGGCGCGGCGCATCATCGGCAAATGCATTGACGCAGCGCGCGCGCGCGAGGCGGCACGCAAGGCGCGCGAACTGACTCGGCGCAAGTCCGCGATGGATTCAAGCGGGCTGCCGGGGAAGCTGGCAGATTGCCAGGAACGCGATCCCTCGCGCTGCGAACTGTTCGTGGTCGAGGGCGAATCCGCCGGCGGCTCCGCAAAAATGGGCCGCGACCGCAAATACCAGGCGATTCTTCCGCTCAAGGGCAAAATCCTGAACGTCGAAAAAGCGCGCTACGACAAAATGCTGGGCCACGAAGAAATCCGCGCCATTATCACCGCGCTGGGCACCGGCATCGGCAAGGATGACTTCGACGCCGGCAAGCTGCGCTATCACAAAATCATTCTGATGACCGACGCGGACGTCGACGGCAGCCACATCCGCACACTGCTGCTCACTTTTTTCTTCCGTCACATGAAGGAATTGATCGAACGCGGCCACGTTTATATCGCGCAACCTCCGCTCTATCGCGTGAAGCGCGGCAAGAGCGAGCGTTACATTCGTGACGAGAGCGATTTCGCTCACGAGTTGATGAAGCGCGCCACCGAAGACCACGTCGTGAAAGCCAAGGAAGGCGTCTCGCTGGAAGGCGCGGGACTGACGAAATTTCTGCTGAACGTCCAGGAATACGAAGCCGCCGCGGCAAAACTCGGCCGCCGTTTGCGTGAGCCTGGACTGGTTGAGCTGCTCTCGGAAAGCGGCCTCGAAAAGAAGACGGATTTTGAAGACAAGAAGGCGCTGGAGAAGTTCCTGAAGGAAGTCGAAAAAGCCAAGCTGAAGCTGGAAGGCAAAATCGTTTTTGACGAAGAGCACAGCCTCCACGAAATCCAGTTCGGGCCGCCGCACAGCCAGAAGATCAACTGGGCGCTGGCGTCCACCGCGGAATACAAGCGGCTGCGTTCGCTTGCCAAGCTGGTCGATGAATTCAACAAGCCGCCCTTCGTGGTGACGAACAACGGTACTAAAGTAACGAAGGAAAAAGCGCGAGATGTTTTGAACTACGTGGTCGAAGACGCGAAGAAGGATTTCACAATCACGCGATTCAAGGGCCTGGGCGAAATGAACGCCGAGCAGCTCTGGGACACAACCATGAACGCGGAGACGCGCACCTTGCTGCAAGTGAAGCTCGAGGACGCGGTGGCCGCCGAAGATATCTTCACCACGCTGATGGGCGAAAACGTGGAAGCGCGGCGCAAATTCATCGAGGAAAATGCTCTTGAAGTCGTCAACCTGGACATTTGATTCCATGGCACAAAGCTGATGGCGGAAACCGTGCGGGGATCGACGCGCGACGCCGTGCGCTGGGGATTGCTGCTCGCCGCGGTGGCGGTTTCCGGGTATCGTTTGCCGGCGACGTTTCGCAATTTTCAACAATGGCGGGCGGCCAAGCCGGTCGATCCTTCGGCAGCGGATCTGTACAAGACGAATTTCACGGTCAACGCCGTGGGAATCGTGATTATTGTCGTCGTGGCGGTGGGTGTGTCGTATCTGCTGCGAGCGCGAACCGCGAAGCAGCCATGATGTACCAACTCGGCTGGAACACGCTGCCGGGGCTGCGCGGACTAAGCTGCAGCGAATTTCGTGCCACGCCTACGGCGGCGCCAGACAACGAGCGCGGCGTAGCGGTGGAATTCGCGACGGAAGGCGAGCGCGACGATTTTTTGCGGCGGCTCGAAGCACATTTCGCGGCGCAACGATTCACCAACACGGCCGACGCCTTTGATTCCGTGAAGGCTTTTGTGTTGGAACGCGCACGGGCCTAGCGCAGTCATCCTGAGCGCGGCGAAGGATCGTAGCCAATTACTGAGCTAGGCTTAAAGGGACAACTAGGAAAATGGCCGACGAGACAAATAAATCCATCCTGCTTCCCGTAGATATCGAAGCGGAAATGCGCAAGTCGTATCTCGACTACGCGATGAGCGTAATCATCGCGCGCGCGCTCCCCGACGTGCGCGACGGCCTCAAGCCGGTGCAGCGGCGCATCCTGGTGGCCATGAACGATCTTGGCCTAGCTTCCAATCGCGGCTACCGCAAATGCGCGAAAATCTGCGGCGACACTTCCGGCAACTATCACCCGCACGGCGAAGCAGTCATTTATCCCGCGCTGGTCCGCCTGGCGCAGGATTTCAACATGCGCTACCCGCTCATCGACGGCCAGGGAAATTTCGGCTCCGTAGACGGCGATCCGCCGGCGGCCATGCGGTACACCGAAGCGCGCCTGGCGAAAATCAGCGAAGACATTCTCGCCGACCTCGAGAAAGAAACCGTCGACTTCGTTCCGAACTTTGACCAAACGCGGGAAGAGCCCTTCGTCCTTCCCTCGCGCATCCCCAATCTGCTCGTCAATGGCGCGAGTGGCATCGCCGTCGGCATGGCCACCAACATCCCGCCGCACAATTTGCGGGAAATCGTGGAAGCCGCGATGCTGCTGATCGAAAAGCCCGACGCCACGCTCAAGGAAGTCATGAAGCTGGTCCCCGGCCCGGATTTTCCTACCGGCGCGTACATCGCCGGACGCGAAGGCATCGAAGCCGCGTACAAAACCGGGCGCGGCAGCTTCATGATGCGCGCCAAAGCCGCCATCGAGGAAGCCGGCAAGGACCGCGAGAACATCATCATCACCGAAATTCCCTACCAGGTGAACAAGTCGAAGCTTATCGAGCGCATCGCGGAGCTCGTGCAAAACAAAAAAATCGACGGCATCGCCGACGTGCGCGACGAATCCTCTCGCGAGGGGATGCGCATCGTCGTGGAAATCAAGCGTGGCGAAGAATCGCAGCTCATCCTCAACAATCTTTTCAAGCACACGCAGATGCAGGAATCCTTCGGCATGATCCTGCTGGCCATCGTGGGCGGCCAGCCGCGCGAGCTGGGCCTCATCCCGCTGATCAAGCTTTTCATCGAGCACCGCGTCGAAGTCGTGCGCCGCCGAACCGTCTACGAACTGCGTAAAGCCCGCGAACGCGAGCACATTTTGGTCGGCTACCAGATCGCGCTCGACCACCTCGACGACGTCATCCGCATCATACGCGGGTCCGCCAGCCGCGCCGACGCCAAGGAAAACCTGCTCAAGTATTTCACCGAGCAGGACGTCACTATCATCGAAAACGGCAAATCCCGAAAACTCGAAGGTGTCAAGCTCGACGGCCGCAAGTACAAGCTCGGCCCCATCGAAGGCGAAACCGCCGGCCGCGCCACCCTCGGGCTTACTCCCGTTCAGGTCGATGCCATCCTCGAGCTGCAACTCCATCGCCTGACGCAGCTTTCGGTCGATGAAATCCTCAAGGAATTGAAATCCATCCGCGAGCACATCGCTGATCTGGAAGAAATCCTTTCCAGCGACAAGAAGCTGAAGCAGGTCATCACCGGCGAGCTCAAGGAAGTGCAAAAGGCTTACGGCGACGACCGGCGCACGCAAATCGTGGACAAAGTCGACGAAATCAAGCTCGAAGACTTGATCGCCGATACCGAAATGCTGATTACCGTCAGCCACGCCGGTTACGTCAAGCGCACGTCGGTGGATATCTACCGCCATCAGTCCCGCGGCGGAAAGGGCCGCATCGGTGCCCGCACCAAGGAAGAGGATTTCGTCGAGCATCTCTTTATCGCTTCGGCGCACAGTTACATTTTGCTGTTTACGACCAAGGGCCGCGTCTACTGGCTGAAGGTGTATGAAATTCCCGAAGCTGCGGCCGCCACGCGCGGCAAGGCCATTTCCAGCCTGGTACGCTTCCAGGAAGACGAAAAACTCAGCGCCATCGTGCAGGCGCGCAACCTGGAAGAGGAAGGCAAGTACGTCTTCTTCGCCACGCGCAGCGGCACGGTAAAAAAATCCGCGCTCATGGAATTCTCGAATCCGCGGCCCAGCGGCATCATCGCCATCAACCTGGAAGCCAAGGACGAACTGATTGGCGCCAGGCTCACCGAAGGCAAGCAGATGATTTTCCTCGCGAGCCACGAAGGCCAGGCGATTCTTTTCCGCGAAACCGAAGTGCGGCCGATGGGGCGCAACGCCGGCGGCGTCAACGGCATGGATCTCGACAAGGACGATTACGTCGTCAGCATGGATGCGGTCCAGCCCGATTTTGAAATCATCGCCAAGGAACACAAAACCACTACGCAGAACCTCGAAGACCTCGAGAACGAGCAGATCAAAGACTCGCTCACGACGCTGATGCTCACCGTCGCGGAAAAAGGCTACGGCAAGCGCACGGCCCTCGCCGAGTACCGCATCACTTCGCGCGGCGGCAAAGGCGTGGTGAACATGAAGACCACGGATCGAAACGGAATGGTGGTTGCGGCGCTGCAGGTGACCGAAGAGTCCGACGTGATGATCATTACGCACAACGGCAAAGTGATCCGCGTGCATGCGAATGAAATTCGCGAGGCGGGCCGCTCCACGCAGGGCGTGCGCCTGCTGCGCCTCGATGCAGACGATTCCGTCGCCGCTGCCGCCGTTCTCCAGGAAGAAAACGAAGAAGA
>Ga0137379_10003560_pt1 | contig 14576 bp, 14 predicted proteins | sample SagtaG_18_FD_104812 | JGI IMG/M metagenome (GOLD analysis project Ga0137379, IMG submission 104812) | Vadose zone soil microbial communities from Sagehorn Ranch, Mendocino, California, USA - Sage2_L_80_16 metaG | ecosystem: Environmental > Terrestrial > Soil > Vadose zone | place: USA...
GAGCCGTTTGAGTCCGGCCCGGCAAACGAATGTGCAAAATAGAAGTATGCACTGGCATCGATTCCGGCGAGCAATTGAGATTGACGATTTGACGCTATCTGGTTCCAACCCATGTGCGGAAGTTTTACGGTGGATGGCAGGGCACAGACTTTTCCTGGTAGCAGGCTCAGTCCGTGGAGCTGCGGCGATTCTGCGCTGGATTCAAACAACACCTGCAGCCCTAGGCAAATTCCAAGAAACGGTACGCCACGCTGGATAGCCCCGACCAGGGGCTCGCGCATCTTTTGTTCGTCGAGTGCGCGAACCAGCGCGGCATAGTGGCCGACTCCGGGCAACAGGAGCGCCCCCGCTCTTGCAATTTTGTCAGGTAAATTCGTGCGTTCCGACTCGGCGCCGAGCCGTTCGAGCGCGCGCTCGACGGAAGGCACATTTCCAGCTCCGTAGTCGATGATCGTGACTCTCATAGCAGCCCCTTCGTGCTGGGCAACACCTTACGCAGGCGTTTGTCTTTCGCAACGGCAAAGCGCAACGCGCGTGCGAATGCCTTGAATGCGGCCTCCACTTGATGATGCGAGGACCGTCCGTACAAGACGCGCAGATGAACGTTGGCCTTTGCGGCCTGCGCGAAGCCTTGAAAAAAATCTTCCATCAGTTCCACTTGAAAGTCGCCAACACGTTCCGCCGGGATTTTCGCCTTCACGACGCAACAGGACCGTCCGCTGAGATCGACGGCGGCGGCCGCGAGCGTTTCATCCATAGGCATCAGGAAATAGCCTGCGCGCAAAATACCGCGCTTGGAGCCAAGAGCTTTTTGCACGGCCTCGCCAAGAGTAATGCCCACATCCTCCACTGTGTGATGCTGATCCACGTCGAGGTCGCCGCGTGCGTTCACTTCCAGATCAAAAGCGCCATGCCGGGCGACCAAGTCGAGCATGTGATCGAAGAAGCGAATTCCCGTGGTGATGCAAGCCTTTCCGCGTCCATCCAGATTGAGCTTCAGCCGGATGTCGGTTTCGTTCGTCTTTCTATGGATTGTCGCGGTGCGAGCCATGTTAATTTGATTTTCGACCAGCCACGTTTCCTTCCGCCAATTTCCATTCCTTTCGAATGACCTTGAGTAGCTGCCGCATTTCTACGGAAGTTCCCATAGTGATGCGCACGAACCCGCTGCCCATGTCCTTGCCGCGATCGCGAAGCAGGGTTCCTTTCTTCTCCAGTTTGCGAAACAAGGCCGGACCCGTCGCGCCGAAATCTGCCAACAAAAAGTTTCCTGCGCTCGGGTAAGTCTTCACTCCCAATTTGCACAACTCCTTCGCCACCCACACACGCATACGCTTCACAAGGGCCACATAGACGCGCATTCTGGCAGCATCGGCGGTGGCGGCCGCAGCGGCAACCAAGGCAGCGAGATTTACAGGGAAGGGAGGCATAGCGCGACGCACCAGCGCAAGCGAGTCCGCGCACCCTATCACTGCACCGAGGCGCAACGATGCAAGCCCGGCTACTTTTGAAAACGTGCGTGCGACAAATAATTGGGCGTATTCGTGAATCCACGGCAGCGCCGTGAAATCAGAAAACTCCGCATAAGCCTCATCCATCACGACGACCGTTTGCGGGGCCGCTTCCAGGATGCATCGCAGTTCTTTTTCTGCAATCAGCGTGCCGGTCGGATTGTTGGGATTGGCGATAAACAGAACGCGAGGATTCTCACGCAGCGCCTCAAGAACTGCCTCAAGCGGGAATTCCATATTCGCGCCATAACGAAGCGCAGAGACCTGCGCCCCGGCAATCTCCGCCCAATAGCGATACATCGGAAACGTCGGCTCACAAATCAAAATATGAGTGTTCGGCTCGACAAACGTGTCGAAGAAAACCCGTAACGCATCATCGCCACCATTGGTGAGCAGCAACTCTTCAGGGCTGACTCCGAAGTAGCGCGCGAGCCGCTCCGTCGGCTTCTGATATTCGGGATACATCGCCAGTTGCTTGACCGTGAGTTTCGCCAGGGCTCGTCGAACCGCCGGCGAGCAACCCGAAGTGTTTTCGTTGAAGTCCAGCCGCACTTTGCCCGACCGTCCCTCGGCGGGCGCTTCGTAGGTCCGCCGATCCAGAATCGCCTGGCGCACTGGCAATTGCACTTTCATCGGCGGACTCTCACAGCGTTGCGGTGTGCCATTAACCCTTCTGCTTCCGCGAGAGTTTCCACCGCTTCGGCGAGCTTCAGGAATCCTTTGCTGGTGATGGTCTGCACGCTGATGCATTTTACAAAGTCGGCCGCGGAAAGTCCGCCGCGCATTCGTGCCCAGCCCCCCGTTGGGAGAACGTGATTACTTCCGGTGGCATAGTCGCCAAGCGGCTGCGCTCCCCAGGGGCCCACAAAGATCGTTCCTGACGCGCGAATTTTCCCAAGAAGTTTCTCCGAGTCTTCCGGCAGGCTGAGATGCTCGGGAGCAAACTGGTTGATGAATTCGCAAGCTTGAGCAGTCGATTCCGCGAGAAGGATTGCTCCCGCAGCTTGAGTTGAGCAATGCGCCATGCTGTTGGGCATCCTCTTAAGTTGCGTTTGGATTTCACGTTGAACTTCAGAAGCCAGGCTGCGCGAATTCGTCACGAAAAAGCTTGCCGCGTCCTTGGCGTGCTCCGCTTGGGCAAGAAGGTCGGCTGCAATCCAACTCGCATTGCCACGCTCTGCGAAAACGATGGCCTCTGTGGGGCCTGCTGGCAAGTCGATGGCACAGTCATTGCTGACGATTTGCTTGGCGGCGGTGACGTACTTGTTTCCTGGGCCGAAAATCTTGTCCACTCGCTGCACGCTCTTTGTGCCGTAAGCCATCGCAGCGATGGCTTGGGCTCCGCCGATTCGTGCGATTCGTTCGATGCCCAGCATTCCCGCAGTCGCCAACAGTTCAAGATTCGGTTTCGGACAAACCGCCACAACATTCGGCACGCCCGCAACTTTCGCAGGCACGACCGTCATGACTAGTGTTGATACTAGCGAATACCGGCCCCCTGGGATGTAACAGCCGATCGTCTCAATAGGCCTGACCACCTGATGAATCTTCACGCCAGGCATAGTTTCGACCGTCCAGGGCCGGGGAAGTTGTTTCTCAGAAACGCTGCGAACATTCTCTACAACTTTCTCAATCGCTTTTAGAAACTTAACGCTCGTTGCTTTGCGAGCCGCGCGAATTTCCTTTTTTCCAATCCAAACTCCGGTCTTGGCCAGATCGGTGTCGTCGAGTTTCTTTGTGTAAGCAAAGAGTGCCGGGTCTCCTCGTTTGCGGACGTCTTGCACGATTTCCGCGGCAATCCTGTGAGCTTCAGCGTCTTGCTGCGCTCGGCGAGCGAGCAGCCACCTTTCGGTCTGTGGTGTAAGCTTCAGGATTCGCATCACAGCACGATTTTGTTCAAGGGATACTCGACAATCCCCTCGGCCTTCGCCGCTTTCAGCTTTGGAAGAATCTGCCGCACTACGGCTTCTTCAATGATGGTGTTCACCGCCACCCATTCCGGATCGCTCAATGCAGAAACCGTCGGCTTCTTCAGCGCCGGCAGCACGCCTAGAACTCCGGGCAAATCGTTGCGATGGACGTTGAGCAGCAGGCCGACTTTGCTTGCGGCCGCGATGGCGCCCTGCAACATCAAAATCAAATTCTCCGCTTTTTGGCGCTTCCAGCAGTCTTCCACGGCGGCGTGGTTCATGATGAAAACCGTGGCGGATTCCAGCACGGTGTCCACAATGCGCAGGCGATTGGCCCGCAGAGACGATCCGGTCTCCGTCACTTCGACAATAGCATCGGCGAGTTGCGGTACCTTCACCTCTGTCGCGCCCCAGGAAAATTCCACGCGTGCCTTTACGCCGTGTTTCGCCAGATATTTTTGCGTGATTTGCACCACTTCGGTGGCAATCACTTTGCCTTCTAGATCCTGCGGCCCGCGAATCGCCGAATCTTCAGGGGCGGCGAGCACCCAGCGCACGCGCGCGAGCCGCTGCTTGGCATAGACAAGTTCGGACAGTTCCTCGACATCCGCTTCGGTCTCTACCACCCAATCGTGCCCTGTGATTCCCGCGTCCAGCGTGCCTGACTCCACGTACCGCGCCATTTCCTGAGCGCGCACCATCAGGCATTCGATTTCGGCATCGTCAATGCTTGGCACGTAACTGCGGGCACTCAAAGTAATTTTCCAGCCCGCGCGCGCAAAGAGGTCCAGCGTCGCATCTTGCAGGCTGCCTTTGGGGATTCCCAGTTTTAGCAGGCTCATTGTCTCTTCTCCGATCCGTAGACCGCTTCCGGTGAAAAAGTTTGTTCCGCGATAACCTTGGCGCCGCCTCCCGGTTCGACGGCTCGAAAGAAACAACTCCGGTAGCCCTCGTGGCAAACGCCGGGCCCCACCGACTCCACGCGCACCAGTAACGCATCCGCGTCACAATCCACGCGAATTTCCCGGACGCGCAGGATATGTCCGCTGGATTCACCTTTTTTCCAACGTTTGTTGCGGGAGCGGCTGAAGAACACCACTTCCCCGAAACGCTGCGTTTCGCTCAGCGAATCTGCATTCATGAAGCCGAGCATCAGGACGTCGCCGCTTCGTTCGTCCTGAATAATGGCCGGCACCAGCCCGCCACCTTTCTGAAAGTCGATCTTCATCTTTGTCCTCCCGAGTTTCCCGGCTCTAAAAACAAAAACCCGCCTGGCTTTCTATGCCGGCGGGCCGAAGAGTGCTTTGTTTAGCGGTTTGCTATGCACACCTCAGCGGGCGCGGCATGTGGCCGTCATGATGATGGTGGCGATGCGCCCGGGTTGCGTGCATTTGTTCCATTGTGAAATTCAAAGGTAAGGCAAATCCACGCGCATGTCAATCAACCTTTGCGGCAAGCCGGATTTGCATTCACTTGTTGTACGATTTCCTTGTGAGCTTTCGCTCCGCTTCGAACAATCCGATGATTCAAGGAAGTGTCGAATGGTGGAAAAAGTCAAGAAGGACGAGCAGGCCTGGAAGAAGCAGTTGACGCCGAATCAATATTACGTGACGCGGCAAAAAGGCACCGAACCTCCCTTCACGGGAGAGTACGAGGATACGGAAATGGCCGGGACGTATAAGTGTGTCTGCTGCGGCCAACCGCTGTTCCGATCGGAGACGAAATATCATTCCGGCTCGGGCTGGCCCAGTTTCTACGCTCCAGCCAATGAAGAAGCCGTTGCTGAGGAATCAGACGCCAGTCATGGGATGCAGCGCGTCGAAGCGAAATGCAGCCGCTGTGATGCTCACCTCGGGCACGTGTTTGACGATGGTCCGCAACCCACGGGTCTGCGCTATTGCATTAACTCCGCCGCTCTGGACCTCGACGAAGACTAAAAAGGCGTCCCGGTGGGGCCTAGGACGCCTTATTTATTTTTTTCGCTCAAGGAAGCTGGAAAAAATCAAGCCGCAGGGCAGGAACAGGAATATGCAACCATTTCTGCAACCGGGTCGCGTTCCCACACCGCGATCAAAAGCACTTTGGTACCGGACGGATATTTAAAAACGTAGTAAGTATGAGCGCGGCCTTCTACTTCATAGAAGCCGGGACGGCGTGGATCGGGGCGCGAGGTGGCCCCGGTGTTCAGCAGTTCGCGCAGTTCGCCAACCTGCTCCTGAGAATGGTTTCGCAGGTCTTCCAACAGGGGCGGTTGTTTTGTCACTGGTATCGTCATTATGTTGCTCCGCCACATTGCAGCTTATGTTCTCCTCATCTACTAAGACGAAAGAAACCGGAAAATGTTTCATGGGTTGCAACAATTTGTGCGCCCCAGGCATGAGGAAAAACTTGCAGATGGACAGACAAATTGGCCTGGGAGCTGCCCCCTGACTCTGCAAAAACGCCGCATTTTTCGTTGAAAAGGCCGCCCCTGCAGGTCTTTCGCGGCTGTGCGCATGTCCGTCTGCGTAAAACCTAAGCGGACTCAAAAGCATCCAATGAAACTAATGCGCGGGAATTACCGAACGCGACACGTAATGGTGCGGCTGATCCCCAATTATTTGAAAGTCAATCGCATTTCCCGTTTCCCCTCCGCCTGATTTTTTGGTGTAATAGGTGGCGTGTTAGTATCTCCATCGGTACTTGCGCGGCGACTGGGTTCCTTGAGATAGTGCCGTGCAGATCCTTCAAAGAGAGGGAAGCGCAAAGTGACAAAAGAAGCTTCGAACAAAGATAAAGACCCCTTCACCAGGGACCGCCGCCGCAAACATCATCATTGGCTGGTCAGCGTTTATTACGCCGATGGCGAGAAATTCGGACGCGTGTACACCGACAAGGACAAAGCAACGCGCTTCGCCGAGCGCCAGCGCCGGTCTCCCGTGGTAAAAACCGCCCGTGTTACGCAGGTCTCCTGATCGGTCTTCGCTTGGCAGTATCGCATTGACGGCGAGGCACGGCGCGGGCTTGTGGCTGTTCCTTCAGGCGTGTTATAAAAAGAAGGTAGTCAAAGCGGCCTTAGTATAGTGGTAGTACGGAACCTTGCCAAGGTTCAGGTGTCGGTTCGATTCCGATAGGCCGCTCCATTTTCCGCCCAAGTTTTCCTCAGCCTCCAAAAATTCTCCGTGAAAATCTGTATAGAGTGCCGTTACAATCGGGCGATCACTCCAGGCTCAGAATGCCCAAAATCATCATCGCCATCGGCAGCAAGCGCGGCCCGAAGCTCAATGCCGTCAAGCAGGCCCTGGAAGTTTTCTCTCCCTCTTTTCCCCCAGGCTCCGAATTCGAGCTGGTGGGCCTCGAAGTGGATAGTGGTGTCAGCCACACGCCCTCGTCTCAGGAAGAGCTCATGCGCGGGGCGCGGCAACGCGCGGAAACCCTCGCGCAAATCGCGAAGAAGAATAATCTGCAATGGAATTACTTTGTTGGTTTGGAGGGTGGGCTCGATGTTGTCCACGAAACCTCCTCACCGACCCCCAAGCGCCGCCATTCCGATTCTCCGCGCAGTGCGCGCCGCCGCGTCTTCCTCGAAAGCTGGGCCTACGTCTCAGACGGCACCCATGGGCACTATGGTCGCTCGGGCGGCATCGAGTTGCCGGAACCGCTTGTCCGCGAAGTCCTCGAAAACGGCACCGAGCTCGCCGTGGCCATCGACCGCTTCGCCGGGATGCGGGGCATTCGCGACGGGCGAGGCGCCTGGGGCGTTCTTTCCTGCGATCTCATCAGCCGGCAGGAAGCCTTCCGCGTCGCTGTGATTGCGGCTTTCGCCCCGTTCTATAATGCAAAGATGTACCGCGCTGCAGCCGTCGGCGCCTCCGGCTCGGGTTCGTGATGGTGTGTGCGAGAGTTCAACCGGATTCTCTTTGTCGAACATCAAATGTAAAGGGCTGGAGTTACAGCTTGGAACTTACGACTTAGGACTCTCATTCAGGAGCGACCGTGGACATCGTCAAAGGCAATATGGGCTGGATCGAAGTCATCGTCGGCCCGATGTTTTCCGGCAAGAGCGAAGAGTTGATCCGCCGCCTGCGCCGCGCGGAGATTGCGCGCCAGCGCGTGCAAATCTTCAAGCCCGCCATCGACGAGCGCTACGCCGCCAACGAAATCGTCTCGCACTCCGGCCTCGGCATTCCCTCGGACAACATCACCAAGGCCGCCGAAATCATGGAAAAGTTGTCTCCGCGCACCGAAGTCGTCGGCATTGACGAAGCGCAGTTCCTCGGTGACGAAGTCGTGGACGTCTGCACCAAGCTCGCCAATCTGGGCAAGCGTGTCATTGTCGCCGGCCTCGACACCGACTATCGTGGCCGTCCGTTCGAACCCATGCCGCGTCTCCTGGCCATCGCCGAAGAAATCACCAAGCTGCTCGCTATTTGCGTTCGCTGCGGCAATCCCGCCGTCCACACGCAACGCCTCGTCGAAAGCGACGAGCTGATTGTCGTCGGAGCCATGGGCGCTTATGAGGCCCGCTGCCGCCGCTGCTTCGAGCCCAATCCTGCCCTCGCCGTAGAGAAGAAAGACGGCCCGCAGCTCATCGCCCGCAATCGCGCCGCGACTGCTTCAGGCGGCTAGGCGCATGGATCCGTTCCAGTCTTGCCCTTGGCGACAGCCGTTGCCTTTCTGCTGACATGCCTCCGCTCTTCTCTTGAGCTTGCAGACTCCTTCCGTCAAACTACCTCGTCCGAAAAATCCAAACATCAGGGCTGACTGCATCTATGATCATCGAATCGAAGGCGCCAACGCGTGTCGACTTTGCCGGCGGCACACTCGACATTTGGCCGCTCTACCTGTTTCATCCTGGAGCCATTACCGTTAACGCCGCCATCTCCCTCTATGCTTCTTGCCGTATTGAAACCAACGGCAGCGACGGCATTCACCTCATGTCGCGCGATACGCAGCGCGAAGAAACCTTCCCATCCTTCGCCGCCCTAATGAAAACCAAGCGCTACCGCCTTCCGCTTCTCGCGGAAATCACCAAGTTCTTCCGTCCGTCGGGTGGCTTCACGCTCATGACCGATTCGGAAGCTCCCGCCGGCGCCGGTATCGGCGGCTCGAGTGCTATGGCCGTGGCCATTTGCGCCGCGCTGGATCGCTTCACGGGAGCAGGGAAGAGCAAAGTCGATTGGATTCACATCAGCCGCGACGCCGAAGCCATCGTCATCAACGTTCCCACCGGCACGCAGGACCACTACCCGCCCGCGTTTGGCGGTGCCGCTGCCATCGAGCTTCCCCCTGGCGGTGAGCATCGCGTCGAGCTGCGGGTCAATCTGGATGAGCTCGAACGCCGCGTCGTAGTCTGCTACACCGGCAAGCCTCGCCAGCACGGCATCAACAACTGGGAAGTCTTCAAAGCGCAAATCGGCGGCAAGAAGTCAGTTCAACAAAGTCTCGAGCGCATCTCCGAAGTCGCCCAGTGCATGCGCGTGGCCTTCGAGAAACCCGATTGGAAGGAAGCTGGGCGCCTGATGAAAGAGGAGTGGTCCTTCCGCAAACGCAATCTGCCCACGATTTCAACCAAAACCATCGACCGGGTTATCGAAAACGCGCGCCGTAACGGCGCTTTGGCCGGCAAAGTCTGTGGAGCCGGTGGTGGTGGATGCGTGGTTCTGCTGATTGAGCCCGAAGCCCGGGACCGCGTCGAAAAGACCATCGTTGACTCCGGCGGCGAGGTTTTGCGCACTACCATTGACCGTCAGGGGGTCAAAGTCATCTCCCGCTAGTTGCTTACGGCTCAAGATTTCACAAACTTCCCGTCCTTCGGTACAGCCCGGCCCCTAGCCCGTACAGTTAAGTGGATCCCATCTTTTCAGCACGCTGGCACCTGTTCAGCCGCCTTCTTGCATCATAGAATAGGGTATGCGGGTTCGCCTCGGCTGGCACCCGCTCTTGGTATGTCAAACTGGTTTGCCATTCCTCTGGCTTTCTTGCTTCTAGCGGACGCTGATGTTCCGCGCGTCAATAGCCTTCGTCCGCCCGAAAAGCCTTCGCTCAATTTTCCGTCGGACGAGGAAATTCCCATTTTCCCGGTTGCGGGAGAGTCTTCGGAGAGCGCCCAGACGCAGACCAAGCCCACGAGTACACCCAACCAGCCGCTTTCAGAAACCTCCAAGCTCTCCCTGATTCGCTTTGTCTCCGGTGAATTTGCGAAGGCTGTCAAAGCCCTGCCCGCTGGCAAGGAAGGTTTCAATCTCCCCGTCGGCAAGCCGCTCAACCCCGAACTTCTGGATCGTGCCGTCGCATCGCATGGCGCTGCCGTCAACACCGGCGATAACGTCCAGATCACCGGCCTCCAGTTTCGCGGCCGCCAGATTATCGTTGACGTGAATGGCGGCGGCCGCGGCAAGCATCACTGGCGCGATCACCTGCAAATCGGCTTGGGTGGCCCCTTTCCCACTGCGCAGACCACGTCACAGGAAACCGGCCCTCCGGGATTGCAGCCCGGCATGGGCAGCACCATTTTTCTGGAGTGGAGCAAGTTTGTTCCGGACATGACTCCGGACGAACTGAAGCAGGTTCTCTCGCCCTTCCTCAATTTTCAGAAGGAGCGTTCCGCTTCCGTTCAATGGATTGACACTTTGCCGCCGGAGATGAAGAAAGCCATTCAGGAGCGTCGCCCTGCCGTTGGCATGGACCGCGAAGAGCTCGTTGCCGCTATCGGCAAGCCCGACCACAAAGTCCGTGAACGCGATTCCGACGGCAACGAAATCGAGGATTGGATTTACGGCCAGCCGCCTTCCAAGACTGTCTTCGTCCGCTTCCAGGGCGACCACGTCACCAGCATCAAGCAATTCCCTCAATAGGTTTGGTTATTGCAGTAAAGAGACTACTCCCGAGGCTCCACCATTTGCGGCCACTGCAACACAACAATTCTTCCGTCGGCTTCGCGCGCCAGTATTGGTGCGTAGATCCCTAACTGCTCCCGCCGCCACCACATGCCGCTGGCGCGCTTTTCTTCCGGCGTTGTGAACCAGTACTGCCAAAGCACTGCCCTTACCTGCTTCGGCGGCGTCTTGGGAAAGGGATTTCCCGCGAACAGCAGCAGCACATCCGGCGACCCTCGCAACAAGGCCTGTTCCGTTCGCGGCACAATCGGTTCCTGCGACCAAGTGCTCAACGATGCAAACCACAAATTCCAGTCAAAGCGCGGCTGGTACGGCGCATAGATTCCGGGCGCCTTTGCAGGATCTTGCGGTTTGAACCGGAATGGATAAACCAGCCACGTTTGCCCGTCGTCAGAACCTTGAAACTCAATCTCGTAGCGTCCGCGGGTCATCATCTCAAACAACCCATACCGGTTCGCGATGCGAAACGGTTCCAGCGCCGAAACCGGCGTGGTCGGCAATCCCACCGGTTTCACCATCCACACCATCTGCGCCGCCGTGGCGTAGAAAATCCACGACAGCATCACCACCGTTACCGCCAGCTTCAACGCTGCCCGCTGTTTTCTTAATGTATAGCGCCAGTTCTTTTCTGTGATTCCCTCTGCCGAAGGTCTTGCTCCCTCCGCAGTTGGGAACTTGCTCCTCCAGCGTTCAGGCAGACACCTCAGCAAAAGCTTGTCATCGAGTAGCAGGAAACCCAACACCAACACCAAGTAATTCAAAAACGTATAGTTCGCAGAAAGAATGATCCCGATCTGCCAGGGCGTCACGATGCAAAAGCACACGATGCGAAACCACCGCGGCAAAAACATCATCCACGCCAGCGCCAATTCCAGTGCCAGCGTTCCAAACGCTGTCGCAGTGTGGAACCAGTGCGGCCAATGCTGCATGTACCATCCAATCCACGTCGGCAGCGGCCCGTTCTGATAATAGTCATCGAGCGCTGTGAAATTCCTCCACTCCGGATCGCCACCCATGATTTTCCCCACGCCCGATTCGAAGTAGATGCGAAAGCATTCCCACACCAGCAAAAACCAACTCGCTCGCGAAGGCGGGCTGGTCTCGCCCCATCCCGGCCGGAATCCTCGTGGCGCATAAAACAGGGAAATGAAGCCCGCTTCCAGCAACATTCCATCCGACTGGTACGCCGAAAAATCCCGCGCCGCGCTCACAAACGAGAGGAAACACACAAAGCAAATCGCGAGCATACCCCGGGGCCACAAATTCAAAACCAGCAGCACTGACGCGATCATCCCCACCCAGCAAATTCCTGTCAGCATGGGGTGCCCGCTCGAAAACCACAACAGCGTCGGCGCATACCAGTAGCCCACGCGCCCAAACTGCTCGGCTACCTCGCGCAAATATTCGTTTGCAGGGAGAATGCCTTGCGGCCCGATCAATCCCTTGATTTGAAATGCCAGCGAGAAAAACGCGGAGTAATAAATTAGCCCCAGCGCGCGCAGAAAAATCCACCGGGGAAGCAGCCCGTCGGCTTTGCTCTGCCCTCCTAGTGGCGGGTCTTTAGACCCGTACGCGCCCGGTTCAGAAGCAAACAGCCAACGCACCGCCCACGCCGGTGACCAGTCTTTCATCGCGCGCCATTATAGCCCTCAGCGGTAGCAGAGAGTCCTCGGACCCGTGCCAGTAGCACAGACTTCAGTCTGTGCATTCGTACTGGAAAACGCCCTTTGCGTGAGCTCTCGGCTCTCGCTGAAACTGTTCCGCTGAAGTCGCTCTTGACGAAACTTCCTGACAGGTTAGAATACTTGTTAGTGAGCAGGGTGAAAGAGTTTTGAGAACGGCTTGGTCGCCTCTTTTCTGAAGATTCTATATCTGCTCTCAGGCCCCAGGCGCGATTGGGCGGTGGGGTGGCCACCGTGATTCTCGGTGATCTGGCGCTCTATAACCCCTTTAGAATCAACACTTCTGCGGTTTCTCGCAACTGTTGATTCTAAAGCACTTACAGAAACGCTAACTCCTTTAGAATCCGCACTTACAAGAAACAGGGGTAGGGGCCCCTCTAGCTCTCGTACGAACTTATTCAAGTTGCCGCGTTGCGGTCAACGATTCATCTTCGGAGGAAGGTATGCCCATCAAGGTCGGCATCAACGGCTTCGGCCGCATTGGACGCAACATCATGCGCACGGCCATCGACGACAGGGACATCCAGTTCGTCGCCGTCAACGACGTCACCGACGCCAAAACACTTGCGCACCTGCTGAAGTACGATTCCGTGCTGGGCAATCTGCCGCACAAGGTGACCCACACCGACGATAGCATCTCGGTGGAAGGGAAGAGCTTCAAGGTATTCCGCACCAAGGATCCTGCCGAGCTGGATTGGGCCTCCGTCGGAGCGGAAATCGTGGTGGAATCCACCGGCCTCTTCACTAAAGGCCCCGACGCCAGGAAGCATCTCCGCGCGCCGGTGAAGAAAGTCATCATATCCGCGCCCGCCGACGGTCCCGATGCCACCTTTGTCCTGGGCGTGAACGACAAAAGCTACGATCCTGCAAAGCACCATGTCATTTCCAATGCTTCCTGCACCACAAATTGTCTTGCGCCTGTCGCCAAGGTTATTCAGGACACGTTCGGGATCAACAGCGGCACCATGACCACCATCCATTCATACACCAACGATCAGCGCCTGCTCGATCTCCCGCACAAGGATCTGCGCCGTGCTCGCGCTGCCGCTATCAACATGATTCCGAGCTCCACGGGCGCCGCCAAAGCGCTGCACCTCGTCATCCCCGAGTTGAAAGGGAAGCTCGACGGCTACGCCATGCGCGTCCCCACGCCCAACGTCAGCGTGGTGGACCTCACCGTGTTCGTCGACAAGCCGGCGACGAAAGATTCGGTTAACGCCGCGTTGAAGGCCGCCGCGAACGGCCCGATGAAGGGGATTCTCGGCTACACCGAAGAGGAGTTGGTCTCCGCCGACTTCAAAGGGAACTCCAATTCGTCGATCGCGGACGCCGAATACACCAAGGTGGTCGGCGACCGCTGCGTGAAGGTCTTAGCTTGGTACGACAACGAGTGGGGCTACTCCTGCCGCTGCCGCGACCTGATCAAGCTGCTCGCGTCCAAGTTCTAGCTTTCTTGATTTTGTCATCCTGGGGCGATCCGATAAGCGCGCCGAAGGATCTCATTCAATGAATTCTGGCAGCGCATTTTGAGTTGGATATCGAGAGGGTGGTTTTTTCCGCCTCTTGCTTTTGCTTACTTACAACTTATAACTTACAACTGAAGACTGCATTCATGTCCAAGCTCACCATCAACGACCTCGACCTCAAAGGAAAACGCGTTTTCATCCGCGTGGACTTCAACGTTCCTCTCAAGGAGGGTATCGTCACCGACGACACGCGCATCCGCGAAACGCTTCCCACACTGCGCCTCGCCATCCAGAAAGGCGCCCGCCTCGTTCTCGCTTCGCATCTCGGCCGTCCCAAAGGCGGCCCCGATCCGAAATATTCTTTGCGTCCTGCCGCCAAGAAACTGGAAGAACTGCTGGGCAAGCCCGTGGCTTTCGCGCTGGATTGCATTGGCCCCGGAGCAGAAGGGCAAAGCAAGGCGCTGCGCGATGGGGAAGTGCTCGTGCTCGAAAACGTCCGCTTCCACCCCGAAGAAGAAAAGAACGACGAGATTTTTTCCAAGCAACTCGCCGCTCTTTGCGATGGCGTTTTCGTTTGCGACGCCTTTGGCTCCGCGCACCGCGCCCACGCTTCTGTCGTCGGCATTACGCGGTTTGTCCAGCAAGCGGCCGCGGGCCTGCTTATGGAGAAAGAGCTGGCCTATCTTGGGAAAGCGGTGACAAACCCCGCTCGGCCGTTCGTCGCGATTCTTGGTGGTGCAAAGGTCAGCGACAAAATTGAAGTCGTCGAAAACCTGATGAAAATCGCCGATGCAATGCTCATCGGCGGCGGCATGGCCTATACATTCCTCAAAGCGGACGGCCACCCCATCGGCAAATCGCTAGTTGAGGACGACAAACTCGATCTCGCAAAGCGGCTTCGCAGTGAAGCGCAGCAGAAGAAATTCGGATTGCTCCTCCCGGTCGATCACGTTGTCGGCGCCGAATTCAAAGCCGATACCGCCACGAAAACCGTTTCAGTGCACGACACTCCGGACGGTTGGATGGGCCTGGACATCGGCCCGAAGACCATCGAAACCTACAAGCAAAAGATCGCCGGCGCAAAAACCATCGTCTGGAACGGCCCCATGGGCGTGTTCGAGATGCCCGC
>Ga0137379_10003563_pt1 | contig 14571 bp, 12 predicted proteins | sample SagtaG_18_FD_104812 | JGI IMG/M metagenome (GOLD analysis project Ga0137379, IMG submission 104812) | Vadose zone soil microbial communities from Sagehorn Ranch, Mendocino, California, USA - Sage2_L_80_16 metaG | ecosystem: Environmental > Terrestrial > Soil > Vadose zone | place: USA...
GCCGAGGTAGTAGCCAAGGCCCAGCGCAGCTAGGATAATGCCGATGACGCTCGATATCGTGAAAATGGAATTGCCGAAAAAAGGCGCGAGCATCCGTATGGCGGTGATCTCGATGATGAGGACGGCCATTCCCGCCAGCGCAACGGACAGCAGGAGTCCGAATCTGTGACCGCGGGCGCTCATGCGCGGAGTGTCGGGTGCCGCTCGGGTGAAAGTCAAGGAGACACGAAATGAAACTCCACTCTGTCGGCGTGAGCCTGATTGCTCTGGGCCTGCTGCTCGCGGCGGCGGTCGCCGAAGCCCAGACTCCCTCCGTCGGGCGCGCGTCGCGGATCACGGGCGAGCAATTGAGCAGCGCGCAGGCGCCGGGCGGCCCCGTACGCAAGCTGGCGGAGGGAGATTCCCTCTTTGCGGGAGAGCGCATCCGCACCGGCGCCGGGACGGTTTTGCAGCTCGACTTCACGGACAAGTCCCGAATTACCCTCGGGCCGAATGCGGAATTCGAAGTGGAGAAGTATTTCCAGGCGGCAGGCGGCGTTTCGGGCGAGGAGGCCTTTACCTCCAGGGTCTTCAAGGGGGCGTTTCGATTCGTGAGCGGGCTCATTGCGCGCAACAAGCGGCAAAACGTGCGAATCACCATAGCCGTCGCCACGATCGGAATTCGCGGCACGCATTTCGAGGGCGAAGTGACCGAGCGGCAGGAAAAGGACGGGAAAACGGTGGACGCCTCCGCCAAAGTGGCGCTGCTCGAGCCGGAGGGGTCGGACGGCAACGCCATCGTCGTCGAGAACAAATTCGGCAGCGTAGTCATCGACAAGCCCGGCTTCGGCACCGAGATCCCGGACGAGAAAAGCCCGCCTTCGCCGGTGAAGAGAATGCAGCTGCGCACCATCGACAACCTGCTGCGCGTGCTGCGTACCCCCGCGCGAACCGGCGGCCCGGCCCGGAGGCCTTAGGGCAAGACAGGGCAACTCAAAGGCCACCGATCCGTCGGCGGCATGCGCGCCTCTATATATAACGCCATGCCGATCGAGGGAGTGAAGAGGTTGGTGGAGTACGTGAGGGAATTCGAGGCGAAGCGGGGGGTGATGCTGGGGATTGCGCGGGCGGTCCGAATATGTTGTGCTAAGGTGCAGTGGAAGCGGAGGTACAGTGAGCCACGCAGATGAAGTTCGCGCCTACTGCTCAAAGAAGTACGTTGAACCAGCCCGCTCTCGCGGGGAAAAGATAGTGTCAGTTCGCGCGGGCGACGTGCATGACGCACTCGGCTACCGTAACAGGGTGCCTTTGGTGTGCTCTGCACTAGGCGCATCGGTATTTGAGAAGACATGTCGTCTTCGGAGGTCTGCAGTCGAGGGGCCGCTAAACGGGGCAAATACCGTTTTTCGATTCGAAATCTTGCCCTACTGAGCGCCACGGGCCAACTTCGCACCCACCAAGGCGGCGAGAAACATCGCGCTTGGGGAGTCATATTGGGCGCCCGTATGGCCTTCGATCTTAGAGCATCAGGGGAATCGGGCATAACGTAACGACCAGGGAGGCATCCATGGCAGTTAATTCGTTTCGGTCGAAAAAGTTCGAGGATTTTGAGATCGTCGACAAGAACAATAAAACAGTAGGGCATATTCGCGTAAAGCCCAGCGGTATTCTTTGGGCGCGCCGTGACTGGAAGGTGTGGTACGGCGTATCGCTGAAGCAATTTGCGGACTTCGCGTTGGACGAGGGGAAGAAGCAGAAGAAGTGATTTGTCTACTCCGTCTATTCCGAGACGTCACTTGAAAATCTCAAAAGCGCAGGACTTACGCCTTGACGATAGGTAGCCGCGAAGTCGTTCGCCGCAAGGGCGTGAAGCGCTTGGTTGAGTACGTGAGGGAGTTCGAGGCGAAGCGCGGTTGAGCTTTGGGGATCACTTGGGACGCCGTTAAGGGACGTGTCGCCTGTTAATCCGCAAGTCCCAGATTCGGTCCCTCGTCGGCGAGCGCGGCACTCTGGAGGGTTTCAAGGTCAGAACGGCCTCCGCAGCACGTCGAAGATGGACTTCATCGTGACTTGGCAGCCTGCCGCAACTGCCTCTGCATATGCGGTGGCGAGTTGCGGGGAATTCGGATACGTGTTCCAGAGCGGGTGGGTCACGATCTCGACTTGATTTCCGCGCCGTCCCGCCTGAAGACCCCCGAAAGTGACTTGCTGCCACCCTTGCGCGGCGAAATAGGGGCCCGCAGCCGCCACATCGAGGCCTTGCCAATACGAGACCGAGAAATCGATCGGCGCGTTTGCATCGAGGGCTAGCCGCGCCAAGTCGAGTCCTAGCCGCCAATCGAGAATGTTGTGGTACGCGAGGTTGCTGAAATCGCGTAGACAGTCGGGGCAGGACGTTCGGCACAACATGCCATGCGAGGGGTTACCCTGTGGGTCTATCCGTGCGACGAGCGGACCGTAGAATGTGTTCCCCGTCTGGCCCACAACGAAACGCAGGAGGCTCTCGGCTTCGGTTGGAGTTCCGAGGTACGAGCTGTAACCGGCCCCATTCTCTAGGCTGTCGGAGATGAAGATCTGGCCGACTACTTGACCGTTCGGATCTTGCATGACCCTAAGGCCGACCTTCAGTTCTTGCTCGTGGATGTCGAGTCGGACTGCTGCGGCTCTGCGCAGGAGGAACCCCAGCGAGTACAGTGAGGCTCGCCCTTCCACACGGAGAGGCATCGCGCTGACACCGACCGGCCAAGTCTGGATTCCAAGAACAAGAACGTCGGTCGGCTTTACGGAGGCGAGCGCACGGCGGTCGGGAGCGACCCCTTGGGCAAGGGACGGACTATTCACGCCAATCTTCGCGAGCGCCTCACGCGTAACCCAGGTTTCGCCCCGGGCGAGCTTCTCGAAGTCAAACTGCCGGCCATCATTGTCGTTGATGACATAGACAGTGTCCTGGCCGCTCAAGACCTCGAAGTTGGCTACGGGCGTCGGCGCCCAGTTCGGGGGGACACCCATCTTGGGTCGCGAAGCTCGTGCGGTCCATTCGAACACGCCGTCAAAGTCGCGGCTCCCACCAAGCCATGGACAGGTCGTGAAGCCTCGCGGTTGGGACAAATTAACTTGTTCATAGTCGGGAGCAGCCGTTCCGCAAGCGGGACAAGACTGCGCCGGAATCTGAGACCCGTCGACCGCCTGGCATCGCCGACACAGTCCTATTGGAAGGGACGGACCCAGCGGGTTTACCTGTTCCACTACTGCGTTTCCTTGTGGCTGGTAGTCGACCACGCCGACCGCGGTATGGATTAGCCCATCCTTTACAGTCTCGGAAGACGGAGCAAATTGGCTGATAGCAATGTCAAGATCGCGATCGACGATTCCCTCCGGCGGCCAGTCGTACGCTCCTCTCGGCGTCTCGTGAAACAAGTAGCGCACGCGGGACGGGAATCCGAACATCGGTAGAATGCCGATGTTGGCAAGTCGCTCGCTCAACGACCTCTGCGGCAGCCGGGGATCGACGGACGCGGCTGTTACGCGCCTCACGAGTTGGGTTTGAACGTAGGCGATGAGCGCAGCTCGTTGCGCCAGCATTTGCGGCGTCGTGTAGGACAGCAGCACGTCACACGTGCGAGCGATCGCGGGTTGATTAGCTTGGATCCACGCATCGACCAGCTGCGCGATTGTCGCTCCCGCCGGCGAACCAGGAGGCGGCTGCGTGGGTGGAGAACCCCAATCCACCGCATCGCCGAACTCCCCGTGTACGCTGTCGCCGCTCTGGGATGTGAACAGACCAAGCGCCACAAAGGCCTGCCGCAGGACCTCCTTCGCGAGGACACGCTGGAGGATGGCCTCGCGGCGCATGTCGACGTACGGCTGAGGCGGCGGATCCGACGTGATCCGGTCGGGCCGTTGGAAATAGTAGTCATCGTGGCTGCGCCCACGGCAGAGCGTGAGAGCAACGGAGAGACCGGCTCCCCGCCGGCCAGCGCGACCGACGCGCTGTTGGTAGTTGAAGCGCATCGGCGGCATGTTGGCCATCATGACGGCGAGCAGCGAGCCGATATCCACGCCGGCTTCCATCGTGGTCGTCACACTTAGGAGATCGATGGGATCGGTGATCTGAATCTCTTCCGGCGCAGGCAGACAAATGTCTTGGAAGAGTCGCTGGCGCTTGCGGCCGTCGTTCTTGTTCGTCTGCCCGGTGAGTTCTTCGCAGTTAAGTCGAAACAGCGGACCAGCTTGCGTGGCAAGGTAGCTGTAGTAGTCAGAGGCGACCTGGGCACCCGCCAGTGGCTGCGCCGCACCAAGCGGGATCTGGCAATCAGTGCAGACGCCACCAGCTGCATGAAGGTGAACCCGGCGACACTGCACGCACTCGAAGTAGATCGCTCCGGCACGTGCAAGACAGAGGTTCTGAGCGATGAGGACGTGCTGTGTGAGCACGCCTGCGCCGTTCAAGTAGTTCAACACATCCGCCGTGAACGTCGCGGGCGCAGAGCCTTGCAGCTGAGCGACAGCTGCAAGGTACTGAGCAACGTAGGCTGGCGGGTTCGGTTGGCTCGTGGCGCCGTGGGTTGAAAGCCGGCGCCGTGCACCCAAGAGACGAATCACTCCGTCGGCGGCTTCTTGAATGAGCATACTCGGAGCAGGAGTGGCGAGGCGGTCGGTCGTTGCGTACGCAAGCCGCAAGGACTCGAGGCTGCGACGGCCCGACGCGAAGACGACATCCATCACCTCGAGGAGAGACTGGTCCTGAATCCTGCGGAGGTGATCGCGCTCCTGTAGGCTCAGTTGCGCCGGCGCTTTCGCCTGAGGGATCGACCCGGGCACGCCCCATGCGTAGAGATCATGCCAGCTACCTTCCTTAGTTCGGGGCGCCGTCCAGAGGACGTCCTGCGTAAAGCCGCCCGGATTCATCCCGCTGGCTAGGAGCTGCGCCGACGCGTCAGCTGCTAGCTGCGCAACATGGTACGGGCCCTGGGCGGCTCGAACGAGGATCTGCTGCGCCGCCGTCTGATACGTGAGTCCTGGGTGTGAGGGCGATGGCAGCTGCGCCATCGCCGGGTTGTTGGCCGCCAACAGCGTCGCGGCCTCCACCGGGTGCGTGCCACCAAACGTGCCGGCCAGCGACTGTTGCTGGGCGGGTAGAACCTGTCCACCTATCTGAGCCGCGAAGGCCTGTGCACCCACTCCTTGAACCGTGATCGCTTCGGTGATCGCCTGGCGGAGGGCGTCCCGGTAATGCGAGAAACGCATGCCGGCCGAGAGCTTGGCGGCGTCCTGTCGGCTATCTGAGAAGACCACCAATTTGCGCGACTGACTCGCGCCGGTGGGCGCGATATTGCGAAGAAGGGCGTCCGACAAGACCTGGGCGATCTTCTGGAAGCCAGTTCGAAGCGTGCGCACAGGCGATCCGATCTGACGGCGAGACCAATCCGCGTCGCATCTTGGACAGCGAGCCGGATAAGCCTGCCGCGCGCTTTCATTTGGCGGTGGATTCTGGGCGTGCATCGCCGGCACGTAGTAGAGATACCCGGGGCCTCCGAGCGCGACCTTGCCGTCGGCCGCAGTGAAGCGCGCTGCCCGCCAAGCTCGCAGAACGCCGTCCTGAGTCCACTGCGCGGACGCTGGTCTTATGCCCGGAGCCCCTGGCCAAAAGACTGCGTATCGTAGGTAGTCGCGGTCCATCGACACCATGTCTGGAGACGCCTCAAGATCGGGATGGTCGGGACTGAGATACCACTCATTAGGATTCAGCCCTGTGTCTCGGCGGTATCCTCCGAAAAAGATATCTCCGCATGCTTCACAGTAGAGCAACTCTAGGACGCGCGAGCCGCATCCACACGTGAGCGTCGGAATGTAGTGAAGCGCCCCAACAGGGGCCGCCGCGTTGCGAGGTGGAGCCTGATTGCACCCCGGGTTCGTGCATGCCCACAGGCCCTGGAGGTTGCGGAAGATGATGTGGGCTCGAACAGGGAGAGGAGACGCGCCGCTTATTCCGCGAGCAGCGGATAAGCCAGCCAGCAGACCCTCAACTGCCTCGACACCCTCGGGCAGCGGAAGCCCGGGGAATATCAATGCCGCGAGCTGCTCGGGGAACCGCGGCTCCAACTGAGCAGCGTTTGCGGGACCCGTGGCACAGGCCAGCCGGAGCGCGTCAGCAGCCATGACGTGAGCGAGCACGGACTCGAGAACTGCCTCCGGACTTGCGCCGACGGGTACCGCGGGCCCGCCGCTTATGGCCTGGAACGCAGTCGCTGCCGCAGGTGTCAGTGATCGCGACGCTCGAAGATCGTTGCGGAGTTGGCGCAGTGCTGGGGCGTTCGCCCGCACTGGGCCGAATGCGGCTGGGTTTAGCGGCTGTGTCGCGCCACCGACGAGTCGAAAGCGATTCTGGTCACGGCCGAAGAATAACTCCAGGTACTGCCGTCCGGCCGCGCCGCTCGCAACTGAGGCACTCGAGGCGATGATGCGTAGCTGGTTCGAATTCGGGACGAGACCAATGCGATCAAGGAGGACGCGGATAAGGTACGCGACCTCCGTGCCAGGGGTCCCGCGATAGGTGTGCAACTCATCGACGACCAGGTGGAAGATATGCGAGGGATCCTGCTGGAGCCACTGCTTCGTCTGGTCGAAGATTGTCGCCTCGACACCACGCATTAGCATGATGTTCAGCATCGAGTAATTCGTGATGAGGATGTCCGGTGGGTGATCCTGCATGTCCCAGCGCGACCACATTTCGCCGCCGTCCATATTTGGGAAGAACCGCGCCGCAGGCTTTCCCGCCACGAGCTGGGCGTCACGATGAGCATCAGCGAGCTCGACTCGAAGCCTGCCCGTTGCCGCTGAGGAACGGTTCCCTGAGATGGGCGTTCGCCCCGTGTAACGTCCGAAGTAGAGGCGATTGCCAGCACGGTGCGCCTGCAGCCATGTTCTGGCGCCCGCTCCGTCCAAGCCGTCGCGCAGTCGCGCGAGCTGGTCCTCGACGAGTGCGTTCAGCGGATAGAGGATCAGTGCCCGAACGGCGGGGGTCCGGTTCTCATGCGATCTTTGTGCGATCCGCGGAGCCCAACGCCGCGTACTCCCCTGCATCGACCAGTGATTCCACCAGTCCCACTGCGCCGGTCGAGGGCCAGGCGCCTGCCATCCGATCGATTCTCGGACGAGACCCGCCGCGATCGGCAACAGGAAGCACTCCGTCTTCCCGGAACCTGTCCCCGTCGTGACCACTACGTCGTGACCGTGGACAACCGATTCTTCGAAGACCTCGCGCTGGTGTGTGTACAGCTCGCGCGGCTGTCCGTTCGGGAGGGTCGGGGGGAAGAGCCCCTGTGACACAAATGCCGACAAGTCCGCAACGTTGGCCTGCGGCCAACTCGGTCCCAGGAGAGCCTGCGCCGCCTGAGAAAAAGTCTGACCACAGAATTGATATGCCGGTACAGGCTCGATGAGTGGGCGCCGGTAGAGCCGGCCATCTACGTCGAGTAGTGCGCGTCGTTCGGCGACCAGGTCCGGGTACCTGAGATCAAACGGGCTGTCGAGGTACCTGAAGTATGTATCGCGGAGGTCCTCAAAGATCGCTAGCGGGTTGCTCATCGGAGCTCCTGGCGAAGTAGTGCGGCCGCGATCACCGCGATGTCCTCGGGAATCTCGGTGTACCGGAGAAGGCCGCCTTCGTAGGACGGCGGCGATCCCGAGCACAAAACCAAGGCTCGTTCGATCAAGAACGGTGGGCGACAGCTTGCGGGCACTGTGAGCAGGCGTTTCTGTGCGTCGTAGCGAAGGATTTGGTGCCGGTACCTTCTGAGGACGAGGTACTTGCCCACTTGACCAGGAATTCCAAATGCAGCGCCGCTCGCGCAAAACAGCATGTGCCGCTGGTGCCGGAGAGAGAAACGGAAAAGACCGCCAGACACGGAGGCGGCATCGTCGAGCGTCGCAGATCGCCAAGCGAGGTTCTCGGAAGAAAAGCGGTCGATCTTCCAATCCGTGCCCAACGGCAATTGAGCGGGGTAGCGCACGCAGGCGTCATCGATCGGTGGGAGGCTCGTCAAGAGCGTAGCGGGTGCGTCGCTTTGTATGAGTAGTCCAACCCGCTCCAAAGCAGCCACGGCACCCTTGTCTCCGCCTGCGATCAAGATTTGGTCAGGATAGCCAGGGTACGCCAGCGTCTCCAGGGTCGCAGGCCCAATAGCAGCATGAAGGCGCTGCATGAGCGCTTGCGATCTAGCGCCAACGAGAATCCCGAGCCAACCGCGCGCGTGTTGCGTTACCGCCAAGCTTGGCGGAGTGACCCGCCAGTCGGCGCCACCGGCTCCTGCAAAGAACTCGGCGTGTCCAAAGCGCTGAAGGTTAAACCTCAGCGTCTGGTAGAGCGGCAGTGCGAGCTGGTCTGGCGCGTCGTCCTCCTCTCCGCATAGATCGTCGCTCTCGCCGAGGTGAAGCTCCTCAATGGCAGCGCGGAATTGCTGCCAAGAGCCTTCGCGGCGTGCTGACATCCAGAGGAGAAGCATGTTTGCGTTCATCGCTAACTTCTGCGGAACGTCTTCGCACGGCGCTCGTATGTCCTCCAGAGAGCAGCGATCTCAGCTCCTGTCGGTTCCGTCTCCAGCCCCTTCCTTCGCGCCGTGATGATGGCCGCGCACCATGCATTGCCGCGCCGACTCCGACCACTATGAAATAAGGACCGACCGGCAGCGTGCATGCTCGCCTGCCGCTCGTCCTCCGCCACAGGCCGTTGGGGCCCGATCAGGAGCACACGCGCAGTGCGATTGTCGCGTCGGCGCACAATAGCAGGGATTGCCCATACCGGTTCGAACCACGGAAATCCGACACAGAAGCCAGCGCGAACGTCACTGCGGGGCGTGCAAATCTCAATCTCCCCGGGGGCCGCACCGATCAAGACCGGATTGGATGCGGGAACAACGATTGCGCGGCCGTCAGATTGCGCGACCCGTGAGGGCCGAACGAGCACGCCACAGATCGCGCCAGATGCGACTGCGTGCCGTTGGCGTCGACTTCTCCAAGCGGACCAATTGTATGCGTCCCACGACTCCCAGTCCTCCGCCCCGCTGCGAATCTCGTAGGTCCGCGACTCGCTCGTGCACCAAACAGAATGCCCGCCGAGCGAGTCCCAGCCAGGTACTACGTAGCTGCTGTCTGGACTGACGGTCGCATCGCGCCCATCAATAATAACGGTGCCAATTGCGCTCGCGTCACCCCGGAGCCGAATAGTCGGAGGGAAACCGCTCAGCCAAGTCTGGCGGTCGATTCTGATGCCACCCTCCAGCGCTATCTTGACGTCTGCGAGCGGCCGAAGCGCATCGAGGATGTCGCCGGTGGGACTGGGGGCAATTGGAGTACGCGGAACGACCCCACGTAGGCCGGTCCAACCGGCGGGGACTCCGGAGCCGGAGGACAACAGCGTAGGCTCGGTGCTGCCGGCCTGCGCGATCGCGGCACGCACTTCACTCAGGCGCTCGGCGACACAGAGCACGACGTGCTCCTCACCAAGGATCAGGCGCGGCGTGCTCACGAAGCCGTAGAGTTCACTGTGACCCGCTAACACGTAGAGCTCGCGGCCACTGAGGGACAATCTGACCTGATGGCCTTCGGGTAGCGATCCAACCCACTCGATCCCCTCCCTCAGCAGGTTTCCAAGATTCGAGAGAACGATGTCCTGGTACCACTCCTCCTGTAAAGCGAGCAGCTCGGGTGGGTCACCAGAACCTCTCACCGCTAACTCGACCGGCATCCCCGCGGCGCGGCGCGGAAGCAGCGAAACTCGGCAGAATCCCGCCCTTTCAAACACGAGGCGCACCTCGAGAGACGTCGCGCGATCCCGCGACTCGCGCTCGGCGGAGGCCGGTGCGGGTTCGCGCGGCTCTGCCGGAAGGCGTGCCATAGGCCGGTACTCGCGAGCAGCCCTCAGAGGTGTTGCAGGTCCGATGCTTCCAGTTGGTGTTTGTTTCTCTTCGGGCGCCTGACGTCCCTTCTGGGCCGTTGCAGCACGCGCTTCCTCTTCAGCTCTACGCTGAGTTTCTTGCGCGGCCGCCAGCCGGACTTCCTCTTCGGCTCGAAGGTGCGCCTCGTCTTCGGCCTTGCGTTGAGCTTCCTGCTCCGCGGCAACTCGGGCATCTTCTTCGGCTCTGCGCTGAGTTTCCTGTTCAGCCGCGAGCCGGGTTTGCTCTTCGGCTCTACGGCGCGCCTCCTCTTCCGCCATGCGGCGAGTTTCTTGCTCGGTCGCTAGCCGGGCTTTCTCTTGGACATTGCGATGAGCTTCCCGCTCCGCTGCGAGCCGGTCATCTTCTTTGGCTCTACGCTGAGTTTCTTGCTCGGCCGCGAGCCGGGCTTCCTCGTTGGCTCGACGGTGCGCCTCCTCTTCGGTCCTGCGCCGGGTTTCCTGCTCCGCCGCAAGACGGGCTTCCTCTTCAGTACGGTGGCGCGCCCGCTCTTGCGCCTTGAAGCGCTCGTCTTCTTCGGCCTTTGGATCGAACGACGTCGCAACTTGGCGAGAGCCGTTGTTCTGATGCTCGACTGTCCGAGGCGCATTGTCGACTTTTCGCGACCGCCTCAGCCCGCGCACGACGACCACGGCAATCGCGAACGCGAGAGCAAGACTGAGCCCACCGATGACTAAAGCCATCTCCACGACTTAGGACGTTCCCTCTTTCGTGCACCTCTATTGGCGTGCGTTTCCTTTCGCGCGCGCAACCACGCGTGGGTTCGCCGACGCCGTAAGAGATGCTGGCACGTACTCTCCGACTCGAAGGCCGACCCTCGGGCACATGGCGAGCAGCGGGCAACGTGAACACGGGGGATTCCGAGGAAGACAAATTCGCTGCCCGTGCACGACGAGGTTCACATGCAGCGCTCGCCGGCGAGACGCCGGCACAGCAGCCTGCAGCGTGTCGTGCAACGTTCGCCGCCGGTATACCGCTCGACGCGAGAGAATCCCAGTCCGCTTCAGGATGCGAAACGTGTTGCCGTCTACTGGGAACGTGTCGCGCCGGAGGCTGTACAGAAGAACGCAGCGGGCTGCTTTCCAGGAGAGACCGGGGAGATGGGTGAGGACACGTTCGGCGTTGCCATCGCTCATCGCGCACAGCAGGTCGAGAGACAATTCGCCCGCAAGTCGCCGCACACCAGAAAGCAGATGCTGAATCCGTCGCGCTTTCTGCAGTTGGAGACCTCCCTCTCGAAGTACGGCTGCGACGTCGCGAGTAGGCGCGCGCTCGACCGCCTCCCAGCTCGGATACGCCCTACGCAGGCTGGACCAGGTCAAGCGCAGGCGTGCGAGGTCGGTCTGAAAACTCAGGATGATATAGATCGCCTCGTCGAGTGGATCATCCTTATTGCCGAGATCATTCTCAGGTGTTCCGTAGGTACGTTCGAGAATCTCATCGATCGTAGCGAGACGCTCGGGAGCGCCTCGTCTGAGACCTGTCGCTGTCATTTGGATGAACCCCAGTTTCCGATCTCGAGCACCTCACCAAGCACGCGCTCAATCAACAACGGGGGGACAGAGTTTCCGACCATCTCGTACGCGCTGCGTCGGCAGACCACGTTCGAGGGAAATGTGATCCGGTCCGGGATGCCCTGGAGCCGGGCGTACTCACGTACAGAAAGGGAGCGTTTCTCCGCATAGTGATAGACGCAGTCGTACCGAGTGGAGAGAGCAGTGGATGGGGCATCGGGGTGGAGGCGTCGATACGCCGACCCGTAGCGCCTGGACAAACCGTTGAGGTGCTCCTTCGGAATCGCGTACGCGCAAGCACCAGGCGGAATGTGTTGGAGGCGTTGGAGCGTCTCGACATTCACTGCCGGTGTTTGGCTGTTGCGGAGCTTCTCAGGAGCACCGATTCGAGCCCATCTTTGAAACGCGCTTAGTGCTCCAGAGACGTAGGCTCTTTCGATCTCTGGCTCCCCCGCTCCGAGCAGGGGCAAGTCGGAAAGGGCTTGGCTTGCTGACGTGAGCGTCTCATTCTCGGGGTCCATCAGGGCTTCGAGATGTGACTCGAAGCTCGTCGAAACCCTTCGGTTATGCCGAATCGCCGTGAAGAGCGGTGTGAGATTGGGACCAGGTTCGGGCAGTCGCTCCTCACCGCTACCATCCAGCACACCGAGGATCAGGATTCTGCGACGCGCCTGCGGAGTTCCGAACAGAGCGGCATCGTAAACCTTGTACTCGACTCGATACCGGAGTCGCGTCGCAGGCCGTTCGAACCTCCGGAGGAGGGTGGCAAGCGTCTTCCCTTTGCGGTGCCTAATGAGGTCGGGGACGTTCTCTATGAGAAACAATCGCGGCCGGAGGAGCGCCACATAGTCGGGCATCGATGCGAGGACGCGGTTGTGCCCGTTCCGCCCATCGTGATTGCCGTTGCGTAGCCGGCTGAACCCCTTGCACGGTGGACCTGCGGCAAGAAGATCGATATCGCCGATCCGGCGGTGGTCAGCCTCTACGAGGTCACGGCCTTCCCTGCTCAACAGGTTGCACCTGGCGGCGATCTCGCCCGGGAAGTTGTGGTTGTAGACAGCGACCGCCTCGTTCCAGGAATCATAGGACTTAGCGATGTGAAAGCCCAGCGCCCGAAGCCCGATCCCGATGCCGCCCATACCACTACACATCTCAACCGCGACGCCAATGTTGCTCTTAGTATCCAAGGATGAGGACCCCCTCTAGTGGGAGAGTCATGCGATTGCTGGCATACAACGTATCGAAAAACCGCGTCACCCGATCGAAGTCGTTGCTCTTGCGATAGGTATTTCTCACGGCAATTGCCAGTTCACGAACACCGAACATCATGCATGCCTGAAAGAGGTCCTTCAAAAACTGGTTGTTTACGACACCGCGTCCAGCTTCAACCTCCACGACAAAACCTGTTTCTTCGTGGTATGCGTCCGCGTCGAAGGATTTCTCCACTTTTCCATTCGCGCCGAAGAGTACGGGTACGGAGATCTTGGCATCGGACGTCTTCCCAGTCTCGACTTTGAATCCTGCCCTGACAAGCGCCGGGGCAACCGCTCGGAGTACCGCATTACTTTCGAGTTCATGGTGCGAGGAGTCAATGTTTCTCGCAGAAGCCTCAAAGGTGCCTACGACTGCGAGTGCTATCGCAGTTGGTTTCTTCGATCGTGGGTAATATAGCCAGTTGATCACTCGAAGTACCGAATTGGGGGGGCTAGCCCCTGCGCGCGAGCGCTGTTAGCGAGCTCTGCGTTTTGCACGCTTTCGTCTCTTGGGTAGAACGAGTCCAGCGGACAGCTGCGCGAGATATGCAACAATTTCGCCTTCCGAGGGAAGGCGACGCGCACTCGAAAACATTTGAGTTAACGGCGCATCTCCAGTCATCTGAGCTACCCGACTCTCGGTCAGCATCGTGCCGTCAGGCAGATGCCGCTCAATCGGGACGCGAGACAGGAAGAGACTGTTAAGCGAAGAGGGGGACGTCGAGCTGTAGTAGTCCTTCTGATACGGGAACCACGGTTTCAGGTCTAACTGAAGCCAATAGACTCTCGTGCTTTTGAAACGAATGAGGCCAAGGTACTGCTCCAAGTCGTCTCTGCCGATAACAATGCAGTCAACGCCCCTGAGCCATGCCTCAATTGCCAAGAATTGGCCAAGCACTCGATGCTGTCGTCGGCAATGTTCTCTGTGAAGATCAGACATAGCAAGCTCGAAGGTTCTCCCCTTGTCGGCGCGTGGCTGCTCTAGTTAAAAAAGGCGGCTAGATTGCGGTTGTCGCTTATCGGGCACGCCGAGAGCGCAAACGAAGTGTTTTTCGGCGCGGCTTACCACGGGCTCGCTTTCGATGCTCGGGACGCGCATATTCGTCCATGAATTTGTCAAAGTCCGCCCACCCAAACTTTTTCCCGCGCCAATATTTTCCTCTTCTGCGCCAAACCACGGCGCCCTTCGAAATCAAGAGTTTCCCGAAAGCCTGGCCATTGCGACGAATGTTGAATTCGAGATCAGTGTGCAATACCTCTGCCTTTGGCAGAGAAAATTTGACTTCGTGTTGCGCCATTACTCCTCCCTTCCCTGCCGGCCTTCATTTAGCGAGTCAGCTCACATAGTCTACGCCGGCCCCACGAATCCGATATACACCCCGCACGCGTGCTCCGACATGACGAGCATGGCCTGCTCGTCGGCGTTTCGGATTCCCCGCGCGGGCGGCGCGACGCCGTGGTCGGACATCCATTTCGCGGCGGCGTCCACGCTGCGGGTGCGGTAGACGGTCGGGAACGGTCAGGGGCCGCCGCGCGACGCGGTCTTGTGGCGCCCGCACCGCTGGTCTACACTCGCCCGCTCAATCGTTTCGCCATGCTCACCAACGAAGACCTTGCCGCTCTGCTGCCGCGCGTCGCGCTGGGGGATCGCGCGGCGTTCGAGCAGGTGTACCGCGCAACCTGCGCGCATCTGTTGGGCGTCGCTTTCCGTATATTGAACAGCAGGGAGCGCGCCGAAGAGGTGTTGCAGGAGGCTTTCATGAATGTGTGGCACAGCGCGGGCGGGTTCGATGCCTCGGTGGCGGGCCCGATGACGTGGCTGATCAATATCGTCCGCAACAAGGCGATCGACGCGCTGCGCTCTGGGAAGAC
>Ga0137379_10003566_pt1 | contig 14565 bp, 12 predicted proteins | sample SagtaG_18_FD_104812 | JGI IMG/M metagenome (GOLD analysis project Ga0137379, IMG submission 104812) | Vadose zone soil microbial communities from Sagehorn Ranch, Mendocino, California, USA - Sage2_L_80_16 metaG | ecosystem: Environmental > Terrestrial > Soil > Vadose zone | place: USA...
ATGATACCGTAGGGGCCTGTGGCGACGCGCGCTCTGTCGAACTCGAATTGCAACGGCAACCCCAACCCGGGGGCCGTGGGGGCGTAGCGTCGCGGGTTGATCGTGAACGCACGCCCCCGGCAGCAGATGCCGGGGGCGTTTGATTGGGGTGTAGGTCAATTGGCAGACCGCCCGGCTGTTAACCGGGAAGTTGGAGGTTCGAGTCCTCCCGCCCCAGCTCTGCACCTGCAAGCTCCGGCCTTCCCCTTAGGCTACCCGCGCCCCACGCTCGATCGTGAAGCGCACTCGCACGCCCGCCCGGGCGAGCATGTCGACCAGGGCGTCGATGCTGAAGCGATGGAAGCGCCCCCGCACGAGATCGTTCACGCGAGGCTGGCTCACGCCCAGGAGCTTCGCTGCTCGAGCTTGCGTGAGCCGGCGGCGCGCAATGAGGCGCTCGAGCGCCAGCATGAGTTCGGCCCGGACGCGGAGGTGCTCGGCCTCCACCGGGGAAAACCCCAGGTCCCGGAAGATGTTGGGCGAGCCCTTCGTGATCTTGATCGCCATCGTTCCCCCTACTCGCGGGCGCGTCGCCTGAGCAGCTCCTTGAGCCGGGCTCGCGCCACGTCCACATCCAATTTGGGTGTGCGCTGGCGCTTCTTCCCAAAGGCGTGCAGCACGTAGACCGCTTCGGGCCGCGTCGCCAGATACAGCACCCGATACTCGCCGTCCGCGCGGATCCGGATCTCCCGCACGCCGGCGCCGACGCTCGGCATCGGCTTCCAGTCGCTGGGCTGGTGCCCAGCCTGCACTCGATACAGCTCGTACCCGGCGTTCCGACGGGCATTCGCGGGAAAGGCGCGTACGACGGCACGAGCGTTCCCCAGCCAGCGGACCGGCTTGAGTGCCATAGGAGAATATATCCGTTTGGATATGATGCGCCAGGTCAGGCGCGTGGCGAGATCGGCCGTGGAGGACGCGGGCGCGCGCGCGCGACTGAGGCGCCTGCTACCCTCGGGCGGCGCTCGCCCATGGAACGCATGAAGGGAGACGTCGCGACCGCCGGCCGCACCCGGGCCGGCCGAAGACGTTCTCCCCGCGTGCGGCTAAGGCCACCCGGCGACGGCGACCGGGACCGAGCTATTGGTGGTCGTGCCGTCGCCGAGCTCGCCAAAACCGTTGTAGCCCCAGCAGTAGATCGCGCCGGTGTTGGTGATCCCGCAGTTGTGCTGCCAGCCAGTGGCGAGGGAACTGAAGCTCAAGCCCCCGGAAACGACGATCGGCGTCGTGCTGCACGGGGAATTGCTGCACAACTCGGGGCCGGTGGTCGTGCCGGTGCCGAGCTCACCGTAGTAGTTGTAGCCCCAGCAGTAGGCCGCCCCGGCGCTGGTGAGGCCGCAGGTGTGAGCGCGGCCCGTGGCGAGGGCGCTGAAGGTCAAACCCCCTGAGACGGCTACCGGCGTCGAGCTACTCGTGGTCGAGCCGTCCCCGAGCTGACCATTGCCGTTTGAGCCCCAGCAGTAGGGGGCTCCGGAGCTCGTGAGTCCACAGGTATGTATGCTGCCAGCTGCGAGAGTTGAGACATTGGGCTTCCCGCCAGGTGCGATGGAATCGGAGCCGCAGGCCGGGAGCAGGAAGACGCCCAAGGCGGGCAGGACGCGAAGCGGCGATGTGTTCATGCTCGCTCCTTGCGGCAGGTTGAGCGCACGCACGGGCCTTGTCGGCCTACGGAATGACCCCCAACGCGCGCGCGACGTTGATGCGCCCCTTGCCGTAGTACGGGTCGGTCCCCGGCTCGCCCAGGTCGTCCGCCGACATTCGGAGGTCTCTTGGTCTCCGTCGATGACGCCCCCGCACGCGGCTCACGGCTGACTAGCAACTTTCACGGGCGCGCTGCTGTTGGTGGTCGTGCCGTCGCCGAGCTGGCCCATGTCGTTAACTCCCCAGCAGTAGGCGGCTCCGCCGGTAGTGACGCCACAGGCATGACTGGTCCCGGCACTCAACATCGAGAACGTGAGCCCACCGGTCACGGCCAATGGCACAGTGCTACAGGGAGAACCACTACAACTTTCGGGACCGGCTCCGGGTCCGGTCGTGCTGCCGTTACCGAGCTGGCCGAAGTAGCTGAACCCCCAACAGTACGCCGCGCCGCCGGTGGTGAGAGCGCAGGTGTAATCAGCGCCGGTTGTTAGGGCGGAAAATGTGAGCCCACCAGTCACGAGCACCGGGACCGGACTGTCCGAGGTCGAGCCGTTCCCAAGCTGGCCATAGACGTTGCTCCCCCAGCAATACAGCCGACCGCCGGTGGTGAGGCCGCATGTGTCAGGGCCCCGGGCGCTCACTCCCGAGAACACAAGCCCACCGGTGACCGGCAGCGGAACCGAGCTTGACTCAGTCGACCCGTTGCCGAGCTCGCCAAAGGGATTTGCGCCCCAGCAGTACGCCTCCCCGCCGGCGGTGAGGCCGCACGTATGACCTCCATCGGTAGTGGCGTCCCCGGCGCTCACCGCTGAAAAGGCTAGTCCACCAGTGACCGGCACAGGGACCCGGCTGTCCGAGGTCGAGCCGTTCCCAAGCTGGCCATAGTCGTTGCTTCCCCAGCAATACAACAGCCCGCCGGTGCTGACACCGCACGCGTGACTATTCCCGACGCTCACGGCGAAGAACGTGAACCCACCGGCTACGGCAACTGGGAACGGGCTATAGGGGTACAGGAGGGCCAATAGCCCCCAGCAGTGTGCCGCACCGCTGGCGGTAAGCCCGCAAGTGTACTCGCCCCCGGCGCTCAGCTCGGAGAAGGTGATCGCGCCAGCGACGGCAACGGGCTCTTGACTGCAGGGCAACGCAGTTCCGCGGATCGCGGCGCAGGCCTCAGGTCCGACGGCGCTCCCGTTGCCGAGCTCGCCTGCGCCGTTTTCGCCCCAACAGAAGGCTGCTCCGCCGGTGGTGAGACCGCAGGTGTGATTGCCACCCGCAGTCACGGACGCGAAGTTCTCGAGAGAAGGACCGAGCGGGTGGCCGCGGTCACAACCGCTGACCAGACCGAGCAGCACGAGTGCGCCGCCGACTGTGCGCGGCTTGGCCAAGCCCCACGGCGGACACGTTTTCATGAGACCTCCTCCGAGGTTCCTCGTGAGCACGCAGGGGTTCTAAGGCAGGACCCCCAGCGCCCGCGCGCCAAGTCCCGTCGCCTCACGGAAACGCGACCGGTGTGGGGACGGACCGATCGGGCGTCGTGCCGTCGCCGAGCCCGCCGTTGTTGGCGCCCCAGCAGTACGCTGCGCCACCGCGTGTCACGCCGCAGGCGTGACCAGTTTCGACTTCGACACCCGCGCTCACCACGGCGAACGTCAGACCGCCCGTGACTGGTGTGGGGATGAGCCGACTGATCGTCGTGCCGTCGCCCAGCTGACCGAAGGCATTGTAGCCCCAGCAGTACGCGGCGCCGCTCGTGGTCACGCCGCAGGTTTCGCCCGGGCCAGCGCTCAGCGTCGTGAACGTGAGACTCCCGGCGACTGGTGTGGGGACGAGCCGACCGGTATTCGTGCCGTCGCCGAGGAAACTGTTGTCACCCCAGCAGTACGCCGCCCCGCTCGTCGTCACGCCGCAGGTGTGCCACCAACCCGCGCTCACCGACGCGAACGTGAGGCCCCCCGCGACCGGAGCGGGGACGGGCCGATCGGTCGTCGTGCCGTCCCCAAACTGGCCGAAGGCATTGGAACCCCAGCAGTACGCCCCACCGTTCGTGGTCACGCCGCAAGTGTGATAGGCACCTGCGCTCACTGCGGTGAACGTGAGGCCGCCGGCGACCGGTGTCGGGACGAACTCAGGCATATTAGTCGTCCCGTCGCCCAGCTCGCCGGCTAGGTTGCCCCCCCAACAGTACGCCACGCCACCCGTGGTCACGCCGCACGTGTGAGCTAATACGCCCGCGCTCACCGATGCGAACGTGAGACCCCCGGCGACGGGCGTGGGGACGAGCCGATTGGTGATCGTGCTGTCGCCTACGACACTGCCCCAGCAGTACGCCGCACCGCTCGTAGTCACGCCGCAGGTGCGAAAGTAACCCGCGCTCAGCGACGCGAACGTGAGACCCCCGGCGACCGGCGTGGGGACCAGGCGATTGGTAGTCGTGCCGTTGCCCAGGTTACCGGCGAGGTTGTTGCCCCAGCAAAAGGCCTGGCCGGACACGTTCAGGGCGCACCCATCCCCGTAACCGGCAGCGATCGTCGCGACGTTGCCGCCGCCGCCCGCCAAGTTCAGGGTGAGGGCGAGTGGCGTAGAGCGGTTGCCGGCGCTCGCGGTGCCGTCCACCGTCAGGTTTTGGATCCCGGGCGTCACCGTGGCCCCGACGGTGAGCGTGAGCACGGAGGTCGTCCCCGTGGGGGCCGCCGGGTCGAACGATCCGGTGACCCCGGCGGGCGCATTGCCCAGACTCAACGTTACCGCGCCGGTGAAATTGGTGCGGGTGATCGTGACGTTCGCGGTGCCGGTCGTGCCCTGGACGACCGTGAGCGCCGCCGGCGTGAGCGACACCGCGTAGTCCGGGGCAACGCCGGTGCCGCCGTCTGTGCCACAGCCAACGGCTGCGGTGACACCGGCGGCGACAGCCATGCCATAGCTAGGCCAGGACTGTCCAAGTGCGCGACTGAGGATCTCTCGGACAGTCGGTGCCCTACCTTTCACTTTGGTCGCTGCCATGGGTCTACTCCTTGCGGTCGTTTCACACACTCGCCGCAGACTGGTCGTGACGTCCATCGGGTCACGGCAACACCCCCAACGCCCGCGCGACGTTGATCCGTCCCCGGCCGTAGTGCGGGTCGACGCCCGGATCGCCGAGGTCGTCCGCGGACTCAAGGATACGCGTGCGGATCAACGCGGGGTTCCCGTGACCCAATTGCGCGACGAGCAGCGCCGCGAGCCCGGAGACGTGCGCGGCCGCGAAGCTGTTACCGACGGGCTGCGCCACGGCCTGACGGGCGAGGCATGCCGGGGCAGCGGTGGTCGCCGTGGGTGTCGTCGTGCAGCTCACCCACATTCTCCGAAACTGACCCACTTCGCCCGCGCCGCCGGGCGCGGCGACGCTGATCGCCGAACGCCCATAAGCCGCGTATGGCGCTGGCGCATCCACGTTCACCCAGGGCCCATTTACGCTGCTGGCTCCGGTCGGCCCAGTGGCGGCAACGCAGATCGCATTGGCGGCCTCACACGGTAACCGCACGAGATCGCCGTTGTGATCGAGGTCGGCGGCGTCATTGAAGGGAACGCTGATGAGGAGGGCGCCCTTGCGGAAGGCGTAGTTCACCGCCCGCTCGAACGCCGCAACGGTTCCCGGGTTCTCGCTCTTGTCGCGTTGCACGCCATTGCTGAGGTTGATCACATCCACGCCCTGGTCCGCGGCGTACACGATTCCAGCTAAGAGTCGGCCGGCAGAGGTCCGAAACGTCGAATCGACTACCTTCACCGCCAGAAGCGTAACGTACCGGTTGACTCCGGCCAGCACCGTCGCATTGCTTGCGACGACGGACGCGACGGCGGTGCCGTGCCAGAAGAGGTCGCTGAACGGCAGCCGGCCGGCGTAGCGCGTAGGGATGACGTCCTCCGGCACGAACGATGTCGAGTGCGCGAGGTCCACGAGCCCGACGAGGTCCGGAAGTAAGTAGTCGATGCCGGTGTCGACGATCGCCACCTTGACATCGCGCGAGCCGAGGTGGCCGGCCGCCCACGCCTCGGGCGCGAACACGGCCCGTAGATTCCATTGCCGTGCGTACAACCGGGCCGTCGTCGGCGACGCGGTCGCATCGGCGGGAGCGAGGGCTTCACTCACGGCCTCGTCGGCAGCGGCGCCGTCGGCGTCGACCTCCTCATTCCGCAGGGCGGTGGCCACGTCGAGCTCAACGGCCCGGATGTCGGGGTTGGCCGACAACTCAGCTGCGGCGGCCCCTGACAGGCCGGTCACCGTCGCCACGCCAATGCTGTCGAGTGAAGCCTCGACGGCGCCGCCCAGCTGCGCGGCTCGCGCTCCGAAATCGGCCGGCACGCGCTCGGCCGTGAAGACGACGAGATGGCGGCCCGCTGGGTCGGCGGGCGTCATGCTCGCGGACAGGACTCCGCGGCGAGCGGGCTCCGTTGGCTCGCGTTGATCTTGACAGGCCTGGAACGCCAGGGCGGCGCCCAGTGCGATGAGCTGCGTCGCGTGGCGGTTCATGGCTTCCCTCCCGTCCGCGTCGGCGACCGAGTGGCCGGCACTCGCGACGGCGAGCCGTGAGGCGGCGTGACGGGGCCGGAGGGGCGTCGCGGAGCCGCAATCCTTGACGGCGACGCCGCAGCACGCTTGAGAGACGGCGTGAGGTTGACCCTCGGGTCGGGGGCTGGCCGTGACGTCCCCACTCGCGCGATGGTGGAGCCCTGCTGCGCAGGCGGATAAGCGAAGTTGGAGGGATCGGAGTAGCCACCGTCCTTCACCGCCACGACGAAGTACGCGTAGTAGTAGGCGCTTTCCTGGTACCGGAAGGTCGTCGTGTTGGGCCCGAGCGACGCGATCAAGTACTGGGAGCAGCAGCCATCGTCCTCCCACACCTCGTAGCCGTCCTCCACGGCGGAGTTGTCGGTCCAGGTGAGGTCGAAGGTTGTGGCGTCGACAGCAGCCACAGTCAGGTCCGTCGGGCCCGCGGGCGGGGTGGTGCAGGCCGTGTTCGAAGGCGGCGAGTCGCCGAGGCTGTTGAACGCGAACACGCGATAGCACGCCTGCTGCTCGGCGGAGAGTGCCTGGTCGTTGAAGTCGTACCCGTCTACGCCGGTGGTGGCGGCGGCGACCCAACTCGCACCGCCGTCGCTCGAGCGCTCGATGCGGAATCCTGCCTCGTTGGTGGACTGGTCGAGCCACGAGCCGTACACGCTGCTGCTCGACGTCGGTTGCACGCCCAGGCCCGATGGAGTGACGGGCGGTGTCGTGGCGAGCACCACCTGGACGTACTCCGAGCTGCTGGACGATCCGCCATCCTTTGTCGCGTACACGGCATACCAGTACGTGTTGTCCGGCGTCAGCCCGGCGTCGTGATAGGCGGTGGTATTGGCCGGCGGCGTCGCGATCAGGGTCCACCCCGCGTCGCTGCTAAAGCGCCACACCTCGAACCCATCCTCGACCGCGGAGTTGTCAGTCCACGTCAGGTCCGCCGCCGTGCCACCAACCGGGTTCGCCTTGAGGCTCGTCGGAGTGGCCGGCATGGCGGTGCAGTCGACGTTGGACGGGTCGGAGTCGCCGAACGAGTTCACGGCAAACACGCGATAGCAGGCCGGCCTGTCGGCGCCGGTGTACGGGTAGTTCACGAGGTAGTCCGCGAGGGACGTCACCTTCGCACTCGTCGTGCCGACTGGGGTCCAGGGCCCGGCGCTGGTCGTCGATCGCTCCACGCGGAATCCGGTGGCGTCGGACGAGTTGTCGGTCCAGGTAATGTCGAAGGCGTAGCCGAAGCGTGGCAGGGCGTTCACAGCGGATGGCGCCGGAGGGACCGGTGCCCTAGGGGTCGTGGCGCAAGCGGTGCTCGAGAACGCCGAGTAGGTCGTCTTGCCGCCGGTCGTTCGGAACGCGCGGACCTCGTAGCAGTACTGCGTCGAGCCGGACAGCCCGCCGTTGCCGTAACTCGTGGCGTTGGCCCCCGTCGTGGCTACCAGCGCGAACGCGCCGCTCGGTCCGGTCGTGGAGCGGTGCACCTCGAAGCCGGTCTCGTTGGAGGAGTTGTCCCGCCAAGCGACGTTGATCTGACTCCATGACACAGCCACGGCATTGGCGTTCGACGGCGCCGGCACCGCAGCCCCGGGCTGGCCACCGGCGGCCGCCTCGATACGGGGCGCGAGTGGAACGGGTCGGTCACAGCCGACGAAGATGAACGAGAGCAATAGGACCGGATACGCGAAGCTAAAGCGGCGCAACCTCATAAACCCTCCGTAGTGAGGACCGCCCTTCGGGCGCCTGATTGCCCCGTCCCTGAAGCGGCGTATGTTCTACCTAAGGTGCGCCGACCTGCTGTGCTGAGCCTTTGCTCTCCCTTAGACGGCGGCTAAGGGCGCGCAGCGTGCGGGGGATGCGTCATGATCCGGCTCCGGCTGCTGGGGACGGTGGATCTCAGGGACTCCCAAGGTCGCGAGCTCGGTGCAGTCCTCCGGCGCCCTAAGCTGCTTGCTCTCCTCGGCTATCTCACCGTTGCGCGCCCCCGGGGCCTCCAGCGCCGCGATACCCTCGTCGCGCTGCTCTGGCCCGAGCTCGACCACGCGCATGCACGCAATGCCCTCAGCCAGGCCGTCCACGCGTTGCGGCAAACACTCGGTCACGCTGCGTTGCTGGCTCGAGGAGAGGAGGAGTTGCGGGTAAGCGAGGAGGGCTTGGGGTGCGACGTGCGCGAGTTCGAGTCGGCGCTCGAAGCTGGACGGGCCGAGCAGGCATTGGAGCTGTATCGAGGCGGCTTGCTCAACGGGCTGCACGTGTCGGGGGTTCCAGAGTTCGAGCGTTGGCTCGACGAGGAGCGGGAGCGCCTGCGCCGGTGCGCGTGCGAAGCCGCCCTGCTCCTCACCGAGCGGGAGACAGCGACCGGCAATCAAGTTGGGGCGGCCCGCTGGGCGGTGCGGCTGACGGAGCTGTCGCCGTTTGACGAGACGGCGGTGCGGCGGCTGGTCGAGCTGTTGGACCGGATGGGAGATCGCGCGGGCGCGGTGCGGGCTTATGAAGAGTTCGAGCGGCGGCTGGGCCGCGACCTCGAGGTCGAGCCGTCGTTAGCGACCCAGGGGCTGATCGCGGGAATCCGAGCGCGTCGTTCGCTCGTGACAGGCGCGGCACCGGCACCCGACCCGGCGGCGGTCAGTCAGGCGAGCGCGGCAGAGCCCGGCGCGGCGGCGCGGAGCGCGAGGTCGGTGACCGCCGCGCCAGCTCCACGAACGGCTCGGCGACAGGTTCACGTTCTGCTCACGCTGATCGTGAGCGGGCTCCTCGCGGTTGGCTGGCTCCTCGTCGGGAAACCGTTCGGCGCTCGCACCGCGGAGACCGCCCGGGTGCCCAAGCGGATCGTGGTGCTCCCTTTCACGAATCTGGGCCCGGTTGGGCAGGAATATTTCGCGGACGGGGTGACGGAGGAGATCACCGCCCGGCTGGCCGCGGTGGGTGATTTGCGGGTGATCGGGAGCACGAGCGCCACCGCCTACAAGGGCACCAAGAAGACGATCCTCGACATCGGCAGGGAGCTCGGCGTCGCTTACATCCTGGAGGGAAGCGTCCGCTGGGAGAAGTCACCGGATGGTCGTGCCCGAGTGCGCGTGACCCCGCAGCTCGTGAGCACGACCGACGGTACTCATCTCTGGGCGCAGGTCTATGACGAGTCCCTGGACGAGATCTTTCGGGTCCAGTCGGACATCGCTCAGCAGGTGGTGCAAGCTCTCGACCTGAGGTTGCTCCAGCCGCAACGACGCACGATCGAGGCGGTACCGACCCGCAACCTCCAGGCGTACGACTACTACCTGCGCGGGAACGAGTACCTGCGTCGCGGCGCGGACGAGCGGATCCAACGGACAGCTCTGCGCATGTATGAGAAGGCAGTAGAGCTGGATTCCGCCTTCGCCCTCGCCTACGCCATGGTCTCCCGGATGCGCTCGCGCTTGTACCTGTTTCACTACGATCGGTCGCCGGAGGGCCTCGCGGCGGCGAAGCGAGCGGTCGACAAGGCCTTGGAGCTGGCTCCTGATCTGCCGGAAGCGCACCACTCCTTGGGCACTTACTACTGGCTCGGTTTCTTGGATTACGACCGGGCGCTGCGGGAATTCGCGATTGTGGAGGCGAGTCGCCCCAACGACAGCCAGCTGCTCCACGCTCGGGCAGTTCTCCGACAGCGGCAGGGCAAGCTGCGTGAAGGGCTGGTAGATTTCGAAAGAGCACAGCAACTCGATCCGGCTTTGTCCGGAATTGCCGGCGGGTATGGTCAGACCTACATGATGCTGCGGGATTTTCCGCGCGCGGAGGCCCAATTTGAGCGGGCGACCGCGCTTTCGCCCGACGCGGTTGAACCGTACTTCAATAGGGTGATGGTCGCCCTCCGTGGCTACGGCAGCACGCGGCGGGCTCGGGCGGTTCTCGACGAGGCCCGCAAGGTAGGCATCACCGACGAACCGTACCTCGTCATTGCCCGGGAGTTGGTCGAGCTCTTCGATCGCCGGTACCAAGCGGCGCTCGACGTGCTCTCTTCCATGGCTCCGGAGGTGTTCCAAGACCAGAATCGCTTTGTCCCGCGAACCGAGCTCTACGCAGAGGTCTACGGACTGATGGGATATCGCGAGCTGGCGCGGGTCTACTACGACTCGGCGCGCAATGTCGTGGCTGGGAAGCTTCGGGAGCATCCCGACGATCCGCGGTTGCATAGCGCGCTGGGGATCGCCTGGGCAGGCCTCGGCCGAAAGGATGAGGCGATCGCAGAAGGGAAGAAAGCGGTCGACCTTCTGCCAGTCACGAGGGAGGCGTTTCGAGGGTACCGCCATGAGCACGACTTGGCTCGCATCTACACCATGGTGGGGGAGTACGACGCCGCCGTCAGCCGCCTTGAATACCTCCTTTCGATCCCAGGCTGGCTAACTCCTGCCTGGCTTCGCATTGATCCAGACTGGGATCCCCTGCGCCGTAATCCGCGCTTCCAGAGGCTCGTGGATCGACGGGAATGAGCCGCCCGCACGGGCGGGCACCAGCAGCGTTGGCGCGCTACTGATGCCACCGCCCGTGTTCTGGCCGTGCGCCGTTAGCGAGGGCCAGCCAGGATTGGCGCTCTCATCACTAATCCCTGATGTTGCGCTCCCCCTGCGGCGGCCGCGCCCGGACCTGTGGTGGCTGCTGCGACCGGGGTGCCGGCAGCTGTCTTCGTCGTGAAGCCGAAACGCTCCGATACGGTCTCGCCGAAGTCCCCGCCGTCCAGGTCGATGATGAGCCGTCGGAAGCCTTCCCTCGCAGCATCGTCAACGGACGACACCGGGAACAACCTATCGACGTGCCAGTAGTAACTCGCGCCCGCCGGCAGTCCCATCCCCTCGCCTGCCAGGTCCGGGATCTTCGCGTCGGCTCCCGTCGTAAACACGAAGTATGTCGGGCTGGTGGAGTTGCCAGGCCACACCTTGAAGACGTTCACCCCGGTTCCTCCTCCTTGACTCCAACTGAACGGGGTGGTGGCGTCCACGCCGGAGGCGCCGTTCGCCGGCAAGGCGAGCTGTGGTGCCGCTGCAAGCGGGACGCTGACGTTGCCGGAGTTCCCGCTGATCCTCATATAGAAGGACGACCACCGGGAGGAACCATCAAGGGCCTGCGCCGCCACGGCGAATGCCAGTCCGCTCTGAGCAGGCACGGTGTACGTGAACGCATTCGACGGCGCATTCTTCTCTTCCCAGTAGAGACCGACGTGCGCGATATCGATGATAAACCGGCGGACGTTCAGCGTGTAGCTCGTGGGCACGGTTATCGCCCCGCTGATGCTTTGCTCGGGTGGATCGGTCAACTCGGCTGCCGCGAAGTCATTGCCGGAGAAGTCCCCTCCGGCCATGATCGTCAGTGGCCTGCTCGCAAACCCGTCATAGCTCGTGGGCAGCCCCGTAGCGTCGGTCGTCCACCGAAGGAGGTAGAGCTGTCCCGCGTCGGTACCGTAGGAGCCGTGCCACCGGACTGTGAACGCGTACTGACCCGTCGTCGCATCGGCGCGACCCACGCCTAAGGCGTAGCGGCCGCTGCTGGCGAAGAACACATCAGTCACGCTGCCAGACGCCGGCGGCGCCGTGCCGCTGATGGTGGCGGTCCGCTCCGCGCCCGTGACGTCGGGGTACAGTAGCACGGGGTCCGATCGCGTGAGCCCCTTATAAATCACCGCCGTATTCTGGGTCGGCAGGATCGCGGTGATGTCGTAGGGCACCACCACGCCCGGAATCGAGAACGTCCCATCCGAGCTGCTCGTCACTGAGCTCTTGCCTGCGAGTACGGTTGCGCCGCTGATCGTTTCGCCGACCAGGTCTCGCACCAGTCCGCTGAGGGTGATTCCCTGTGGCGGCGGGGTCGGTCCGTTGCCCGCGCACGCCACCAGGAGACCGAGAGTTGCCAAAGGAAGCGTCGTGGACCTGCGGAGCGTGTTCATGGTGTCCCCCTCCCGCGAAAGAAGTCTTGCTCCCTCAATTGATCAGTCCCAGTGCGCGTGCGACGTTGATGCGCCCCTTCCCGTAATAAGGATCCACCCCGGGGTCGCCCAAGTCGTCCGCCGACTGGAGAATCCTCGAGCGGATCAGCGCTGGATTCCCGTGGCCGAGCTGCGCCACGAGCAGCGCTGCAAGCCCGGCGACGTGGGGCGCGGCGAAGCTCGTACCGGCGGGCTGCGCGATGGCCTGACGGGCGCGGCATGCCGGGGCACCGGTGGTCGCCGTCGGCGTCGTCGTGCAGATCGTCCACATTCTCCGGAACTGACCGACTTCGCCTGCGCCGCCCGGCGCGGCGACGCTAACGGCGGAGCGGCCGAAGGCGCTGTATGGGGCGATTGCGTCCACGTCTACCCACGGCCCGTTGATGCCGGCCGCGCCGGTCGGCCCAGTGGCCGAGACACACATCGCGTTGGCGGCTTCACACGGCATCCGTACGATGTCGCTGTTGTGATCGAGGTCGGCGGCGTCGTTGAAGGGGACGCTGACGACGAGCGCCCCCTTCCGGAACGCGTAGTTCACGGCGCGCTCGAATGCCGCCACAAAGCCCGGGCTCTGACTCTTGTGGCGCTCGCTGCCTCTGCTGAGGTTGATCACGTCGGCGCCCTGGTCGGCAGCGTACACGATTCCGCTGATCAGCCGGCCGACGGTGTGGTTGTTCGTGGAATCGGCGACCTTCACTGCGAGCAGCGTGACGTAGCGGTTCACGCCCGCCAGGAGGATGGCGTTGCTCGCGACGACGGACGCAACTGCGGTCCCATGCCAGAATAGGTCGCTGAACGGGAGTCGGCCGGGATAGTGCCGCGTCACGTCCTCGGGCACGAATGATATCGAGCGGTCGAGATCCACGAGTCCGGCCAGGTCCGGGTTCGTATAGTCAATGCCGGTGTCGAGGATCGCGACCACGACGTCACGGGAGCCAAGGTGGCCTGCCGCCCACGCATCGGGGGCGAACACCGCTCGGAGGTTCCACTGCCGCGCGTAAAACTGCGCCGCGGTCGGGGACGCGGTGGCATCGGCTGGCACGGCGGCCTCGCTCGCGGCCTCGTCGGCGAGACCGTCGGTGGACTCGCCGTCATCCCGCGGGCTTGTCATTGGGTCGGGCTCCACCGCACGGATGTCCGCGGCGGCCCCCAGCTCGGTCACTGCGACGTCTGACAGCCCGGTCACAGCGGCGACGCCGATGCTGTCGAGCGCGGCCTCAATGGTTCCGCCCAGCCGGGCAACGCGGTTCGCGAAGTCCGCCGGCACGCGTTCGGCCGTGAAGACGACGACGTAGCGGCCTGACTGCTCCGCTGTCACGACGCTTGCGGAGGGATTACGACGGCCACTCGCGTCCGTTGGCGTGGGCCGATCCGTACAGGCCTGGAGCGCGAGGGCCATAGCTACCAACGCGACAATGTTCGATGTAATGCGGTTCACGTTTCACCTCACTTAGGGAGAACGCGGCTGCCGTCAGTTAGTCCGGCAGTAGTAGGTGCCGTCGTCTGCCATCTCCACAAAACAGGCAGTGGCGCTCGCTTCGTTCGACGGCGCCGAATCCCCTGCGCCGTTGAACGCCCGGACACGGTACGTGTAGGTCGTGCCCCACGCGGCACTGTAGTCACCGTAGGATTGCACGCTCTTGCCCGTGGTCGCGATCACGGCGAAGTCCGTCTCGCCGCACACCACGCCCTCGCAACGCTCGATCTTGAAGCCGTCGTGGTCAGTGGAGTTGGGCAGCCACGACAGTACGATCTGCCACGTCACGGCCTCTGCCGTGAGGTCGAAAGGCGCGGCCGGCGGCGCGGATGCAGGCGTCGTGGAGCAGGCCATCGACGAGAACGGGGAGTAGCTGGTCTTGTCTCCAGTAACCCGGAATGCCCGGACTAGGTAGCAGTACTGCGTGGAGCCGGTGAGGCCCGTGTCGCTGTAGGTGGTGACATCGGCGCCCGTCGACGCCAGCAGCGCGAACGGGCCGCTCGACCCGGTGGTCGAGCGGTGCACCTCGAATCCGTCTTCATTGCTCGAGTGGTCCCGCCACGAGAGGTTGATCTGGCTCGAGGAAGCGGCGACGGCGCTGGTGCTGGACGGCGCCTTCACGCTCGCACCCGATCCGGCGGTGGCGCTGGCCTCGAGCACGGGCGCGAGTGGCTGGGTGCGTTCGCAGGCTGTGAACGACAACGCCAGGACCGGCCAAGCTAGGTGATAGTGACGCAACCACATAAAACCTCCGTTCGTGCAGCGTCTTTCCCTCTGGCACGGTCATTGTTGCCCCGCGTCGATTGCGGCCCCCGAGGGAGGGCGTATGTTCTCTGAAAGTGCGGCGGCCCGGTGTACTGCTTCTTTGCCATCGCTTAGCTGACGGCTAAGAGCGGGCCCGGCCCGGAGGAACACGTCATGATC
>Ga0137379_10003571_pt1 | contig 14561 bp, 22 predicted proteins | sample SagtaG_18_FD_104812 | JGI IMG/M metagenome (GOLD analysis project Ga0137379, IMG submission 104812) | Vadose zone soil microbial communities from Sagehorn Ranch, Mendocino, California, USA - Sage2_L_80_16 metaG | ecosystem: Environmental > Terrestrial > Soil > Vadose zone | place: USA...
GAGTCAATTCAGCCGCGAGTACAGTCGATTCTTCGGCCAACCGCCAATGCGCGATATCAAAACTCTTCGCGCCACCAGTGTTGTTGCCGCGTGATCAAATGGCCGGAGCGACGGGACTCAAACCCGCGACCTCCTGAGTGACAGGCAGGCGTTCTAACCAACTGAACGGCCGTGCTGATCGAACCGGGGGTCAGAAACACTTTTGGGCCGATCGCATTCACCGGTAATGGTCCTTTGTTCAAGAGGGCCTCAAGGATCCGGAAATCGGTGTCGTCGATTCCAGTCTCCGCTAGTCCCGCATAGAGATATTTCGAAGCCGCCTGAAAGGCCTTCACCAATACCAGCCAACAGTGAACCGGGTCTCGCGAAGGTCTTGGCCATGACGAAACTATTTTGCTCTTTTGTATAACCGATGTCCATTAGAATATATCTATATCAATAGACTTTACATCAATAGACGGCGAAAGAGAGGCACACTGCATATGGAACGTACAAATAAGAAGGTCATCGCCGTAATCGGCGCAACGGGGCAACAAGGAGGCTCCGTAGTACGCGCCCTTCAAGCCGGCAATCGATTCAAGGTACGCGCCCTGACTCGCAATCCGGCCAAGCATCGCGAACTCGCCGACGAAGTCGTCCAAGCGGACTTGAATCGCCCCGAAACCCTCACGGCCGCATTTGAAGGGGCGCATGGCGTATTTCTAGGCTCTTTCCGCATGCGGACATGCGCTCCTTTTTCGTCGGGAATCAGCCGCTCATCCACGAGACCGCTTTTCGCAACAGCTCGCTGCAAGCCGCTTATTTCATTTTGGCCGCGCGCGCTTTGGGGTTGGACTGCGGACCGATGTCCGGTTTCGACGTGGGCAAACTGAATGGGGAATTCTTTCCTGACGGCAAGTGGAAGGTCAATCTTCTCTGCAACCTGGGCTATGGAGATCGAAGCAAGGTGTACCCGCGCAATCCCCGGCTGAATTTTGAGGAAGCGGCTGTGATTTTATAGGGTGAGATATCGCAATCCGCGCTTGGTGCCGGGAGGAGACAAGCACATGTCGTGCAGCATATCGATCTTGCTGACCCGCAATCTTGACGACGTCTTCGGTGAAAACGACGCCGCACGTCGGCGCGCGGCCATCGACGAGATCTTCACCGAAGATTGCGTGTTCTACGAACCCAGGGGCGTCTACCGTGGCCGCGACGAGATCGATCGCGTGGCGGGCGCGATCAAAGCTACTCACCCTGACTTTCGATATCAGCCAATTGCCCCGCCGGAAGAATTGGGCGATGGCGGGCGGATCCGATGGGTATCAGGCCGCCCTGGTGAGGCGCCAGCATACGCGGGGACTGATTTCATCATTGCCCGGGACGGTCGGATTGCCGCCGTTTATCTTTTTTTCGACAAGCTACCCTGAGCTGGACTTTGCCGTGCCACGGAACTGCAAAGGAGTGGCACGCTCACTCAGAACGGTCTTCGTGGGAGAGTGGCGTCGATAGACTTGTGGGTCTCTCGTTCCGCTCGTCAATCCGAGCGAACTTTCGAGCACGATCGAAGCAACTTCATCGTGACCTTTTTAAGAATGACCGGAGCAGGGTTATGCAAATCGGTTGTGGCCGCGGCACCGGACACCCTGACGGGTGAGAATCTCGGCCCAGCAGATCGCCTTGAGCCACCTTCTCGACGAAATCGAGTGTGCGGATCGCGTTGGGCTGGACGTCTTTGGGATTGGCGAGCATCACCGATCGGAGTTTCTTGATTCCGCGCCGGAAACGATCTTGGCCGCAGCGGCAGTCAGGACCGAAAGGATCCGTCTCACCAGTGCCGTCACCGTTCTGAGTGCGAATGATCCGGCGCGCATATTTCAACAGTTCGCAACCATCGATCTTCTCTCACGCGGACGCGCCGAAATGATGTGGGGCGCGGATCGTTTGTGAAAGCCTTTTCTTTGTTCGGCCTCGATCTCGCCGATTACGATTCTCTTTTCGCGAACAAACTGGAACTGCTCCTAAAAATTCGAGAAAACACTCACGTTCATTGGGCTGGTCACCACCGAGCGCCTCTTACGGGGTAAGCGGTATATCCACGGCCATATCAGCGACCTCTTCCGATCTGGCTCGGCGTGGATGGAGGTGCCACTCTCGTGGTCCGATACTTCAGCAAGTAGGCTTTCCTGTATTCGTCACAGACGACGACCTCAGTTTGGTACCTGAAAAAAGACCAATACAGGCTTTGTCCAAGTATCCAACCTCCCCAAATGAAAAATTCAATCATTGTGTTACTTCGACTGGCGGGGGAGGAGGTCAGACTCGATCTGAATTGTCTAAAGCCTGACCGCGCTCGCACGATCCCAACGCTTAGTTCCTTCCCGAACTCCCTGACCCGGACAGCCCACCGTGCCCTTTCGCCTACGGTCTCCTGAACCGTGTTGCAGTGGAAGTTCGATCTTTGATGGCCAGCAGGCATTTCCCGCCACCGTGGAACTTGCTTCTTACGACTTAGGGTGGAAGTGCACCTGTAGCTGTAACTCAACCGAAATCGGCTGGCCGTTCAGAGAAGTTGGCTCATACTTCCACTGCTGCACGGCCCTCAACGCCGCAGCTATCAGCAGTGGGTGCCCGCTCACAACGTGTGTTTGGACCACATTCCCTCGCTCGTCGATAACCGCGTCGATCAACACAGTGCCCGAAATGCGTGTTTCAAGAGCCAGCACCGGATAGACGGGATCGATGTTGTACGTCTGTCGAGGGGCTTTGATCCCTGAACCAACCCGGAGGATTTTGGGTGTAGCTCGCAGCACTGGGGGAGGGGCTGGCGCCGACGTTCCCGTTCCGCCAATGACGCCTCCAACTACCCCGCCAACCGCTCCGCCGGGAACACCACCAGGGACGCCTCTCAAATCAGGAGCTGTTTCGGCGGCATCCTCCGAGCCTACGGAAACGTTCTTCGGAATCGCCGTAGGCGCCGTCAATTTTTGCAAGGTGTAATTCAACTTCGCTTTTGGGTGCGTGATATGCGGCGCGACTGCGCCTGCCGCAGGCGCCGGGGGCGGTGCCAAGGGCGGCGGAGCCACCAACGGCACCTCGTTGTATTCATTCAGGTGAATTCTCCCCGTAGTATAGAGCGGGACGATGATCAGTGCCGCGATAATTACTACGTGCAAAACCATCGCGCTGGCCCACGGCAGAGGGCTCCGTCGCGCTTGCTCTGTCGTAGGCGTCCCCAATAGCGCCTTTAGAAACACATCATTCTTCACGGTCGGACTGATACGGAGCGATCCAGCGGTTTTTCTTGCGGATCCGTCTTGCGTGGGACCAATAAGCGAAATCAGATCAGTGGCCATAACCCCTCCTAAGAACCGCGCGAGTCGTTTCGCGCATCGCCTCTTGCATTGCGAGCTAGCCTCTTGCACATGTGAACCTCGGTGCCTCCCTGCTGGAACGAGACTTCGTCCATCGCCAACTTCATGATGTGGATGCCACGTCCGTGGTCAGCTTCAAGATTCTCTACAGCCAATGGATCAGGAATGGTGCGCGCATCAAAGCCTTGACCCTGGTCTGAAACAATCAGGGAGATTACCTTCCCGACCCTGCAGTGGACACGGACGTGAACTAATTTGCGAGCATCCAGCCGGTTGCCATGAACCACGGCGTTATTCAGCGCTTCCCGGAGCGCCAATTGGACCGCGTGTTCCTCGCCCGTGATGCAATGCGACTCTTCGATGAGGCGCATCAGCCGTTCCACCAGCGGCGAGATGGCTTTAACTTCGCTTGGTATCCAAGCGTCGACTTCGAGCAGATTTCGGCCTCCGCGTGTTGTTTCCAAATGCGTTCGCAAATCGGAGCTTCCATTCGAGATTTCCATTCGCGCCATGATGAATTCTCTCCTTCAACCGCGCGTCAGCCAGAGCCCATAGCGCACGGAATCAAACCGTCCAAATCCCTTGCGGTGGCGCAGAATGCGATACCACCCGTTCCACTTGCGAACGAAACTCAGAACCGACGTCATGGGATTTTTCTCCTCTCATCTGCTTTCCTGTCGAACGACGGTGAAAGCGCTAGGCTGATGCCAGACCCGTTGATTCTCGTTTAGGTTGCTGGTGTAGGGCCTCTATCTAAGCTGCAGGGCAGATCAGATTCGCCTGCACTAGCGAATTTCTTCGTACGTTCGTCCGATGTGTGACGGTCGAAAACGTGACAAGACGAGAGCTAGGCGGAGAGTTGCGGATCGAATAAGCGCGTAACCCACAGCGGGAGTGTCGTCTCGCACATTGAATTGGATTGATGAGTCGAAGCGCAGCGGCTTTGCATCTACTTGACGTGTCCGACGACGCCCAATTATCTTAGGTGCAACATGGACGATATTTACGCGATCAATTTTGGCGAAACAGAATTTCGCGAGGCCTTCAATTCGGGCAATCCAGAACGGCTGATCGCATTACTCGATCCAGAGTTCGTTTATATGCCGGATGGAGTCAGCTCCGCGAACGGGCCTGGCGCCGCAGACGCCATCGGTACGCAATTTCGAGAACTCACAGCCCACTATTACGTGCAGTTGGTTCCCATTATCATCGAAATTCGGATTCAAGACAGCGTTGCCTGGGACTACGGCTGGCGTACGTGGAGAAAGACTCCTCGCGATGGCGGCTCGCAGGTCATCGTGAAAGACCGCTATGCGAATGTTTGGCGGAAAAACGAGAGAGGCGAGTGGAAGCTTTGGATGTACATGAGCAACGGCCTGCCGAGCCAGATGCCAACAGCGGTCTGATCAGCGGAGCTTACTGAAAAGGTGTTCGCTAAATCCGGCGGGCACGTCAAACGCTTGCTCGTCACCGATCAACTTCACGACATTCTTTGTGCCATCGAGAACGGCTTTGCAGTTACTGCACACCGCGAAATGGGCTTCCATCCGCGCTCGCAGGTCGGGATCCACCGATTGCTCCAGGAAGTTGGAGATCTCCCGCCATACCTCAACGCAACTTATTTCAATAACCGTCATGTCTGCTCCAACACGACCTACTTCCGATGGCCGTACTTTCTCCCGCCCGCGGCCGCGTATCCATTCACTGCCGAAGCCCGGGGCTAAGGCGTCTCGCATCCGCAATCGTGCCCGATGTAACCGCGTCCTCACGGCTTCTCCGCTGAGGCCCAAGGCCTCGGCGGTTTCAGCTACGCTGAAATGCTGAATATCGCGCAATACGAGGACCTGACGGTACTTCGGCTCCAGCGACGCCAACGCTTTGCTGAGCGCTTCGCGGAGTTCCTTTCGCTCGAGAGTCTCGATCGGGATTTCCCTCCAGTCGGCAAAATCTTTGGGCCAGTAATCGCCCTGCTCATCGGCAGTGGACTCGTCCAGCGATTCGTAGAGTTCCCGATGCGCTTTGCGGAGCTTCATACGAGCCTCATTGATGGCGATCTGGACCAGCCAGGTGCTGAACTTGCTCTCGCCACGAAACTCTTCGATGTGCATAAATGCCTTCAACACCGCCTCTTGCGCGGCCTCTTCGGCATCCGCGTCGTTGTTCAGCACCGACCTTGCCGCAAAGAGCACCGCTCGCTCGTAAGGGCGGACCAAACCGTGGAAGGCTTCCTTATCGCCCTCTCGCACTCTGCGGATCAGTTCCTGGTCCGTCATATCGACTTGCGGCTGCGGTATCGGTGTCATGCTTGCCTTATGGCGGCCCGCGCGGAACCCGCAGACTCTCGCGTAACAATATATGATAATCCGGGCGCTACCACCTCATCCCCGAGAGACCGCATCGCGCCCGGCTGCAACGCGATCATTCCGCGGGACTTTGTAGTTCGGGGTGGTCTTCTATCCCACAGCCCGTACCAAGACCCGCCTAAATCAAGGTAGTTAGACATGGTTGCATCACCTAAGCAGGTCGGTTGCATATCTGGAGGGAACGGCAAGATTCGAGCCTCCGAAGTCCTTGATCACTGCCAGGTTTATTCCAATCACTTTCCCGTTGTGGTTAAAGAGCGGCCCGCCCGAACCGCCCGATGTCGTCGCGGCATCATAAACGATCTTATCCTTAAGGACGTCCCCTATATGTCCTTGTGTGGTGATGGGCCGGATAAGGTGTTGCGAGGCGAGCTGCGACATGACGATAGCGACGTTCTGAGTACCGCCTGCAATCTTCTGCGCAACCTCCGGTTCCGCTCTCGCCAGAATGCCTTCTACCCCCGTAGGGTAGCCGATCAAGACTACTGGGCCTCCCGTCACGCTAGCCTCACTTCGATCGTCAAGTTCCAGCAGCTCCGCACGTGGCGGCGCCGGGTCCTCGAGTTTGAGCGTCGCCAAATCAGCCTCGGATGAAATTCGACCCAGCCTGGCCCGAATAGCCGCAGACCTTCCTGGGAAGTACGCTTCGTACGCCTGGACGTAGGCCTTAACGCCGTGGTCGAGGAGCTGCTTCAGTTCATCGTCATGCCACCACGGTTCCACTACATGATGATTGGTAACAATGATTCCATCGCCTCCTGCGAGAAAACCACTACCAAAGGCATGGATCTCAACAGGAGGTCCACTAGCGCCTACCTCGAGCTGTGCCATACTTTTCTCGTCGACTTTGGGCTTGCCCGTCGCGTCTACCACCACTCGGAGCGGTCTCCCTGATTTGTCCAGAAATCTCACTACAACATGGAGCAAGCAAACGCTCGGTCCATACTTATGAACAATGGTCTCTGCGATCTTGCCTTCTTGTTCCAGCAAGGAGAGGCGATTCTGCGTGTCCACAAGTTGCCGCCTCAGCAAATCGGCATCAGCACCATCGGAGGCAGCCACTTTCTTGCGAAGATCTTCAGATCGTGCCTTTAGAGAATCTCGTTCCCCGGAGGCAGAGGGCGAGTTTGCGTCCGCAGAACTGCCTGTTCGCTCTGCACGACGTAGCGAATCACCCTGTGATTGTAGACCGTTGTTCAAGCGCACAATTTCCGCTCGGAGCTGCAGCGTGGCCTTGTGGCTGCTACGGGTTGAGAAGGCCATGAGGACTGATGCGAGAACGGCCGCGGCGCTAAGTGCGAAAAGCGCCGGGATCGGCCAGAAACGGCGCTTACTCACTCCGCTCAGTGATTCCCCGGCGACGTCCGCGTGGCGTCCTCCCTGCGCGGCATGATTGAGAATCGTCTTGAGTTCTTCACGCTCCCGAAACAATGTCCTAATCTTTGCGGCGAACTCCACTGGATTGAACGGAAAAGAAACGACGTCGTCTGTGCCAAGGTCCAGCGCACGGGCTCGCGCGAGTGCCCCGCCATGCACAATCATCACGATTTTGAGCGATGACCTGGTGTCGGTCTGGGACTTGAGCTGGGTGATAAGCTCACAGCAACTCAGGTCAGAAGGGGTTGCTTCGGTTACAACGACCTCGGGAGATAGCGCCAGGACTTCCTCGACAGTTAGCCCAGCCCTGGTAACGATTTCATAACCGCGCCCGGCTAAGGCAGTATTTACTGCTTCCAGGGACATAGAGGCGAGATTTAAGAACAGGATCGGCATCGACGTTTAGAGCTGCACGGCTCACGATTCAATTCACAAGAATGGACTCGATCTTGAATTACTCCTCGATTGCGGGATGTCGTAGTTTTCAACGGCGTAGCTCACCTCCTTTTGCGATCTCTTTGTATTTTTCCTCGAGCTCACGTTCCGCCTGCAGCCAGTCGTCCAGATCGCAACAGTGAATTCTGCCGCGCTCGATGTAGAGCTCAAATGCACGCTGACGGATTTCCTCTGAAGTCGGCACACTGCGCCTTCTTTCTTCCTCTTCGATATCCGATAGAAATACGATCCTCGATGCCGCCTTGCCTGCGCCTTCTATGTTCATAACCGTGTTTCGCGATTTCATGACTCTGCTCCTCCTTGAAGGTTGCTTCCCGCCGAATCTAGTGCACGGCTGTCGTTCAACTCGATTCGGGGATGGTACGTTTCACCGGCGCGACCGTCGGCACTCGAGTGCCTGTCTCCCCTCTAATCACATGCTCCGGAGAAAAGTGGCTGGCGCGAGACGCCGTTCGCCTCATCGCTCGGTCGCCGCGCTTGGTTTCGGTACGTTCGTGGGGACTCGAAATAAAGCTTCAAAACAGCCCGCAATTTCTTTCGTCCGTAGAACACTCGAGCCTTCACAGCAGCCGCCGAGAGGCCCATGACTCCAGCGGTCTCCTCTGTGGACAGTTCGTTGAGTTCCCGCAGCTCGATTGCTTCCCTCTGCGCAGGCGTCAACTTCTTCATCGCCCTGGACAGAACTCGCTCCCGCTCTCGTCCTAAGCAGCCATCTTCAGGACTTGGGGCCGGGTCGAGAAAATCCAGCGGCAGTACGGCCTCGTCCCCCGTGCCTGACTCCTCGATTGATACCTCGCGTGACGCTCGTTTCCTCCGTAGCCACATAAGGGCCTCATTCATCGCGATCCGCGTCAGCCAAGTGGAGAACGAACTTGTGCCTTCGAACTGCTGCAGGTGAATGAACGCTTTTTGGAAGCTTTGTTGCACGATATCTTCTGCGTCTTCCCGGTTGCGAGTGAAGCGCATGACGACGTGCAGAATCTTTGCCTGATAACGGCGGACCAGGATTTCAAACGCTTGGTTGCGCCCGCTCTTGGCGGCGGCAACCAAGGCGGCGTCATCTTCTTCTGCAGGAACAGTCTGAAGAGGGATTGTTGCTGCTAGTTTGTTCGGTTGATTGGTTGACATTACTCTTCCTGCTTTCAAAAGGTGAGGGCAGAGCGCATAGGATCTGCGCTCTGCCGCGTGATTAGTTAGCTGGGCTAGCCGGGGCAGCATTCTCGCTCGTAAAGGAAAGCGATACCTCAGGAAGTTCCACTTCGATAAGCGTGCTGGTGCTGCTATCGGTATGGATCGCCGGACTGTTGAATCCGCTGCGTACTTGAGTCACGTGGGCCGGTACAGTGGCGATCACATTCTCGCCTTGCGAGAAAGTCACTTCGGCGTTCGAGCGGCTCTCTGTCCAGGTAATTTTGTACGCGCCGGGACCGAGTTGCGTCGAACCAACGTGTACGGTCTGATCGATGTGGATGTTCGCTTTCATCTTATCGCCCGCCCATGCACTCACTGACAACAGCACCAGTACGACGGTGCTCAACGTAAACTTACTTGCCTTCATATTGCGTCTCTCCTGTGTACTGTTGATCGCAGGAATTTTCTTCCTGCTCTCACCATGCGATGCTGAGGAGCTCATTTTGTGACAGACAATTCCCACACCTGAGGGCCTTCAGACAGCAGCTCTGTCACGGACCTGTCAATCGCGAATCTGATTCCATTAAGCCGCTATCAGGCAGTCGCAGAAGACTGAAACGGGCTTGACGTGCATTTCGAAGAAGGAAAGGAAGTCCATCCATGGCGACGACGGCGCTAGATATCCATGGACAGGGAGTTGCGGTCCAGTCTTATCAAAACAAAGTTCAGTAATTGACCGACGTTATCATCCGCCACTTGGCTCGCTTTCGTCGTATCGCCCTGCGCCTTCTGGGCAATATCGCTGACGCCGAGGATGCAGTTCAGGATGCTTCCTGTCAGCCTTCACACACCTCGATCAGTTCAGAGGACAAGCGAAAATGTCCACGTGGCTCACGGCCATCGTGATCAATGCCGCTCGCATGAAGTTGCGTCGACGTTCACCGCAAGCGCAAATTTCTTTGGACGAAACCCACGGTGAGCAAAACGTTCCGCTCGCAGAGATGCTGCCAGACCACCAACCAAACCCCGAAGAGGTATGCTCCATGCGGGAACTTGCCGAAAGACTCGCCGACGCGACAGCACAACTCTCGCCTACCTTGCGTAACACCTTTCAAGTTCGGGACCTAGACGGCTTGAGCATCAGCGAAACCGCACATCTCCTCGGAGTGCCAAGAGGTACGGTAAAGGCTCAGCTCGCAAGGGGTCGTGTAAGACTAAAGGAAATAATGAGAAAGAGCATCCGAGGAAACGCTGAGGCCATCCGAAGTACACCGGCTGACAGCAATCGATAAAAAGCGACCAAAGTACAGTTACGGCGCCCCCAAATGACTGATCTTTGGAAGACTGGAATTTATATTGATTGAAGTACCCATGTGGTCTGAAACCTGACACGGAACGGAATGCGCGTCTGAAACATTTTTCATATCGGGGAATCTGATTGGTTGGAAGCATTAATTTTTGACCGTAACCAGAAGCAAAGGAGACCAAGATCATGGCGCAAATTAAAATTGTCGATCCCGCACAGGCGACGGGCAAGTCAAAAGAATTGCTCACCGCCCTTCAGAACAACATCAAGTCCGTTCCGAACCTGGCGAAAGCATTGGCGAATTCTCCCGCGGCTCTGAAAGCCTGGATGGAGTTCGACAGTGCGCTTAACAAAGGCAGCCTCAATGCGAAATTGAGGCAGGAAATCGCCTTGGCAGTAGGACAAAAGAACGGCTGCGAATATTGTGTGTCCGCTCACACCGCAATCGGCAAGTTCGCGGGCCTCACGGACCAGCAAATTCTCAACAGCCGCCAGGGGCAAGGCACCTCACCCAAGGACACAGCGGCGCTGACGTTTGCGCGTGAATTGTTGGAAAAGCGTGGGCAAGTGCCGGCGAGTAGCATACAGGCGCTTCGCGACCAGGGCTTCACGGATGGAGAGATCGCCGAAATCGTCGCTCATGTTGCGCTGAATATCTTCACCAACTACTTCAACATAGCCCTCGACGTTGATGTTGATTTCCCCCGCGTGGCATTGGATCAGGTGGCTTAATCATGAGTCTTGTGCTATCAGGGCAAGCAATTAATGCGGAGAAACAAGACCTCTCAAAAGACGCGAAGAGCAATTTAACCAAATTGGCTGCATGGATAAACGGTCATGACATCCCTTTCCTGATCACCAGTATCGGCATGATTGTTATGCTCCTCTGGGCAGGGTCTTATAAGATGACTGCTCCCGGAGCCGAAGGGATAGTTCCTTTGGTTTCTAACAGCCCGCTGATCTGGTGGCACTTTAAGTTATTCGGCCCTTATATCGGCTCCGATATCATCGGCCTTACCGAGATTGCTGCAGCGATATTGATCATCGCAGGCTATGTGAAGCCTAAAGCCGGTATCATGGGCGGACTCATCGGAACACTCATGTTCTTTACAACCAGCACCATGGTCATAACTACCCCCGGTGCGATTATTCCCGTTCCCGGAATTCACTATATGAGATACATGAGCTTTTTGGGCCTATTCCTTTTCAAGGATGTCATCTCACTCGGGGCATGCTTTTACCTGATCAGCTACTTCGGCAAAAAAGCCATCCTTTCGGAAAATCAAAGTCAATAACTGAGACAGAAGATACCTTGGGGATTTTTCCTAGGCGAAGCGTGCGCATGAACTGAGTCAGACGGGGCATGTGCGCGGGAAATGATCCGTTTGAAGATGTATTGGCAATTGATGAATGGACCCGACGGAAGGAAGCACCTCAATTTGCACTGGGAAACGGTGCAGACCCGCTTGTCCGGCTTCGCATCCACGCAAATCAACCGAAGCGCGAGACAAAAGGCGGCGTGATTCACCATGGGGAAGTCAAACGTTAGTTAAGGGTTCTACTGAATTGAGGAATGAAATGAATACCATGCGAACTCGGCCTCCCACATTTTACTTAACCCATGGCGGCGGACCATGGCCCTACATGACAGGATCGTTTCGCAGCAACTTTGTCGTTCTTGAGGCCTCCCTGAAAGATTTGTCTCAGCAGCTTCCTGTTAAGCCGAAAGCGATTCTTGTGGTCTCGGGTCACTGGGAGGAGAAAGACTTCGCGGTGATGGCGAGTCCGACTCCTCCCATGGTTTATGATTTTGGAGATTTCCCGAAAGAGCTGTACCAGATCCGCTATTCCGCTCCAGGTGCGCCCGAACTCGCGCGCCAAGCGCACTCCCTTATCCAAGGCGCAGGACTGCCTACTCACTTGGACCCAAAACGTGGATTCGATCACGGCACCTATTCGCTCCTGGCCGTGACGCATCCTGAAGCTGATGTCCCCGTGATTCAGGTCTCAATCCGCTCGGACTATGATCCTGAAGCACACTTGCAGCTCGGCAGAGCGCTCGCTCCTCTTCGGGATGAAGGAATCTTGATCATCGGAAGCGGCAGCAGCTACCACAACCTCGGCGCCATGATGAGGAGTGGGGTAAACGGCGACATAAAGCAAGAGTCGGCGCAATTCGATTTGTGGCTTAAGGAGACTCTGGTGGACTGCAGGCCGAAGCAGCGATCCGAACGCTTGGTGGAATGGCAACGAGCTCCTTTCGCACGCGCCGTTCAACCGCAGGAGGATCACTTCCTTCCGCTTCACGTCGCGCTCGGAGCAGCGGAACAAGAGCCGGCAAAAATCATCTACTGGCAGGACGATTTCTTCGGCAAGATCACCATGTCGAGCTATCGGTTCGGGAGATAATCAAATAGGCACTCATATTCGGCCAACAGGCAAGTGGTCTCCTAACATATCGCGTAACCGCTCAAGCGCCCTGCTCATCGCCGACTGACTCAAGAAACTTCGTTTCGCCGCACGGGTGACCTGGCACTCCTCCAAAAGCGCATGGAGGGGATATATGAGGTTCAGATCCAAGTTACGTAAATGCACATCGCGCATGAGAGACATTCTAACAATGCGTCGACCAGACAGCACGCCCGAGTATCTAAGAAAACGTAGAAAGACGAAGAAGGAGAAACACATGATCCGTACTGACGTTTGGATGAAGCTACTCACAAGTGTTCTTTTGACGGCAGTCACCGCCTTCCCTCAGTCGTCAGATCGATTGCCGGTGACTGACGCAGAGAAGATCGCGGACGCACTGCGAGGCGGTCCCGCATTCATCACCAGGGACGCGACTGTGCTCGATTGGCCATCGGCGCCTGGGGGCGAGTACCGACTCCTGCGCAAAGGATCGAACGAATGGACCTGTCTCCCGGCTATTCCTGGGTATCCGCACGATGAGCCAGGGTGCTTCGACCCCATATTCCTGCGCTGGATGCAGGACAGCCTTGCCGGCCGCACGCCGCAAATTGATCGCATCGGCATCTCGTACATGTATCTCGGCGCCTGGAAATCGGCAAAAGATGGCTCCTCCGGCCATGAGTTCCACGTTGGCCCACACCTGATGGTAGTCGGTCCCAATCAAGACGAATTTCAAGGATTTAATCGTGACGCAACGAACGGAATGCCCTACGTGACGCATTTGCCGAATCGCACGGAGCTATTCCTGGTTATGCCAGTGCGGCAATGGAATGAATGACAGGCTGCCTACAGAGATTTCTCGGAATGAGAACTTTTCGTTCAGCGGAAGAACGACAAGCCGTGCTTTAACCACAGCGGGCAGGACAATTAGCAAACCGCTGTACGGAAAAATTAAGTCCTGAGTACAATCAGAAACAACGAGCGGGCGTAGTTCATTCAACGGAAGAACGGGGGGTTTCCCAAGCTTCGGATTTGGGTTGGTTGCTCTTGATGGGAGTGACGAAATCGTTGCTTTGTTACAAGCCAGGCTTGCCGTGACAGTGCAGGATTCTAACCAGCGACGGGGCAGCGTTCTAACCAACTGAACCACGGCCCCGCAAACCGACTGAAAATGACTTCCCGCTCCTTCCACAGCCTTGCAGTGTCTTGCACTGCCTTGCACTTCCTTCGACATGACAGGGCAGCATTCTCGACATAGCCTAATCGATGCTAAGCCGTTCGGCCTTCACTCGAACGGTGTTAACGCCCCTGAGTGTAGTGCCATCCGGCCAATCCTAAAGTTGGCAAAAAGTTGGCAAATTGGTTTTTTGAGAAGTATTCCCCAAGAGGGGAAAAGTGAGAATAGGCGCGTATTTATTGGTGATTTTGATGGTGGGCCTGGGTGGACTTGAACCACCGACCTCGCCCTTATCAGAGTGGCACGATTAGGTTTTACAAAAACTTACAAGACCGCGGGGACTGCCAAAATACGCGGAAGTCGTGCAAGACATCGCATGTTGTGGGTTGGATTGTGGGTCGGGAAAAGCCCACGAATTCTGTAGCGATCCACATTTTCATTTCTTGGAAACTCGTTCATTCGTAAAGATCATTCTGAGGCGGCAGTTTAGAAAACTGCTTCGTCGCGCAGCAAGTCATTGTGCCGTTGAAGTTCGAACGAATGGCTAGCGACTTCGAACTTTGTAGTCCTGCTTGCTCCTTTGATCAGCAAGCGCCCTGGCGCGCTTACCAGTTTTCTTGAGAAGCCTTTCGAAGATGTGAAGCTCTTTCGCGTTTGCGTCCGCAAAAAGTGCAGCGATTTCCGCGGCGTGCTTCACCGGGCACTATGATTTCTTCGGTTGTGGGTATAGCCCTTAGCTCAATTAACCCCATTTTTCCGATTTCTCCCTGCAAGGAACTCGTTAAGCTTTCGATTCTGCGGTGCACGGAAAGGAATGCCAGGTCTTGCCGTTAAGCCGGCTGGGCGAAGGAGCGTAAGCTCTGGAAGAGGATGCCCCGGGTTTAGTTGAAAGTTGAGAACAAGAAGCAGCGGCTCTCGCCCGAACTCGGATAGAGTTCGGGTTGTGAATCCCTTTTTAAAGGAGAGAGCCGCCGTGAAAAAGAATTACC
>Ga0137379_10003572_pt1 | contig 14557 bp, 14 predicted proteins | sample SagtaG_18_FD_104812 | JGI IMG/M metagenome (GOLD analysis project Ga0137379, IMG submission 104812) | Vadose zone soil microbial communities from Sagehorn Ranch, Mendocino, California, USA - Sage2_L_80_16 metaG | ecosystem: Environmental > Terrestrial > Soil > Vadose zone | place: USA...
AAGGATTAATCTATTACTTGTCTAGACGATATTAACCCATGTGCCGTAATGCTCCTTCTTGTACTTGTGTGACTTATGCTTATAAGGGTCAAGGAAAAGGCCCCGGCGGTTCGTACGTCGTCGGCGGGGCCCCTCCCCCACCGCGCGTACGAACCGCCAGCCCCAGGGCAGCAACCACCACACCCCACCACCTTCCAGGAGCATCGTGCAGCAGGGCCAATGCCGTGTCGAAGCGGTGATAGGCGAGAGATAAGGCCTCCCCCTACGGGCCACTCCACCACCCCCGATCTCCCGCCACCGCTCACAGCAATGACCCTTCTTGCAAGCGCCTCCACGCCTCTTGTGGGCTGATCTGATGATATAAGCAGAGAAAGTCAAGCAGATCACCCGCACGCCGCCAGGTGTAGCAGTACCAATGTGGATTGTCCCCGCCAAAGACCTGGAAGCTCGGGCGCAGGTCGCCACGATAGTGATGCTCTTTGAACGGACAGGAGCCTACGCCGCGACGATCTAACACCACATAGCGCCCGATCACCGCGACGATATCCTGCGAACGACACCACGCCCGAATATTTCCATGTCCTGGGTGAGGGACCACCACACTCCCTACCACTCTCGACTCATCATCTCCTGGTGGAGCCCCAGCAGATGAAAGCGCCAAGAACACCTCATGAGGAACGGCCACGCGCTGGACATTGCTCCACACCCAGGCGCAGCATGCAACGACCGTTTCTCCCACCGGCACCAACTCACCTTGTACGGTCATCTCTACAAAGGGATACCAACCCCTACTCTGTCGATGGATACCCAGCGGCAAGCGAATCAGCGACCCCGACCCGCCAGGCGCGAGCCTATCCTGCTTGGGATACAACTCGACACCAAACGCCACTGCATAGGGCAACAACCAGGCTCGCACCACAGAGGCAGGAATTGGTTCCGACAGATGCACCCACAAATGCCCACCACGTCGACTTGCCTCTAGCACTGTCGGAACCCCCTGCTGTGCCAGTTCCCTCGTCAACACCGCCAGCCGCCCCAACCCATCCGCACTATCCGCATCGAACACCGCAAACGCACACGTACTTGCCACATCTAGCAAGTAGGTGCCGAGTGTACGCCTCCCCGCAAGATGTGCAGCTAACGAATACAACGAGAGTGGCTCTTGCACGCACCAGTAGGAGCCATCCCCTTGCTGCACTGCATACCGCTCCCAACAGTGGATGAACAGCGAAGCATAGGCTTGCACAAGTTCAGCAGCAATCAGGGACATGTACCATACCCCTCACGATGCCTTGCCCTGAAACTCCTTGTACGCCTCGATCTGTTCCAGGTAGTCACGCTCGCTGTTGTAGAGACCATTGCCAATCTCATTGGCGAGCGCTGGTTGCGGCAAGGGATAGGAGTCCAGATGCGGCACCGACAAACTCAACTCTTCTCGAATGGCTTGCCATACGCGCTGCATCTGCTCGCTGTAGCCCGCCATCCGACCGGAGAACTCTGCTTGTAGTTGCTCGTAGGCCGAGCGCAACGCTGTCAGGTCATCAGTGTAACGATCAACGACCTGCTGCCAGACCAGGCCAAGATCATGCTCTAACACAGCACGTGCTTGCTCTGTTCGCTCCTCAAGCATCGTGTCATAGTAGCACTCGATGTGCTGGCTCAAGACCGTCTCAAGCTGGCCTGGGTAGAGCGCTTCCAGGGCGTCCAGTTCTACCGCACCCTCCCCGTAGCGCCCTTCAAAGCCGCCCCGTCGCCGCTCGGTCTCTTTGATCGGTGTACGGGGCAGTCGGTAGTATTGCACCTGGTCGAGCGTCAGCACCACCGGAAACACCCGCACATCGACAGGCAGATCGAGCGTCCTCACGAAGTATTCAATCTTGCGCGAGACCGCGACCGGCATCGATTGCCCCGCCGGGTCGAAGTCGGACACATAGAAGATGCGGGCAGGCTTGCCCATGCGCTGTAAGCGTGAGACGAGCGCCAATGTCGCCGTAATGGAAAGCTCTCCCAGACCCGTTTGCAGATTGGCCCCGTAATGCTTGCACAAGGGTTCCAACACATCATTCATAGTGGACTTCTCACACCACACCTCTAGATGATAGCCCTGCTGGGCATGGTAGCCGCTGATCTGGTACCCAGGCAGGTCTGGAAAGTCCGGTAACTGCACATCTGACTGATGCAGCCGACCACCAACATACACCTCTGGTGCATAGGACCGCCAAGAGGCATAGACCACCGGGTCCGGGTTGCGCCGGTCATTAAACGCGCCAGGGTCGACCAGGCGCAGGTACCGCGCCGCTTTGGAAGCCAGGTTGAGCACATTCCAGCACTCTTCTGTATTCTCATATGGCTTGCCATTGGGCAATAAGGCGGGCGGGTCCTGGCTGATGATCTGGTAATGCACGCGCCGGATATGTACTTTCGTCTGATAGTTGAACGCCTGCCACAGTCCCGCAAACCACTCAGCTAATGCCCAATCCCCCGGCGTGCCGGTGTAGAACGGGTCATTCTGTGGTGCAAGCGCGATCAGGTCAGTGACCCGCTGATCGGTCTCTCGTGCCAGTTGTTTGATTTCGTCGTAGTTCATCCACTTCCTCCTCTTCGACGAGACAAGAAAAAGCATGCATGCAACGATTCCGCTCCACACATGCTTGAAAGCTGTTCTCCCACCTACTGGGGATGGCGAACCTGAAAGTGACGCCACTGATGGCGATTAGGAAACACCACTATCTGTCCATCAGCTAGTGCCTGGCGGATTGCCGCCGCTTGCTGGCGTGTCAATCGTCGGCCAGTGGCATCAACATACAGGACGCCAGCCCCATCGCTGCCTACGGCGTTGGCACCTGCACTACTGGACGAGCTGCCCCGAAAGGGGAACCGGCCACCGGCGTTCCTGTGTAGCCCTGTGTGTAGGCAGGAACGGGAGGAATGTTGATGGGAGGAACACCCCCATTAGTATGAGGCGCCGCCTTTGGCTGTGGCTGTACCGGTGGCCTGGGCACAAACGACGGCGTATAGGACGGGACTCGACTTCCACCCAATGCTGGACCAGCACTGCTGCCATAGCCGACATGCTTGGAGCGTTCCAGGTCCATATCCACCACCGCCAGCAGTAACGACACCAACGGGATGATCGAGAGCACCACATAGGTCAGCATCGTGAGCGCCACCCGTTGCGTGTGCGGCACCGCCTCTAGCCAGGTTGCTCGCTGGATGACCGCCGCCGCCAGCGCGTAGTTACAGAAAATCTCGACCAACTCGACCACCAGGCAGATGGGGACATACGCCCGGATGCGTTCCCGGTTCATCAACCGGTGTGCCAGGCCACGGCTCACAAAGTAGCCCAGCACGCCAAAGCCAATCGCCACCGTCCAGGTGATGGCCGGTTGCAGCACATCCACCCCATCCAGCGGCGCGAAGAACCAGCGAATGGCATGCGCCGAGGCCAGCGAGAAGGCCAGCGACACCAGCCGCAGCACCAGGTGCTCAAAACGCCGAACCCACACCCCTTGCCCTTTCATCGCGTGTACCATCTGCACGCGCTACCTCCCTTCCATCATCACTAGGCCGCAGCCGCCACACCGGCCAGCCGACAGATCAACGTCATGAAGGAGCCCTTGCCCTTGATACGCCGCACTTGCAGCGCAATGGGCGTCATCTTGGGCGGCAGTTCGGCTTGCAGTTGCTGTGCCGCTTGCTGCAACACATCTGCCGGTTGCCCCTGCTTCTTCAAATCCTTGAGCATATCCAGGGTAGGAAATCCATCGCTCATCTGGCACTCATACTTTTCATCGGTCTCTTCATCGAGCACCGTGAGCTTGACCGAATAGCCTGGCTTAGGTTGCCCGGTCACCTGGTCGTAAAAGGTGCTTTCCAACACCTGTCCACTTAACACAATCCCTTGTAGGAGCATAGTATCTCCCTCCTTTTCTCTTTCCTGTTAGCATGTCTCTTCATGCGCACCAGACACCATCGCTTCGTACATACTCTCAACCACCCCTGTCTCCAGGGTCTCTTCATTGCTGGCATATCCAGCAATCCACGACTCATCCCCGTTCTCGTCCTCATCTCCAGCAGCACTCATGGCAAGCCAATAGGGCTGAAAAGCAGGAGAGGTCACAGGAATACCATATGGGCGAGTCGGACAGAACGCCTCATCCTCGTACCGACCGATATCCTCTCGCCCATACATGAAGTTCTGTCGGAACTGTCCCGACTGCACACATCCAGCCGCCCGCATATAGGCGATATCGCCACTGAGAGGCAGAGCCCGGCGACGGCCAACCGCTTGCGCTGAGGCACCTAGACGTATAGCCGCTTCGATGTAGCATCGAAACAACCGCCGTTGCTCAGTAGGAGGCAGTGGCCGACCATACTGGTTGTGGAAGTCTTGCGGGACCAGGTATTGCACATCCAGCGGATGCAAGAGCGGCAAGCCTTGACGCGCCCGCCACCGCGCACTAAAGGCCGTCCAACTGGCTACGCCCGCCAGATGCTGATGGGTCTGATCAGCATTGAACCGCCGGAAATTCGCGTCACGCTCATTCATGGTTGCACCATCGCTGCCACGTCCAGGGGATGAACGACAGCATCGTTGGCGATCCAGTGCAAATCCTGCACCAGTTCCGCAAACTGCTGATCACCCGCTGCCAGAGCACGTTGGTATAATTCCACCGTGAGCCCCACCACCGCCGACCAGTTGCCCGCCGCAAGCTCAACATTGACCGCAGCAATCAACTGCTCGATGGCTCTCTCATCAGGCATGTCTACCATCACAACACCACCTCCTCATACTGGGCCTGGACCGCCCGATAAACGGCGTTCGCCAACCCTTCCAGCGCTCGCTCGCACGTCACAGCGCAGACTGCTACCGGCCTGTGCTGTATGCTTGGTGCAGAGCAATAGGCTTTCACCCAGGCCACCGCTGTTCTGTCAACTGTCATGACATGGGGAGTATGGCCGGTCCACTCCCCAATCAGGAAGCGATACCATATCACCCGATCAGGATGCTCATGCTGTCGTTCCATTTTCAGTCTCTCCAAGACGCACTTGACAGAGCGCTCCATCACTTGCACCATCACAGGCCTCTTCGCCACGAGAGAGCGCACAGCCACAGCGAGAGTGCCACCATCCCCACAGCAACGACCAGCGGCGGATGCGCCAGCACAATCCAGCACACACCCGACACCAGGGCGATCACCGACCACGTGAGCAATGCAGTCCTACTCATCTTTCCCGCCGCCTTTCAGGAATGCAGCACGTACACGACCCGCAAAGGAGCGCGAAACAACACCCACAGAACCGATAGTTGACCAGACGAGCCCCGCACTTAAAGCAGAAAAAGGTAATGGGCACGCCCATCAGGCGTTTCCGCAAGCTCCTCATCGTCTTCACCTCCATCTCCGTGTACCACGAGAAGCACCAGCGCACTACACAGGAACTTCAACCGCTCGTAGAACCGTCAGCACCACATACATCAGCCCCATACCAAGCGCGACCAGCGAAAGACGATACAATAGTGTTCGCATACTCTCACCTCCTCACATGACAAAGCTATTAGTACGACTTGTGGAGCTTTTTGACTTCGGAAAGCCGCATCGGTGAGAAGTGGATATCCCGCTCAATGGGAAGTCTCAATGGCCCTCGTGCGTGTATCAGTTCCGAAAGCAGAAAGTAGCCAAGCTCTTGTTCAAAACCAACCACGTAGCCGAAGAACACATCTACACCGTCAAACTCGCAGGCGTACCACGTCCAGGTGCTATCCGGTGTGAAGAACTTGCAGAGCATAAGCGGGTCTGGCTCCTGTTCCTGCGAGTACAGTGGAGGAAGCTGTTCCCGCAACTCCTTCGTCAACAATTCCATACCTACACCTCCAATCCTCGGTTGAACGGCCTGCTCTTGCCCAATGGCAAGCCAAGCCATAAAGAAAGGGATACTCCTTGGCGAGTATCCCCTACCGTGGCCGAACAGTACCACTAATTAACCGGTGACCCGCCCCAGCGCATGACGCAACTGTTTGTGCGCACGACGCTCTACCGCCTGCACTAGCGAGAAGGTCATGCCAAGCTGTTCGGCCACCTCTCGTTGTGTGTGGGCGCGGTGAGCACCGAAGCCACAACGGAGCAAGATCACAGCACGTTCGCGTTCACTCAGGCACCCAAGAACATCTTCGATGGTTGGAAAGCTTTCATCAGCACAAGCAGAAACGGCAGGGTCAGGAATGGTATCCACAAAGGAAGTTTCTCCATCCTCATCCAGAGGCATATGAAGACGCAATACTGCACGTTGCTCTTCCAGGACCAATAACTCTCGTACTTCTCTCTCGGATATCTGCATCTCTGCTGCCATCTCTGCAATCGCCGGTTCACGACCGAGCAGCGAGGACAGGCGCGCATTGACCTCGTTCATCTGCCGTATCATCCGCACTGTTCGCGCCGGAAGGTGGAACACTCCTTCCCGCAGCAGCGCGGAGAACATCATCCCGCGTATCCACGAGAAGGCCCAGGTTCTGAACGAGGCCCCATGCACGCCCCCATCGTAGCGCTCAAGCGCCCGAAGTAACCCCAGGTTGCCTTCTTGCACCAGGTCGAGTAGCTCCAACTCTTGACAATGCCGCCGATAGCGTTTCGCCAGTTTGAGCACCAGACCCTGGTATCCCTCGATCAAGCGCGTACGTGCCTGGTCACACCCGATCTGCTGAAGTAATTGCGCCTCTTCTTCGTCCCTTAAGGGAGGAATCCAGTTGACCACGCGCGTGTATTGATCGAGGGCGCTCAATGAAGCTTGCCGATCTTGACTGTGTAACATCTCTCTCGCTCCTCTTGTTGCTCATGGCACACTCGAATGAAGACCACCTCTACCGTACAGACCCGCCTCAATTCGTGTGTGTGCTATAATGTCTTAGCAGGCTTACTAGTATTATGGTTGGGAATAGTGAGAATAGAACACATTTTCTGAGAAAGAGTGAGACACATCAAAACGCGATGAAACAGTTCCTTGATGTAACGTGGGAAAAGTGAGCAATGAGATACTTCGGATCGTTTCTCTGCATCTTGCGCAGCAACACTAGTTTGTCACTTGACGAACTCGCAAAACTGGTCGGGACCAGCCGCAGCACCATTTCACGGCTAGAAAATGATGAGTATCCTCAACCCTTCAAGGGCTCGATACGCAAGCTGATCATCTCCCTCGCTGAGATACTGTGCACGTCCAGAAAGGAAACCGAACGGCTGCTCAACCTGGCAGGCATTGAGCGCTCACTACTGACCGAAATGGAAGAAGCGCAGCTAGGCTTTACCCCGCGCATTCCAGAAGGCTCACTGGAAGAGAGCGCCAACCTTGAACGCCTGGAACGCATCTATGAGCAGTTGCTGAAGCAGCTAGAGACGAAAGAGACGGAGCTAGGCGTCAGCGATGCCCCGCCGAACCTGAAGCTCAAAATTCAAGAGTACACCAACATCCTGCAAGAGATCAGGAAACGGCTCGACAAACTGAATCACAGAGCCGAACCAGTAGAATCTTTGCCCATGCAGGCAGCGCATGTATACTATACAGAGACGTTAGGAGAGCGAATCGTGGTAGGAAGTCAATACGGAGAAGAACAGGACGCTGTGCTAAAGGCAAGCAGCCTGTATACCCTTGCTTCGGATAACGCCAAATGGCTGATGCAACTTGCCGACGTGGAACGCTTTGCCGTCGATGATTGCATCCTGCTCGCCAATAGCGAGCATTTTAGAGGCTGGGAACCGCATGAGATCAAAACTACCATCCTCAGCACGTCATTACCCATTCCCGACGATCTAGCCACCTTAAAAGAAGAGAAGTTGCCCGCCATTGAGAAGCACTACTTTAACGCGCCGCACTATCGGCTTGTGTCGGCCACCCCCGCCTTTAGCGAGCTTGACCACCTCAAGGTCACCCTTGCCCCGCTTGGTTTCTACGACTACTTCAGCCTCAACCCATTTTTTGACGAACCGCTCTTGACAGCCCTCGATGGGTCGAAGGTCTCTATCCGGCAGAAGTATGGCAACACTGCCCTGACATATAGCTCAACCGACAAAGGCACCTCGCTCATTCCGGCCCCGATCAGTGTGCAATGCATTGTGGTAGCCCAGGACGAGCAGATCGTGCTCATGCAGCGCTCCCTGTCGGTGGCCTTCTATCCCAATCACTGGTCGGTCTCCTTTGAAGGCACGATGAACGCCCCGATCACCGATCACGCAGGAAAACTAACACAGCCAGGTGATGACAGCTTCTTTACTACTGCCATCCGCGAGCTTGAAGAAGAGTTCGCAATACCGGTCGATGCCATAGAGAGTATCAAAGTCCTTTCCTTGAATGTGGAATACTTGACACTCTCGGTGGATGTGATCACGCTCATCAAAGTCAACCTGGAAGCAGAAGAGATCAAACAGAAATGGCTGCTGCAAGCTCGTCATCGAGACGAGGCTTCAAAGCTTGGCCTTGTGTCTACAAAATTGGAAGATGTGGTAGGGAAGCTGTTCAGCAGAACATTGTGGCATCCATCGGCACGGATGCGGCTCATTCAGTTTCTGTTTCATAGGTATGGGATTGATGAGGTGGCGAAGGCAATCAAGGCGAAGAGAGAGGCACTGCAAACACAATGAGTGCATAACGTTTTACTTTATAGTGACTCTAACTCTCTTTTTAAAGCTTTGAGGAAGTGCTGACTTACCAGCATTTCTATTTAATACAAGTTCCTTGAGGTTCTTCAGCCCTATCAATGGACCTAGATCCTTAATATTGCTACAACCTGCTAAATCCAGAGATGTCAGTTGTATCAAGCCCGCCAGAGGACCAAGATCAGTTAGCAGATTACAATTGGTTAAATCTAGAGATGTCAGTTGTATCAAGCCCGCCAGAGGACCAAGATCAGTTAGCCAGTAACAATTGGTTAAATCTAGAGATGTTAGCTGAGTCAAGCCTGCCAGAGGACCAAGATTTCTCACTTTGTCGCACCCTGAAAATGAAAGTGAAGAGAGTTGTTTTAAGCTTGCAAGGGGTTTCAAGTTCCCAAGTAATTCACAATTTGACAAGGTGAGTGAAGTCAGTTGTGCTAGGTCTGCTAAGGGTCCGAGATTAGTAAGCTCCCTGCTGTCTGATACTTTAAGAGAAGTAAGCCGTCTCAAGCTGGTTAGTGGAGTAAGGTCATCTAATTTGGCACAATCAACAAGAGAAAGCGAGGTAAGTTGGGATATACCTGCACGACTAAGGTCATGTATATCGGAACAACGTGATAGGGTAAGCGATCCCAATTGTGATAAGCCTGCCTTCCAGATCTGGAGAGGACTAGCATAACCTGACATAACAAGTGATCTCAGATGTGTTAAGCTTGCCAAACTAGAGAGATTGTCGACGGAACAGTCAGATAAGTCTAAAGAAGTAAGTTGCGTTAGGCTTGCCAAGGGTTTAAGAGTATTGAAAGAACAACCGGATAGGTTGAGCGAAGTTAGTTGTGTCAAGTTTACGAGACTTGAGAGATCTTTAGGATAGGAGCAGCCGGATAGATTCAGAGACTTTAATTGTGTTAAACCTTTTAGAGGGGAAAAGTCGCTAATATGGCTACTAGGCGACAAGCTCAGCGACGTTAAGTTAGAAAAATAGCCTATTCCTTCTAATGAAGGGAGACGATCTAAGTGTAAATTGGATTTATGACGCAGTGCTTGCGCTAGTACACGTCCTGCATAAGTTTCTCTATCAAAAGAATCCCAGGCTCTAATTAATTCGTTACTAACGTCTGAGCGTACATCGTCAACATATCCCACGAGCGTCTCTAATGCAGCCTCTGTTCCTACAAGAGCTAGACAGCGAACACAGGCAGCACTTATAGAAGCGGAATAATCACGTTTTGCGAGATGCTTCACTGCTAATTCACCAGCAGCAGCCATCGCAGTTGCTTCAGTCATATCTTTAGGGGGAATAAGTTGCTTGAGGCGCTTATCCACCTCTGCTCGTAACTGTTGTTCTACTTCAATAGATGTTTCGAGGCAGGATACTGCGAGGAGATACAGTTGATAGTGACACTCCTTTTCTGCGTCACCCCGCTCAATGAGTCCTTTTATGAGATCTTCGCGCATCTTTTTCGATGCAAGACCAGAAGCAAGAACAATAACTTCGCGCCATTGATCACTATGTGCGTTTGCTACTAAAACTCCAGTATCTGTTTCATCTGAAGCAGCTTGAGCAGCAAGGAATTCTTGAAAGGTACGATGTGTAAAATCAATTTGATCCTTCGCAGGCTCACGAATAATACCCGTCCGTTCAACAAGAAGTCGACGTACACTAGAGCTGGGGACATCCCGCAATGCACTTGGCATGTTTACGAGTTTTCGCGCAAATCGCTCATCAACGCTTTGTAAAGCCACCTCCGACCAATTATTTTTTATCATCCAGTAAGCTAAATCTTCCAGCAAGAAACGCTTTTGGCGGTAATTGAGCACAGGAAAGTCAGTAAGGTCGACACTGCGAGCCTTATCACGTCGTTCCAGCAGTAAAGAACAACAAGCCTCGTACAGCTCTATACGATCTGTCGGAAGTTGTTGCCTGCGCTCTCGGTTTAATGCACATATCATGGCGCAGAGAAGAGGATTAGTTGCCAGACTACGTAGGGAACGATTTTGTCGCAATTCACTTTTCAGACGCTCAGCAAGCGATTCAAGTTCAACCTTCTCTTCATCTTCTTGGAGTTCCTCTCGTACAGCTTTGTGCCAATGATCGATAAAAAAGTAGATGTCCGACAAACGCATTGGCTGCAGTTCAGCATCGTGAAACTCTTCATGATCCATCCAACCTTCTTCTACAGCATGAGGGCGTGAGGTGACGATAAAGCGAGATTGGGGATAGGTTTCTACCAATTCTTTCAACCACGCACGTACGTCTTGTCGTCGTAATGAGGGTACCTCATCTACACCATCAATAAGTACAATAGCACGTCCTAACTCAAGTGCCATATGTACCCATCCCTTTGGCATTGTACCTGAAATAGCAGGAGCAACTAATTCAGGAAAGGCCTCAGGTCTTGGCAATCCTGACAATACACAATGACGCAGGCGGATATAGAAGGGGATAGTATCATTCCAGTCTGATAAATACCCCTCGAAAGACCGAGATGCAGACCTTACAGCTATCCACTGCAGTAATGTAGTTTTACCTGAGCCCGCCAACCCACGAATAAGTAGACGATGAGAGGAAGCCAGAGCTCTATCAACTGATACTGTGTCTTTGCTAATATCATGCTCTGAAGCTTCATGAAACTCAGCTTCTTGAATAGGAACCGCATCACTATTTCCATTTCTGAAAATTGACTTCAGTTCTGACTTCTGCTCTACCGAAAGAGTAATATAAGCAACACTTAACCTGTGTCTACGGTTAGCAGTGGAAAGATCTGTACCTAACAATTGTAGTACATCAAGGTTACGCGCTATAGTCCGACGATAATCTATTTCAAATCTTCCTGCATCTACCAAAGAATTTAGCTGCTTACGCACTTGACGAACCTCGCGCAGAAGCTGATCAGCTCTAAAAAGAAGCTGATCCTCTCGCTTGAGAATCTCTGCAAAGGTACGCTCGTTAAATGCAGGTAACTGTGAAGCAATATCTACAATATACGTACATGATTCATAAATAATACGTTCATATAATGCCTTCTCGGTAGCATCAAAATGTTGCGTAGCTGTAGGATATGCATCCAATATATACTTTGCAAGCTTTGTTGGTTCTAAATTGCGTTTTACAAGTAGTTCGCTCGAGAATCTCGAATTATCAAAAGCTGTTGCCACAGCATGAGCTACTGCTGTCCGACTACTTCCTTTAAGACGAGCACCTTCAATTTCAAACAATGGGAGAAGATTTTCTGCAACCTTTTCTCCAATCGTTACGAATTGTCGTCGGCCTCGACGTTGAGCAAGAACATCTGAAGTTCGAGATTTCAGCAAATCAACAACACTCGATGATAGATTATCACCAAGTGTTGAGTCCTTTACCCAAAGCCTGAGAATGGATTTGGCGATAGCTGCCCCAAGCTCAATTGTGACAACTTCTATAAAAGCCATCCGAAACTCCTTCTGTAGAAATTACAAACAAAAATTTTTATCTTATTATACTACGCTATTAGATGAAGTGACTTACCCTTAACAATAAGAGGCACAAAATGGCTTCTCAAGGGCACCGTAGGACCGCCAGGGACAGCCAAAAACAAGCTGTTGCGGTTCCCGTATGCGCTACCACCCACGTTTTCAAAGATGTTTCAAGTCAGATGAGAAGGGGCTTGAAGCATTTTCATTGTTGGGCAAAGCCTTGGTTGACAAGCTCTTCAGCAAGACGCTGTGGCATCCAACAGCTAGGATGCGCTTCATCCAGTTCCTGTTTCTTACCTATGGGATTGATGAGGTGGCAGAAGCGATTAAAGAGAAGAAAGAGGCGCTACAAGCACAATAAGGGGAAGAAAATAGCTTGCCATTTTAGGAGACATCATACAGGGAATGTTTATATAAACCCTAGCAGTTAAGAATAGCTACTAGAGCTATTTTGTGTTAATATAAGCTCGTAATCCATAGAAGATTTGTAATGCAATCTATGCCTGAGTTATCTTGCCCATCTGTTTCTAAAGAACACCTGTCAGCCAACTTCTTACTATTTAGGAGGCACTCGAATGGACCCAGTAACCCTCATCCTCGCAGCTCTAGGTGCTGGCGCTGCTTTGGGTGGTAAAGCCATCGCCACCGATGCGATTAAAGATGCCTACGCTGGACTAAAAACTCTTATTCAGCGGAGGTTTGCGGACAAGCCGAGTTCCGAGCTAGCACTGACCGAACACGAAAACGACCCAATGACTTGGGAAGCACCCCTAAAAAAGGCTCTTGTGGACGCACAGATCGGTCAAGACGAAGACATCATCAAAGCAGCTCAAAAGGTAATGACACTCATTCAGCCGCAGCAGGCAGCAATGGGCAAGTACAATGTACAAATCACCGGAAATGTGCAGGGCTATGCCCAGGGTGATTATCAACAAGTCACTATGAACTTTGGGAACGAGCCCAAGGAGAACTAGCTTGGACATGGATGAAGCGAAGAACGCCATACACATTGACACAGTCAAAGGCTTCGTCCAAGGTGATGATAATACTATCAATATCATCGAAGATAAATCTAGGCAGCTTGACTGGAACACAAGACTCACAATCGCAAGTAACCTGCGTGTGGAAAGTTTTAAGCTAGGCGATGCTGCTGCCGCAAAGTTTCCTTACGTGGTCCCGCCAATCCAAGACACCTACAATGAAACCATCCAAGCTTTACGCTATGCCAGTATTGAGAAGGAGCCTGTAAAGCGTGGCATGCTTATTCTCGGTGAAGCCAACGCAGGCAAGACACGTCTTGCTTTTGAGACCCTTAGACAAACTCTGCCGTCTTGGCAAGTCTTGCGCTGGAGACCAGACTATACAATAGATCATGCGCCACCGGCGGAATTCATCAGTGGAAAGCAATTTGTCCTCTTTATCGACGACTTGCAGGACTACATAGCAACTCAATTAACAGTTGATCCCCGTATTACGGTGCTACGCACGCTATGGGAAACATTTACACAATTTGCGCAGCGTATAGTTATTATAGCCACATGCCGCTCTGAAGACAGATTGCGGGTACAAACAACGCTCAACTGGCTGTTTGTCCAATTGACGCACGTCATCCTCCCAAGTTTCAATACCAATGCTCAAGACTCGCAGGCAGCTCATGTCATTGCTGAGTTTCAGAAGAAAGGGACTATACACATCAAAGATTGGGATGGTACCCTCGGTTCGCTTGTATTGGGCCTCTCAACGAAGAACAGCCAGTACTTGGCGCTGGCTAATGCTCATAAACCTGCTGCGACTGTGCTAAAAGCGATGAAGTTGCTAAACAGCGCGCTCACCATGGAACATACAGAGCAACGTATGCGCGCAATATGCTCAGGCGTGTTTGGAGAGAGAGAATTGCATGAGAACGAGAAGGTATGGCGGGAAGCGGTGGAACAACTGACACTGTTGCAGTTCATAATAGTGGAGGATGATGATCCAGGAATAGCACTCGTCATCCGCAAAGACACCTACTTTGATAAGGTCATAACCGACTATCCTCCCCATAATCAACCCAAACAAATCGAACGGGACTTCACACCACTCCAAAGAGTATTTGTTGAACTGAAAGATGCAGAGGCACTTTCCAACTTAGGTATCAAGTTAGCCCTGTTGAGCCGTAAAAAAGAAGCTCTGACAGCGGTAGACCATGCCCTTGCCTTCGACCTCGAAAGTCCTTCGATGTGGCAGAGCAAGGGTATGGTGTGTTCGCTACTAGGACAAGTTGAGGAGGCTCGTGCCGCTTTTAACCGCGCCTCCAAGCTTGATAACAAGCCTAAACCTGATCAATTCACGGAAGGAGCCAGGAAGGTCTTGCTCCTCGCTGACGAAGAAGCTCGCCGCTTCCAACACAACTACATTGGCACAGAGCATCTGCTGCTTGGCCTGATACGGGAAAAAGATGGGATTGCCGCAAAAGTATTGAG
>Ga0137379_10003580_pt1 | contig 14537 bp, 15 predicted proteins | sample SagtaG_18_FD_104812 | JGI IMG/M metagenome (GOLD analysis project Ga0137379, IMG submission 104812) | Vadose zone soil microbial communities from Sagehorn Ranch, Mendocino, California, USA - Sage2_L_80_16 metaG | ecosystem: Environmental > Terrestrial > Soil > Vadose zone | place: USA...
CGCCGAGTTTGCGAAGAACGGAAAATCGAGCCGAAAACAGTCGGAAACTTTCAGCCAGGATTTCAAGCATGGCAAAAGGTCCAAGGCGTCACTAAAGAAGACTCAGTAGTTTTTCACAGAAAAGACGCTTACGGATGGTCCTAGGTTAGGTCACAACTATGGTGACCGCTAGGCTGGGCGGGATGGTAGAGTATCCTTGGAAAATTGTCACGGTTCCAGTGTAAGTCCCCTTGCAAGCTGTCGCAGCCACGAGACAGTGCGCGGTCACAGTAACAGGGTCCGGGGATGGACCGCATGTCGCCTCACCCGTCGGACTCACGGTGAGACTGACCTTGACCGGATTATTGACCGAGGTCTTGAAGCTCACATCTGTAACCTTCGGAGCACACTTCACAAATTCGCCCACGCTACCCGACCCTCCACTGCCTGAGAACGTTATCGTGACAGGGTTCGCTGACCAGATCGCCTTGGGTGCTGAGCTGGCTGCAAAGCCAACTGCGGCGTAAGCTCCCACCATGATGAGGCTTATGGAAAGGCCTACCAGCAGATGTGGAAGATATCGCCTGATAGGGGACGGCAATTGCAGGCGCTTGGGCGTTTCCTATGAATTTAAGAGTTGCCCCATCAGAAAGCGAATTTCGACCATTTCCGCATCCTTGGGATATCTTGATATTTCTCTTTCGAGCGGCGGTTCGGTCAAGTTATCGTCGGATTCGTCTTGGTGCCTTTCTATCTCCATTCTCTATGATGAATCAGTCATGAGCTTCAGACGGAAGAATGAGGGACAAGGATTCAGGCCCGCCAAACGAATCAAAATCCGCTATCCAGATTTTCAAGCAATAGCAAGGATTAACCGAAAAGTCGTCACTCTTACGTCAGATGAGCATGCATACACGAAAGACGACGAACATAAAATCAGACGATTACTTAGTAAGGTTAGGAAGACGGCGAATGACGAGGAACCGTTTGAATCGATAATTCAGAAGACATCCCTTCTTATGTTTCAGATAGCTGGAGGCCAGCACTTTTATGAGGGTAACAAGCGAACTGCTCTTGCGGTCGCGGAAGCATTTTTGAAGTTCAATGGGTACACTATGAATATGGAAGATAGCGGTCTTCTTGACGTTGTTTACAAGGCGGGTATAGGACAGGCGGGTTTAAGTAACGTCAGGGACATAATTAGACAACTGATAAGAAGTGTCTGACGGTATGACTGAGGAAGAGCGTAAAGTTTGGGATGCTATCGTAGATGAGGTCATAGCGTCCAACAAGGAACTTCTGACCCGTATAGGCTCTGAAATACAATTCTGGTAGCGTCAAGACTACAAAGACCTACGTCAAGATTGGCAGGGGCTTGACTGTCATATCATTTCTATGTCAATGATAGCCCGGTCTTTTTGTATGGTAAACCTGCTCTATCCGACGAAGTTAACGGCTAAGAACGTCCGACGATAACTTACCAAAGCCCGAGCGACAAACAGTCCGTCGTGCAGTGGTAACTGGGTTTCTGTGGAAGCATAAAAAAGAACGCCGTCGCCGTCTCTGGCCAGAGTACTGTTGACGATCCGCGATACTGCTCCAACATTTGTGATGCTCGGCCTCGTGGCCTTCGAGATCTCAGTACTCGCTGCTCTGGTATTCTTTCCCTATCTGCCGGACCCTGGACTCTCCAATCTCAACCTCGGCCTTTACTTACTGCTCGCTCCATTATCCGCTCTGTTTCTTCTCGGTCTCCTATACGCCTGGCTTGTAAAGCTCGGAACCAGAGCGGCCATTCGCCGATCTGTCGCGTTCAAGTCATTTCTCCAGTTTCTCTCAGTACCCTTCAGGAATCTGATCTCCTCAGTTCGAGCTGGTTCTTTAACCGACTCTGCACGGACGTTCAAGATACTATCCCATCCCAAGCTGATGCTCGCAGTTAGCCTGTTCATCAGCTCTCTTCTAGCATTTGTCCCGTATCGTCCCGATCTAAATCCGAGCGGAGCACTTGTTGGCGTAGACAGCCCAACCTATGTCGGCTGGATCAGCCAGATGACATCGAAGCCACTAGTGCAGGCGCTTCAGTATTCGTTTGTCACGGGCTTGGACGGATCGCGGCCGCTCCTTTTGATACTACTCTATCTCGTCGCGTCGACCGGAGTCTCTCCAGGCCTGATCATCGAATATTTGCCGATTGTTCTTGCCCCTTTGCTTTCGTTGTCGTCCTACGTCTTCGTACGTTATGGTCATGGAAGCGCGAACTTTGCCGCGCTCGCTGCCTTGTTCACTCCGTTATCGTTCTATGTCACGGTTGGAATGTGGGGAGGATACTACGCCAACATGCTAGGATTGATCGAAGCCTACCTCTTCCTAACACTTCTCCTACTTTTCTCGAAATCTCCCTCGACTACAAAATACGGGGCCATGTTTGCCCTGTCAATCATGCTCTTCCTAACACACCCCTGGACCTGGGTACTGATAATTACCACCTCCCTCTTCTTCGCCGTCTCACTTTGGAAGGAAACAAGACATTCCATCCACCTGAAATCAGTGGTCGTAATCATCAGCGGCGGGATCGTCCTGGACGTTTTGAAGAGCAGTGTCTTTGCAACCCGAACGGTAGCCGCGGACCTGGTAACAAAGGTGCCTACGGTCGATCAGGTGGCTTCTTTCTGGACGAATCTGGTAGATGCGCTGCTCTACACCCACGGGGGACTGTTAGGGAACTGGCTCATCCTAGGGCTCGGACTATTGGCTGTCTTTGCGTTACGATTCAGAGATCGATTCGAGCGTCTGCTCATCCTATGGGTTGGAGCAGCGTCCCTGCCCTTCCTCATCCTGGACAGCTACCACCAAGCACGTATCGTATACGACCTCCCAATTCCAGTGCTGGGTTCCATCGCTGTGCTCTTCTTCCTGCCTCAGGTAGGAAGCAGGAATATTCTCTGGCCCGGGCTATTGATCTTGCTTCTCCTCGTTCTTAGCGCGGACTACGCTTTGCAGAGTATCTTATTCCTCTAATCTCTGGTCCTTAATACACGAATGTATCTTTGGCATCCCGAAGGATGCTTGGTGGGAGATAAGAATTAAAACAGGATGGGAAGTCTCCACTTCTTCCCTACCTTGAAACTGGCTATACTGATTCATCCATTCGGCAGATTCGGTGGAGCGGAACGTATGGCCATCGTTCACGCTATCGGACTTACAGACGCGGGTCATGACGTTACGTTGTACACTGACGCGTCCCTAATGGACCCCGCTTGGCTTTCTATGCTGACGCCCCGAGTGGAGGTTAGAAATCTCCCCTATGGGCTGAAGGGTGGCAGCGTAATTCGAGAACTCGACAACTTCGACAAACTGATCATCCACCACCACGTTGAGCCATTGGTGGCCATGCGAATAGTTCGGAAGTACTCAGACAAGACCTACTGGTACACAGGTGAGGTCCTCAGGGCGATTTGGGAAGACTGGATAACTGGGGCGGATTACAGACAGTTCAGCCCAACTGTCTTTACGACAGCCCAGCATTTCTACGGAGGCCTATCTCGTCTCGCTCTTACAGGCCCAATGTACAATCTGACCGTCTCATTCTTGAGACTCCTGGACCTTGCCACTGTTCGCAGGTACAAGGCAATCATCGCTAACAGTCAATATATGGCAGGTCTCGTACAGACTGTCTACCGTTATTCGGGACCCATGTTCGTGGCCTATCCTACTTCTTCACTTCCAAGATCCATGTTCAGACCTGACTACGGTAACGGGGAGTATGTGTTGATCGTCGGTGCACTCTTGCCAAACAAGAACCATCATATGCTGCTTGATGCAATGTCGCTCCTCAAGGAGCCACCGACCCTTCGCATCATAGGGGATGGGCAAGAAAAAAGCAAGCTGAAAAACCAAGCTCGGAGGCTCGGCGTCGACACCAAGTTCGACTCGCATGTAACAGGCGAGGCACTCTGTCGCCTCTACGAAGGAAGCCTCTTCGTCGTCGTTCCGTCATTGTCTGAGCCTTTTGGGATGACCGCTCTCGAAGGGGCCCTAGCGGGCAAGCCTTCTGTCGTGACTGAACTCGGAGGAACCAAAGAGTTCGTCCTTGACCAAGAGACGGGACTTGTTGTCAATCCTAGAAAGACCAAGAGCTTTGCATCAGCCATGGAACTGCTCCTCGACGACAGGGACTTACGAAAGAGCATGGGACAGAGGGCGAGAGAAAGAGCTCTTGAAGCCTTTACCCCTGAGAGATCGGCCTTCGCCCTCGGAAGGGCGTTAGGCCAGTGAAAGTCTCGTTCATTCTAGCCTTTGCAAGACAGCATCTCACCAAACTAGAAGCAATCGTGATCATTGCTGCAATAGTAGGAGCCGCTCTAACATTAGCTATAGGCGGGTTGGTCAGATCCGATACAATTCGCATGGTTGATGCTTCAAGTTCACTATCGTCACCATACGGTGAATTGAACTCCAGCTCAGTAGTAGGATACGCCGACAACTTCAGCGGATGGGTCCCTAGTTCTCCGAACATACAGCTCACCACGACACCCAACTCACTGGTGTTCCAGGGTGTATTTCAGAACGTTCCGACATGGACTTCAGTGGTCCTCTTGAAGAACGTTAACGTCAACGTAACATCCTATCCTATTCTCAATGCCGACGTTAATGTTACAACTGGGGTACGGTACGGGATAAGGTTCTTTGGGCAATCCTTCAACGGCACACAATACAGTCTCTGGTGGGAGGGGTCACCACTCGATCACAGGCCGGGAATCGGTCCCGAGTCACTGAGGGTAAACATGCAAAGAGAAGCCCTCCTCGCAACTGGTGTCAGTATTCAGATCATCAACAAGATGGAGCTGTATGTTGAAGACCCGCCCAATTCGCCGCAGAGCTTCAGGTTCACGTTAATCGAACTCTCTTTTGAAGGATACACGCTGGAAATGTTGTCTGGAAACCAGTATCGCGTGATCTATTTTGACCTCAAAAGCATACCACAGAGCAATTCATCTTGGAATCTCGAGGACATAAGCTTGGGCGTCACAGTCCAAGCAAGTCCTGGGTCCACATTCAGCATCTACCTTTTCAATGGGCTCGGCATCTACGCCTCGTCAACAGCAACTGTAATTGCATATAACTCACTAACATCATCCTCCCAGTACGCGTTCTTTCCAAACGTGCAACTCACGGTGTTTTCAGAACTCCTGCCCGAGTCTAACGAATCGTTAGCATTTGTCGCTTCGACAGGCACTCTGCAAGATATCTCAATGAATTCTGTCAATTTCACATTCTTACCAGCAACAGCGACGCCCAGCTTTTCGCAACAATCGCTCGGGCTGTACTATTTGTACTTCATATTCTTCCTCTTCTTATTACCGGTAGGCATCGCACTTCTCGTCTTCCGAGAATTCTTCTCGCGCAAGATAGTATCTAAGGCCGGTGTTCTTGTTGTGCTCGTTGCAGGTTTACTTTGCAGAATTGCACTTGCAGTGACCACGGCACATGTCTTCGACACGAACGTCTTGCTTTCATCAACCCGGGGCTGGTTTCAATTCAGAAATCTCCAAGGAGGCCCCGGACCAACTTTGCCGCTTACCTACTTTCTCTATTGGGTCTCCTATTCTCCATACGCCCTTCTTCAGCTTGCGGGCTTCCAAGACGCCCAATTGCTTGGACACGCGGCGGGGATCGTTGAGTCCGCCTTCGTGAAGCTGTTCCCTATCATTATTGACGTCTTGATGTATTTTCTTTTGTTTCGCTTTAGACCAGACGGAGTTGGCTTCGTGTGGGCCGCGTTCTACTACCTCAATCCATTGGCCATTTTCACGTCTTCAGTTTGGGGACAGTACGATGCGGCGACCACGGCTTTCATAGCGGGAGGAGTCTATTTGATGTCACGCCAAAGATATGCACATGCAGCCCTTGCTTTCGTAGTGTCCGGCATGGTCGAGCTGGTAGGGTTTCTGCCGTACACTCTGTTACTGTTACGAACCGGACGAGCAAGACTCTACAAGACTCTTGTCACGATTGTTCTCGCACTAATTCCTGTATTTGTTTACCCTCCTGAAACTGACCTGCTTCTCCGAGTTTTCCTTAGTTCGGTGGGCTTCCTTCATGGGCAGTTTTCACAAGCAGGGTCCTACACCCTACTTGGCAGTTTTCCCCAATTGTCAATCATCACTCAGTTCAGACCGTTACTAATCTCACAAATGGTGATCGTTGCCATGGCATCGATCGATACGTACCGAAACAAGATGAATACCGAGAAGTTAGTATTCTATTTGTGTTTGTCAGTAGTCGCACTTCTTCTTTTCACAAGTCTTCTTGCTTCTTGGGTCTGGTTAGTGGCCATCTGTTTGCTCTATGCGGGAATGAAGGGAAAGAGTGATCTAGGAGCTTTCATGCTCATTCTCGGAACTGCTGTCACTTTCGTCGAAGTCAGCAACACCACCGGCTCTGCATACCTGATTCTCGGAAATCTTGGATATCCGATCCTACCTTTCGTTGAAGCAATACGAAATCGGCTGGAAATTTTCACCGTCATGGTGACAGCCCTCACAGCTCTCGTGTTGTTCTACCTGAAGTATGGAAGTTCAGACCCGCGTCAGACCATCGTCAGGACTTCGGCAATAACACTCTCGCTGTACCTTTTGCTGTATTTTTGGCTGGGCGTCTACCCGAGTTAGGACCAGCTGGACAAATTATGCTCTATCTGGAGTCTACGCGGAATTGAAAGTCGCTCACATCTGCCCCCGGATTGGCTACAGAGGCGGCACAGAAACTTTCGTGAGAGAGGTCAATGAATCGATGAATGGTTTGGGTGTAGAGAGCTCGATCTATTCAACTGACCTGGTGCCGAGTCCTACTCTTCTCTCGTTAATGGGTGTCTCAACCTTACTCGGGCGGAAGGCCCTTAGAGATGGGTTTGACGCTCTCGTTTTTCATAAAGGACAGGGAGCCTCATTGTTCTTCAGAAGATCTAGGGCAATCTGCTACTTTCATCAGGTGAAGTACGATGATCTTGTGGATGGCACCTTCGTCAGGGCGGCTTACAGAGATTCTCTAGCCGCAATCGAGAGACACTTAGTTCGTGTGGTTTGCAACAGTGCGTACGTCGCCTCCCGACTGAGAGGCCTGATGCCTAAGGCGAATGTGGCCATCGTGCCTCCCGGGACCAAGAACTTCTTACGTGACCCAGAGAAGACCCATGAAGAGGGATTCTGTTACTACCACAGTAGAATTCACCCTCGAAAGAACCAGGACTTTCTGCTGACAGTTTTCGAAGGGTTGCCATTTGATTTGTACTTGACCGGCGGAACTTGGGATCGTCCCTTTCGAGAATATCATAGGATGATTTTGCAAAGGGCTGCCGAAATGAGCAACGTTCGCTTTCTCAGGGACGTAAGCGAGAATACTCATTTCGACCTTCTGAGTCGATGTTCGCTGTTTGTGTTCCCGGCGAAAAAGGAGCCCTTCGGTATGGTTTTGCTTGACGCTATGTGTTTCGGGAAGCCAATAATCGCCCTGAATAGCGGTGCGTCTCCAGAGGTTCTCGACGGTGCTGGCATATTATGCAATGACAATGTGGACGATTGGCGAGCTTCAATTACTGATCTCCTTTCTAATCCGGGAACCAGATCATCACTATCACGAAGAAGCCTCGCTAGAGTAAACGGATTCACATGGGACAGAACTGCCAAGGAATTGATCCAAATTCTTGAAAACGCCTAGTCAACTCTCCACCACAACAAAGCCCCTCCTCAGTAGACTAGTTCACAATTACGTCCATTCCCAGGCAGTCGTATCAATCAAGCTTCGAGGGCTAACAATAAGATTCAGGCCAATGTCCTATGATGCAGTCGCTCTTTATCCCATTATGCAGATCTATGGAGTTGTCCCGGAAGGCTATTCAGCCGTCGACATAGGTGCCCACATCGGTATCTTCTCGCTCTTCGCGACTCTCTTCAATGCAAGACGAGTAATGGCCTTCGAACCCGAACGAGAAAATTATCAACTCTTGAAGCAAAATATCGATGCTAATCTCTTGTCTGGCAAGGTTCAGGCTTTCGACCTAGCGATTTGGTCGATGGATACGAAAAAGAGTCTGTTCACTTCGAAGGGCTCCGCCTTCCATGGCTTCTATCCTGATGCGCGTCACATTGGCGGTGTGGAAACCGTAAGCTGTAAAGGAATCAACAGTGTTCTTGACCCGCTTGAAGGCCCAATTATGCTCAAAGTAGATGCAGAGGGGTCCGAGTACGAGATCATAGCTGCCATGAACGCCGAGAACTTTCACAAAATCGAACGAATCGCGCTTGAGTATCACGTCGGAAACGCCGTCCTAAGATCGGCTTTCCCATCACTAATTCACTTACTACAGAAGCGAGCTTTCGTCGTTTCTCTGCGCGAAGACGCCCACATAATCAGCGGGATCAAGAAACAAATCGGTATTGGAGCGATTAGTGAATGAACTACCGTTCTCTCTTGCTCATGGCCCTAGTGGTATTTTCATCTCTAGTTGCAGTCATGGAAAAAACGGGGCCGCTACTCTCTAATGATGCCGTGATCCCCCAATCATCGTTTCTCATCAAAGATGCTTTGCCGATGACAGGCTTCTTCATTCAACAAAAGTTCGACTACCTTGTTTTTATCATTCTCGAAAACAAGAACCTCAATGAAACATACGGAAGCACGTGCTTGGGCAACTGCACCTACATTACTCAACTTGCTCACACGTATAGCTTGGCCATGAACTACTCAGGAGTAGCGCACAGAAGTCTATCCAATTATCTAACACTTACAAGTGGAAGAGACTACGCCTACTCGCCTTTTTCCAATAATTGCGGTCCAGGGGGCGGCCCGCAGGTTGGCAATTGCACGATAACGGCAAGGAATGTTATCGATGGTATTGAAGAATCGCAAAGGAGTTGGAAGGCTTACATAACATGGTACGGAGGTGGTTGTTCTCGTGCGTTCATTCCCTTTCTTTACTTTACTGACGTATACTACAACTCCACGCGTTGTTCTAACATTGTGAATGCAAATCCTGGCCACGTGGGCTATTATGGGCTTCCGACAAAGCTGCTATCAGACCTAAACAGCGTTTCGACGGCGCCAAATTTCACGTGGTTGCAACCAGATGCGTGCGAAAGTGGATATGCTGTTTGCAACGCTACAAGCATAATTGCTCCCTGTGCAACAAACAGCACCGATTTTGGCCGGTGTGTCTCGCAGAGCAACCAATATCTCAGTCAACTTGTTCCACGGATACTTGACAGCACAATTTTTCGTACCCAAAATGCTGTACTCTTCATAACTTGGGATGAGGGTGGGGCGCCGGGAGGAGATAAGATATGTCCCAACTTAGGTCCGACTTATCCAACGTGCGATGATACAGTACCAGCAATTCTCGCAGGGCCTTATGTGAAACCCAACTACGTTTCTAACCTAAGCCTGAGCCATTACTCGTTTGTGAAGACGCTGGAGTTAGTTTGGAATTTCGATGTAAACAATCCTCCGACCTCTCCGTCGCCTCCGTCGCAACCCCCAACGACCATGGCTCAAGACATTGTAAGTTTTCTACGGAGCCACTACATTGCATTGCTTCTTGCTACAGCGATCGCGACGCTAACAGCCATTTTGTTATCTGCAAGGCTTAGGCTTAGGAATAGACAGTCAATGGAGACGAGCACGATTAACCTGTATCAGGGACATAACAATGCCTCAAATGCTAAACGTAGCCTGATTGGCCGCTGCAACCTCCACATCTGAGCCGCTCCAAGAATAGATGAACCCTTGAACTACCATTATGACTTTCACAACATGTTTTCCGTCACCACCAATACCAAATACTTTGACGGTCTATTCCACGGATTCAGAAGTCCGGTTAATGTGAAGACCAGTACAGCATTCCAGTTCGATCTTGACAACAGGCTAAAGATCTCTCTGAAAGGGAAACCTGCCTTCAACTTGATGTTGGGATATGATGCTCAGACAGACTCCGTCGAGTTTGCATATCCATGGATTAGACCTGTGCGCGCGAGGCTGACGTTTGATGGGAACAGATTCCACTTCTCCTTCAACAAGAACTACCTCAGGTTTTCTCATATAGTGGCCGAAGGATGGGAAGTCATCGATGTATTTCGCAGCATTCTCCTCGTGTCTCTGATCAGATCAGGAATGTACATGGTTCACGGTGCGGCATTGAGAATTGGAGATGAAGGCATCCTCATACCGAGTTTTGCAAACACCGGGAAGACTACTACAGCGTGGATGCTTGCCAAGCGAGGAGCGAAATATCTGACCGACGAATTGGCAGTCCTTGACTCACGTGGAAGCTGCTTCTCGCTTCCATGTAGCTCCTTGTTGACATCCAAGCTCGTTCATTCGCTTGGCCTAACTCTTACGAAGAGGCAGGCACTTTCTATGCGGTCGAACAATCTGAAAAGCAGGCTACTGTCCGTTAGATTCGTCGCCGGAGGGTTGAGACTCTATCCCGAGGACTTCTTTCAAATCAGTGACGCCGTGAAAATCACGAAAGTCATGTTCATACAGAATGGACCCGATGAGGTCCGAAAGTTGACTCTGGACGAAGCGACAAAACGTCTAATGGCCATACGCAGTTTTGAACTTGGGTGGAACTACAACCCATATCTCGTCGCAGAATCATTCTTCAATCCCGGATTTGACCTCGAAGAACTCAGAAAAACAGAACGAGCGTTCATCTCATCCTTCTTGTCAAGAATAGACGACATCTATCTGATATCGTCGTCGAACCACTCACACTACAAAGTCGTAGGGGATTACCAACAGCTGAAAAGCGTCAAGCAAACGCCTTGATTGTTTCAATCCTAAGTTTTGCGGCCAGTAGACTGGTATCAAACGAGGGCTTTGATTGAAGCTAAAGCTGTCCAAACGTAGCATTAGTTTTGCGTTGCACAATCCGTACATGACTCTCCGTCTCCTCACAAGGAGATCAGATTACCAAGACGTCCTCAGAGAGAGGGTTGCCAAAGACCTCGCATTCATGAGATGCCGCGTTCTGGCCGTGAGTGCGAATGCGGATTTCCTAGAAATGACGTCCGATGAAATTGACGAAAAACTTGGACTGCTTGCTCCGGCCAATACCAAATCTTCATGGAAGCTGTTGAATAGATGGCATGTCTTTCTTTACGTTGTCACAAGAGCCTCTGCATCAGCTATAGTCATCGAAACCGGTGTGCTGTATGGCCAGTCCAGCGCATCAATCTTGGCCGGGCTCGAAGATAATCATAGGGGCAGACTGATTTCGGTTGATCTTCCTGCCCAGGAACATCGGTCTATCGTCATCGGTCGAAAACACATACAAGTCGGACTCGACTCTGAAGATCTTTCTGTGGGCTGTGCAGTCCCCTTCGCTCTTCGCTCACGATGGAGCCTACGATTTGGAAACTCTCTAGAACTTCTGCCCAAGATTCTTGAAGAAACAGGTCCAGTATCGATTTTCATCCATGATAGCCTTCATACTTATGATCACATGATGGCAGAATTTCGTCTCGGATATGATGCCTTGGAACCTGGTGGAATGTTGATTTCTGACGACATCGATTACAATTCTGCCTGGTCTGACTTCTGTCTCTCGAAGAGGGAGAGTTGGAAAGCTCTGTCGAAGGGCTCCGGTACCAGCGAACGATTCGGCTTCCTCATCAAGTCTAATGAGGCTGGCTCTAGTTGACCTAGCTACATTGAGTCATGTAATACACGGACTTTTCCGAGGTAGGAGACATTTGCGGACCTGAATACCGGTTAAGTCTCATCCAGATTAGCCCAGAATGAACTCTGTTGGGCGATCTGAGCCCGTGATTTGGGTCGTGAAACAGACCACCCCCACCCCCCCTACCCCCCCTAGTAATAATTCTGCGATTCGTAATAATCTGGACTACCAGTCAAACCTGCAATTGACTCTAACCATTCCACGATTCAGACTGTATTCTGACTAGGGATGCGGGAACGAGACTCGCCGTCATTTCTAGCGCAGAATCTGTGACAGACCGTGAATGTTCCGGGAATAAGCGTCTTGCGCTAAGTTGTCGGTCCTCTTTCAGTGAGGCGTTGGTGGTTGGAACGATTAGGATACGTGTATTTCAGAAAGGCCTCTTCGAAACTCAATGTTTCAGCGCAAGTCAGGGAAGTTTGCGAGGGCGGCGACTTCGCTCATCAGCTGGTTTGTCACCGAGCTAGTGGTTGGGGTTACCGACGCGAATTGTCTTGGGTACGCTTTCAGAAAAATAGCGCCTAATCATAGGGGCTCTCCACGGTAGAAAAAGATGGCAAGAAACGAACAGACAGGCTACATATTTGCCAAATGCAAAGGAGAACGTGCACACACCGTTTCCCAGATCCAGCGCATTCCGAACGTCGAATCCTGCACGCCCGTAACGGGCAGATTCGATCTTGTGATCAAGCTACGAACCAACGAGCCGACCAAGGCCTTCACGACAATGGAGAAGATCAGGAGCATCCCGAGCATCACAAACACTCAGACGACTATATCTTTCGAGAGTATCACTAACAGCTCCAACCACGCAGACAGCGAGAGCCCACTGGCCTTCGCTCTCTTAAAGGTCAGAGGCAGCTTCGACGCGATTCTGCGGAAACTCAAGACCATCCCCAACTTTTCAGAGGCACACGTCATACCTGGAGCTTTCGACATACTGGCCGCATTCAGGGCCGACAGCTCGGAGGATCTTCTCGAAAAGTCCGTTGAAAAGATAGGCAGCATCAACGGGATCACGGCGAGCGAGACCCTCATATCCTACAGCCTACCCGAAAAGTTCTAGACGCTAGCGGACTCTCCAGAACCCCCTCCTATTTTCTTTATACCAAGCTCCAGTCTTACAGGACTCAGCCCAGGAACAGAAGCATTGATACGCGGGTGAACCAAGAAAGCCCGTGCCGAGAACCAAGGGTTACTAGGAGCTGCAAACCAAACTGATAATCGTCTTGGCTCTAAGTAGCTATTGCCGCTCAATTATCTGTGAAAGCAAGTAAAGCGATTTCGTATGATGACTAGTAAGTCTGCCTCACTGATCGTATCTGCGCACGGGCGTATTTGTAGTGGAGGTACAAGACTTGCAATGCAGCGCCGAGAATCACGAATACGCCTCCAGCTAATACGGCTGGCGGGTTGTTGTTCGCGATCCCCCACCACATGAGGGTGGCGGCAAGGATGAACGCGATCCCAGGAGGGGTAGGTCCTCGAATGTCCAGCATTTTTCCATCAACGCACTAGATAGGCTCCTGTTTCTCTTAAGCAGGATGAAACCCTGGATCCTCGCCCCATTGCCAGCAATACTATGCTTGTGTAGGCCTTTCTTCTGACTGTCTGCCGTATGGTGCCACCATCTTCGGCGAAACGCCAGAGGTTCGTTCTAGGACGGTTTAAGCACCTAGCCAGTGCAGGCAACAAGGCACTAGACGATGAAGCGCGAGCACATTATTGGCGCGATTGTGCTAGCGGTCGGAATTGCCTTGGTTGAGGCAGGAGCCTATAACGAATTGGGCCAAGTGGAGTATGGTATCAACGTCGGAACCCTACTCTTGCTAATCGGCTTTCTGACGTTAATCGTTGGCACTGTTTTGTCTCTAAGCCACAAGTAGAGAAGACTATGCGAAGGCGCTGCGAAGCGAGTCTGAGATGAGCAGGTCCAGTCGTATGGTGGTTATTTCGTCTCAGGACAAGGGTATAAGAATCGGAAGGACGAAATACCGCGGCTCCTGAAAGGAGTTACCAGAACAGCCATGATAAAGAAGCTGGATGGACAATTCGTTGTTCCAGGAACAAAGCTTGGCGTTGTCGAAGAGTTCATGCCGGGTCGCGGAACAGTCGAAGTAGAGGGAACAGTCTACTCGTCTCAAACGGGAGTAGCCGCAGTCGATTCCAACCGCCACATAGTCTCGGTGAAAACCTCCGCGGGACCCCCGATCGTCCCTGAGGAGGGATCCACGATCATCGGCGTTGTTGAAAAGGTCCAAGAGAAAATGGCCATAATCAACATCATCGTAGTTGACGGGCACAAGCTCCAACCACCCTTCACAGGAATGCTACACATATCCAACTCTAGCCCGAGATTCGAACGCTTCATGGGAGACGTCTGCAAACCAAACGACATTATCCGAGGAAAAGTAATCGATGTGAGCCAGAGGATACCAAAGCTGACAACCGTCGGACGAGACATGGGCGTAATCAAAGCCTACTGCTCAAGGTGCGGAGGCGAACTCGTACTATCAGGACGAATCCTCCGATGTACACTATGCCTAAATGTTGAGAGAAGACGACTGGCAGAGGACTTCGGAACTGGAGGAAACGTGCCAAGTTGAAGGTTAACGTCTTGAAAAAGTCCAAAGGATTCCTCAAGGTTGAGATGGAGGGAGAAGGACACACCTTCGGTCATCTAATGCAGGATGCGCTCCTCCAAGACAAGACAGTGGACTGGGCAGGCTACGATCTCCCACACCCACTCTTCACCAAACCAATCATAACCTTGAGAATGAAAGGCGAGTCCTCAGCCGAGAAGGCTTTGGAGCGAGCC
>Ga0137379_10003611_pt1 | contig 14477 bp, 12 predicted proteins | sample SagtaG_18_FD_104812 | JGI IMG/M metagenome (GOLD analysis project Ga0137379, IMG submission 104812) | Vadose zone soil microbial communities from Sagehorn Ranch, Mendocino, California, USA - Sage2_L_80_16 metaG | ecosystem: Environmental > Terrestrial > Soil > Vadose zone | place: USA...
CCTCGCGCAAGCGACGCGTTCCCACCGGAAGGTCACGGGTGAGAATCGGAACGCCGTCGTCCAGAATGTTGATGTTGGTGACTTCGTGGCCGATGTTCACCAGCCCGACGGCACCGCTCATTGCCGACGGATAGTTCACCTCGAACGCGTTGTGTAACGCGAAGGCGTCCACGTCCATACCCATCGGCGTGATGCCCGCTTCGGCAAGGATTCGGAGCTTCGCTTCGACTAGGTCTCGCTTGGCGGCTACGAGCAGAACGCTCATCTCATCCCTGCCGGTGCTGCCGTTTTCGTCGAGGATCTGGAAATCGAGCTCGACCGAGTCGACGTCCGGAACGTGCTGCTCGGCTTCCCAGCGCATCAGCTCGCGGGCCTGCTGTTCCTTGACTCGCTCCGTCTTGATACGCTTGATGATCACATCACGGCCACCGACGGCGGCTACGACCGCCTTGGTGTTCCCGTCGACGGCCTCAATAGATGTGCGAATGACGTCCGAGACGAGGTGCGGATCCATGACTTCGCCTTCCACGATGGCATCATCGGGAAGCGGAGTGATCGCAACCTTGACCAGTTCTGGCGTTGACTTCGAGTGATCGACAACAGCGACCTTCACGAGGCCGGATCCGATGTCGAGCCCTACGGTAGTCTTCTTCCGGCCAAATAACCCCATCGCGGCCCTTAGATGAAAAAGAAAGCGGGTTTTACTCGGGCGCTCGCCACATCGTTATGCTCTAGAGGCGTGACAACCTAAGAACCCTGTTTGCTTGCATTTACATGGAGACCAACCGAGTGGCACTGCTGCCTCCTTTGGTCCGTCACCAGTCGTTCGAACTAAGACACGATTCAATTGGCGGGAAAGTAACGATGGGCTACCATGCGCTCAGAAAAGCTCCGACCACCATCTTTCCGAGACTCGGTCGACTGTTATCGAACCATCGAGCGCCGTTTTCACTCTGACGAGAGCGCCGATTCGCCTTCCGACTTCGGAGCGGACAGAGGTCTCACCAGCGTCTGCAACAATCCAGTAAAGGTCGGGATCGAAGCGCGTCACGTACACGGTCACCGCCACACCGAGTCCGACAACCGGTGAGGATCTCGTCTGCGCGATTTCGGTCGTATCGGGTTCGCGGACATTCCAATCGCCGATGATCGTCTCGATCGCTGACTCCGCCGCCGCGAGCGCGAGTTGGCGCTCCGCGACAGCAGCGCCGACGCGAGTTTCCTCCATCGTTGCGAAGAAGACACCTGCCACCAGGGCCGCGATCAACGTCAGGGCGAGTAGCGCCGCGGCCAGCGCGAATCCCCGCCGGGATGCGTGTGTCATGGCGTTCGATTGCGGACCGCAATCGCGACCGTCCCGGAATCAGCCGGCGTCCAGCCGCGACCTTCTATCAAGAGCCTTTGCCTACTCCCGGCGCGCGCTGTGACGTTGACTCGGGCGAGTGAAAGCGGGGAAGAGCTTGCGTCGAGACGCGAACCGTGCGCGTCGAAGTACTCGAAGAGAAGCCCGGACAGATGCGGGTTGGCGCTGTATCCACCGTACGGTCCGCTAAGCGGCTGTACCGCCCCGCACACTGACGCTCCCAGAGCATTGCACCGGCGGTAACCGAGATACCATCCGCCGTCGGAGGCGCGATATAGGCTGTACCTGCCGCGTCGGATAAAGCGCACCGGCGCGCCCGGTATGACATGACCGCTCAAAGGATCCGCGAGGGTAAGCACGAATCCGTTGCCAGTCGTGGGACCCCCGCCGGACGTGAAGCCAATCCTCGGCTGACAGTTCGTGCCGAGTAACACCGAGCTGAATCTTGCGATCCGGTGTCGCTCCCACTCGGCGCCGATGCCAATTGAGTCCCGATGGAACAATGCGAGGTCACCCGTGTCGGGTTGTGTAAGGAGCGAGGTCAGCGTATTTCCGCGCGGCGAAAATGCTTCCGGGAGGCGCACTTCCATCGCGTCCGGGCTTTCACAGACCACGGAGCTGCCAATGTTAGCGAACATCTCGATTGCGGAGTCGGCGAGAAGTCGAACTGTATCCGCGATGGACATTCCTCGAATGTCGATCGCTAACACCTCGATTGCATCGCGCACACCTTCCCGCGCATACAACATCTCACTCGCGCCCCGATAGAACCGCTGCTGCCGGACCAGCGTAACTGCGACAGCGGCTCCGATGATGCCCAGGAGCGCAAACACCACGACGAGCTCGATCAGTGTGAATCCAGAAGAGTTCTTACGCCTTTTGCCGCGCGCCAGAATCGGAATGTCAGGCTCTACGGACACGGAAGAATCGCACGATAGAAATCGGTGCGCTGCCCGTTCCACGTGACGTAGCTCACGGACCCGACAACGCTGACGCGAGAAGGATCCGGAAAAGAGACAGACCAGTTCGATTCCACCTGTTGTAACGATTCCCGTCCGCTCGACGACGCGCGACACTCGGCACTGATGGTCTCGAGGCGGCTGGCAGCAATCCGTGCCGCCCGCTCGCGAAGCGCGTTCGCATTCAGCTGGCGGCCGATCACAGCACTCGTGCTCGCCAGCGCCAAGCCTCCAAGCGTAAAGAGCAGCACTGCCACAATCGTCTCGATCAGAGTATACCCGCCCACCGCAAGCGCTCGGCGCATGGCAGGACGATGCACCGGCCAACCGGATTGGTGTCATTAGTGCTCCGCGCGGGACATCAAAGCCGCGCGCACCGCAAAAAAGAAACGGGGGAGTGACCGAAGCCACTCCCCCGTTTTCCCTTTCGACTCAATTAGATGCAGGTGATCACACCATTGGTCATGTCGCAAACCTTCGCAGACTGCGTGTGCGTGGCGGTTGCGCTCCATGAAGGCGGCGGGCCGGCAACGTTGGTCACGACAACCGTGACGTTCTGCGACGGGCTAAAGCCCTGAAGCGGAGCCGCGGAGGTCGCGGTTCCACCGAAGTACGCACCACCGTTGTCGGCAGCGTACTGCTCTTCGTAGGTCGCCATGTTGCGAAGGTCAGACTTCATCGCGGCGACGTATGCCTTGTCCTTGGTGTTCGCGAACTTCGGAATCGCAATCGCGGCAAGAATGCCGATGATGACGACGACGATCAGAAGCTCAATAAGGGTAAAACCCTTTTTGTTGCTCATTTGTGTCTCCTGAAGCGTTGGCAAGCGGGGGTGAAATGCAGCTGCATTCACCTAGAATAAAGACGCCTCACAGAGAGGCAGGCCACACCAAAGCATGCCAGGTGCCGAAATCATCCCCTTGCGTAAGTCTTTGCAGCAATTGGAGTTACAAATTAGACCCGTCGAAACAACCCCAGAATTTGACTGCTAATTGCGAGCCACCGCGCAACTCGCGGCCATTTCAGGTAGGAAGACCGTACCGCGAGAGCTTGCGATAAAGCGTCGAGGGGTCGATACCGAGCACTTCGGCGGTGCGGGGCTTATTTCCGCCTTCGTTCTCCAACACCCACATGATGTACGCACGCTCGATCGTGTCGAGGGTGGGGTTCGTCTGGACGGCGTCGCTAACGAGCGGATCAGACCTGGGTTCGACAACTCGCTCCGGCAGGGCGGAGAGTGGGATCGTGTCCCCCTTGGCGAGGATGACCGCGCGCTCGAGGGCGTTTTCCAGCTCGCGGACATTCCCAGGCCACGAATATCGCTGCATCGCTTCCAACGTTTCCGGCGCCAACGTCCTGGGACCCTCGTTTCTCGCTTCCCCGGCGCGTTTCAGGAAGGCGTCGGAAAGCAGCGGGATGTCACCGGGGCGATTCCTGAGCGGCGGCAACACTATTGAAATCACGTTCAGGCGGTAGTAAAGATCGCTACGGAAGGTGCCGCGCTTGATCTCATCCTCAAGATCACGGTTCGTCGCAGCGATCACCCTCGCATGTACCGGCTTCGCTTCCGTCGCTCCGACAGGAATCACTTCGCGCTGCTGGAGCACGCGGAGAAGCTTCACCTGCGTCGCCGGAGTCGTCTCCCCGATCTCGTCGAGAAAAAAGGTTCCTTCGCCCGCCGCCGAGAAGAGTCCTTCCTTGTCGCGCGACGCGCCGGTGAACGATCCTTTGACGTGGCCGAACAGCTCGCTCTCGAGCAGACTCTCCGGCAACGCTCCGCAGTTGATGGAGAGAAACGGCTTTCCCACCCGCGCCGAGAGCTCGTGGATGTAACGGGCGACGACCTCCTTCCCGGTACCTGATTCTCCCTGCAGCAGAACCGTCGAATCCGTTCCCGCCACCGACTCGGCGACATGAAGCGCCTCGAGCCATGTCTTACTCGCCCCAACCGGACGACCCGAGCGATCTCGTCGCTTCACCTCCGCCTTGAGCGTTTTGTTCTCATGACGCAGGTGGCGATGCTCGGCGGCGCGGCGAACTATCGTCACCAGCTCTTCGTTTTTGAACGGCTTCTGGATGTAGTAGAACGCGCCGTTGTTCACGGCGCCGATTGCCGACTGTAGACTGGCCTGCGCCGTCATGAGAATCACGACCGCCTCTGGATCGTGCGCGCGAACTGACGCGAGAATATCGAGTCCCGTTACGTCGGGCATTCTGACGTCGGTGATTATGAGATCAGGTTTCAGCGCCGCTATCTGCTCGAGACCCTTCTTGCCGCCGAGCGCAGTATAGGGAATGAACCCTTCGCTCTTCAGCAGAATTCGAATGGTGTCGAGGATGCCCATCTCGTCATCGATGACGAGCACGGTGGGAGCCGCGGTCGCGACCGTAGTCACTTTTGACTCCTGCCTACGGCTCTCGGCGTCTTCTTAGCGACGTCGGTTCCCAGCCTCGGGAGAATGACGGTGAACTTGGTTCCGTCACCCGGCCTCTTACCGTTGCTGTCGACGAGAATGAACCCATGGTGCGCTTCCACTGCGCGGTGCACGATCGAGAGTCCTAGGCCGGTGCCGCCAGCTTTGGTGGTGACGAACGGCTCGAACAGCCGCTCCTTGATCGAGTCGGCGATCCCCCGTCCCTGATCTGTCACCTGCAACATTATCGCACCGCGTGTGAAGCGTTCGGCCTGTGCCGGCAGCTGATGGTACGCGAGCTCGGCAGCTTCGATTCTGACTTCGCCGCCTGGGGGAGAGGCCTGCACTGCATTGAGGAGGAGATTGAAGATCGCGCGATGGAGCAGATCATCATCGCCAACGACGACCAGCGTTGTTGAAGGAAACAGCTCGCGAATCGTCACGTTTTCTGGCTTATCGGGGTGTGCGCCAACGAGCGCGGCGGCATGATGAGCAATTTCCACCAAATCGACCCTGCGCACGCTGGTAACTCCTGTTCTGGCAAAGTCGAGAAATTCTGAGAGCAGCCGCGACAATCTGTCCGACTCGCGCTGAACGAGCTTCGTCAGCGTTCGGGTGTCATCATCGGACCCTGGCACTTTGGCGAGCAGTTCCGCCGCGCTTCTGATCGACGCCAGCGGATTTTTTATCTCGTGCGCCAGCGACGCGCTCAATTCTGCTACAGCTTCCAGCCGTTCGGCGCGGGTATGCAACCTTTCGATGTCAGCTTCGCGTAAGCGGAACGCGGCCAGCTCGGCCGCCATTTCCTCCCTTCCGGCGTGCGCTTCGCGCAGTCGCGCACCGATGTAACCGCAACCCAGAGCGACCGCTCCGAAAATTCCCAGCTGAACCAGCACTGGCAAATCGAACGCTGTCGCCGTGTCGACGATTGTCACCGCGAAATAGAGCACGTCGCCGAGCATGGCAATCAAGAGCACCCCTGCGGGCGGGAGAACCAATGCGCTCACAGCAATCACCAGGATGTAAAGCGGTGCGAGCTGCGATGGGGTGCCGGTCTGAGTGAGGTGCACGACTGCGGTGACGAGGAACAGATCGAAGATCATCTGCACGTAGAAAAAGCTGTCGCCCAGGACGGCGGGACTGCGCGCGCTGTAAAGCATCGACGCGCCTGTGAAGAAAAGAGTCGAGATGAAGGCGAGCGTTGCTACCAGTGTCGCGCTGCTGTCGGCGCGGCGCCAGACAACGATAGCCGCAACGAAGATCGCCGTCGCCAGCGATAAGCGGCCGAGGTAGAGGACTCGAAGAACCCTCTCTCGCCCCCCGCCATTGGAGGCGGGGAGCGTTAGGGCGGATCGGGGAACCGCGGGAGTTATGGGAACGGCCGGTAGCAAGGATTCCATATTGCGGGGGTTTGGCACTGCCGTCAATTAGACGCTCCGCCCGGCACCTAAGTCTCTACTACTATATAGATTACAAGATATGGTCCTTGGACTTGTTGCTCCGGAGGCCGCCGACCCTCCCTCAATGACCGTCGCGGCGAGCAGCATGATTGCCGTACTTGGACTGGTCGCGATCAACGGGTTTTTCGTTGCCGCCGAGTTCTCTTTAGTCGCAGCCCGGCGCAGCAAGCTCGACGAGATGATCGCGCACGGCGATCGCGGAGCGCGGACCGTCCAAACCGCACTTCAGCATCTCGACCGCTACATCGCTGGTACCCAGCTGGGCATCACCATCGCATCGCTGGCACTGGGTTGGATCGGTGAGCCGGTCCTTGCCCATCTCTTCGACCAGCTCTTTCGGACGCTCGGACTCAACCCTTCCCCGACGGCGACGCACGTCGCGGCAGTCCCGGTCGCGTTCTTTTTGCTGACCTTCTTTCATATCGTGCTCGGTGAGCTGGCGCCAAAATCCATCGCGCTCACGAGCCCGGAAAAAACCGCCAAGGCGGTTGCTCGCCCGCTCATGGTTTTTTCCCGCTTCATGTCGCCCTTTATTTGGATGTTCAACGGCGCCGCGAATGCGCTGCTGCGGATAGTCGGCGTCGAGCCGGCGAGCGATCAGGAAGGCCACAGCCCTGACGAGATCCGATTTCTGGTGATGCAGGCGCACGCCCGGGGAACGCTCGACGAGTCGGACCGGGCAATGCTCGCTGGGGTCCTCGACTTTCACGAGAAAAAAGCCCGGGATGTCATGCGGCCGCGAACCGACGTCGTCGCACTCGATGTCGAAGCCACCGAGCAGGAGGTGTGGGAGATTCTCCGACGCGAGCGGTACTCCCGGTACCCGGTGTATCGCGAATCGCTCGACGATGTGATCGGTGTCTTTCTGGCAAAGGATCTATGGCTGCATTCCGGCGATGCGCCATTCAATCTCGCCGATTTCGTGCGCGAGCCAATGTACGTGCCTGACAGTCGCCCCGCGGAGCGAGTCCTTGACGATTTGAGGAAGACGAGGGCTCACATGGCCGTGGTGCTCGACGAATACGGCGGCACAGCCGGGATCGTCACAATGGAGGATCTGGTCGAGGAAGTAATTGGGGACATCGCCGACGAATACGACTTCGCCTCGCGCGAATCGATTGTGACCGATGGTGTGTTGGAGCTCGCGGGATCCCTGTCGTTAATAGATGTCCGTTCCGACTACCGCATCCAGATTCCCGAAGGCGACTGGACCACTCTCGGCGGGTACGCCTTCGCCAAGCTCGGACGCCTGCCACGCATGGGCGATCGCATTCCGATTCCGGGCGGAGAAATGGAAGTCGTAGCGATGGATGGACGCCGGATCGCTGCTCTCAGAATTCACCGCGCCAGCGTCCGACAGCCGGCGGCGGTTCCCCAGCCTGCCTAGAGCTTTCGGCGAAACACTCCGCAGGCGCCGACGACGATCGAATCTCTCGATCGAGCGCTTCGCGCAACTTTGCACGGAAGCAGTGAGGTTTTCGCCAGCCAGTTGGCTCGGCGGCGCGCCCCCACGTCCGAGACGAAACGGTCGACGAGCGTGGCGCGCGACGGGTCGAACGCAGACAATGCCGCCGCCGTTTTAATCGCGAGCTCACTCTCACGGGCCCGCATGTAGAGCAGCGGAAGATGCGCGGCGACAGCGATGTCAGCGGTCGGCACCGGGCGGTCGATCTTCTCGGAGCGGTTCCATACTGCTTCGGTGTACTTGGCCTCCAGGTAGTCCGCGTACAGCTTTGCGGCCGCGCCACTCTTACCGGAGAATTCGAGACGCTTCCCCATCGACAGGTATATCTCTGGCGCGCCGACATACCCGAGCCTTAATGAGCTCTGTAGCATGGTGAGCGCAGAATCGGCTTGTCCCGCCCCCAGAAATGCTTTCGCCAATCGATAACGAGGCTCGCCCAGCTGCGGATCGGTTTTCACGGCGTCGCTCAGCACGACGAGCGCACGCTCATAGTCGTGAGCTCCGGCGTAAAGGCTGGCGAGAGACAGCCTCTGCTCGATGCGTCGGGGACTGAGGTCGATTGCCTTGTGGAAGGCATCGATCGCCTGCTGTTGGTAAGACGGCGATTGGTAATATTGCGCCGCCTCCACCAAGAGACCGCCCTCATGATGGTAGAGTCGGTCGTTCAGCGTGTCGCGGTGTATCTCGCGAGCGAAAGCAGCGAAGGTTTCCGCAAATGCGCGGTCGAGAATTCTGCGCCGCCCGGGATCGGCTCCCAGATAGCTCAGTCGCGCATGCAACGAACCCATGAATTGCGCCATCACCATTGGGGTATGCACCGTCTGCCGCGCCGATGTTCTCGATAGCAGATCGAACTCAGAAAGGGTCTGGCCGACGGACTCGCCGGGCGAATCGATCCTTGCCAGTGCGCGGTTCGCGCGCAACGGCGTATAGGCTTCGCCGTAGAGCACTGCGGCGAGAACGAGAATCGACGCCAGCGCGAGCACCGGCTTGGAGGCTGGCTCCTCGGCGTCGCGGCCCGTAGTCTCGAGGACCACCGAACCCACAGTACCTCGCGATGCAATCAGCGCAGCCATCAAGATCCAGAGCATCGTCGAACTGAGATCGACGAACCAGAAAAAGAGATAAGTGGCGTAGGCGACCTGAAGGCCTGCCAGAACTGCAACCGCACTGGCTGAAAGTCTTCCGGCGCGAAAAGCACGCACGAGGGTCATCCCTATTGCAAACCAGATCGCGAGAAATGCGATTGCGCCGACCAAACCGGTGGTGGCGAGCATCTCGAGGAATTGGTTGTGCGTGCGATCGTAGATGTCGGTGTCGATTTTGTAGATGCCCGGATCGAAGTGCGCACTCCACACCAGATTGTGGTTTTCCAATCCGTAGCCGAGAAGCGGACGATCCCGGAATCCCTCGATTGCGGCGCGCCACTGCATCGTGCGCGACTCGTCTGAGCCAGCTGGATTCGTCGATGCCAGGCGTTGCAGGACGGTGGGAACGTGTTGTGTTGCCGCGCTCGTCGGAAACGCTCTTATTCCGACCGAGATTGCGATGATGAGGACGGCCAGCGTCGCAGCCACCAACGGCGCGATCCATTTTTTTCGCGACTGCACGCTCAGAGTTGCGAATGTGACTCCGCCCACGATCGCGCCCAGCAAGAGACCGACTACCGTACTCCTGTTTTCCGCATACACGAGAGCCAGCAGATTGACCCCCGCGGCCGAGAGATACAGCAAACGGTAGCGGACGCCCGACGTTGCGAGATATCCCGCGATAGCGATGTTCATCAGCAAGTAGGCGGCAAGAAGGCCTGAATTGCCGAACGTCGATTCGCTCGGGCCTATTACGCTGTCAGAGACGGCCGCCGCAGAAACGACATCTGAGTGCTGTCCAATCGCCCTCACGCTGACGAAAAGGCTCACCGCCAGTGCCACGTTGAGAATCCAGCCCCAGTTCTCATCGCGAAGGGTTCTCAGAAGTAGGAAGAAGAAGACGAGATGGAGCCAGGCCCACACACCGCCCATCCGCTCGAAATCTCCAAAAAAGCTGTGAGTACTCGCGGGCGAGAAAAACGCCGACAGTGTCGCGGCAGCGATGAAGATCACCAGTGACCAGAAGATGGGCTCGTCGTGAAGATCGAGCTTGTTCCGACCGAAGCAGAGCGCAAGCACGAGCGTGGTAATTCCGAGCTCGACGACGACGCGGAAGAAGAGGTTCCGCGGGACAACGTACGGGAAGAAAAAGCCCGAGCCGACGATCACCGGAACCAGTAGCGATGCCAAGAGCATCGCTATGATCGCTGTGCGCCATGAAAGTTCGGGTAGCTGAGTCCTGGAGAGCCGCACCTATCAGCCCGCCCTTTCGGTAAGCCGCATCAACACTTCCGGCGAAATCTCGTGGCCGCCCTCGAATCTCATCGTAGCGTACGGACTTCGAGATCCAGGACTACGTGGACTGTCTCGATCTGCTTCACGATCGCGATCCTCAGATGTCATCCAGCTGGCCCCGAGCGGCGTATTGGGAGTCTGCAAGTGAAGCTCGATGCTGGAACCAGTTACCGGCTCAGGGCCGGAATACTACGTGCTAGCTTCTGAATCTACCGCGAGGGAACCGTGTCCCGCACCGTATCGCGAACCGGTTCGCTATTCTGCTTCATTCGCTGACTGCTTTCTCGTGACGCTGAATCGCGTTTCGCGCGCTCGTTCGCCGAATCGCGCTGTGTTTGCATCTGGGCTTCGCGTTCTGAACCTGCGTTTCCCATTTGAAGGTTGACGTCCGCACCGCTCTGCTCCGCGGTATCGGATTGCATGTAATTGCTCTCTGCCTGCGCGCGGGCGACGCGTGCTTCCGCGCGTGCGCGGAGAATGCGCGAACGATACCGCTGCACAAATTGGAAGTTCTCGGCTGGAACCGGGGCGGCGCTTGTCGACTTGCCGGTCTCTGCGGCCTCCGTTGCCTGCGCCAGCGCGACGGTTTCGAGAACGAAATCTCTCACCAACAGACCCGCGCTCTCGATCGCTCGGCGTGCGCGTGGACTCGATTCCAGGCGTGCCACGGCGCGGTCAATTGCACTTCCACCGCCAGCGGATGCAGAGCGCAAGGCGGAGCGCGGCAGAGCATCGAGATTGTTCTGTGCCTGCTCCCACTGCGTGTAATTGGCGTCGGTGAGTCGATAATCCACCGGGGTCGCCAGCGCTTCTCGAGCTTCCGGGGATGAATTGTCGAATATGAGCGATGCCGCCATCGGGCCTGACGGCGCTTCGTTGCCTCTCTTGCAACTTTGGCCCGCGACTAGTGCCGCCAGAATCGCGAACTCCAGTGATCGAGTTACAGATAATCGAGCCATCCGTGCGCCTCCTCGCTTCACAATTCAGCGAATCGCAGGCCAGGCGAATAGTATTAGTCGGCCCCTTTTCCCAACGGTGAGGCCTCTTGCACGATGAATAGAACCGCTTGCAGCATCGCTCTCACGGCCTTCCTCCTCCCGGCGTCCGACTTAGCCGCTCAGCCCAAGCCAATTGACTGGCGTACCTTCACGGCCGAGACCCAGTCGATTCTTGCCAACTACCTGCGCATCAACACGACCAACCCTCCTGGCAACGAGATTCTCGCTGCGAGGTTTTTGAAAGCAATTCTCGATCGCGACGGAATCGAAGCCCGGATACTGGACACTACGGAGCTCGGTCCGAATCGCGCCAATCTGTATGCTCGGCTGCGCGGAAATGGCAGCAAGAAAGCGATTGCGCTCGTCCATCACATGGATGTGGTACCAGCGGTGGCCTCCTATTGGACAGTCGACCCGTTTTCCGGCGTCGTGAAGGACGGCTATCTCTGGGGGCGCGGAGCGCTAGACATGAAGGGCGACGGCATCATGCATCTGATGTCGATGATCGCCATCAAGCGCTCAGGCGTTCCGCTTGCTCGCGACATCGTGTTTATCGGGAATGCGGACGAGGAGCTTGGGTCTACTGGCGCCCAGGTCTTCGTGGACCGCCATGCCGATCTGCTGCGAGACGTCGAGTATCTCGTCACGGAGGGCAGCGACAACTACCTCGACGCAAACGGTAATGTCGTTTACTTCAGCGTCGGGGTCGCCGAGAAGCGAGCCTTCTGGCAACACGTATCGGTGAAGGGAACGCCATCGCACGGGTCGAAGCCGACCAAACAGAATCCGGTTCCTCGTCTGATAGCTGCGCTATACAAGATTGCGCAGTACGAGACTCCACTTCACGTCACGCCGGGTGTCGACAAGTTCTTTCGGGACATATCGCGAACCTACCCCGAGCCGCGCCGCAGCTGGCTTTCCAACATGTCGGCGGCACTCAGGAATCCTGAGGCTCGAGAGTGGATTTTGAACGACGTCTACTGGAACGCGATTTTGCGCAACACGATTTCGCTCACCGGCCTCACCGGCTCCAACAAGACAAACGTCATTCCGCCCGAAGCTTCAGCGGAAATCGATATCAGACTTCTACCAGATCAGGATCCAGACTCCGTGCTTGCATTGCTGAAGCGGATCGTCGCCGACACCGCCGTGCATTTCACGCCGCTGTTGACGCCGAAACCGCCGTTGGAGAGCCCCACGAACACGGTGTTATTCAGCGCAGTGGAGAGGGCAGTTCGCGAGCGCGAGCCGAAGGCATTTGTCACGACGCCGATGGAAACCGGTGCGACTGACCGTCCGATTTATCGTCGGCTCGGCATCATCACGTACGGTCTAAGCGGATTCAAGCTGTCGCAGGTGGAAATCCAGCGAGGTGTGCACGGCAACGACGAACGCGTGTCGCTGGACAACATCGCTTACGGAGTTCGCTTCTTTTACGACGTACTGCGCTACACGCAGTAGAGGGGAACGCGGTGGAGCGTCAGCTCTTGTGCCGAAACGTGATGCGTCCTCTCGTCAGGTCGTAAGGTGACACCTCGAGAGTCACGCGATCTCCGGCGAGAACGCGAATGCGAAATCTCCGCATCTTTCCCGCAATTGTCGCGTGTACATCATGGCCGTTATTCACCTGCACGCGGAACGTCGCATCTGGGAGCACTTCTGTAACAGTTCCTTCCAATTCGATTGCTTCTTCTTTTGCCATATGCCTCCTTTGAGGTTTTTGGTACTCCGTGAAAAAAGGGGCCGCCCCGGAGTTTGTCCAGAGCGGCCCCTGTCTTATGCAGCTTTCAGCAAGCTGGGCCTTAGGCGCCGAGCTTGGTGACGTTCTCGGCCGCCGGGCCCTTCTGACCCTGCACGACGTCGAACTCGACGCGCTCGCCCTCAGCCAGCGACTTGAAGCCGCTGCCATTGATGGCGGAGTGGTGAACGAAGCAATCCTTCTGTCCGTTCTCGGGGGTGATGAAGCCAAAGCCCTTGGCGTCGTTGAACCACTTCACTTTGCCGGTGGTACGCATGTTCGGTACATCCTCATTCAATTGTGTCGGAGTGCCGTGTTTGCGGTACCTGTCCGACTACTGTTTGTTCGCGGCCGAAGTGGCCGCTTGTGCTGGCCAGAAAACCAAAAAAGACCTGGCAAATTATCCAGGTCCCCTCTAAGGCAAAACTGGCCGATCGCGCAAACGTTGCGCTTGTGGGCAGAATCTAATCAATCAAGGCTTTGGGGTCAATAAAGCTACGCCACCCGTCAGAGCTTTCCCCTCAGTAAAGCCCCTGGTCAGCGCTTTTCGCTCAGTGAAGATGCAGCACTTTCCGCGTCTACATCGACCGGCATGGTGTAGCGATCCACTGCCTCACCGTATGCCTCCACCACCGGAGCTGGCGCGGGTACTTTCGCGCCGATCATCATTGATTTCATCATGAGCGCATTGGCGACCGCTTTGCCTTTGTAGTGGTTGTTGGTGACGACGTACACTTCGTTCGTTGCTGGATCCGCGGCGATTTGCTTCGCCCTTTCGACCCACGGCTCCAGCTCGTCCGCGCGGTACAAATAATTGTAGCGCTCCTCGACGCCGGCCTTCTCACGGAACCACTCCTTGTAATTGCGACCGTGCACGCGCACGTAGCCCACCCTCGATGTCACGTGCGCCGAGGGCCCAATTGAGTTGTGGTAGAGAGGCTGATCGATGTTGACGAATCCCACTCCCTCTTCCTCGAGCGTCGAGAGAAACTCGGGAGCGAGCCATGACTTATGGCGTACCTCGACGACTAGTGGGTAGTGGCTGAATGTGCGCACCACGTCACCTAGCCACTCGCGATTCTCCTCGGTGCGCTTGAAGCTCCAGGGAAACTGCATCAGCACGGCGCCCAGCTTCCCTGCACCCATCATCACGTCGAAGCCGGCCCGCACCTGGTCGACTTCGCTACGTGTCCAGGCCTTCGTCCTCTCGTGGGTAAAACGCTTCCATAGCTTGGCGGTGAATCGAAAGTCGTCGAAATCCTTTACGCGCCGCACCCAGGAAGTAGTCGTCTTGGGCGACGGGGGTCCGTAATAACTCGAATTCACTTCCACCGTCTCGAAGAATTCAGCCATGTACTGAAGCGGATCGAACCGCGGCGGTTTCGGATCGGGGTAGACGATTCCCTCCCAATCCTTATACATCCACCCAGCTGGGCCAAATCGCAGCTTTGCTTTGCTGCGCGCGGACCGTTTGCCACCCGATCTTTGCAAGCTCATGCTTGTCATGAATGCTTGTTCAATGCCAGCCAGGCCGAATCGGTCCGATATATGACGCTCCCAATTCGGCCGCCCTACCTGCCAATGGAAGCCGTCAGCGTTGCCAAGATTCCGGAAGGTCCGGCCCGTTAGCTCCGCTGGTAGCCGCGAGCGCCCGCTCTTCGCACATTCTTGGGCGCATGCCTTACGCCTTCCACAC
>Ga0137379_10003629_pt1 | contig 14443 bp, 17 predicted proteins | sample SagtaG_18_FD_104812 | JGI IMG/M metagenome (GOLD analysis project Ga0137379, IMG submission 104812) | Vadose zone soil microbial communities from Sagehorn Ranch, Mendocino, California, USA - Sage2_L_80_16 metaG | ecosystem: Environmental > Terrestrial > Soil > Vadose zone | place: USA...
ACTCATCGACGTTGGCCCCCGCTCACAGCTCAAGTCCCTTCCGCAACAATGATCGAGTTAGTTCCCATACACCACAAACATATCCATAATCCGAGCATGCCCATCCAGCAGGAGAATGCGTCCGCTCAGCGCCACTCGGGACCACCCGACAGGGACTCGCGGGAGGCTGCGCTCGCATGATTCGGGCAGTGGCTGCACACGCTTCTGCAAGCCCGGAGGCAGAGTTCCATTGCGCTGCAGTTGACGTTCAAGACCTGGAGGCAGCTTTCCGCCGCGCTTCGCTAGACCCGGAGGAAGATTGGAATAGTCGCTCGAATAGCAACTCTGTAGGATGCGGTGATCGTCGTCGCTGAACGTGCGAGCGTAGTAGCCATCGTCGCGGTCATCACGACGATAGGAACCATCATCACGGTCACGGTCATCGCGGCGGTACCGGTCATCACCGCGGTACTCATCATCGTCTCGCTCGGAATGGCGATATGTACGTTGATCGCCGTCCTGATCGGCGTATTCCTGTCGCTCCTGGCTCACAGGCTGCACGGTCGCGGCACGGCTCGTGTTGGCGGTCACGAACGCCAGGACAGCTTCGGACTCGACTGTCGCCTCCTTCTTTCCCGTTGCAGCTGCAACTGTAGTTCCGGCAGCCGCGCCGCTCGCGGCTCCTATCGCGGCTCCCTTGCCGCCTCCAAAGATTGCGCCCAACACCGTTCCTGCAGCGGTAGTACCGCCAATCTTCTCAACGTTGGACTTGGTATGCGACTCGCCTTTGACGCGGAATACTTGTGTGTTAAGCGTCGAGGAGGAATGGCCATTGCCTACCGACAACAACGTGAGATCCAATACCCCGGGGTCGCTGAGTCTGCCCGAAGGATGCACAGCTAGCACTTTGCCCCTAACCGGCGAGCCTTTGGCGTAAACAACGTGGCCATTCACTATGATCGGCGCGGACAGGGCGCCGTGAAACAGCTGCCCAACCTTAGTCTTGCCACTGCTGAGGTTTTCGGTTATTCGCACCGTGACCCGCGTACCCGCTGGAATGGTCGCGGCAAATGCCGGTGAGATGAACAAAACTGCAAGAAGCGCTGTTATGGCGAGAGGAGTTCTTTTCATGTGATGCCCCTTGTGATCGAGATCTGCTGGTAGTGCGGACGGTTGGTCGCGGCGACAGCCGCTTTGTTCAAGATCTACTCTTAATCATAAGAATCCGGGGCTAGCAGCAACAGTGAAACAACGCAGCTTGCCAGTACGAAAGTAATGGTTAAACAGGTGTCGGTGCGCTTTGCGTCGGTTCCCTTAACTCGACATCCGAAGCTTCTCTCGGACAGCCGCAAATGAGAAGCGGTGGTTGGTGATAAATCCCGATGTCGCTCAATGACCGCGGTCAAAACGTGAAACGCCTGTTAACGCCAGCGATACAGAAGTTTTATTTGCACGGCACCGCTGTGTCCTGCGCCGCGACGATCTCCCATTTTCCGCGACGTTTGAGCCAGGTATCAGTCCAGACGAGGCACCGCATGGCTTCCTTGCCGTCCTTGTCCGTACGAAGCGCGCGCTCGCTGCCGTAGATGATCGCGACGCTGTCGCCAAAGAACCGTACCTTTGCGTCGTCGAGACGGCAGTCGCGCTCCTTGAGGGACGCGTCGTGCTTGAGGGCCGCGGCTTTGTCATAGCGCTCGCCTCCGGGCGCGGTGCCTTGAAAGTCGTCGGCGAGGAACGCCACCCCAACTGGTTTCTGCGTGCAGCCGTCCTCCGCCCACTCACGTTCCATCTGGATCATTTGCTTCGCAACCGGGTCGTCCGCGGACGCCCATCGACCCTGTTGCGGACTCTGGGCTGGTGCCGAAACGGCTATCAGCAAGGTGCCAAGTATCGGGAGAACTACAATTGTTGTGATCTGCTTCCGCATCGGTATGCGCCCTCGATACGCGTACAGAGCACCTAGGATAGTGCAGTCACCAGTCGCTGGCAACGTGAGTCGGTGATGGTTGTCAGTTCGAATTGTTGTAACGGGCGGCATGAAAATCGCTTGGTATCGAGCGACGCGCCTGTGTCAAAGGATTGATCGCCAGCCATTGCGTGGATTCCCTGCATTTCAGATTCTTTGGTTTTGTCGTTTCGTTTTCGTCAACGTCATAGAACGTGGAAATTCGCGCCCTTAGCGCAACCCAGCCGTCAGGCGTAAACCCGAAGAGATCAAATTGAACCTCGCAGTCCCGAGTCTTCTGATCGTCTACAAGGCGGTAAATGCCAATCTGGTATTTCGCCGCCTTTTGCGGCTCGAAGACAAGGATGGTCCGTGGTATTGGCGCATCGTTCGGCTCAGTATTCCATTGCCACATTTCGGTCAGTAGCAGTCGTCCATCCGATGACCAATCGACAATCTGCATACCATTGCCCTCCAGATTCGGGTAAACCGGGGATTGCGTGAAAATCGGCTGATAGGGATGCAAATGACCCCTTGAAACCCACAACGTCGTTGTGTTTAGACACATTCCTTCAAGCGGGGCGACAGCCGAGACAACCTGCACCCAAGCGCGAGAACCATTCTTTGCGGTCACAGTAGGGCCGACGACAACGGCATTCTTGGCCGAAGGCGGATCGCAGTTTACCCACACGCCTTGGGGCAAATCGACCTTCTGACCCAGTCCGTACACAGGGAGTAGCGATACAGCAGCTATCACAACTCTGCAAATATCTTTCGCTGTCATAGGCTGGGAGCGATCTTGAGCATTCTAGTCCCAATATGAACCCATCAGTTCGTTTCTTTGGGCTGTTGTAATATCCCGATTGCGCTCAATGACTAGCAGTCAAAACGTGTTATCGCCTGTTCTCAACAATTGACTCGCAGACGTTTCCGACGGAGCATAAGACAGCTGATTCCCCAAGCTAGTATGCCCGTTCCAAGAACAGCTGGAGCAAATACTGCGTCAAAAGGGCCTATCCACATCCATGTTGCGACAGCACCCACGACGAACGCAAACGTTGGGGTTCTCCACGAAGCTCGTCCGTGTAAGTGCATCAGAAGCGTTAGGGCAACAATGAAGAACGGCAGAATAATGTTCGGTATGGCAGTGATAACGAGAACGCCTGCGCCGGGTCCTGATTGACCGAAGTGGTCGAGAGCTTTCGAAATTGCGAATACGCCCGCAACCGTGATAGCCACAGTGGTGGCAGCAGCCCCTAGTGTCGCGAGAACGAACGCCGGCAGTGCTGGAATCCTGCGATAAAGGGCGAGGGTTGCGGCCATTGATCGAGCCTACTGTACCGCATCCTCTCTCAGAAGATAACGCTAGGCCACCGGTTCTGGTCTTTCGGTTGGCGAAACATCGCGTTAGCACAAGTTTGCGCTTTCCTTTCGTCTGTCCGGCGAACAAAGGGCGCAAAGTTGTGATATCGCCTGTTTTCGTCAAATTAGCGAGGTCTGGATCGAATCCACTTGACTATGAAATCTCTCTTGTCTTCCGATCCGGGAGGCGCTTTCATTGCCGCGAGTTTATCGCCAAGGTCCCGTTTGAGAGGGTTTTCGACTCGCTGATAAACGATGCGGTCATAAAGGTAGTTCAGGGCAAGCTCTGTTTCGTGATCCGCCACGGCAAGCTCCAACATCGCCTCACTAAAATCTGGCCCTCTGTTCCGTGGCAACGTCCGGATCACCTCAGCAAGGTGCGACCAAACAATTTCCGCTTTTATCTTGGGCTCGATGCGGTGATTGACATCGGGAAGATTTTCATACCTGTGAATAGTTTCCAGAATCGACTCAATGTACCGTCCGGTTTGTCCAGCAATTTCTAATTGCGGAATCAGCAAGGACCGCCCGTTGAGGCTGTCGATAACTGCTCGAAAGTCCTCCGCGTCGAATCCTCTGCGAACCATTTCAGCTACGAAAACCTGATCGCGTTCCAACCGGAATTCGTTGTGGTATTGGCCCATGATGTTGAAATCCCAACACTCCTCCTGTGGCTCTGGCCTTGTGACTTCCCGGAGCAGTCGTTCCTTCGGCCACGCTTGGACGATCTTCGCCAAAGGTGGGAAGCGGTCGCCCAAATAGATTGACTGCGGCCATGACGCATACCCGGCCCGCTTGCCGAAATCGAAGATAAGAAACGTGCGGCCTTCAATTTGATTAACCGAAAAGCCCTTTTCGTCGAAGGCGACGAGTTGGTGGTTGGGCATTCGCAGGAACCCACCATGCCATGATGCAGTGTCAGATGCCTCGGACTTACGGAAGCCAAACCGTCCTTCAGTTGTTGGTTTGTGGGGCCAGACATGCGGAGGTTTTCAGGCGGCGGTTTTACGACACTCAGGAGAAAGTTCCGAACGGACGCCTCGGAGGCCATTACCGCCGGATCAACCTCATAGACCATGAGTTCATAGAGAGCACCATCCCACATGTCGATATTCCTTATCTGCCGCTCGTTCGCCTGCGGTACCCAATTTGCGATAAGTACATCTTCAAGTCCATGTCGAATTGTGCCCACTCTCCGAAGTGCGTCTTTCTTGTCTTGGAGCCAGAACCCGTGAAACTTCTCGGCGCTGCGCAGCCCTGCCGCAATCTCTGGCGATTCCGAAGACATGATCATTTTTGATTTTTCAGCATCAAGTTGGCGGATAACCTCCGAAGGCGAGGGTGGCCGCGTTTCAATTAGAGGCGGCCCTGCGCAGCGGAATTTGGCAGTCTGCGTCGAGAGACTGACCGCGAATCCAAGGACCAGACAAGTCGATAGAATTTTCAATTTATAATTCCGCCGCCGACCGCGTTGATGGGAAAGTTTAACAGGGACCGCGCTGCACATTCCTACCACATTCTCACTTGACGATAAATCCCGATAACGCTCATTGAGGCGGACAAAGAACCGGATCGAATTCTAGGGATCAGCTTCTGGTATAAGCGAGAAGACGCCGAGCAGCACCATCGCGAGCAGTACCCGACGGTCCAAGAAACAGTTCGGCACCTGCTTGAGACCGAACCGGTGGTTCGAAGCTTTGATGTCCACACCTACGTCGGCCAGAAGATCGCCGCCGGCAAAGCTGCTTGGAGATCGCACAACACCGAAAGGCGCGCTCCCGCGCGCCTTTTCCTTCGGCCGCCGCACGGAAGATCCGTGACCCACCCTGCATCAGTACCGGGCGTTGAACGTACTCGCAATCAGGTGTACTAAAAAGCCAAGGTACCAAAAATTCCAGCGCCCTCCGTCTTGGTCTTTAACTCGAAAAAAGCTCAGAAGGAGGATCTCCATGCAAAACCAGACGACGAAAAACCTACTGACATTCGGTCGCACCGCGGCAGAGGATACCCACGAAGAACGAGTCCGTACTCGCGCCTACGAACTGTACGAGGCGCGCGGCCGTGAAGACGGCCATGACGTGGAAGATTGGCTCGAAGCGGAAGCCGAGATCACCGGCAGAACCCGAACGGCCGTCGCAGCCTAAGTCTCAACGGAGATGAAAACAAAGCCCGGAACCCCTCCGGGCATTTCTGTTTCCGCGAAGCCAACGGAGAATTCAATTCGTCCACATTTCTGGAAACGCCCGCGCGTGCCATTCATAGCTTCACAGTTTTCCCGCTCTGCGCGGCTTCGTAGATCGCGCGAATGATGGTCAAATCGCGTAGTCCCTCCTCGCCCGGGGTGAGAGGTTCCCTGTCCTGCATGACGCAATCGGACATGTGGTCCATCTCTGCCGCGAAATGATCGATTTCCGGGAGATCACGCTGCTCGCTGGTGCTCCCTCGCTCAATCCACATTCGCAGGCCGCTGTACCAGGTAGCTGGATCCATCTCCAGGCGTGCCTCTGTGCCCATTACGCGATAGTGGCTCTGGTGGAAGTAGCCGTAACTGGAAGAGCAGTTCGCCAGGATCCCGCTTGGGAAGTGCAGCTGGAACGTCACGTGTTCTTCCACTTCCTTGAAACGGGGATCGGATGCTGTGCTGCGGATCATTGCATTCACTTCCGCGGGTTCTTCGCCTGTGAGGTAGCGAGACGCATTCAACGCGTAAATGCCAATGTCCATTAGGGAACCGCCGCCCGCAAGCTGCTTGTTCAAGCGCCACTGCGCGGGATCGCCGATGGCAAACCCAGCATCCGCCAGAATCATCTGCGTGGGTCCGAGTTCCTGCGCTCGTGCGATGCGGATGGCTTCGCGATTGTAGGGTTCATAGCGGCATCGGTAAGCCACCATAAGTTTGCCGTTAGCTTTGCGCCCCGCATCGATCATCTGCTGGCATTCGCCAGGGGTGTTGGCCATCGGCTTTTCGCAAAGCACATGCTTCCCCGTCTGGAGTCCTCTTACCGTGTATTCGGCGTGCATGCCGTTGGGCAGGACGATGTAAATAACATCGACGTCCGGATTGTCTTTGATCGAATCGTAGTTCTGATAGTTATAGATGTTCCTTGCACTGACCCCATATCGCAGCGCGAGCTTGTGTGCTTTGTCGGGATGGCCACTTGCAAACGCCACGACCTTAGATTTTTCGCACTTAGCAAATGCTGGCAGGATCTGGTTGATCGATAGACTTCCCAAACCCACAATCGCCCAGCCCAGTTTCTTGCCCGGGGGCTCAGGGACGACAAGTTCGGCTTCGCTACTTTTCAGGAGCGCCCCCGCGAAATTCGCGGCAAGCAGTCCGCGACCGGCTTTCGAGATGAACCCACGCCGCGTAACTGCATTTCCGAATTCTTTGTCGAAGGAATTCGCCATGATTTTCTCCTGCTACTTGGAATCCCGTTCTTTGTGAAGTTCTTCGAGGCGCTTCTTCAGATACTCCTGATATTCCTGCTTAAGTTTCGGGTCGTTCGGCGAACCATAAATCTCGCTGGATTTGTATTTGCCTTCGGCGAATTTCTTTTTCGTCCACTCGTCATGAATGTGCGTCACATCCGCTTTGTCCAGGACCTCCTGCACAAACTGCGGCGGGACAAAGTAGACGCCTTCACGATCGCCTACAACCAGGTCGCCAGGCATGACGGTTACGCCTCCAATGCGAACCGGTATATTGATCCCCGTCAGCATGACATTTCCGATCGGCGTCGGATCAACCGAGCGGAAATATGCTGGCATATCGATTTCGGAAATTCCGTCCAGGTCGCGTACGCTGCCATCCACAACCAATCCTCCTCCGTGTGTGGTCTGATTCACGTAAAAGAAGAGATTGTCGCCCACGATAGTGCCGTCTACTTTCTTTCCGAATATGTCTACGACCAGCACATCACCGGGCTGCAGCATGTCAATGGCGGTTTGATTGTGCAAGTGCGAAATTCCGCGCTTCCTTGCTTTGGATTTCGCAACTTCATCCACGTCCCCGCGCAACGGCATGAACTGCACGGTAAATGCTCGTCCGACCATTGTCTTGCCGGGATGCAAAACCTGGAATCCATCCGCGTACTGGTTGTCGAATCCCTTCTCTGACAGAACTGCCCAGACTTCCTCCGATGAGAGCCCGCGCGCCCGCTCGAGCAAATTATCGGGAACTTTGGGACGACCATCCGGAAGCCGCTCAAACGGATTCTGTGCGGTGTAGTCAATCAATTCTTCTTTAGGAAAGCTGAGAAGCTGAGCGAGTGATGCTGGAACAAACGTGGCTGCGAAAAGGAAGAAAAGAACGCACAAACAAAAACGGGTCCGAGTCATTGGAGTCTTTTACCTCCAGGCGAAGCGCGTTCCAGAAACTCTCAAATCAGACTCGGTTTGTCAATTGCAATTATTTGACCGTGAGATTCGGCCTGCCTGAAGTGTCGTTAAGCGACACATCTGTTGGCGCGTCATTACGCCCGTTAATCACAGATGTATAATTTGCGGCTCCGCCCGTCCGAGCGTCAAGCGGATTGCGACCCAAACCTAATTTCTAAAAGAAAGGGCTGAACGCATGAGCACTCAAGATCGTTTTAATCGTCGTGAAGTGATGAAAACGTCCGTTCTGGCGTTAGGAAGCGGGCTACTGATGAGCGACGCGCGGCAAGCTTATCCAAAGGCGGTGAACACGAATTCCAGTCCTTCCGCGCTCAAGGTCGCGGATTTGCGCGTGGCCACAATCGTGAAACCCGGCCCGAGTCCATGTCCCATCATTCGCATCGATACCAACCAAGGCGTCTACGGACTGGGTGAGGTACGGGACGGCGCGAGCACGACCTACGCTCTATTTCTGAAAAGTCGGATTGTGGGCGAGAACCCCCTGCAACTCGACAAGATTTTTCGCAAAATCAAGCAGTTTGGGGGACCGGCGCGGCAAGGCGGAGGAGTATGCGCCATCGAAATGGCACTCTGGGATATTGCCGGGAAGGTCTACAACGTTCCGGTCTATGCCATGGTGGGTGGCGGAAAATTTCGTGACAAGATTCGCGTCTACGCAGATACGACCGAATCCAAAGATCCCAAGATCTACGCGCAGCGCATGAAACAGCGCAAGGAGGTCATGCGACTCACCTGGCTCAAGATGGATCTCGGGATGGGGATGGTTTCCGATACACCGGGCACGGTCACTGGACCTTCAAACCTGACGGAATGGGAAGAAAATCAACTCGAGCATCCTTTCATTGCGATGGAAGTGACAGATAAAGGCATTGCCATGCTCGAGGAATATGTCGCCGCCGTCCGTGATGCCGTCGGAATGGAAATTCCGCTGTCAATGGATCATTTGGGGCACCTGGGTGTGAAGTCGATCATCCGGCTCGGCAAGGCGTACGAGAAATATAACTTGTCATGGATGGAAGACGTGATTCCGTGGACTTACACCGACCTGCTCAAAGAAATTTCCGACCAGAGCCCCACACCCATTCTCACCGGAGAAGATATTTACCTAAAAGAACCGTTCCGCGTTCTTTGCGAGAAACATGCCGTAAGCAAAATTCATCCCGACCTTGCGACATCGGGCGGCATTCTGGAGACACACAAAATCGGGGATATGGCCGAAGAATATGGCGTACCCATGGCCATGCACTTTGCCGGCACCCCGGTCAGTTGCATGGCCAACGTGCATTGCGCCGCAGCGACGCAGAATTTCCTCGCAATGGAGAATCACTCGCTTGATGTCCCCTGGTGGTCATCTTTAGTACAGGAGTACGCGAAGACTCCAATTGTGAATCACGGATGGATTGAAGTGCCTGATCGTCCCGGGATAGGGATTACGCTGAATGAAGACGTGGTCCGCCAGCACCTCGCGCCCGGCACTGGCTACTTCGAACCCACACCAGAGTGGGACCACGAACATTCCTGGGACCGGCTCTGGAGTTGATCCGCGGATATCAAGGAACGCAGTTGGCCAGTGCCATTGCTTGCTTTTCATGGCACTGATTACCGCGTCCCGAGGCCGCCTGCCCGCTGAAACATAAATGCATAGACGCGCCATGCTCGATGGCAACACGTGACCGATGAAACGGCCTGTGTTCGGGTTGGTTGCGGCATAGCTTATCTCGGCCGAGATGAGATTTCGAACTGAACTGTCTGGCCCATAACCCCCTTCAGTAATTTTCGCAGGCAGTAGATTTACGGCTTTTTCACTTCCAGCTTTGCGATCTCAGCTAGAATTTCAGACTGCCTTTTTTGGCGGGGAGACGTTCCGTGGCTAGAGGGCTTCCGGGGGGCGTTGCATTGCTGCTCTGCGCGACGTTATACGCGAGTCGGCAGAACTTTCGTCCAATTTGGCGCAGCGGCGCGGTATTGGCTGGGGCACTCCTCATGACCTGGCCAGCGCTCTATAACGGCTATCCGCTGCTCTATCCGGATTCGATGTCGTACCTCGAAGACGGCCGCCTCGTCGCACGGGCACTCTTCCTGCACAGATTCTCGGCCGACTACGGCGGACGGTCATTCATCTATTGCCTCGGCATCCTGCCGTTGCACTGGAACGTCACTCCCTGGCCCATCGTCGCCCTTAATGCCCTCCTGACCGCGTACGTCATCTGGCTCGTCGTGCGATCAATCCTGCCCTGGCAAACGGTAACGCGTTACCTCGTTCTAGTCGTGCTGCTCAGCCTGCTAACTAGTTTGGGTTGGTTCGCCAGCCTGATCATGCCGGACATTCTCGGTCCCGTGTTGTATCTTTGCATCTATCTGCTCGTGTTTGCCCGAGAGACTCTTTCCCGTGCTGAGCGTTTGACTGTAATTCCTATCGCCTGGTGGGCGGTGGCGTCACACGCTACGCACTTGATGTTGGCTGCTGGGATATGCGTCCTCTCGGGTTTGCTCCTGGTTCTTCGGCGCCAGTCAATGCGCTGCCGCTTGAGAGCAGTAGGCGAAGTGGCCATGATCGTCTTGGTTGCGGCAGCCGCTCACTTGGTGCTGCATTCCTATCTGTACGGCAAACCCTCATTGAATGGCAAGCGTCTACCCTTTCTTATGGTCCGGGTTATTGCCGACGGCCCCGGACGCTGGTATTTGGAGCAGCATTGCGGGGAGGTGAAACTGGCCATCTGTGACCATGCCCATAATCTCCCTGACAACGCAGACGATTTTCTCTGGACAGCGGACGGAATCTGGCAGAGCGCCTCCGAGGAGACAAGAGAACGACTACGGCAGGAGGAAATTCCGTTCGTCTGGGCCACTCTGCGCGCGTATCCCCGCGAGCAGTTGTCCAAGTCGGCCGCTAACTTCTGGGACCAACTGATGACCTTTGACTTGGAGATATTCCGCCCGAACGAGTGGATATTGCAGGTATTCGATAGGGTGCTTCCTGGCGAACGGTCGAGTTATCTGCGAAGCCGACAGACGCGGGGCGCTCTGCCTCATGAATTCTTCACATCAGTCCAAAACTGGACGGTCATTGCGTCACTCGTGGTAATCGGCGTGTTCACACCTCGCAAGTGGCGCAGCTGGCCCCCTCGGCTTATCGGACTCGGCGTGGTGATCGTTTCCACGGTCGTTGCCAACGCGTTTGTCACGGGCGTGCTGTCGATGGTTGAGAACCGCTTCCAGAGCCGTGTGATTTGGCTACTGCCACTCCTGGCTGGGGTTTTAGTGCTGGATTGGCGTGATGGCAGGCAGCGGTTAGTTGAGTGATAAAGTGCTCGGTTGTGAGTGCTGTTGCCACATTGAGTGAGCTGGACGCCGACTGCTGTGAGATATGCAACCAAGTGTTCGTCTCATATTTTCAGATGAAACACCCGCACGCGAAACCTGCCGTGTCCGCTTTGGTCTGGGCGTATAACTATCACGTTTTTGTCACGTCAGAAAAGCGGGCGTGGATCAGTGATAAGGCCTGTTTACATCAGTTAATGTGCAGTTTAAAGTACGGCGCGTTTCGGCATAGAGTGTTGCACATGGAAAACGGGGAGACCATCCAAATTCGGCTTCTCTAAGAAAGCGATCCTCCGAGCATCGCTGCCGCGTTCAAGATCATGGGGTGGAACAAGCCCGAGACCCAGTACCGGCGCTACTTGCACGAGCAGGTGGCGGGAACTCGGACGTGCTTCGTCGCTATCGTTGACGGGCAGTTCGCCGGGTACGTGACGGTAAATTGGCGACCTGCTTACGCCGGATTTGCTGACCTGAACATTCCAGAGATTCAAGACCTCAATGTGCTCACAACATACCGCAGAAAAGGTATCGCAAGTCGCTTACTTGACCGCGCAGAAGGTGAAGCAGCCCGCCGTTCGGGTGTTGTAGGCATCGGAGTCGGACTGCATCCGGGGTACAACGCCGCCCAGCGGCTCTATGTGAAGCGTGGCTACATTCCGGATGCTCGCGGCATTACGTATCCGAAATCGCTTTATGGGCGAGGGCGCAAGCGTAGTGCTTGACGATGACCTCGTAATGCATTTCACGAAGCAGTTACCAGCGGGGTGATGATGATCCGCTGCGTAACTGGTGAAATATCGGGGTTACACTCACTGAGGGTTCTGAGCGCAAAGGCCTGTTAGCATCAACAATGCCCCGCCGCCTACGGCGATGGACTTGGATGTATAGTCGCCGCTGCCGAACTGCCAGGGGAGACACGAACCGTCACTGAATCGTACGAGTCGGAGGCGGCTTCGGAAACGGTCTTTACCTTCACGAAAACTGGGCTGTGCACTTGCTGGGGCGCTATATACAAGCCGCTTGGCGAGATCGTGCCGCACTGCTCACCGGAGCCTGAGCAATCTAGTCCGATGACGCTCCAGATCACCGCGCGATTAGAAGTCCCGGTCACAGTGGCGGAGAATGTCTGCTGTGAGTTGGCTACGAGTTGCCCACGCCGTGGCGAAATGCTGACTGTGACACCTGATTTCGCAAGTTGACTTGTCGGGCCTGCATCCAAGTTACCCTTGTCTGGGTTGTAAGGAAATGGAAACGCAGGGCGAGGTACTGGCCGGCGAATTCGCTCGGCAGTGGCGGAAAGGGATTGGAAGCGCCGATGCCGCCCCAAGCTGCGCGGTCCATTGCGGAATCCCCTGAACTGCCACCCTCTGCCAGCTTCATGCCGGAGATGGTGCCATCCTTGAGAATGGTGAATTCAACCGCAACTTTGCCCTTCTTCAGGATCGGGGATCGCGCGTCTTCAGGAATCAGGGTGTACCAATTTTGCTTAACGCTCTTCACCACCACTTGCAGATAGGGCCTGAAGTCCACGCCCATAGTGTCACTGAGGACATCAAGCGCTGCTATCGGGTGTTCACGATTTACTGAGGCTGCCCGCGCTGCGCGTTGAATAGCCGAACTGGCAGACAAATCGTTAAACCGAAATGCGGGCCTGGGGCGCGACACGGGTGGAGACTGCTGTTCCTGGCTGGTGGATGTTGCAGGAGGCCGTGGCTTCTGTTCAGGTGACGAGGGGTTGCTTTGTGCGAACAGAAGAGGGTTGCAAACCAGGGAGACTACAATTCCGAAGCAAAAGGTCGATTTCATGCAAACACACCCATTTTCGCAAGAATTCTACGCCGATCTCGTGACCAGAGGATATGCAAAGACGCAGATGTCGTAACATCCCGATTACGCTCATTGGGCGGGTTGTGAGCGTAATCGCCTGATCGCGCAGCGCCCATCAGCGATGTTCACTCAGACCATCATGATGCACCACATCGTTAACAATCTGTGGCTCGGCAGTCAGGACGACGCGGACAAGCTGGTCCGCAACAATCCAGAGAAGATCACGGCGATCCTCAACGTGCGCGGTGCCGACGCTTACCATCCGCCGGGGCGAGACCAGTCTGCGGAGCATCCCGGCAAAGCATACAAGTGGATTCCAGCCCCCGACATCGGAACTATCTCGCCCAAGCATGTGCGGGAGGCATTGCTTTGGTTACGAGAACAGACGGACAAAAACGAACGAATTCTGCTGCACTGCAAGTACGGCATCTCCCGCTCTCCCGCCTTCCTCGCCGCCTTCATGGTGGAGGGCGGAATCTCTCCGAGCCTGGAAGAGGCGAAAGCTACGATCTCGGTTCATCGACCAGTCCAGCCGGCGACGCAGATTGTGGAACATGTAAAGCCTGTTTTGTTGATCTCCGCGCTGACCGGATTGCCTAACCGCCAGGCCTTTGACGAAGGGAAAGCTAGTCCGTTTGTAGCCATCGCCGATGTTGATCTGATGAGGACTTTTAACGACGTTTACGGTCACATCGTCGGTGATGCGCTCTTACGCAGACTTGCCAAGATACTCGTCAGCGTTGGGTTGGATGCATACCACCACCGAGGGGATGAATTTCTGTGCAAGGGAGAGTCCCGCCGAGAGTTGAATGCCAAACTTTCTCAAGCTCGGCAGATTTTCAGGGAGCCTTTTCAGGTCTACGCAGACGGTCGCGTCCAAACCATCGAGGGAACAGATTTTTCATTCGGGATCGGAACCAGCCCGGAGGAAGCGGAGGCTGCCCTGAATCACGCAAGAAGGGAAACGGCACGGAACGAGCCACCGGAGTGGCTGCGGAAAATTATAGGGACGGGCGGCCCTGGAAGAGTTTGGTAGCAAATCGTCTTGCGACGTTCGGATCAGCCTTGTTGGTGAAAACTCGTGGTTACGCTTATTGACCCCGCTCGCGAGCGCTATTGCCGCCCGTTTGCATCAACAATCGCACGGTTCGTGTGGTGGTGGTGCAATTCTAGGCGACTTGGCTGAAATCTTCGGAGTGCTTCAGCTTAACGTGTGCGCGAAACGCTTCATAGAGCATTTCAGTCGTTTCTGGTTGCGTATCCCGTGTATCAGTCACGGCCTTTTCGACGCAGATGATCTCAAGGCACTCAGAGCACTTGCCAAAGCGATGACTGGCGCGATCCATTTCGTCTTTGGGTCCAAGCCAACCCACGTCGGTTAATTCTGGTTTTTTCATGCCCCAAGTTTCCCACAGGCCGGAGAGCTTTGCCAGCCGGAAATTCAAACTGCACCACTCCGTTCGTGTTGCAAAATCGCCATGTCGCTCATCGTGGTCAATGCATTATGAAAAAGCGCCCCGCTTCAGAAGGCCGAAGCTGTGATGGGCCGAGTAACTGCAATGGAGAATGGGGTGCGAAGGAACCGCAGAAGGACATAGGCAAGTGGGC
>Ga0137379_10003631_pt1 | contig 14442 bp, 13 predicted proteins | sample SagtaG_18_FD_104812 | JGI IMG/M metagenome (GOLD analysis project Ga0137379, IMG submission 104812) | Vadose zone soil microbial communities from Sagehorn Ranch, Mendocino, California, USA - Sage2_L_80_16 metaG | ecosystem: Environmental > Terrestrial > Soil > Vadose zone | place: USA...
GGGAGATCCCGGCGTGCCCGCGGTGTTCGGCACCGCCACCGCGGAGCCCTGGCCCCTCGTCGTTCCCTTCAACGTGACGCTCCGCGGCGCGCAGGCTCCGGTGGCCGAGTCCGTCGTCCGCGCCGGTCCGGAGCCGAGCGCGGCAGGGACGATCCTGCGCGTGCTCGGCTCGGTCGCCGGCGTGCGGATCGACGGGGGCGGCGCGCGGGGCGCGGGGATCGAGCTCGGCTGCGGCACCGGGGGCGGTCCGTCGCTCGAGGACGTGCGCGTCGACGGCGGCGGGAGCGTGGACCCGACGGGCGCCGTCACCGCCGGCCTGCGCGCGGGCATTTCCGTCCTGGCGGCCAGCTGCGGGAGCCGGCTCGAGCGGGTCGCGGTGTCCGGCGTCGCGGGTCCCGCGTTCGACGTCGAGGCGAGCCAGTCCACGCAGGTCGTCGGCGGGTCGTTCTCCGGGAGCGAGCTGGGAATGTGGCTCCGCGGCGGGAGCACGACCTTGTCGCCCGACGGCACGAGCCGGGTGCGCGTCTCCGGGAACGCGGGGTTGGGGATCGTGGTCGGCGGCGGCGCCGACCTCATGGCACCCCGCGCGACCGTGCCGCAAGCGGCGATCGACCGGGCCGACGTCACGCTCAACGGCGGCCTCGGGGTCCTCGTGTCGCGGCTCGCGGAGCCTGGCTCGTCGGTGACGCTCACCCGCTGCGACGTCTCCGGAAACGGCCGAATGCGTCCCTTCATGAGCGGCGGTGGCGATCCGCGCCAGGTCGGCGGGGTGGTCCTCTCGCTCGGATCCCAGGCGACGCTCGCCGCGTTTGCCGGCAACCGGCTCTGGTCGAACGCCGGAGATCAGCTCGTGATCGAGTCGGATTCGAGCGGCTGGGTCATCGGACCGAGCGCGTGCGGCGCGGACACGAACCAGTTCACGTGCGTGTCGCTGGGGGCGTGGGCGCTCCGGATCTTCGGGTTCGGCAGCGTCAGCGCGCAGTGGGACCGCTGGCCCGGACCAACGGACAATCCGGTCCTCGGGTACATCGGCCCGAACGTCACGGTGCCGCCGCTGGGGACGACGTATAAGGTCTGCGCCGGAAACCTCCTCCCGGGCGAGCCGGCCGTGCCGGCGTGTCTGCCCTAGAGCGCGAGCGGTTGCGCGGCTCAGGCGGTCCGGCGACGAGGGCTGGTCACGAGCCCCGCGATGAGCAGCAGCACGATCGCGCCCAGGAGGCTCCCGATGAACCCGGAGGTCTGGAAGCCGACGTCGTTGCTGCCGGACAGCGCCGTGGCGATGAGCCCGCCCGCGAGCGACCCGGCTACGCCGAGGACGGTCGTCATCAGGAAGCCCATGCTCTGGCGCCCCGGGACCACCGCCCGTGCGATGAGACCCACGATGAACCCGAAGATGATCCACGCGATGACGCCCATGGCCCCCTCCTCGCCCCGGAAGGTAGGTCTGCCGTGGGGCCCAGCCCGCTCCCACGGCCGCGTTCCTGGCGCCCACTCCCCTCGTCGGCGCCGGGCGAACCCCCTTTCGCTGCGCACCTTTTCACGCGGGCGGACGATCCCCCCGTTCCTTGACGGCCCCCCGTCCCCGCGGGTAGCGTCGGAGCGCTTACCCGGAAGGAGTGTCCGTGCGGCTCGCCCTCGCCACGATCGCCCTCGCGACGCTCGCCGCGTGCGGTCCCATCCAGTCCACCGCCAGGCTCATCGACGCCGAGGTGGAGATCGAGGCCGCTCGCGCCGCCGGCGCTGCGCAGTCCTCTACGTACGAGTTCGTGGCCGCGGAGGCGTACTTCTCCAAGGCGCGCGAGCTCGAGGGTCGCGCGCGCTACGAGACGGCGGCCCGGATCGCGGGGCGCTCGCTCGAGCTCGCCCGCGCGGCCCGCAAGAACGCGCTCGCCGCCTCGAACCGGCCGCAGGAGACGCCGTGAAGCGTCGCCGCTTCCTCCTTGTCGCCGCGCTCGCTGCGTCCGCCTGCGTCTCCGCCGGGAAGCTCCGCGAGAACGCGAGCGTCATCCGACAGGACATCGACAAGGCGAAGAAGTCCGGCGCCGCCCGCTGCGCGCCGAAGGAGCTCGCGCTCGCCGAGGCAAACGTCGCCTTCACCGAGGAGGAGCTCGCCTACGGCAACCCCGGCCGCGCCCAGGAGCACGTCGAGGCCGCCGAGAAGAACGTGAAGGAGGCGCTGCGCTTCTCGAAGACCTGCGCGCCGACCCAGGTCGTCATCGCGAAGCCCGAGGAAGTGAAGAAGAAGATCGTCGAGATCGCGAAGACCGATCGCGACGGCGACGGCATCCCGGACGTCGACGACGCCTGCCCCGACCTGCCCGGCCCGCCGGAGAACCGCGGCTGCCCGCTCGTGAAGGACTCGGACGGCGACGGCATCCCCGACGACATCGATCGCTGCCCGCTCGATCCCGAGGACAAGGACGGCTTCCAGGACGAGGACGGCTGCCCGGATCCGGACAACGACGGCGACGGAATCGTCGACAAGCTCGACGCGTGCCCGAACGATCCCGGCCCGCTCGAGAACCAGGGCTGCCCGGTCATGGATCGCGATGGCGACGGCGTGCCGGACGACCAGGACAAGTGCCCCGACCAGCCGGGCCCGAAGGAGAACCAGGGGTGCCCGGACGTCGACACCGACGGTGACGGCATCCCCGACCGGCTCGACAAGTGCCCGTTGCAGTTCGGGCCGCCCCCCGACGGCTGCCCGAAGAAGTACACGCTCGTCGAGGTGAAGCGCGAGAAGATCGAGATCAAGCAGCAGGTCCACTTCGCGACGAACAAGTTCCGCGTGCTGCCCGACTCGTTCCCGCTGCTGAATCAGGTCGCGCAGGTGCTCGTCGACTTCCCGAAGATGCGGATCTCGATCGAGGGCCACACCGACAACGTCGGCGGCGAGAAGGCCAACCTCAAGCTCAGCCAGCGTCGCGCGGAGGCCGTGCGGGACTACCTCGTCTCGCGCGGAACCTCGCCGGCGCGCCTCGAGGCGGCGGGCTTCGGTCCGACCCGGCCGCTCGCGTCGAACAAGACCGCGAAGGGCAAGGCCAAGAACCGCAGGACCGAGTTCCGGGTCGTCGCGCTCGAGTAGCGCGACGACGCCGTGGGGGACGGCGATGCCCCGCTTCGAGGTCTTCTGCCCGTCGGCGCCGCCCTCGCTCCCCGAGGACGTGGTGCTCCGCGTGGACGCGGAGCACTGGCTCGCCGCGCTCAAGGCGGGGCTCACGAAGGTCGGTCTCCCGGCGCTGCCCCAGGTCCTGTGCGACGTGCAGGCGGACGGCTCGATCCACGTGGGCCACCCCGCCGGCGGCGGCGTGTTCCGGATCCGGGAGCTCGGCGCCGAGCCGGCCAGGCCGGTCCGGGCCGCGTCGGGCGTCGCCGCGCCCGCACCGCTCGCGACGGCGAGGTCTGCGCCGGCCGCGGAGGAGGTCCTGGCGGAGCTCTTCGAGCGCTCGGCCGAGGCCGCCGCGCTCGATCGCGACGCGGCGCTCGCGTTCATCCTCGACCTCGCGATGGAGAAGGTCGACGCGGAGGCGGGCTCGGTGTTCCGGCTGTGCGGCAACGGGCGCGAGCTCGAGCTCGCGGTCGCGCGCGGCCCGCGGGCGGCCGAGCTCGTCGCGCTTCGCGCCGCAGTGCCGGTCGGGATGGGGATCGTCGGCTTCTGCGCGAGGGAGAACGTCTGCGTCGCGGTCTCCGACGCCGAGAAGGACCCTCGCTTCCACCGCGCGATCTCGGAGGCCCTCGGCTATCCGACGCACTCGCTCCTCTGCGCGCCGATCGCCCGGAAGGGGCAGGTGCTCGGGGCGATCGAGGTGCTGAATCGGCGGGCCGGGGCGCCGTTCGGCCAGGCGCAGCTCGCCGTCGTCTCGTATCTTGCCCACCGCGCTGCGGAGCACCTCGCGTAGCCGCACGCCGGTGCCGGGCACCGGGATTGGCACCGCGAATTCGGTGCCGGAATTCGGTGCCGGGCACCGGGATTCCCAGGCAGCGGCGGCGGCTTACGCCTCTTCCTCGGGGACGGCGGCCTCGGCCTTCACGAGCTCGCGCAGCACGACGGTCGCGTACGAGCCCTTCGGCAGCATGAAGCGCGCGAGGTAGCCGTCCGCGTCCGGCTCGACCTCGACCTCGACGCCGAGCCGGGCCGCGCGGCGGGTGCCCTCCGCCTCGCCGCCGCCGCGGGCAAACGCGTCGAGTGAGATCCCCTCCTGCGCGAGGATGCGCTCCTCGCGTGCGAGCGCGTCGCCCGCGGCCGGCAGCAGCTTGTGTCCGAACATGGGCCCGGCCGGCGAGATCTCGAACGCCGCGACGCGCGGGCCGTCCGCTTCGGGATCCGCGCAGGTGAAGAGCCCGCCCGAGTCGAGCTTCTTCATGACGTCGCCGCGGAGCGCCGCCGCGAAGAGCCCGTCCGTCATCCGCTCCGCGAGCCAGCGGTTGAAGAGGAGTGACTGGTACGCGGAGAGCGAGAGCCGGCGGAGGAAGCGGTCGCGGGCGGCGCGGCGGACCTCCGGCGACCCGTCGCCGGCGAGGAGCCCGCGCCCGATCTCCGCGTTCCGGCCCTCCGTCCCGAACCGCTGCGGGCCGAAGAAGTTCGGCAGCCCGCGCTCCCCGAGCGCCGCCGCGGCCGCGCGCGCCCTCGCCGCGTCGCCGCCGCGGACGCGAATCGAGAAGACGTTCCCGCGCAGGTGGCCGGTGCGGAGCTTGTTCGCGTGCCGCGACGCCTCGAGCACGCGCAGCCCGTCGCTCGCGAGCGAGGCCGGGTCCGGATCCCGCGCGACCGGGAAGGAGAGCCACTGGCTCGTGACCGCCTGCTTGTCCTTCATCCCGGCGAAGCCGGCGTCGCGCTCCGGGACCCCGAGCGCGCGCGCGAGCGTCCGCACCGCGTCGCGCGTCGTGAGCCCGCGCTTCTCCACGCGCAGGTACACGTGCGGGCCGGCGCCGGTGGGCACGTAGGCCGCGACCTCGTCCACGCGGAAGTCCTCGGGCACGGCGCGGACGACGCCGCCGGACCCCGGCAGGTCCGCGGTGACGAGCGGAAGCGCGGTCACGGCGCCGCCGTCGCGAGCGCCTCGAGCGGCCCGAGCCTCTGGCGCACCGCGCGGCCGAGCGCGTCGTCGCTCTCCCGCGGAAGCTTGTCGCCGACGAGGAAGAGCCAGAAGAAGAGGCAGTCGCGCAGGCCGTCCGTCGCGACCCGCGCCCGGGAGCCCGAAGGGTCGAGCGCCGCGACGTCGTCCGCGGAGAGCGCGCCCACGGCCGCGATCACCTGCGCGTCGTCGAGTCCGCCGTCGCCCGCCACGGTGAGCTCGCGCAGGAGCGGCGCGTGCGGGTTCGCCGCGTCCCAGAGGAACCGCTGCGCCGAGTCGAGCAGGCCGGCGCGCGCGCCCGGCGGCACCGCCTGCGCGACGCCGCGGAGCAGCTCGTTCATCCCCTTCACGAGCGCGGCGAGCCGCTCGCCCTCGCTCGACGGCGCGGCGCCGGCGAGCGCCTCGACGAGCCCCGCCTCGGAGAGGTGGAACAGGATCTTGGTCGCGTCGAACTCGTTCAGGTGCGTCCCGGTGGCGATCTCCGCGACCGTGCGGCGGCCGTCCACGAGCGCGAGCAGCGCCGCCTCGGTGGGCCGGAGCGTGACCGGCTTCGCGCTCTCTCGCCGCCGCAGCACCGTGCCGGCGCCGGCGATGCGGGCGCGGAAGAGCGACAGCTCGTCGATGCGCCGGATCCCGTCCATGAGCAGCGATTGGGTCGAGACGGTGAGCGGCGCGAGCGGCAGTGGCGGCGCCTCGTCCACCAGCGCGAAGCTCCCGGTGTGGCAGAGGAGGAGCGCGTGGAACACCGCTGCCACCTGCTCGTGGAGGCACTTGTAGAGGTCGTTCGCGTTCAGGTGGCCGAGCTCGAGCAGCGCCTTGCCGACGGCGTTTCCGGTGCGGGTCGCGTCCGCGACCTGCGCCTCGGTCACGTAGCCGAGCCGCACCGCCACCTCGCCGAGCCGCTCTCCGGCCGCGCTCGACTCGGCGCTGCGCACCTCGCCCACCTGGAAACAGACCACGCGGTCGGACCCGCCGGAGGAGACGGTGAGCGTCCCCGAGAGCCGCGCCTGCTGCAGGAAGGCGATGAAGTCGGCGATCGGGAACGCGGAGAGATCGCCAGCGAGGACGCAGCGCGGGCGCGCGGAGGAGGCGTCGGTCGCGGGGGTGCGGCGCGCGACGAGGAGATCCGCCGCCGCCGGCAGGAGCACGAACCGCCCGGCGCGGTCGGCGAGCGCGCTGCGCGCGGCGTCGCCCTGCGCGATGACCCGTCCGTGGGCGTCGATGTCGAGCAGCAGCGCCATGTCGCCCTAGTCCTTCTGCCACCCGCGGTTCGCCGCCCACTCCTCCTCGTCCTCGAGCGTGAGCTCGAGCCCCTCGCCCGAGTAGTCCATGAGCAGGAGCGCGCGGCCGTTGAGGAAGAGGGAGGGCGTGCCCTTGATGCCGGCGACGCGCGCCTCGGCCTGCGAGGCGCGGACCTTCTCGAGGTACTTGCCGCTCGCGAGCGCCGCCTTGAGCGCCTCGCCGTCCCCGCCGACCTCGCGCGCGATCGCGGCGAGCTCGTCGGGCGCGTGGCTCCCCGGGCTCGAGAAGAGCGCGTCGTGCATCGGCCAGAAGACCTTCTCGTCCCGCGCCCACTCGCCCGCCTGCGCGAGCTCGAGCGCCCCCGGGTGGCTCTCGATCGGATACGGCTTGTAGACGAGCTTCACGCGCCCCCCGTGCGCCTCGACGAAGGACTCGAGCACGGGGCGGACGAGTTGGCAGTACGGGCAGGTGAAGTCGGACCACTCGACCATCGTGATCTTCGCCGACGGATCGCCGAGGGGTGGCCCGAAGCCCGAGACGTCGATCTTCGCGCGCTTGTCGAACGAGGCGTAGTAGCTCGAGACGAGCCGGGCGAGGTCGTCCTTCTTCGCGCCGGCACGGACGAGCCGTCCGGCGAAGGTCGCCATCCGCGCCGCGTGCTTGCACGTCCGGTGCTCTCGCATGCACTGGTCGACGGTGTGCGGGCAGCCGCAGTAGCAGAATGCCGTCTTCGCCCACCCCGCGAGGAGCTGCTGCTGCTCCGCGTCGAGCCCCGACAGGTCGAGGGCCGGGCCGGCCTCGGCCGCGCGGGCGGGCGCCTTCGGATCGGGCGTCCGCGCTCGCGCCGGCGAGGTCGGGAGGGCGAGCGCGCAGGCGAGGGTGAGCGCGGCGGCGGTGTGGGTCGGGCGGGTCATCGATGCATCCCGGTCGGGTGAGCGCGAAATCGTATCACCGGAGCCGCGTGTTTGATCGCGGCGATCCCCCCGTGGGATGGTCGCGCGGAGGCGGCGGACGGTGACGAGCGCAGGACCCGAGGAACGCGGCGCGATCCGCAAGGAGCCCGGCGGCAGGCTCGGGGTGGCGCTCGTCTACCCGAACCTGCACCGGCTCGGGATGGCGAACCTCGGCGTGCACGCGGTCTACCGGCTGCTGAACGCGCACCCGGACGTTCGCTGCGAGCGGGCCTTCCTGCCGGAGGGGGGCGGCGAGCCGAGGACCGTGGAGTCCGGCGCGCCGCTGCGCGCGTTCGACGTGGTCGCGTTCTCGCTCTCGTTCGAGGACGACCACGCGAACGTGCTCCGGCTGCTCGCCGGCGCTGGGATCCCGCTCCGCGCCGCGCGGCGGGACGGCTCGAACCCGCTCGTCGTCGCGGGGGGCATCGCGATCCAAATCAACCCGGAGCCGGTCGCGCCGTTCTTCGACGCGCTGCTCGTCGGTGAGGGCGAGGCGCTGTTGCCGCCCTTCCTCGACGCGCTCCGCGCCGCACGCGACGCGAGGGCGGACCGCCCGGAGCTCCTGCGAGCGCTCGCCGGGCTCCGCGGTGTCTACGTCCCCGGCCTCGTGGACGTCGAGTACGCCGACACGCGCGCGCCGGACGGTCGCTGGGTGATCGCGCGGACGGCGCGGGACGGTGCGCCTCCGCGCGTCGCGCGGGTCCATCTCCCCGACCTGCGCGGCGTCGCGACCTCGCGGGCGGTCGACACACCCGGCGCGTCGTTCGGGGACCTCTACCTCACGGAGGTCGCGCGCGGCTGCCTGTGGGGTTGCCGGTTCTGCGCCGCGGGGTTCGTCCAGCGCCCGTACCGCGAGGTGGACCTCGCGACCCTCGAGCGCGAGGCGCGCGAAGGGATCGCGCGCGGCCAGCGCGTGGGGCTCGTCGGGCCGGCCACGAGCGACCACTCTGGGCTCGACCCGCTCACCGCCACGATCGCGGGCGCGGGCGGGACCTTCAGCCCGTCGTCACTGCGCGTGGATGCGATCGGGCCGGAGCTCGCACGGCGGATGGCGGAGGGCGGCGAGCGGACCGTGACGCTCGCCCCGGAGGCCGGCACCTAGCGGCTGCGGCGCGTCGTGAACAAGGAGCTCTCCGACGATCGGATCGTGCGCGCGGCGGAGGACGCGATCGCGGCCGGGATGACCGGCGTGAAGCTGTACTTCATGTGCGGGTTGCCGACCGAGACCGAGGAGGACGTGCAGGGGATGGCGGCGCTCGCGCTGCGGATCCGCGAGGAGGTGCTCCGGCCCTGGGCCAAGCGGCGCGGACGGATGGGGCGCATCACGCTGTCGGTGAACCCGTTCGTGCCGAAGCCGTGGACCCCGTTCCAGTGGGCGCCGCTCGCGCCGCGCGAGGCGCTCGAGGGGGCCCGCCGGCTCCTCGAGCGGACGCTCCGGCCGAAGGGGATCGAGGTCGAGTCGCTCTCCGCGCGCGAGGCCTTTCTCCAGACGCTCCTCTCCCGCGGCGATCGGCGGGTCGCGGACCTGCTCGAGCTCGCGCAGGGGGAGACCGGGGGCAACCTGCGGGCCGCGCTGCGGCGCTGGCCGCACGCCCCGGAGTTCTTCGTGCACCGCGAGATCGGGCTCGACGAGGACCTGCCATGGGACGTGCTCGACCAGGGGGTCACGAAGGAGTTCCTCGCGCGCGAATGGCGCCGCGGGAAGGGCGCCCAGCTCACGCCCCGCTGCGCCGTCGGCACCTGCCGCGCCTGCGGCCTCGACTGCGCCGATCACCCTGAGCTTGCGGCACGTTAGCCGCGCGCCGCGCCCCGCGAGCCTCGGTGCCGGGCACGGTGCCACGGTGCCAGCCTCGGTGCCGGGCACGGCGGCTCGATCGGCGGATCCCCGCGAGCTTGCGGAGGGTTACGTCCGATCCCGGGTGCGTGCCCGGCACCGCGTGCGGTATGTAGCGGCGGTGGAGGACGTGGGGATCATGCGGGAGGCGCTCGCGCTCGCGCGCGAGGCGGCCGGCCGGGGCGAGGTCCCGGTCGGCGCGGTCGCGGTCTGCGACGGGCGCATCGTGGGGCGCGGCGGGAACGGGCGCGAGGGGGCCCGCGACCCGACCGCGCACGCGGAGCTCCTCGCCATCCAGGAGGCCGCCCGGACGCTCGGCCGCTGGCGGCTGACCGGGGTCACGTTGTACGTGACGCTCGAGCCTTGCGCGATGTGCGCCGGGGCGATGGTGCTCGCGCGCATCGACCGGCTCGTCTACGCCGCGACGGACCCCAAGGCGGGCGCGGTCGGCTCGCTCCTCGACCTCTCCTGCGACGCTCGCCTCAACCACCGCTTCCCGGTGGACCGCGGCATTCTCGCCGAGGAGGCCGGCGAGCTCCTGCGCGCCTTCTTCCGCTCCCGCAGGGGCGGCGGAGCCGACTGAAGCGAGCGCAGGGACGGCCGAACGAGGCTGCCCGGCGAGCGCCGAGCACTCCCCCGATCAGGATGGCGCTTGGCACCAGCGGGAAGATCGGTTACATCCGCCAGCGGAGAGCTGGCCGAGTTGGTCGAAGGCGCCTGACTCGAAATCAGGTGTACCGGAAACGGTACCGCGGGTTCGAATCCCTCGCTCTCCGCCACTTACGAACGACGCTTCGCGAACGTGCGCAGCGCGCGCTGTTGAGGAGAACGAGCAGACGGCGGACGGGCCGCAGCGGCGCAGCCCCTCCTCAGCACCCAAAATTTTGGAGAGGTGACCGAGCGGTTGAAGGTGCACGACTGGAAATCGTGTGTACCGGGAACGGTACCGTGGGTTCAAATCCCACCCTCTCCGCCAGCAATGCGCCTCCTCGCGCGCTAGATCGAGGAGCGCAGCCGGCCTGAGCCGGCCCAGAATCCTCGGGCGGCGTGGGGGTTGCCGAACCCCGCCAGGCCCGGAAGGGAGCAACGGTAGGTGGTCCTCCGTGCGCCCGGGGATTGTGGGCCGGCTCCTTTCTTTGGTACCGAAGGCGGTCCCCCGATGACGTACCTGGTCCTCGCACGGAAGTACCGGCCGCAGCGCTTCGGCGAGATGTCGGGCCAGGCCCACGTGGTCCGGACCCTCTCGAACGCGCTGAAGACGGGTCAGGTCGCGCACGCCTTCCTCTTCACCGGGCCGCGCGGCGTCGGGAAGACCACCACCGCCCGCCTCGTCGCGAAGGCCCTCAACTGCGAGAAGGGGCCGACCGCCGAGCCCTGCGGCGCCTGCACGCCGTGCGTCGAGATCGCCGAGGGGCGGGCCATCGACGTCGTCGAGATCGACGCCGCCTCGAACAACGGCGTCGACAACGTCCGCGACATCGTCGAGGCCGTGAAGTACCGGCCCGCGCGCGACCGCTACAAGGTGTTCGTGGTGGACGAGGTCCACATGCTCTCGCAGGGCGCCTTCAACGCCCTCCTGAAGACGCTCGAGGAGCCGCCCCCGCACGTGAAGTTCGTGCTCGCGACGACCGACGTCCACAAGGTCCCCGAGACGATCGTCTCCCGCTGCCAGCGGTTCGACTTCCGGCGGCTCACGCTCCCGCAGATCGCGGATCAGCTCGCGAAGGTGGCCGAGGCGGAGGGGATGAAGCTCTCGCCCGCGGCCCTCGCCCTCGTCGCGCGCCAGGCCGAGGGCGGGATGCGCGACGCGCTCTCGATGCTCGACCAGATCCGCGCCGCGTGCGGCGAGGCGCCGGGCGACGCCGAGGTCGCCGAGGCGCTCGGTGCGGTGGACGCCGCCGCGATCTCCCGCATCGCGGGTGCGCTTCTCGCGCGCGACGGCGCCGCGGTCCTCGCCGAGATCGCGGGGCTGCACGCGCGCGGGCTCGAGATGAAGCGGGTCGCGGAGGAGCTCGTCCGCCACCTGCGCAACGTCGTCGTCGCGAAGCTCGTCCCGGCGACGCCGCTCGATCTCGCCGACGCCGAGCTCGCCGAGGTCCGCGCCCAGGCGGCCCAGGGCGACGCCGCGCAGCTGACGCGGCTCTTCGATCTCGTCCAGCGCGCGGTGGTGGACGTGAAGCTCTCGGAGCAGCCCCGCTACGCGCTCGAGGTCGCGCTGCTCGAGGGCGTCTTCCTCGCGCCGGGCGCGGAGGTCTCCGAGCTGCTCGCGCGCGTGGAGGCGATCGCCCAGGGTGCGCCGCCCCCCGGTCCTCGTCCTGGGCCTGGTCGTGGGCCCGGTCCTGGTCTTGGTCTTGGACCGGGACCTGGACTTGGTCTTGGACCTGGACCTGGACCGATCCTTGGCGCATCGACCGCGACCCCGATCGCGACCCCGGCCCCGATCGCGACCCCCGCCGCGCTCGCCGCCGACCCCACCGAGCGCTGGCGCGGCGCGGTGGCCGAGGTCGAGAAGGTGAGCCCGCTCGCCGCTCCCGCGCTCAAGGACGCCGCGCTGCTCTCGCTCACCGACGGTGAGATCGTCATCCAGCTTCCGCCCGGCATGCTCGCCGACGCGGCCGACCGGCGGCGCCCCGAGATCGAGGCGGTCTTCGCGCGCCACTTCGGCCGCCCGACGCGGCTCGTCGTGAAGCGCGGCGCGGTCGCCCCCGCCGCCGCAGCGCCGGGCGCCCCACCCGCGCCCGCCTCGCTCGCCCACGTCGAGGCGGCGGAGCGGCAGGCCCGCTCGGCGGCGGTGCGCGAGACCGCGAAGGGCCATCCGAACATCCGGGAGGCCGCGCGCATCCTCGACGGCGGCGTCGACAAGATCGAGGAGCTATGAGGTGAGCGCAGGGGCAGCCGGATGAGGCTGCCCCGGAGCGAGCGGGGGGATCGGGGGGGCGCGAGCCGAAGGCGAGTGGCCCCCCGCCAGGACGGAACGCGAGGGAGATCGATGGACATCCAGTACCTGATGAAGCAGGCGAAGAAGCTCGAGAAGGCGATGGCGGACGCGCGCGAGACGCTCTCCGGGCTCACGGTCGACGCGGAGTCCGGCGGCGGGCTCGTGAAGGTCCAGATGAACGGGAAGTGCGAGATCGTCCGCCTGACGATCGATCCGAAGGCGCTGGAGCCGTCGGGCTCCGCCGGACGGCGGGCGGAGGCGCAGCCGCAGCATGGGCTGGAGCCGTCGGGCTCCGCCGGACGGCGGGCGGAGGCGCAGCCGCAGCATGGGCTGGAGCCGTCGGGCTCCGCCGGCGACCCGGTCGACCTCGCGATGCTCGAGGACCTCGTCTCCGCCGCGGTGAACGCGGGCGTCGAGAAGGCGCGCGCCGCCGCCGACGCGCACATGGCGAAGGCGACGGGCGGCGTGACGATCCCGGGCCTCGGCTGATGGCGGTCGCGGACCCGATCGCGCGGCTCGTGAAGGAGCTCGCGAAGCTCCCGGGCATCGGCGAGAAGAGCGCGCAGCGGCTCGCCTTCCACATCCTCAAGGCGGGCCCGGCGTACGCGACCGATCTCGCCGAGGCGATCGCGGGCGTCGTGCGCGACGTGCGGCTCTGCTCCTCCTGCCAGACCTTGACCGATCGGGATCCATGCGTCCTCTGCGCCTCCCCCGATCGCGATCCGCGCTTCGTCTGCGTGGTGGAGGGTGTGCCCGATCTGCTCGCGATCGAGCGCACCCACGAGTTCCGGGGGCGCTACCACGTCCTCCACGGCGCGCTGTCCCCGCTCGACGGGATCGGGCCGAACGACCTCAAGATCCGTGAGCTCCTCTCGCGGCTCGAGCGCGAGCCCGCCGACGAGATCGTGATCGCCACGAACCCCGACGTGGAGGGCGAGGCGACTGCGCTCTACCTGACGAAGCTGCTCAAGCCCATCGGGCTCAAGGTGACGCGGATCGCGCAGGGTGTACCCATGGGTGGAGACCTGGAGTACGCTGACCAGGTCACGCTGGCGCGCGCGCTCGCCGGCCGGCGGGAGCTATGACCCCATCACAACTGGACGGTGAGCGTAAGGGCGCGAGGGCGCGGCCCGAGTGGTCCCCCGCCCGGATGGCCCGGGTGCTCGCCCGGGCGTTTCCCCTCCTCGCCCTCGCAGGCTGCGCGTCCTCGCGGTACGCCCAGCTCGATCCGCCCGCCGGGGCGCGCGCGCTCGGGCTCGAGTTCGGGACGGATCGGAGCGCCACCGAGGCCTCGCTGAAGGCTGCCGGCATCCCGGCCCGCCCTGCGCCGAGCGAGCCCGACGTGCTCGTGGCCGACCGCTGCCCGGGTGCGCCCGTGCGCGGCCGGTGCCGGCTGCTCTTCGGGCCGCGCGGGCTGTACGCGGCGGAGCTGACCGCGCCGGCCGTCGAGGCAGAGGCGCTCGCCGACGCCGCCGGCGGTAAGCTGGGCCGGCCGGACCGGGTGGGCGACGCGCGATCCGCCGTCGAGGGGCAGCCCTTCCTCGTGGCCGGCTGGGACCGCCCCGGCTGGACCGTGACCGTCACGCGCGGCGGCGCCGGCCCGGCCGTGACGACCGCGGTCTGCCGGGTCGAGTACGACGAGGCCTCTCCACCCGTCGTCGCCGGCGTTCCGCTCGGTCGCCTGCGGGAGGACGTCGAGCACGCCCTCGAGGTGGAGGGCGCGACGCTCGTCCAGCGCGACGCCGGCACCACCACCTACCTCGGCTGCCCGCAGGGCTCCGCCGACGCGATCTCCTGCGTGGTCCTCTTCCGCGGCGGGCGGGCGGCGGCGGTGACCGAGGTCCAGCCGCGCGCCTCCGACGATCCCGCGGCGATCGCGAGCTGGCGGGTCCTCGCGAAGCGGTACGAGCGTGACATCGGCCGGGCGCCGGAGACCTCCTGCCCCCAGTACGGCCCGGATCGCGTGGCGGGCGACTGCACCGCGACCTGGTCGTCCGACCGCCTGGTCGTGGTCGTCGGCGCTCACCGGGCCGCCGGGGCGCAGCACCGGGGCGCGATCTCCGTCTACACCGCATTCACTTATCCCCCGCTCGCCAGCGCGCCCGAGGAGTCGGAGGTCCAGGCCGAGGCCCGCTGACGTGCCGCGCCAGGATTGAATGCGGCGCGTTTCCCTGGTATTCGGCCTGAACTCGGTCTCGCGGAGAGCCAGCGCGCATGAATTCCGGCTTGGTGATGTATGAGGAGGAGTTCCGGCTCATCGCCGGGATCTGCGACCGCCTTACGCGCGACGCGAACGCCAAGGTCGTCTTCCTCGTCGACAAGAACGGGCAGCTCATCGCGTCGAGCGGTCAGGCGCAGAACCTCGACACGACCTCGCTCGCATCCCTCACCGCGGGCAAC
>Ga0137379_10003633_pt1 | contig 14438 bp, 14 predicted proteins | sample SagtaG_18_FD_104812 | JGI IMG/M metagenome (GOLD analysis project Ga0137379, IMG submission 104812) | Vadose zone soil microbial communities from Sagehorn Ranch, Mendocino, California, USA - Sage2_L_80_16 metaG | ecosystem: Environmental > Terrestrial > Soil > Vadose zone | place: USA...
GGCAGACTGGATCGCCCGCTTGACTGGTCGGGCCGGGCGACCTAATAATGCTCATCAGAACTTTGGAGCCAGCGAGTCCTCGCGTTTCCTGTTTTAACTAATTCCGAGGCAGTTTAGAATGAAATACTTGAGAGTCAGAATCGTCCCGCTCGTTTCTTGCTTGGCGCTGCTTGCAATCCCGTTCGCAATTGCGCGCGCCGCGGGCGGGCGCATTGAAGGAAAAGTCACCGACCCAAAGGGCGCCATCGTAGTTGGCGCTGCGATTACTGTATCCGAATCAGAAACGAACCAAACGTTCACGGCGGTAACTGACCAGCAAGGCCACTTCAAAATCGAAGGTTTGCCCGCGGGATCGTACACGGTGACCGTCTCGGCCCAGGGATTCAGCGAAGCGAGTCGGACAGATGTGAAAGTCGAAGAAGGCGCCGTCATTACGGTTGACTTTAAGCTCGAAATTGCGCCGATTGAAGCCGCGGTCACGGTAAGTCCCACGGGCGAAAAGCCAAACTCCGACCCCGTCTATCAGCAACTCCGCCAAATTGGAAAGAACCCGCAGGATTTCGAAGGACCCTATGCCACCGTCACCAACCTGGTGCTTAAGCGCGATGCCGCAACCTTTACTTTAACAAGCGGTGAAATCTATTTTGCGCCCGCGGTCGAGAACCGCACTGTCGGCGCCGTCTTCATTGGCGAAGGCGAGCTGGCCCTGACTCCGCCCACCGAAGTGGAAAAGCATAACCTCGCTCTCTTCATAAATCAGCCGGCAATAAAAGAATCCTTTGATCGGCTCGTGCTGTGCTTCACGGACAAAACCTTCGATGAGATCAAATCCTCTGCTCAGGCAAAGATTAGCACTAACGGGCCGCAAGCGGAGCGTGCCCGCGACGCCTATCGCGACAACCAAACGCTCTTGCGAAAGACGCTGCGCCGCAACGTGGAACTGCGCACGCTCGTCGATCTCTACAATCCGAATCGCCCAGGATTCTTCACCGCTTTTATTAATGGAAAGCGATACAGCAAACTCATTTTCCAATACGACGCGTTGGGAATTCCCGCTGTCTCGCCGGAAGAAGTATTGCTCTCGAGCTATGGCGATACTGATCGGGGGCTTTGGACGGCTTTCCATCGCGCCGAAGAATACGCCAGAGGCACGGCCTCGAGCGATGAAGATCACCGAATCTATGACATCACGCATCACGAAATCGACGCCGCCATCCGCGGAGCTAAATTAGTGGCCAACGACACGGTTGCTTTCCGCGTGCTTGATGACGGTGCGCGGGTGCTCCCTTTCCGCCTGTTCGGTTCGCTGCGAGTTTCGCGCGTGCGCGACGACCAGGGCCACGATCTGGCATTCGTGCAGCAGAATAAAGATGAAGACGCCGACTTTGGGATCATTTGGCCCAAGCCGCTCGAAGGCGGCAAGACTTATAAGCTAAACGTCGAATACTCAGGAGGCGACGCGCTCATCAGCATCGGGAGCGGCAACTACTTCGTGAATCCCAGCGCGCGTCTTACCTGGTATCCAAACAACGAAGGAACGGCTTTTGGCGATCGCGCAACTTTCGACATGACGTTCCGCTATCCTAAAGGAAAGACGTTGATCGGCACAGGCGCCGCAGTCGCGCCGGAAACTGATGATAGCGACCTGCGGGTGTCCAAGTGGTCAAGTGGGGACACGCAACTCGCCGTAGCAGGTTTTAACTACGGAGTTTTTAAGAAAAAAGAAGTGGTCGACGCGGACACCGGTTACACGATTGAGTATTACGGGAATGAAGAGGCCCTGCCGGCGATGCGCAACGCCGAGCAAGTAGGCTCGATGAACACTCTGGGAATGTCCGGTCCGATTCTGGCCGACGCGCAAAACTCAACTCGCATCTACAACGCGTATTTTGGCAAGCTTCCATTTAACAGGCTGGCTTTAACACAGCAGCCGGCGGGCAACTTCGGATAGGCTTGGCCGACACTCGTTTACATGCTGTTTACCGCTTTCATGGATTCGACGCAACGTTACCTGGCGACGGGCGGGAATGTTCGTTTTGCGACTAATGAGTTCTTCCGATATGTCGCGCCGCACGAGATAGCCCATCAGTGGTGGGGCCACATGGTTGGCTGGAAGTCCTATCACGACCAATGGATGAGCGAAGGCTTTGCTGAATTCTCCGCTTCGCTTTTTATTCAGATCGCAATGCACGACGAGCACAAGTTCCTCGACTTTTGGAACGAGCAACGCGACCGCATTACCCAATCACGTCCTCAGACGCACGACCTGAAGCCCTACACGGTCGGACCAGTCACGCAGGGATTTCGTCTTAGCAGTGGCAAGACCTACGCTGCCTATCAGTTTCTAGTTTATCCAAAGGGGGCGTACATTCTGCACATGATTCGCCAGATGATGTTCGATCAGAGCAGCGGTGGCGACAAACGGTTCATGACGATGATGCAAGATTTTATCAGGTCTCATTACAACCAGGACGTTTCGACCGAAGACCTGAAACAGATCGTCGAAAAGTACATGACGAAACCCATGGATCTGGACGGCAATGGAAAGATGGATTGGTTCTTCAACGAATACGTTTACGGAACCGAGATGCCTTCTTACCGGCTTGAATATCAACTCGGGAACGGCGGTACCACCATCTCTGGCCGCATAACACAATCAGGAGTGAGTGACAATTTTAAGATGCTGGTTCCGGTTTATGTGGACTATGGCAAAGGATTTGTCAGGATGGGATCCGCGACGGTGATTGGGAGCTCATCCGTTGATCTGAAAGACGTAAGGCTGCCGCGAGCGGCAAAGCGCGCCGCCCTTTGCGCGCTTGATGACGTGCTGGCGTTGAGTATTCGAACTTCAAATTAGGAACGCTGCCACTTCAGATAGTCTCACCAAAGCAGTCACTGCGATTCGTTTGCGAAAGAATTTCCGTGAGAAATTTCTTGAACGGTTAAGCCGCATGTGATACTGTGCGCGCCCTCAAAACGGTTTGTTCGGCAGACGGCTCGTTCCTTCGAGGGTCGTCGTCGTTAGCGCTTCCCACGAATACATCGGACTCAGTTTCGGAAACCGTAGTCGCGGTTTCTTTGGAGAAGATTGATGCCCCCAGCAAAGATAGCGCTCAAGAGCGAGCCAACAGTTACGACCCGACATCAGATTCAGACCAGAATTGTCCGTTCCAATCCCGAGGCAGACGCGGTTCCCTCTGCGCTGCCGCACGATGTAACGAGGCTTGAGTCGCCAAAGTTGTGGCCGGTCGCGGTTCCCTCTCCACCAAACTCCCGCCGCGAAAACGTGTCTAAGTTTCAAGCCAGAGTCCCTCCGATTATCGGTGAAGCAACGTTCCGTGGTTGGCTGCCCGTCGATGGAGTAATCTCCGGACAACTAAGCGCAAACGGAGGCGGATTCACGATCAGGCAGCGACCGATAAATGGCGGCGGCAAATGCGAACCCGAACTGAACGGCGAGATACGCTTCAGGGACCTGCTGCGCGTTAACGGTTACGTCGCGGGCAGGATTGTTTCGGAAAAGGGCACGCTGATCGTCACGACCGAAGCCCGGGTGGATGCCGAAATCGAAGTTGCTGTTGCTGTGATTAGCGGCACAGTCAATGGTAGCGTTATTGGTCACGAAAGAGTCGAACTAAATCCGGGTGCGGTCATCATGGGCAACATCTCGACGAATTCGCTGGCAGTCAGACCTGGCGCCTTCTTTCATGGCGACTGCTGCGTGTGGAAAGAGAAGAACGGCGACAAGTAATCAAACCGAAGCGAGCGAGGGTGGGTGAAATGAGTGGTTCCGAAAGACAGTATTCGAGTCTTGCGGTTGAAGAGTCTGCTGTGCAAAGGTCTTCCAATCCGTTCAGGTCCGTCGATATTCCTTCCGATCCATCCGCGTACTTCGATAAGTGGCTCAAAGAACTCAAACCGGCGCTTGACCTAATTCAGCACCCAGCTCCAACTTCCGAGAAGCCGTTGTCTCTGCATGAGTTCAGATTCGAAGGAACGCTACGCATTGATTGTTTTGTTGCCGGCCGAATTCGTTCCGCGACCGGCACTCTCATCATAGCTGAGACCGGGAGAGCCGAGGCCGATATAAGCGTCGCCGTCGCGATCATCGAAGGCGACGTGCGCGGTGATATTCACGCTACCGAGCGGGTAGAGATCGGCAATCACGCAAGCGTGATCGGAAATATCGAGGCCGGTATTATTTCAATTCAACCGGGGGCGGTCTTCGAAGGCCGCTGCGTCTTTCTCTCCAATCAGCGTCCGTCTGACACTGAAGTCAGTCGTTCCGATTCTGTCGATTCGAGCCTTCCGCAAAGATTTCAGAGTGTGCGCGACCAGGACGAGCAGCAGGAAGAGAGTTTCTTTGTCGCTGTCGGTAGATAATCTCCACGTCATTTCAGCGCCAAATAGGTATTTTGTTCTGCCGTTGAATTCTCCAACCGTTTCAACGGCTTTCGTCGGCTCCCGCGAAACCGTTGAAACGGTTCTGAGAATTTTGTGGTAACCGTCTAACCACCCGGTTGAAACCGGGTGTGAATGATAGTCATTAGCAATGTGACCAGATCACCAATTCTTGGACCACAAATCGATTTAACTTCTTATGTGCGTTGAGTGGTAATATCTGGTCGCCAACGCGAACGCGGTTCTGATTCGCCAAGGCTCACAGACTGAAGTCTATGCTACCGAAGATGACCGACCTACGCAGCGATACTGTTACCAAACCAACGCCCGCGATGCGGCGTGCTATGGCCGAAGCCGAGGTCGGCGACGACGTTTACGGCGAAGATCCTACGGTCAACCGTTTGCAAGAGCGCGCGGCTGAAATCTTTGAGAAAGACGCAGCGCTTTTTGTCCCGACCGGTTCCATGGGAAACCAGACGGCGGTCAAACTGCACACGAGACCCGGGCAGGAAGTGATCATCGAAGAACGCGGCCACATTTACAATTTCGAAATGGCCACGATGTCCGCGTTCTCCGGCGCATTGGCGCGTCCCGTGAAAAGCAATGACGGCAGTGGAATTCTCACTTGGGATGAAATCGCCGGGGCACTTCATCACAATACTGCTTATTACGTTGCGCCGACCGCTTTAATCGCGCTCGAGAACTCGCACAACCTGGCCGGAGGTTCGGTGCTGACGCGCGCACGCACGGAAGACATTTGCGCGCGCGCGCATGAAAAAAACCTCCCCGTGCATCTCGACGGCGCGCGAATTTTCAACGCCGCAGCGGCGCTGGGCGAAAGCGTCGCGAATCTCGCGCGGCCGGCCGACTCGGTAATGTTTTGTTTGTCGAAAGGTTTGGGCGCGCCGGTAGGATCGATGCTGTTGGGAACGCGCGAGTTCATAGATGAAGCTCGCGTCGTGCGCAAGATGCTCGGCGGCGGCATGCGTCAGGCAGGCGTGCTTGCGGCTGCCGGCTTGATTGCGCTGGAAGAATCACCAAAACAATTGCCGGAAGATCACGCGAACGCAAAACGACTGGCCGAAGGACTCGCGGAACTCCCCGGTGTGAAAATCGATCCCGAGAAGATAATTACTAACATCGTAATCTTCGATGTTGCCGAAACCGGACAAACCGCCGATGCGATCTGCGCACAACTGCGCGAACGCAGCGTGCTGGCATCAGGTTTCGGTTCATCAATCCGCATGGTCACGCACTGCGACGTTGCGCGCGAAGATATTGAAAAAGCGTTGCGCGAATTACGAACTGTCCTGCATCGTTGATACGTTGAGGTCTGCGATATGACATTACGACAACGACGATTTACATGGCTCACTATTCTGGTGTTCATATGTTGCGTCGTCCTAGCCCACGTCCAAAGAGGAACACGTAGCCAAGAATACTTAACCATATCCGCGGATATACTGAATTACGAGTTGACAACTCTCGACAACCGGCCCCTGAAGCTTTCCGATTATCCCGAAAAGATAATCGTAATGAATTTCTTCGCGTCGTGGTGCGATCCGTGTATCGAGAATTTGAAGGATTTGGTACTACTGAAGGAAGAGTACAAGGCACATCAAATCGAGATCGTTGGCTTAGTGTTGAATGAAAAGGATCTCAATAGCAAAGCGCTTCTGAGACTCGTTCAGGATCGGAAGGTTAGTTTTTCGGTGGTTTTGGATAAAGGAGAGTTCGGCGAATCGCTCAAGAAAATAGTAAACGCGGGTGACGTGATCCCTCAAACTTTCGTTATCAAAGACGGACGTATCTGGAGACACTTCCAAGGCTACAATCCAGTGAATAGTCCTCAACTGCTGCGGAAAGCGTTGGATGAACTCGGCCAAGGAACCCCGTCTAAAAATCCTGGGGCCTCTTTTTAAGACCATTTGTCGAACGATGGATTCGACCACCGAACACAAACCCAACCTCAAAACCGAAGCCATCGCCGGTATTACAACCTTCTTCACGATGGCTTACATCGTGATCGTCAATCCGCAGATTCTTTCGGCCGACGGCAAAACCGGAATGGCATTCAGCGGCGTGCTGACTGCGACGGTGCTCGTGTGTTTCGTCATGACTTTGCTGATGGGCGTTTATGCAAAGCTGCCATTTGCGGTCGCGCCCGGCATGGGGATCAACGCATTCTTCACTTACACGATCATCTTAGCCAAAGGAGTGCCGTGGCCGACGGCTTTGGGAATCATCTTTTGGGCAGGCGTTTTCTTTTTGCTGATTTCGGTCACGCCGATCCGCGAATCGATCGCCAAAGCCATTCCTACCGAGATAAGAATCGCGGCCGCTGCGGGAATTGGAGTATTTCTCACTTTCATCGGTTTGAAGAACGCGGGGATCATCGTTTCGGATCCGGTCACCTTCGTGAGAATCGGGCTGATTGGAAAACCCGCCCTGTTGACGATCCTCGGCGTCGGTATTTCAGTGTTTCTGATCTCGCGGAAGAGCCCATTCGCTTTTCTCGCCACCATTGTGATTGTCACGCTGTTGGCGTGGGCTCTCGGATTGGTCGTGGCGCCGCCGAATCTCCTGAGTTTGCCTGATTTCAAGAGCGTCTTTTTCAAGCTCGATGTGCTCGGCGCTTTGAAGCTGAGCTTGTTGCCGTCAATTATCGCGATTCTCTTTACTGACTTGTTCGATTCCATCTCAACGTTCATCGGCGTGGCGCATGCCACGGATTTGTTGGACGAAGAGGGTCATCCGCGAAATCTGCGCCAGGGATTGATCGTCGATTCGTTGGCTACGCTCGGCGCGGGACTGGCAGGATCGTCTTCGGGAACGGCTTACATCGAGAGTGTCGCCGGAATTCGCATGGGCGGACGCACAGGTTTGACTTCGGTATTCACCGCCCTTTGCTTTCTGCCCTGCCTCTTCATTGCGCCGCTCGCCGGCATGGTTCCCCCTTTTGCCACCGCGGCGGTTTTGATCCTGGTCGGCGCGGCGATGTTTACCAGCGTGGGCCAGATTAGATTTTCAAAAATTGAAGAAGGCGTGCCGGCGTTTCTAACTTTGATTTTGATTCCGCTAACGTTTTCGATCACGCAGGGAATACTGTGGGGTTTCATCTCGCATGTTGGCTTATATCTGATGGTCGGTCGCCGTCGCGACATTCATCCAGTGATGTATGGACTGGCCGCTGTGTCGATCGGATTGCTCGTGCTTGAACGGGCGAAGTTTGGATGAACATCTCGCCCTTCGTGTGTTTCTTCACGTTCGTTCGTGTAATTTCGTGGATCGGTTTTCCACGATAAACCAACGGATGATCCACGAACGTACACGAAAGGCCGCACCTTATACGAACAGAGTCCTTGATTGCTCTGTCGATGCAGACCGAAGTAGAGTAAAGTTACGCTGACGCCAAGCTGGACTAATGTGCAACCAAGATTCCGAAGTCATGAATATTTCGCCCAACGAGCCTCGCGCAGGATGGGAGGAAGTTTTCCGCGAAATGGCGAAGCGCGGCGATGACCGGTTGCTTGACGCGCCTTTACCAACTCTTACTCGGTTCGACAAAGACGAGTGGGAATGGTGATCAAACGTTTCGAGGTTTACTTGTTAAAAATTCGATTGATTGTTCTGCGAGCGTGCTTGGCTGGCCTGGCCGCGGCATTTTTCAGTTCCGGGGCAATCTCGGCGAATCGCAGGGAAGAGCCGCAGTCAGCGACAATTGCATTCTTTGATGTCCCGGATCTTCCGGCGCGGATTGACGAACCCAAGCTCCGCAAGATTGATCAGGGATTTGTTCTCGATTGCGCGGTAGCCAACCGATCAAGCGAACAGTTGCTCGGCCTCCGATTGATCATGCTGGTCGTCGATCACTCCGGCAAGTTGCGAAGCCGGATAAACTGGACTGAAGAGTCCGAATTACCAAGCTATTCAATCAAGGCTTTCGCGTTTCATCCAATCATGAAGGGAGAATTGCGCAGCACCGATCAATTCTATCTGGGAATCGATGAAGTGATTGGACAGGAAACGATTTGGCGTGCGGTCGGAGCCGAAAAAGCACTGCGAGCTTACTCCCGCGGCCAACCCGATGTCATGCCTGAGGTGCGGATCCTGGCTAACAAATTCGATCCGCGCACGAATGCGATCGTCCTGCCTATTAGAAGGTATTGACGAGCAGTGAGCCGGTCGTAGAACTTGATAAGTCCTCATGGTATAAAAGCATCATGACTAGCTTGATGGACCGTATTACTACAAATCCTGAGCAGTGTGGGGGCCGGCCCTGCATCCGCGGGATGCGGATTCGGGTTATAGACGTGCTGGATCTTTTTGCCGCGGGGCTTTCGGCTGGTCAGATTCTCGAAGAGATGCCGGATCTTGAAATGGACGACCTAGTTGCAGTGCTGGACTACGCGGCGCTATCCGAGGGTCGGATGTCAGCGTAGTGATTTGGATTCAACCTTCGCCTGGAGAGTATTTAAATGATCTCGAAAGAACTGATCAAATCTGAGATCGAAAAGGTTCCCGAAGCGCGATTGGAAGAACTCTACTCAGTCGTGAGAACGTATTCTGAACCAATTGACAACGGCGATGGCCGCAGCTTCATGTCGAAGCTCAAAGAGATCACGATCGAAGGACCCGAGGACTTTTCAGAGAATATCGATCTTTATTTGACCGGAGAAAAGACTATTGGCTGATGCTTTTGTCGACACGTCGTTCGTAGTCGCTCTAATAAACAAAGGAGATGAGCATCATTTAAGAGCGCTCGACCTGGCCTCGAAATTTGAACGCCGGCCTCTCATTACGACCGACGCTGTGCTGCTTGAAATTGGTAATGCACTGGCAAAGACCTTTAAGGCGGCATCTATTCAGGTGATAGATGATTTTCTCACCTCCAGTGAAGTCCAAATCGTTCATTTGTACCCTGATTTGTTTCAAAGAGCCTTCTCTTTGTATCGATCACATTCCCGACAAGACTTGGGGACTGGTGGATTGCGTGTCCTTCGTAGTAATGCGTGACGCGGGCATCCTCGATTCGTTGACAACGGACAAACACTTCGAGCAGGCCGGTTTCCGGGCTTTGTTGCGAACGTGAAAGTCAAGCAGAACAGACCCTGGGCCACGGATAGGGAAAGAATCATTGAGCCGAGCCACACGAGGATGCGGATGTGCGATTGCGGTGCTCATAATTTTGTTGGGCGCGAGCGCAATCGTGGGCTGGAAATGGGTGCTCCCGTGGTGGCGTTCGCGTCCGCCGAAACCTGCCGGCGAGTTGCAAGTGCACGTGCTCGACGTCGGACCGATCGAAGGCGATTCCGTCTTGATTATCTCGCCGGCCGGCAAAGCTGCTTTGATTGATACCGGGGACACTGGCAAGGGCAAAGTCGTACTCGATGCCTTGAAGCGTTACCAGGTTGAGCGTCTCGACTACTTCATCGCGACTGAGCCACATTCGGATCACATCGGCGGCGCGGATGAAGTTTTGAAGGGAGTTAAAGTTGGAACAGTAATCGATAACGGCGTCGATCTTTCGACGCCCGCGCCGGCAGCTGCGGCGAACCCGAATGGCAAAGGTGCGAAGGCGAAAGCTACGCCCACACCTCTGCCACCGAAGAAGGGTGCGGTGACCGCCTGGGTCGATAAATACCAAGCGGCGGTGAAACAAAGCGGCGCGCAATATGAAAAGGCGCAACCGGGAAAGAAGTACGATCTCGGCGGCGGCGCGATTCTGACGGTGATTGCTCCCAGCGAACCATTCTTCACCAAAGAGCAGATGAAAGCCGGCGGCAACGAGATCAATGCAAACTCGATCGTGCTGCGACTCGATTACGGCGACTTCTCGATGCTGTTCATGAGCGACGCCGAAGCGCAGACTGAGCAGCGCCTGCTCGGCAAGGACGTCCAACTGAAAGCGAACGTGCTCAAAGTCGCTCACCATGGATCGAAGTACGCGACTTCAGAAGAATTTATTAAGCGGGTCAAGCCTGAAGCGGCAATCATTTCCGACGGCGCCTGGAATCGTTACGGACATCCGGCGCAGGTGGTGCTGGATCGCCTTAAAGCCGCGAATGCGAAAGTCTATCGCACGGATTTGCAGGGTGAAATCACGATTACCACCAAAGGCAACCTTGATTCGGCTCATTTTTACGAGATCAAGCCGGCAACAGAAACAAAGGAAGACATTTGGGCCGGACGCGAGGGCCAGAAGGACGATTCATCGCGATCCGGCTTCATCACTTACGGTGATTTTGGGCCGCCACCTAAGCCAAAGAAGAAATAAGAACAGCGCCGCCCGCTAAGTCAAACCTGCTCGTTCTCGCGTGCTTCGCGAATCACGATGAAATCAGCAATCGCAGGCAGAGATGCCTGCGGACCGCACGCACGGATGCGTGCGCTCCGAAGACGTTCAGTTGCCCGCTTGTCCGATGAAAACGTTCTTATCAATTTGCGCCGGATTGCCAAGCACGACAAAGCGAAAGTTGTGCATGTACTTTTGCGCGACGCGTTGCACGTCGGCGGGTGTGACTGCGCGCAACTTTTCCAGAAAGAGTAGCGAGTTGCGCCAGCCGCCGCCGATCAATTCGTATTGCGCCAGCTCGGCAGCCTGCGCGGCATTGGTCTCCTGGCTCATGTAGTAGGTAGTGAGAAACTGCGCGATCACCGCGGTGATATCGTCTTGATCGATCGGCTCGCGTTGCAGCCGTAAGATTTCATTGAGCATGACGCGTACCGCCTGGTTCGCGTCGACGGCCGTCACGTAGAGACCACCGATGTTCGCGCTCTGGCTGCGCAAGAAAGCATCGGGCGCGTACGAGAGGTTTCGTTTGACGCGCACCTCTTCAAACACGCGATCGCGCAAGAGCGACGCCGCGACGCGCATCGGATAAATGTCGGGCGACGTGATCGAAGGCGCCCCGAATATTCCCTGGATATAGTTGGTCGGCAGCTCGCGGCTGGTTACCTCTACAGTCGATGCTGTGAAAGAGATCGCGGGCGGTGTTTGCAATTTGTATTCGCCGCGCGCGAGTTTGCCGAAGGATGCGGCTATCCTTTGCTTCAGTTGTACCGGATCAAGATCGCCTACCACCACCAAAAGCAAATGCGCCGTCTGGATGATTTTCTGGTGGTAGGCGCGCAGATCGTCGGCCGTCAAGCGGCCTACGCTCTCGGCCGTTCCTTCGGGCCGATTCAAATACGGGTGGCCGGCATAAGCGACGCGCTCCTGCAATCTCTGCAAGTAAGTATCGGGCTCGTCAGCATCGTCGCGCAGGGCCGCCACCATTCGCGCCTGCACCAGCGCCACGTCGTCTTTGTTGAATGCCGGATGTAATGCTACGTCGGTGAAGATTTCCCAGGAGCGATCAAAATTAGAACGCGTCGCGGTCAGCGAGAGCACCGAGTAATCGTAGCTTACGCTTTCGCCGATGACCGTACCCATGCGCGATAGCTCTTTGCGCAGACGTTCGCGCGGAAAACCCGTGCTCGCTTCGCTGGCAACGTTGAGCATCAGCGATTCGATGCCGGCGTTGTCCGCATTTATGTTTTCAACTCCGCCGCGAATGAAGAGTCCGGCGGCCACTGTTTGGCTACCCTCGCGGCGCTTGACCAGCACCTTGAGGCCGTTCACATCGAATTCGGAAACCAGCGCTGCCTGTCGAGCAATGATCGACTGGAAATCCGGAGTGGTCGCCTGAGTCTGGGTTGATTGTGCGCGCGTTGCCGGCGCCAGCAGGACGATAACAAACAAGCAACAGACAATAAGAGAAAGCCATTTTCCATTTGTCATTTGACATTTGTCATTTGTCATTTTTTCGATCTCTCGTTTCGTCACGTCTCAACCTGTTCGCAATTGTGAGACTAAGACAGCATTCATATCGTCATTAGATCCGCTCGCCAAATGCCAAATGGAAAATGATCTTTTACTGCCCTATTAGATCCTCCGGCGTTAGCTTCGTTTGCTGCTGTGCCTGCTCTGAGATAAGCGCGAGCCCGACGTGCGATTTGCCCTGAATATACGTCGTGATATACCGGCTGATTTCGGCGCGTGAGGTGCGGCGCAGATTGCCTAGATAGCCGCGGAAATAATCGATGCCGGTCGATGACCACCAGAAGCCGAGCGTCTTGGCGTACTCGTCGAACTTCTCGCGCGAATAAAGATCGTCCGCTTCGAGCAGGGCCTTTGCGCTCTCGAGTTGCTCGTCGGTGTAATAGTCCTTGTCATTGAAGTGAGCAAGCTCATTGTAGATGGCGCGTAACGCTGCCTTCGCTTTGTCCGGAGTCGTCTGCGCGACGATATTAATCGGTCCCACGTTTCGCTGCGTGTAGTAGCCGATGGCCACTCCGTTCACCAACCCGCTGTCAACCAGGTTGCGCTGAAAACGCGAATCCGGCTGTTGCATTATGAACGAGAAGACGTCGGCAGCGTAGGTAGCGGCGTTGTCCTTGCCTATTGAAGGACCCTGCCAGCCAATCTCCATGATTACATTTGTTACCGGCTGCTTGATGATTGAGCCTTCGCTCTTTGGCAGCGGTGGATGCTCGACCAGAGGGAATTCGACAAAGGGATCTTTCTCGCGGCGCGGCCATTCGCCAAAAAACTCCTGCGCCGTTTTGTAAACATCCGCGGCTTGCACGTCGCCAGTGACGACGAGCGCAGAGTTGTTCGGCACGTAGTAACGCGATTGAATCAGCCGCATCATCGCCGTCGTCGCGGTCGATACTGTTTGGCGATTACCTAACGCCTGCTTCCGACTCGGATACTTGTAGAACAGCCGCTCCGTCATCTCTTTGTTCAGGTAATAGGCCGGTTCGGATTCGTTGCGATCAATCTCGCCAATCACAACCTGGCGTTCGCGTTCGAACTCCTTCTCGTCAAACAACGGATAGCGAGTCGCGTCGCGCATGAAGTTCATCGCGGCGCGCAGGTTCGGGCTGGTCGTCGTGAAATAATATTCGACGACTTCTTCGCGCGTCTCGCCGTTGTAGGCAATGCCGAGCTGCCCAATCTTTTGCAGGTATTGTTCCTGGTTCGCGATGGCGCGATTGGCCTTGAAGAACATGTGCTCGTAAAGATGCGAGAGCCCGTTCAGTTCCGGCGGCTCAGTGAACGAGCCGTTGCGCACCGCCAACTCGATTGTGACCACGGGCACGGAGTGATCTTCGAGGACGACGACTTCGAGCCCGTTCGCGAGCACTTTGCTCGCAATCTCGGATACCGGTTTCGCGATCGCGGTTTTGGTGGCGGCTGCGCCCTGGGCTAACGGAACTGAATTGGCTGGTTGCGCCGCGAGCGGTGCGATGAGTGAGCTGGTAAGCGCCAGAATTAAAAAGATTCGTTTCACGTTAACTCCGCATTGTTGTTTAAGAATCAGCAAGAGAATTTACCACAAAGGCAGCCAGAGACGCAGAGTGGCGGCATTGTCTCTGATCTTTGATCTGTCCTTCGTGATTTCCTTTCAACCGGGAGCAATTCGATGTCGAGCGAGAGAAAATGGATGTTCAGCTTGAAATGTCAGAACCGCCTGCGGGTAGCGGGCGGTTGATCTCTGGTTTTGGCGGCAATCGATGACTAAAGATCAACCGCCCGCTACCCGCAGCCGGGCATGGGGGCGTTTGCCCTTAATGGCTGAGCGGAGCTGCGTGAGCAAATTGAAGGTTGTAATCGACGGTTTGCTCACACGGTTTGAATGAGATCTCTCTCTTCAGGCTCTCGGCTTCGTGCCGGACTTTGGCGCGCAGCGCCGAGTCCTTACTGATCAGTTTCAATTTTGTAGAATCAGTCTCGTCTGTAGTGCGCGAGACTATCCAATAACGCCCAGGCGCGATATTGCCAATCACGAAGCTGCCATCAGCTTCCGCCGCGACTTCGAAAAACTTCAGCACGTTGTCAGAGTCTTCACGTTCGGCTGGCGCCAGACAGACATGGACGTTTTGCGGCAGTTGTTGGCCTTCGGAAGTGGAGACGCGACCGCGCAGGTTCGCGCCACCTTCGGCGATCACAATCGTGAGACCGGATATTTTGGCGCTCGTTCTTACGTTGA
>Ga0137379_10003641_pt1 | contig 14426 bp, 10 predicted proteins | sample SagtaG_18_FD_104812 | JGI IMG/M metagenome (GOLD analysis project Ga0137379, IMG submission 104812) | Vadose zone soil microbial communities from Sagehorn Ranch, Mendocino, California, USA - Sage2_L_80_16 metaG | ecosystem: Environmental > Terrestrial > Soil > Vadose zone | place: USA...
CAGGCACAGCTCTCGGATCTGGGCTGGGATGTGCGCGTGCTCGATGGGCTTGATCATATCCAGGCCATGCAGGCAAAACAGGTGGTGCCAATCCTGCGTTCGTGGTTGGCTACCACATTGGAATCATAACCGATCGTCGTGGAACCATCCCGTTAGGCTCAACTCAACGGGATGGTTCCACGACGATCTCGTCAGGAGGACTACTGATCGGTATCTCCGATTCATCTGTCACTCTCCCGCGTCTCTTCGCAATCTGTTCCCTCAACGCCTGCGAGGGCGGGGAGAGGTGGCTCTGATCGCCCACTCCCTCAAACGAGAGGCGCGTGCTTGCTGCTAGTGAAGAGCAGGTACATTTTGCCCGCCGCCTGCTCACGACATGACGAGATGATCGATTGTGTCACGGTGTTGCTCAGCTATGCGAGGAGACGGTGAGCGCACCCTCGAAGCGTTCTATGAGCGAGTGCCTCCTTTCGCTCACACGTTCATGGCCCAGTTCGGACGGGAGCGCCTGCCTCACCGCTCAACAGTCGTCTCAACCAGACGCTCACCCAGCAATTTGACACCTGGCGACAGCGTTCGCTGCCAAAGCATTGGCGTGTGTTGTACCTTGATGGCGTGCATTTCAGCATTCGCCATGGTGGGAAGGCCGATGCCACGATCATCTTGACCGCTCTGGGCGGGGATCTAGAAGGAAACAAAGAGGTATTGGCACTGCACGCCTGCGCGGAGGGATGGCTCGTTCTCTTGCAGGATCTGCGCACACGAGGGGCCACGCAGATCGATTTGATCGTCACCGACGGACATGATGGCTTGTTGGCTGCGCTCACGGAGCTGTTTTCAGCCACCCCTCGCCAACGTTGTCTCGTCCATAAACAGCCCAACGTGCTTGCCGCTATCCCCCGGCGTGAGCGGGCTGAGGTCCAGGCCGAATTAGCCGGTATCTGGGGGCAAGCGACAAAGTCGGAGGCCTTGACCCAATTGGCCGCTTTTCAAGCCAAGTATGCCGTGCGCTATCCCGAAGCAGTGCGAGGCCTGATGGAGGACGAAGAACACCTCTTGACATTTTACGCGTTTCCTCAGACCATGCACCGACACATTCAGACCACGAATGCCATTGAGAGTCTCTTCAGCAATGTGCGCCAGCGGACTGATCAGATCGATGTCTTCACGACGGAGACCAGTTGCCTGAGCATTGTCTGGGCCACCATCCAGGATATCCGCTTGCACAAACTCTCGCTGGAATGAAGCTCACGAACTTCGCAGGGCTGATGAAAAAGCAACCAATCATGCAAGGTGGTTCAGGAGAAGGTGTCTTTTTGTGCCTGTTCTGGCCTGTTTTCAGCACGGCTTGCGATTTTTCTGCTCTCATGGCAGAGTTTCTGGCGAGCCCATGTCTTGTGCTTCATGCGAAATGGCGCGAACATGCGACCTCGGTGTGCGGATCAGTCAGATGGATCGGAGAAGTTTCATCACGCATCAGGTGGTCTTCGTTCAGCCAGTGCTTTCATCAAGAGCTCTTCCTGCTGTGAACAGTGAGGTCTCTTGGTAGATGGGCCGAGGCTTGATAGGCAGCGTCGATGTGGCCCCTGTCCTCTGCCAAGATGACCTCAAGCAACTGGACGGCCTCCGCCCTGCTTTCTTCTGCCCAATCCTCCCTGAAACACACGTTGTGGGTACACTCGATCAGATCTTGTACGACCCGTTCCCACAGGAAGTAGGTGAGGGCTACCCAATCGATCTCCGCCTGTCCATAGCCCTGAAAAAACGCAGCAGCGTGTGGTGGCCTGACAAAGAGGAAATCGCGCTCTTTGGGGGCCAGCATCACCTCATCCCAATCGACCACAAACACCTGACCCACTCGATTCCGGATCAGATTCCTTGCATGTAGGTCGGCGTGGCAGATGACGTAGGGCAATGATCGCGACTGGAGCACCGCTGCCAGCTTTTCCAGGGAGGTCACCATCGTGTGAATCGTGGACTGATGCGCCACCCAGGAGCGAAGCGCCCGCTCTGAGGCTCCTGGGCCTTGGGTCTGGCCGTGTTGGGTTTCAAAGGCACGTACCCATCGAACGTACTCTGTCGGATCAAAGGTCTCCTTGCGCAGGGACGCAAAGCCTCCAGGCGGCAGCATGACCTGGTGAATCCGTTGGAAGATGGTTCCCACCTGCTTCCACTGCTCGTCCGTCATCCCGGTCAAGCTACTCTCTCCGGAGATCCAGGGGTAGACGATCACGGTCCACTCCGAGAGCTGGGTCCACAACGCACTGCTGCGGGTGGGAATGGGAGCCACGACCGATGCAATCCCCAGATCGTAGAGATAGCGAGGAACCAGACATCGTGGTTCGTAGAGCGATCTCGTCGTGACTTTGAGTGCATAGGCTGTTCCCTGCTCGCTTGCCACACGATAGATCCCGGCGTCGTAATCATGTCCCAGGGCAAGAAACGTCAGCGTGACAGGGCTCAGATCATACTGGTCCTGCAAACAGGCACGAAGGTCTTCCTCGGTAATCCTCGGTGGTTCACGCATAGCTCTGCTCGTCTCATCCTATCTTTTCTTTTAGGGTTCTTCATTCATTACAAACGAATATGTGTTCACCCATTAGGTGAAAGGGGATGTCTCTCTATATTATGCAAGGTTTTCGTCCAAAAAGCATGCATCACATATGTCCACCAGTCTTGAGCAGGTCTCTTCTCTTTACACAACTTTCGCGATGGCATCCCAGTAATGCTATCCACAATAACAGGGCGATTTTGTGTCTTGCGATCCACATGTTAAGCTCCTTCCTTCGAGTTAAACCGGGTAACTTGTTCAAGTATCTCTTCCTAATTTATTAAGTGAACACGTTCATTTACCTGAAATGATTATAACCGGCGTAATCTTGCTTGTCAAGGGCTTGACAAATTCGCTCGATGACTCCTATAGTTCTTGTTATGAACGTGTTCATTTTTAGGAAGTATAAACGAGGAAACTGCAATGACTTGAAAGCGAGGAGCGTGCAGGATGGAGACTTTCATTTTTTGCGAAATATGCGGAGCTGCAAATGATAGCCAGACTTATTATTGTTTTGCCTGTCATGAACGCTTAGCAGTGACAACAGACGCACTCGCAACAACCCTATCTGTCAGCAAGGATCACAGCCAGAAGTCCTCTTTTCTACATGGCACGCTTCTCAATCATCGCTACTTTATTACGAATTTGATCGGGCAAGGTGGATTCGGAAGGGTATATAAAGCCATCGATACCCGTCTCAACCTGGTTGTGGCTATCAAGCAAATCGATCTGCAAGCGCTTACTCCCCGGCAGATCATCGAGGCGACGGATTGTTATAACCGGGAGGTCCAGTTGTTATCGAGGCTGCAACATGACAATCTGCCGCGCTTATACGACTATTTTCGAGATAACGAGAACTGGTATATGGTGCTGAGTTTCATCGAGGGGGAGACATTGGAGGCATATCTCCATACTGTCCAGGAACATCGTCTGCCTTTCAAAGATGTGCTGAACATCGGTATAACGCTGTGCGATGTGCTGGAGTACCTGCATACGCAGCGACCGCCGGTTATTTTTCGCGATGTGAAACCGGATAATATTATGCGCACCCCCAGTGGGCATGTGTACCTGATCGATTTTGGTATCGCGCGCCACTATCGAGAAGGACAGCCGAGGGATACCAGAAACCTCGGCTCGCCGGGATATGCCGCGCCTGAGCAATATGGGCTGGCGCAGACGACGGTGAAGTCGGATATCTATAGCCTGGGTGCGACGCTTAAGACGCTCCTTACAGGCAAGGAGCCATACGAGGAGGATAGCGGTGATTTAGCTGCCGATGTTGCCATACCTCGTCGCCTTCAAAAAACATTGATGTGTATGCTTGAGCTAGATGTCGGTAAACGGCCAGCAACTACCGAGAAGGTAAAAGCGTCTCTTCAGCGCATTCGAGGGGATCATCGAAAGCAGGCGAGAAGGCACCTCATTACCTACATGTTGGGACTGCTGTTGGGAATGATGCCATTCTTTCTTTTCCATCTTACCAGGTTCTTCTCCACGCTGGATGCGAGTAGTTTATTCCTCACAGCATTTTGCCTGGCTCCACTCTTCTTTTTTGCAGAAGTCGTAGCTATACCTGTGCTTTACGCGACAGGTAAGAACCGTATCGCGACGGGGATGGCGATAGGGCTGGTATTTTTGGTTGTGGCTTATGGGCAGCGATGGCTCATCTGAACTCTGTGGCCTCAAGGCGCTTTCAAGTCAGCGCCCAACATCGGGCCAAGTATCTGCGCGAGGCGCACGAGGGCTTTAGCGGCGGGAGGCAGCCGCAGCAGTGGACGGACGAGGGCGATCATATCATGTAAAAAATCCAGCAGGTCGTAGGTGGTTTTGGTCTGCCCGGTGCGGTCCTGGAGCCAGAAGAGCATCAAGGCGAGATGCATGCTATACAGGGCCGTCGCCAGGTCGCCGACCTGCGAAGCCCTGGGAGCATCCGAGGCGCCGGTCACCACCTTGACATAGATGTCCCTTGATAAGCGTCGGATGTCGGCGGCGTTCTCTGAAAAGACTCCCACCTCGGATCGAGGATTGAGCGCGGCGGTAAAAAGGGCGCTGAAGGTATCGCGATAGGGCGCCATCTGCTCAAATTGCACCAGGATGGTTTGCTGGAAACGGTCGGCTATCGAGGAGCGCGGAAGCGCATCGACATAGGCTTCGAGGTCCTGCGCGATTTGGCGATAAAAGCTGAGAACAAGCTCTTCTTTGCTGGCATAGTAACGGTAGGTGAGGCCGAGTGAGCAACCTGCGGCGGCGGCGATTTTGCGCATGGTTGTTCCTTCGTACCCTTCTGTAGCAAACAGTTTGAGGGCTGCTTGCAGGATGCGCTGCCGTGTCATTTCCGCTTTGGGTGTGAGTCCCGTCGCTTGTGCTGCCTGTGGTGATTCCATCCTATCAACTCCTGGATAAACATGTTCATTTTGGATTATGTCCTTATCCTGACAGCTTGTCAAGCAAATACAAATGAAAAATAATATTCTCCTGCTTGATTTGCTTAGACCATATGCAGTACAATGGGTATATGAGCGGATTCAACTAAAAAAGGACGCATGGACAGGCGCTTGTTTAGGGGAGAGGTGAGCCATGACAGTCGTTGGAAGAGAACAATTTATTGGTGAAAGCATTCGACAGCTTCGCCGGCAACGAAATCTGACACAGAGCGAGTTAGGTGGCGAGCGCTACTCGAAGTCCTATGTCAGTGCGCTCGAACGCGATAAGATTACCCCGTCTTTCCAGGCGCTCCAGTTTTTCGCCGAGCAACTAGGGCAGTCGAACGAATACTTCACGACGTTGTTAGAGCAAACCGAGCATTTGAAGCAGCTGGCAGTCCTCTCTGAGCAGAGCCACATCAATACAGGCGAGCAGCCTGTTCCCGAGGGGGAGTGGGGTTTCCTGGATGTCTTGCTTAAAAGCGCGCATTATGCTGACTTACAGGCGCTGCGAGACCTTCCTTCACTCTCTGACGAGGCCATTGCCACCCTTCAACCCATCAACCAGGCCCGTTACGCTTTTTTGACAGGCCTGATTGCGCAGCAGAAGCAGCAATACGATGCCGCTCTGCATGCCTTTGAGTCCGCGCTCGCGTTCGCGCCGACGAAATACCACGCAGCTATTCTCGATGCATTAGGGCGCAATTACTTCCTGGCCCACGCCTACGTAACAGCACTGAACTATCACCTGCGAGCGTTTCGCCTGCTTCAAAAGGAAGCGACCGACGATGTAGAGCCAACGCTGCGCCTGGATATTGCCCTGCATTGCGGGGATGACTATCGCTGCCTGGGGGCGTATCAACAGGCCTGTGAGATGTACGAACAGGCACGTGGGCATTTCAACGCCGAACACGATATGAAAACTGCTGGCAGCCTGTACCTGGGATTGGGCTATTGCGCCTATGCGATAGCTTACACTACTACGACCCTGGCCGCCCCCGGACGTGAGGAGGCCTCGTTAGAAGATATACAACCCCTCTTTCAACGCGCGATTAGCTTATTAGTACAGAGCCGAAGTGTCTACCAGGTCAGTGGTGATAGCTTAGGAGAGGCAGTAGTCCGGCTGACGCTCGCTCAGGCAGAGTTAGACTTCAGCACAAGTCAAAGTAAGCTGGCCCGGCAACGCACGAGCAAGGAACAAAAACTGCTCGCGGCGCAATGCGCCTCTCTGCTTGACGATGTGGAAGAGCATTGTCGTCAGATCGTATTGAACTGGCAAGAAACGTCCGGTGTACCTGGCGCATCTCCTGCCGAACTGGATAATATTCCCTATATCGCCCTGGCTTATCTCATAAGTATCTATAGACAGCGAGCAACATTGGCTCGTTTGAGTGGCCATAAAGAGACATCCTTACGAGAAAGCCAGTTTATGTCCTATCTCTGCCAGGAGGTACTGGATGCATTTTCCCAGCCTGTATTCCCCTGGACCATGCTAGCGAACACCTTGTCCATGCGGACAGATGCATCGGGTTTCACACCGCCGATCCTGCCGCGCCTGCCTGGTCTAGAAGAGGCTTCCAGGAACGTCCTGCACAGTCCTATCAGCCAGGTAGAAGTGTACTTTGCGGCAGGAGAAGTTGCCGAGGAACTGGGGCGCGCCGCGGAGGAACATAGCTTCGCTCGCGACTGCTATATGCAGGCCAATACATTTTTCCTGGCCGCGCTCAATTCCGCAGGTTCGGTGGTGACACAGGGGGAACGCGATCCTGGATATATGGTACGCTGCCATCAACGCTGCATCGCTACCCTGGAGGAACGCTTCACCGATGCCCCGGATATATTGGAGGAAACCGCGACGACACTGCTGACCATGCTGAAAAACTCGCTCCACCGCTTGTCAGAGATTATGCTACCGATTAACTTGAGAGCGCATTAATTACCTATTACCTTTAACAGGCACCCCAAAGGAGTGCATCACCGCCACTCGCTTTGATACTGCTCTCCTTCTCTCAGACATGCACGTAGCAGCGGTTTGGCACGCTGAAAATAGGTTTTCGCCGTAGCCTCGGGTATGCTGAGCCTCTCCCCGATTTCGGAGAAAGTCATCTGAGAAAGATAACGCAGAGCCACGATTGAGCGAAATTTGGGCGGCAGCACTCGAATAGCCCGGCAGAGGCGCTCCTGCACTTCGTGCTGTTCTGCCAGTTCTTCAGGAAGAGGGCCGACATCGGGAATGGCGAAGAGCATCGAGTACTCTTCATCATTATCCAGTTCAAGCTCCGAAAAGTGCGCCACTCGCCTGCGGCGTAACTCATCAATACAACGATTGCGCGCCACCTGGAACAACCAGTACTTGAGCGGTTTGTTCGCGCGAATCGTCGCAAGGGAGAGATAGAGTTGAAGCAATACCTGCTGGTAGATATCACAGGCCTGGTCATAATCACCAAAAAAGTGATAGATAAAGTTAAAGAGCGACGCGCTATAGCGATTGGCCAGCGCTTCAAAAGCTTGCTGATCTCCTACAAGTGCCTGCTGAACCAATTCACAGTCCGCAATCACTTCGTATTGTCTGGCAGTGTTCTCTCGTATCTGCATGAGAGACACCTCGCTTTCTATGAGCAGGTGCATCCGGGTATTAAATTTTTTCCATGGAGTTCTTGTGACTTTCTTCCCATAAGTAAGCACGTAATTCATATGTGGAAAGTGTCATAATTTGAGGGGTTCAAAGTAGGGGGAGCGAAAAGTAAAAGGTGCTTCCTTCGCCGGATTTACTCTCGAGCCACATGCGCCCGCCCTGCTGAACGATGATCTGGTGGGCTATGTAGAGTCCTAATCCCAGGCCTTCGACTATGGAGCTGCCTGTCTTCTGCACGCGATAGAAACGATCGAAAATGCGGGACTGGTCTTCCGGGCTGATGCCGGGTCCCTGATCGCGCACAGACACGATCACTTCATTGGCTTGGCGCTCAATGCCAACCACGACCGGCGTTTCAGGTCCGCTGTACTTGAGGGCATTGGTTAACAGGTTATTCAGCACCTGCTCCAGCCTCCCCTCATCCCAGTTGCCAGTAATGGCCTGATCGCTGGCCTCCAGCTTGAGCGGGTGAGTCTCGATGCTGGTATACTGCTCAACTACTCGTCGCACCAATGCAACAATATCGACATGTTCCTGCTTAAACAACTCCAGCACATTTCCACTAATACGGGTAATATCGAGCATCTCATCGATCAGGTTAGTCAGGCGATGTATCTGGTGAATAATACGATTCAGGGTCTGCACGTCCTGGGCGGAATCTTGCTTTTGATCTGGCACACTACCTGTATTTGCCTGGCGCTTCAGCTTGCGCTGGAGCAGTTCAATATTACCCAGGATGGCGGTGAGAGGTGTGCGCAGTTCATGGCTGGCGAGCGACAAAAACTCATCCTTGAGCTGGTTCAAGCGCTCCACTTCCTCGCGCGCGCGCGCCTGCTCTGTGATCTCCACTGCTGACACCAGTAGAAAATGGACGGGTTCCTGCGGGTCCTTGCCTGGAACGGGCGTGAGACTCCAATCCCAGATCGTTTCTTGCCCATCCGAGGGAAGTTTCAAACGCACCTCGGGTACGCGCATCGAGTCTCGGCCGTTCCGTACGGCATTCCAGATCGCAGTTCTTTGCTCTTCTGGTATAAAAACGCTCAAATCATGCCACCTACGCCCTATCAGTTCATCTGCTTCTATTCCCTTCACAGATGCTTCTATATTTATATAGCGCGGGCTTGCCATGAGTAACTCAGCCGTGTCAGCATCATACAACGCCAATGCAGCTATTGCCGCGTTGTCAAAAATGAGTCTGAGCCGGGCGCGCTCCTCCTCCGCTTCACTGGCGCGTTGTTCGGTCTCGTCTATGGCATAAATCACCACGCCGGTTACTTTCCCGTTCGCATCGTGAGTGGGCACGATGGTAAAGACAAAATAACTCTCTTCAGGTTTGCCCTGCGCCCCGGGAAGACGAACAAGGGTGCGAGGCGTAGTACGCACGAGATCGCGCTGGTAGGCTTCGTGTGCCATGCGCGCGATTGCCACGTCGGCCTCCCAGAATATATCAAAGACTTCGTCGAGCAGCCTGCCCTGCACAACTCGCTCTCCCAGCAGGTGCGTGTAGCTTGGATTAAAGGCTTCAATAACCAGGCTGGGACCTCGGAGAACCATAATATAGAACGGCGCAAGCTCAACCATTTCAGACAACCGCACCCGTTCGCTTTCGAGGATGGCGGTGAGTTCTTGCAATTCAGCCGTGCGGGCCCGCAGCTCGTCGTTGGTGGTCTCCAATTCCTCGTTGGTGGCCTGCAGTTCTTCGTTGTTGGTTTCCAATTCCTCGTTGGTGGCCTGCAGTTCTTCGTTGGTCGTCTCGAACTCTTCCAGGGTCGCCTGCAACTCTTCGTGAGTCAACACAAGCTCCTCGTTGGCAACCTGCAATTCCTCATTGGCGTCCAGCAGCTCTTTATTTACGTCGTTCAGACGCTTATTCGCGCCGCTCAGTTGACCCATCAGCTGACCCTGTTCAGACTGCACAGCTTCCAGCTGCTTGCGAATCTGAACCTGCTCTGTGACATCCATCACGCTGATAGCCGCCAGGTCGGGCGCGCCCGCCTCCATCTGCATCAGCGCGATGGACAGGGTGATATAACGCCCATTGCCACCGCCGACGTTTTCCAACTCGACTTCTGGCAAGGAGGTGGCATTGCGATCGCGAAAAGCGGTATCAATAGCGGTACGCACAATAGAGTAAGGGATGCCGCCCACCGCGTGCAGGAAATCTTGTTCGTTGCCCACGTCGCGCAGTCCCAGGATGCGCCTGGCGGTTGCGTTGGCCGTTAATAAGCGGTATGAACGGTCGATGACCACGACTCCTACAGGTAAGAAGCGCAGCAGCAATTCATTGAGACGCCGTAATTGTCCAAGCTCAAGCAGGGTCGTTGGAGGTTCTCGATCGTCAAGTCCTTTGTTTACAGTGCGATTCGAGGTATTGTTGCTTGGTTTCTCTCCACCTGTCAGAGTTATATTTCTCAGGTTTGGACGGCGAGCGGCAGGGATAGCGCTGCCCGTACAACGATACACCTTCCACCGTTTGGTGACAAGCTCGTAAAAGGATTGTGTTGGCCGCACCGTCTCTGCTTTGCCCAGGAACAAATAACCGCCAGGAGAAAGCGAGAAAGCAAACTGGTTCAGCACATAGTCCTGGAGTTCAGGGGTGAAGTAGATCAGCACGTTGCGGCACAGTACCAGGTCGATGCGAGGGAAAGGCGCGCTGCGGCTTAAATCCTGCTGCCCGAAGATCACCATTTGCCGCAATGTCTTTGCAATACGATACCCATGATCGGCGCGCTCGAAGAAACGATCGCGATACTCAGTGGGGACGCCTTTTAGCAGATTTTCGGAATATAAGCCCCTGCGCGCGAAGTTGATAGCCGCCTCATCCAGGTCGGTGGCAAAGATTTTCACACTCCATTCAGGCAACTCTCCTCCCAGCATATCGGTCAGCAGCATCGCCAGCGAGTACGGTTCTTCGCCACTTGCGCACCCGGCTGCCCATAAACGCAGCACCCGGTCGCGCTCGCGGGCCTGAGCGATTAACCTGGGAAGAACATCGGTTTTCAGATAAGCGAATGCCTCGGCATCACGAAAAAATTGTGTGACGTTGATCAGGAACGACTTCACCAGGTCGCCAATCTCTTCTGGATGCGCCTTCAAGTACTCTGTGTATTCCGTCATCGAGCGATTCTGGGTGATGGCCATGCGGCGGCCAATGCGCCGCAGGATCGTCGATGTTTTGTAGGGACGAAAGTCGATGCTGGCCTGGCGGCTCACGAGCTCAAGAATCGTTTGCAGCATCCCTTCGGTTTTCGCCTCGATACGCGGAAGGCTGACCCCTGTCAGCAGATCGTAGAGCAGCTGGCTGATATGTTCGATATCGGCCACGAAGTCGATCACGGTGGGTGGAAGGGCCAATGGCATGGATGGGTAGCGCGCCGTTCGCGGGTCCTGCACAATCACCGTCCCACCCGCGTTCTTGACCTCCACCGCGCCAGCCGCGCCATCGGAGCCGGAGCCGGTCAAAATAACGGCAATCAAACGATCTCCGTAGACCTCGGCAGCACTGGAGAGCAGCACATCGATCGAGGGTTTCGACCTGGTGGTTCGTATCGCGTGATCTTCATGCACCTCGACGTGACCATCCTGAATAGAGACTACCCGGTTGGCCGGAACGACATAAATACTTCCTCGCTCAAGCCGACTTGTGGTTGTCACCAGTTCAATGGATAGCGAGGTACGCCTGCGCAGAATCGTATCCAGGCTGCTGGGCCGATTGGGATCAAGATGCTGGGCCAGCACGATGGGCGCGGGAAAGTCCGATGGCAGGTTACTCACGAGCACTGAGAGCGCTTCGACGCCTCCTGCAGAGGAGCCAACCACTACGAGTTCACCGAGATTGACATCTACGTTTTTTTTCTCACTCTGGAGAAGTTCTTCTTCACTCATCACATGCTCCCACGCGTATAAATAAGCAGACCAGCACTGGAAAAACAGACTAGGAAAAGTAGCGTGCTGAATTCAGCTACACTATATCTGTGCTGCCTTCATATGTCAAGCTTATTTCGCACTGTTCAGGGCTATTCAAAAGTTCATCTTTCAAGGCGCACCCTGGCGGTCGCCCTGGCTATGACCTATTCTGGTGCCTGACTGATGGCGGCCTCTGGTATGATGGTTGGTTTTTCCTTCTGCAAAACCTGCTGGATGATGCTCGCGCGTTGTTCAACGCTGTGCACTCGCTCTTCATAGCTTCTTGCAAGGCTTTTCTGGCCGCGTTCGCGCGCTCGTTTCGCCATGCTGCGCGATAGGCTGGCGTTCTCTTCCAACGTTTTAAGCGCGGTCCACAATGCATCTTCGAGTTGCTCAACCTGCGCTCCCTCTACACTCTCAACGGAGAAGGCGTGGCCAACACGGCAGCGGAAACGCAGCATTTCTTCATCCTGTACCTCCCACAGTACGCCGCCGCACTCCGGGCAGGAAAAGGCCGAAGGCTTTCCCACCCGCTCACTGGTGGAAAATAGGCCGTTATCCATATTCATTCCGGCATATTTGACTTCCTCTTGCATATCTTCTGCCACGGGGTACGCTCCTTCCTCACCGGCTTGTTGATGGGCCAGGCGTTCTAATCGCGGTCCAATAGCAGAGAGCGATAGGCAATAATCGACATTGATATGCTCAAGGGCGCTCATGGGCATACTGGGATATAGGGCCTCATGCGGATCCTGGACAATAGCTATGCCGCCGCGCCGCTTGATGGCGTAGAGTCCGGCGGTGCCATCATCCAGCGCGCCTGTCAGCACCACCCCGACTACTTGTGGGCCATACGCCAGGGCAGCAGAGCGAAAGAGCGGATCGATGGCGGGCCGGTGCCGGTTTTCCTTCGGACCGTGTATGACACGGACATGCCCCCGCGTAACTATGAGGTGATGATCCGGAGGAGCTATGTAGATACGCCCAGGAGCGATGCTTTCCCCATTCTGGGGGTGTACCGCTTCAAGCCGCCCTGAACGACTCAGGATGTCTGGGAGGAGACTCGGACTTTGAGCGGGGATATGGAGTACAATAAAGATTGAAGCGGGCAGGTCCGCTGGCAACTGACCAGCCAGTTTTACCAGGGCCTCTACCCCACCGGCCGAGGCTCCAATAACGATGATGTCGTGTCCGGGCATGTTGCTTCTCCGTTTCTGTACAGATACTCTCTTAGACACGTTTGATAGCGATATCACGTGTCATCATGCGGTCCCTGTCCCCTTATCAGGAAAGCGCTTTAGGGCTATCAAGCCCGAACAGTGGTCAAATTGTACCACCACAACGTGAGGAGAACCAGCAAGCAATCAGCTACAACCTCGTAACAGATTTTTTTACATGCTTAACTCGCTTCTCAAGCCAGAGGAAGTCAGTTTGCAAGAGTAGGAGAGAGGAGACGGATGGTATACTTTCTGCAAGCAATTAGTACTTCGGTGAGTATCGAAGCCTGCTCAGGAACAGCGAGGAAGAGATGGATGCAAGAAATGCACTGGAAAACAAGTCAGACATACAACCAGCACTGTTGATAGAAGCGCTTCTAAGCGAGTCGAAGCAGTTGCAAGTCACCTCACTGCAATTGATGCGAGAGTCAAAAGAGCTACGAACGGCTCTCATTCTTCTCCAGCATCTCAATAGGAACCAGCACCAACAGCTGATGAAGCAGCGCGGTCTGTTTCTGCAACGCTTATCACAAAACAGCGTGTATCAGGACAATCTGGCGTTTCTCCCAATGGTAGCGAGTAAGATTACTGACCCACTCTGATTATTTTTTCTGGCTCATCTCCACACTTTGATGTGTGTTTATCTGTCATGCGTTCAACCTCAATTTGGCAACAGGTCGGCAATGCTTTGGAGCAAAACCCTGTTATCGAATGGCTTGCCGATATGAGCCGTACACCCTACAGCCCTGGCACGCTCTTCTTTCCAGGGAGAAACATGCATAGTAGCTGGTCTTTCGTGGTAGGATATGGCAACATGGAACAGATCATCTATTGCATTTCGTGTACATAGTAAACGAGGTCTTGAAACCTGCGAGAGAAAGTTGAGAAACACATGTGAAGCAACCAGTTCGACGGGAGCGCAATGCTGCTGATTATGGGTATCCCTCGCCTGATGTCAAAGCCCTTTCGGAGAAGGCATTCAAAGTTACGCTGTGCCTGACGGAATTCTATGGTGAGGTTCCATTCTCAAGCAAAGACCCCATGAGTATGCTTGTCGATATTATCCTCTCGCATCGCACGCGGGACGAGCAGACGGCTGCCGCGTATGATAACCTCTTAAAGCGCTTCGGCTCGTGGGAAGCGGTGCGCGATGCGCCAACGCATGAGGTGCAGGAGACGATCAGCAATGTGAACTGGCCGGAGGTGAAGGCGCCGCGCTTGCAGGAGATTATGCGGCGCATCACCCAGGAGCGGGGCGAGCTCAACCTTGATTTCCTGCGCGACCTTCCGGTAGAAGAGGGCGCAGCATGGTTAGGGCGGTTGGAAGGCGTTGGTCCTAAAACGAGGGCCTGCGTGTTACTGTTTAGCTGCCAGAAGCCGATTTTGCCGGTTGATGTGCACGTGTGGCGCGTTTCGGGACGACTGGGGCTGATTGGCAAAAAAGTGACGGCAGATGCTGCTCATGATCTCTTACAGGCGCTGCTACCCAACGACGCTCGCACGATCTACGATTTTCATAAAGGGTTGCTGCGCCATGGGCAGCGCATCTGCGTGTATGAGCGCCCGCGCTGCGAGAAGTGCCCGATCACCGATCTATGTGATTACTATCAAACGGTGGTGAAACCGCAATAAAAAGTATGGAACGATGTAGTTGATGCCATCTCTGAGCTCCTGGCGACCGGCTCCACCATAGC
>Ga0137379_10003648_pt1 | contig 14409 bp, 11 predicted proteins | sample SagtaG_18_FD_104812 | JGI IMG/M metagenome (GOLD analysis project Ga0137379, IMG submission 104812) | Vadose zone soil microbial communities from Sagehorn Ranch, Mendocino, California, USA - Sage2_L_80_16 metaG | ecosystem: Environmental > Terrestrial > Soil > Vadose zone | place: USA...
CGACCGCGAAGGGGTCCGCAAGGCGATGCGCGGCGTGCAAGTCGTCCATCACAATGCTGCGTTGGTTCCACTCACAAAAGCCGGCCGCAAATTTTGGGAAGTGAACGTCGTGGGCAGCCGCATTTCCGCCGAGGAAGCCGCGCGGGGTGGCGTGCAAACCTTCGTTCACATGAGCTCTTCGGCCATCTTTGGCGTGCCTCAACAGTGCCCGATTACCGAAGCGACTCCGCTGCGCCCGGTAGAAATCTATGGGCGCGCCAAACTCGAGGGGGAGCAAACCGTCCGTCGAATATGCGACCAGGCGGGCGTCCCGCTGATCGTTATCCGGCCGCGGACGATTCTCGGCGGAGGCCGTTTAGGCATCTTCCAAATGCTCTTCGAGTGGATTCGGGACGGTCGCAAGGTCTATGTCATCGGCCACGGCGACAGCCTGTGCCAGTTCGTGCACGCGCAGGACTTGATGGACGCTTATCTGCTGATGCTAGACCGTGGCCAGGCGGGCGTTTATAACATCGGCACCGATCGCTTCGGCACGGTGCGTGAAGCGCTGGAAAACCTGATCGCCCACGCGAACTCTCCTTCCAAAGTGAAAGGCCTGCCGGCGGCCCTCGCGATTCCATTGCTGCGGCTGCTGGACGCGCTCGGACTCAGTCCGCTGGCCGCGTACCATTATCTGGCTTACCAAAAGCCGTTTTACTTCGATGTCTCAAGACTTTTAGCACTGGGCTGGAAACCGCGCTACTCGAACGACGAGATGTTTCGTGAAAGTTACGACTGGTTTACAAACAATTACGATCGCCTCGCCGCTGCCAAGAGCAGCTCGGCCCACCGGCGTCCGGTGAGGGCGGGTTTGCTCTGGCTTCTAAAGAAGCTGTCGTGAGTGCTCAACCACTGAAATACTAAAACCCTGAAATGCTGAAATGCTGAAACCTTCCGGCCTATCTAGCTTTTCAGCTTTTTCAGCTTTTCAGCTTTTTCAGCCTGAGGCAGGCTGCGGCCGGTGAAGAATCTCCTGGCCAAGCCGCTCCTTCGAAGCCGTTATACTCTAGCGATTATTGCCGGACTGCTATGGGCCGCTTCATTTCCCAAGATTGGATTGGCCGCTCTGGCGTGGGTGGCGCCGGCGTTGATGCTGGCGGCTGCCCTGGGCACAAGCGGCGCGGAACGCTTCCGCATTGGCTACGTCGCCGGCCTCGCGCACTACCTGGCTTCGCTCCACTGGCTGTTGCTGATTCCCTACCGCTGGCATGGGGTTCCGCTCGGACCGGGCGCAGGCTGGATTGCGCTCAGCGCATATCTGGCGCTTTATCCGGCAGCCTGGGTGTGGATGGTTTCGACAAGCCAACCCTCAACGCGTGGGGAACGGGGAGCGGGGAGCGGGGAGCGGGGAGCGGGGCGGGCTCTGACGCTCCACGCTCTGACGCTCCACGCTCTGACGCTCCAGGCGCTCCACGCTCTACGCTCCCACCCTTCGCGCTGGGCGAGACGAACGGGCTTGGCCATTTCAGGGGCGGCGTCCTGGGTTGCACTGGAAATGATCGTAGGCCGGCTGTTCTCAGGCTTTCCTTGGAACTTCCTGGGCGCCTCCCAATACCAATTGACGCCTCTGATACAGATTGCATCGGTCACAGGCATCTATGGCGTGTCGTTTCTGGTGGTATGGGTTTCCCTGTCCCTGATGTCGGCCGCGCTGATGGTTATCCGACGCCCCGCACATGCGCGCATGTGCGGGGTTGGCGAAGTCATTTTGCCGATATTGGCCGTGAGTGTAGCGTTCGGTCTGGGCTACCGGCATTTACGGCAAGACTCGCCCGCCGATAGAACTCTCAGAGTCACGTTCGTCCAACCGAACGTTCCGCAAACGGTGATTTGGGACTCGACCAAAAATCAGGAGCGTTTCCAGCAGTTGATCCGCCTTTCTGAAGAGGGTCTGACCAACCAACCGGCTTTGTTGGTCTGGCCGGAAGCGGCAGTGCCGACCTTGGTGCGTTACGACAAAGAAACTTTCGAAGCAGTCACGACCCTGGCGCGCACGCACCACCTGTGGATGATCGTGGGAGCCGATGACGCAGAACGGCGCTCTAACGCGGCCAAGCCAGACGAAGTGGATTACTTTAACAGCAGTTTTTTGATAAGCCCCGAAGGAAGGCTTGTCGGCACGTATCGCAAACAGAACCTGGTGATGTTAGGCGAGTACGTCCCTCATTGGCTTCCGTTCCTGAAGTACTTCACACCGATTGAAGGAGGTTTCACTCCCGGCAACACCGCCGTAACCTTTGAGCTGACGAACCTGCAAGTGAAGACGTCAGTGTTGATTTGTTTCGAAGATGTTTTTCCACACGTCGCCCGCCAGGCAGCAAGGGAAGATACCGACTTTCTGGTGAACCTGACGAACAATGGCTGGTTTGGCGAAGGCGCCGCGCAATGGCAGCACGCAGCCAGCGCGCTGTTCCGCGCCATCGAAAACGACCTCCCGCTCCTTCGCTGTTCCAATAACGGCTTGACCTGCTGGGTGGACGCACGGGGCCGCCTGCGCCAACTCTTCCAGGACAAGCAGGGAAGCGTCTATGGCGCCGGCGTAATGACTGCCGACATTCCTTTGCTTGCGCTCGGGGAAAAGCGCCGACCGACTTTTTACCACCAGCATGGAGATGGGTTTGGGTGGGGTTGCGTTGGAGTGACCGCGTTAACGCTGGCCTGGAGATTGGCGCGGCGGAATAAGTTCGCCCCGTGAAAAGGGCGACACCCGTTACGCTGATATTTCTTTAGGTCTTGTTCTTGGCGAAATCAGAAGCTAAGTTTAGCCGATCTAAACACCCGGCATCAGCACAAATGGCAACGGTGACTTGGAACGCCTGGCCCACGCGTCGGCGACCGAGAAATAAGCTCGCTTGCTTGTCGCACGGGAGCAGGACTACTACTGTCGCGAACCGATGCTCCTGCCCACCGACTTTCGAATTTCAAATCCTGAATCCCAACAGATTCCCTTCTCAAATCTCAAATCCTAAATCCCAAATTCTCCAAACCATCTCACTTACCGTCCGGATGAACGCCGACGCCACCATCCACAAGCGCGTGGCCGTCCAGGAACCTACAGTCGACGTTGAGGCGTTCGGATGAATACATGATCGCGACATGAAGACGCAACAATCAATGCTCAACATGGACAGTACATGATTAGCCCTGTGTTTCGCCACAGGTATTCTACGGGAGCAGGCGCAAGCCGCGCTGCGGCAGTGGGTCTGAAGCCTCCTGGACAATGTAGCCAACCCGCCAGTCTCACGCGGGGCGGCGCTAGAATCGGATGACATGGTCAAAACCAACTAAACGTTCGCAAGCCTCGTCAACGTCAAGAAGCCATAAGAGACTGATTAAGGCTTCAACCAAAACGGTAAGCGGTCAGGCTCGGACTCTTCGTGTTGGTCCGACGCGAATGCAGCACCGCCGGGGTACAGAGCGGACCTAAATCATCCCTTGATGATTGTTGTGGAACATGGAAACGCTGCGCGCTCGCCCGGTTCGCACCGGGCAGACCTCACCGCAAGACGGGTCAAGAGCAGTAGCACTGAGAGGGTCGAAGAAGCCAAGGCCGGCGAGTAATGCGCCGGATACGCCCACGTCGGCCTGGTCTCTCCTGGCAAGAGAACAAGCAGAACCATCGTGAAGAAAGAAAAGCAAATGACGGCCCCGCCCGGGGCTGATGCGTCTTTCGACCCACCAAGGAACTGGAAGGCCATCAATTGGAAGGCCCTCTGGCAACAGGTTCGACGGCTGCAAGTGCGTATTGCCAAGGCAATCAAAAACGGCGACCACCGCAGGGCTTCGGCCTTGCAGTGGCTGCTGACACATTCGCGTGCTGCCAAATTGCTGGCAGTGCGGCGGGTGACAACCAACCGGGGCGCTAAAACGCCCGGGGTAGATAAGGTCATATGGCGAACCGACAGACAGAAACTCCAAGCCGCAGATAACCTCAAACGTCACGGATACAAACCCAAACCCTTACGCCGGATATATATTCCGAAAAAGAATGGCAAACTTCGCCCGTTGAGCATTCCTACCCTGCACGACCGCGCCATGCAAGCGCTCTACGCGCTGGCCCTCCTGCCCGTAGCCGAGACCGGGGCCGACCCATACTCCTACGGCTTCCGTGAGGGACGCAGTTGTGCCGATGCTCTGGAGCATGTTCATCTCGTGCTCTGCAAAAAGCGCTCACCCCACTGGGTGCTGGAGGGCGACATCCGCGCCTGCTTCGACGAAATCGGCCATGAGTGGTTCCTGCAACATGTCCTCATGGACAGGCGGATACTTCGCAAATGGCTCAAAGCCGGTTACTGGGAAAAGGGACAACTGTTTCCGACCCGCAAAGGCACACCACAAGGCGACGTCATCTCGCCCATCCTCGCGAACATCGCGCTGGACGGGATGCAGAAGGCCATCAGCCAAGCGGTGTCCAAAACGGGCGACAAAGTCAACTTCGTGCGTTATGCCGATGACTTCATCGTGACCGGCGCAACTCAGGAACTACTCGAACAGAAAGTTAAGCCCACACTGGCGGCCTTCCTCAAACAACGAGGTCTGGAACTCTCAGAGCAAAAGACCGTCACCACCCACATTGATAAAGGGCTCAACTTTCTGGGGCACACCGTGCGCAAGTTTGGGGACAAACTCCTGACTTATCCCGCAAAGAGTAACGTCAAAGCCTTACGGAAGAAAATCAGCCTCTGCATCAACTCCGCTCTGGCTCTTCCACAAGAACTGCTCCTCCGGCAACTCAACCCGATTATTCGGGGTTGGGCCAACTACTACCGGCATGGAGCCGCCAAGCGAGCCTTCGCCCGGCTTGACTACTATGTCTTCTGGCAACTCTGGCGCTGGACCAAACGACGCCACCCTCACAAATCGGCCAAATGGAAGCACCGCAAGTACTTCTCCGCGACCAAGGGGGTCTTCAGCGTCCGGCTCACCAAGGAACAGGGCAAGAGCCAAGTGCTCGCCCTCTACAAAGCCGCCAACACCAGAATCCAACGCCATATTAAAATCCGTGGGGCCGCAAATCCCTACGACCCGGACTACGCTCGATACTTCGAAAGGCGCCACGCCAAAGGGAGGCGCTGGACTGCGACTGCGGGAAACGCACCGACGCCCCAAGGTCAAACGCCCACTCGAATCGTCGCACATTGGTTGCAGTTTGCCGCCGCGTGCCCACAACAAGAGGCACTGGTTGGAGAGGCTTGAGCCGTATGAAGGGAAACTTTCACGTACGGTTCTTAGAGGGGAGCGGGCTGGCAACAGCCCGCTCCCACTCGGTGAAGACGCACCTGCCTGAGTTGCAAGGCCGTGAACTCCAAGAAGCTGCTGCCGGTGCCGTTTCTGAAACAGGTGGCATTTGCCATGCTGTTGGTTGCCGCTCACTTACAAGCCGAGAAGCCGCTCCAGCGTCCATAAACATCGTTGGCACAGCCGGTGCTGTGGTTGGCGCTTACGGTTCAATCGTAGTTAAGCTTCAAAAATTCTCCGATCGCATTATCTACTTCACAAAACAGGCCCCTCTCATCTACTGACTCTTTGTCCTTTCGGAGTCGCGCGACGCACAACTCTAAGGCACTCCTAATTCTAGCCGCCAAATAGTCTCGCAATTCGTTGGCTGCTTTTACGCGCCAGACGGATTGCGGGATTTTGATGTCAGCACTTATGCATCGATCTGCTTTGCTGCGGCGAACTGAACCAACTCGTTCGTCTCCAAACTCCTGAAATTCTCCTCCAACTCTAAGCGCGAGCGCGTAGTGGTCTATAGACGAGCAATAAGAATGTTTGCAGTGATGAAGAAATAGCTTCCAAAGATCGATTTTTAGGTCGCTCAACCCGCCATCAGTAGGCCGGCCGCATTGCGCACCAATCGAAATGATTCCAAGTTTGTCGTACCACATAGCTTTGCTCACAATTTGGTTCAAGACATTTCATTCGACAAGCATCTTTAATGCTTGAAAGATCTGATAATAAATCTGCCTTTCTTCAGGGCCGAGCGGAAGCGTTTCGTGAAGCGTCCGCTCTAGTTCGAGAATTTTGCTTTTGTTACAACTCTTTGCGATGATCTTCAGTCTTCCGCCTGCCAACTGTTTTTGGGTGTATCGCCTGACTAGGTTTTTGGTCATCCCAAACTTCAAATGCTCACCAAATGACCTCCTTCACAAGGGTCAGTCCTAGTATTGTGACATCTACTCTTCGCATTTAGTTGCCGTTCAGTTTCAGCAATTTCCCGACCCGTCTCCTGGCACGATTCTTCGAGCGTTTGGAGGAAGCGCTTTCGATCCTTGTCATCCTTGAAGAGGGGACAGCCTTGATTGCCGCGCGCCATGACCTGGTACACCGCTCCCGGGTACTGTTTGCGCAAGGGTCTGGCCCTTCACCGTGCAGGATGGACGATCCTCTGGAGCGTGTAAAGCCTAAACTGTCACAATTCTAGGACTGACCCCTGTTTCTTGGTACAGTTTGCGTGGCACGGAAGCAGGTTGTCACCGCCGCCCACAAGTGTCAATAGTGAGGACTGACAATTGCTCTCGGTTGAGCGCGTCGTAAGTGTAGCCCAGGTCAACCCCGTCGGCGTCGCTGGCGGAGATGTGTGTGATGTTGCCATGCGCGTCATAGGTGTAACCCAGCACGCTGGTGTAATGCGCGCCGGAGGGCATATTGAAACTTAGTCAGTTCGTTGGCCAGTGCCTTCGGATCATGATCGTTGGGATTGCCCTCGACCCAGCTAAAGTTCACTTCTGAATTTGAGGGAGTTTCAACTCCTTCACTTCTGCCTGCGACAATGTTTGATTAGCATTCAGAATCGCGATCAATTCTGAAACAAACCCTCGAATGCGTTTGTCCGCGCAAAGGGCAGCATGGACGTCCTTGTTGACTGCTACACACCTTCTCGACCCTTTTTGCACAAGGACGACCGCTCCCTTTGCACGCGCTCGTTCAAGACCATAAATTACTGATCCGATTCGGGCGTTTGACCAATGCACCGTGAACGTTCCGCACGTCTTGCACCGCCATCCCGAGAGGGTCTGATAGTCCTTCGGAACTGCAACTCCGGTGTCTGGCGTGAACGAAAGCTCAAAGTATTTCTCTGAAATCTTTTTGGAAATTCCAGGTGACAACGCGACCGGAATTATCTTTGCCTTGCCCTTCAGGTGAGGTCCGAGGTGATTCAACACCGCCTCGGAAAACATCGTTCCCACATTTCTGTCTTTGTAAAAAGTCGAGATGTCATATCGAGGGCGTGTTGTGATCGTGCGTTGCATCTGGGTGCGCGCTCCAAGTCCAAGCTGACACTTCTTACAGACGCCAAGCTCATACAACTGAGCAACACCCCCACCGGAAACAATCCATTCTACATAGCCATTGAAGCCGATATCGTGATACTCGGGGTCGAAAAACCCGTGCCTCTCTCCGGCCCGAGGCAAGTCCGGGACAAACTGCAGAGAAGGCTCCCCGTCACCCGTCAGAGTCATGATCTCGGAGACTAACTTGTCAAGCGCATCTTCTAAGTCCTCGGATCGAACGTTTATTGACACGGGGCTTTCGCAGGTGAGGGTGAACGAGTTACCTTTCATCCACCAACTACAGCGATAGACCTGATGCTCTTTTGTCTGTCTCATGCATTTAATACCTCGTGTGCACACTTTATGCCTGGCGACACGCTCCGTCCACTGCTCACTGCATTCGCATTTTAATCTCCTAGGCCTGATTAACTCTGCAAATCGCGACCAAAACTGGAAAACTGACGAATGTGTCCGTCGCCCACTGCCCGCGGCTGCCTCGAGCGAAACCCCAGTTTCGCCAGGCCAATAGGATCGCTAGGACCCAAGCATTCTGCCACAGAGTTACGTTTACTTGAGCCATTCCTTTTCGTTCTTCTGAATGAAACTCACGAGGCTCATTGATTTCGGATAATCGCATTGCTTGTCCACATATCGAGCTGCAGTCTTAAGTAGTGCAAGTAAAACCTTCTTTTCGGCCTTGTCAATCAGTTTATCTGCCCACTTGACTCCAGGTGTGTAGTTCGAGAATCCTGGGATTTTATCCTTGATCAGAATGTTTAGCACAAAGTGGAACATCCGATGGGTGTTCACCGGCAACGGTATAAGATTCTTGTCCGGCCCCCCCATAGACAGAGGTATGGGGTGATGCATTTCAGTGAACTCATAGTCCATGTATCTCTTGATGGACTCAACACCAAAAACACAGGCAAGTGTCTTCACGGATTTCTGTCGTGCCTTATTCGCGCTAATGCCTTTTGCGGCCTCTGATATTTTGTCAACGCCCATTGCTGTCATAAGTTCGCTCAGCGTGAAATAGCCACTTGGATCAATGCCATTCACAGGGTCATCCTCCGCATACAGGTATTTGTGGAGGCTGAGCGGATCGGTCTGGGCGCCCTCAAACGAATCCATGGTCCAGAAGCGGCATGAATTCGGATCCAAATAGCGCGCACGCAGGTAATACAGGCCAAAATCTGGATCGAACTGCTGCCCAGTATAGAGGTAATTGTTTGCAGTGCTCCCGGACGACGCCAACGGGATTCCATACCCGTCGTAGGCGTAGGTGTCGGTGACAGCGCCATTCAGCCCAGACAAGAATCTGACGCTGCCGTGACCATCCAAACCGTAGAAATTTGTCGAGACACCCGGCTGCCGCTGACTGATCAACCCGAGACCGTAGGTGTAGGCCCGCGCGAGATTGGTTGCACCACCGGAGACAGTCAGTTCCTCGAGCGCCTGCGCGTAGCCGCTCGGGTTGAGGGAGTCCACCAGATAAAACGTCGTGACTCCGCCGGCGATCTTCTTCACCCGCTCGCCGTCTCCGTTGTAAAAGATTGTGGCGGCACCACTGTTCAGGCCTATCAGCCGGTCTTCGACATCATATTGGTAGCTGTTCCCTCGGCTATTGGTTGTGCTGCCGTCACCGTCGTAGCCGTCGCTGTTGAGCCGGTCGCCCAGGCTGTAGCTGAATGTCTGATTCGTAACCCCGGTCAGAGTCGAGTTGCGATTCGTCCGATTGGCCACCGCGTCCAGCCCGTAACCGACGCTTCCAGTCGGCGAAGCCCCGCTGACGGTTTCGTTCGTCAGCCGGTATAGCGGGTCGTAACGCCGCGCGAAGCTTCGTCCCACCGAGTTGACCGTCTCCGCGAGATTCGTTCGGTGGCCGCTCGGGGAAACGCTATAGGCGAACTGCGCCCGGGCCGAAGCCCCGTACTTCCAAGTGAGATTCGTCAGTCGATTGAGGGAGTCGTACTCGTAAAGATTCGTGACGCCGTTCGGGCAGAAATAGCCCCGCAGATTGCCCACGGGATCGAAACTGTAGCCCGTGCTCTGCGAGCCAGTAAGTCGCGCATCAATGACGTTTGTAACTCGGTTGAGCGGGTCATATTGGTAGCTGACCGACGTGCCGCCAGGGGTGGACGAGGTCACATTCGTCAGATTTCCAACGGCATCATAGCCGTAATAAAGCGTGCCTTGGGGAGTCGCGTTCGTGCGTAACCGGTATCGAGCATCATAAACGTAAGCATAGGAGCCACTTGGGTCGGTCATGGCTTGCCGTTTGCCAGTCGCTGTATAAGTCCAACTGACCTGGTAACCATTGGTTGAGGCGAGATAGGTGACGCGGTTCATCGCGTCGAAGGCGTTCGTGATGACCACACCGTTGAAATTGGTGTGCCGGATCATATTTCCAATGGTGTCATAACCGAACGTCTCGACTTGACTCCCCGGCAGCATGCGCTTTGTCCTGCGCCCGAGCGAGTCGTATTCGAAGCTCGTGGCATGGGTATTGGCATCCGTCTGCGCGACCAAGCTGCCCACCTCATTGTAATCGTATCGCGTCACCCCTCCGATCGCGTTCGTTACCGAGGTGAGCCGGTTCAGGGCGTCGTAACCGAACCGGTTCGTTCGATTTTCCTGGTCAACTTCAGCGATGCGGCGCCCCAATGGGTCATACAGCGTGAACTGGCTGCTGTTGTCCGCAAAGATCATCTGCGTGCGGCGGTCCTCGGCATCATAGACATACGTGGTCAGATTGGTTCGGGCATCCAGCATGGTCTGCACGTTTCCATTAGCGTCATAACTGTACTGCGTAACCTGACCCAGCCCGTTTGTCACGGTCAATTGGCGGTTGGGACAGCCGCAGTGCGGATCATATCCAAAGGAGTTGGTATTGCCCCGCTCATCCACAGTGACGGCGACTCGCCCAATGGCGTCGTAAACGATGTTCGATGTGGTCAAGTCGGAGTTCAACACGGTCACGAGACGACCAAGCGCGTCGTTGGTGAACCGAGTAACGTATCCGGCCCCGTCTTGCCAGAATATTTTTCGGTTCTCGGCGTCATAGCCAAAAAACTCAAACGTCAAGTCCGGAAAAGTCGTGTTGGTCAGATTCCCATTGGCATCGTAAAAGTGCTGGGTCTGGCGACGCAATTGGTCGAACTCGATTGCCGGCTTGCCGATCCCGTTGTAAATGGTCTGCGCGTATGTACCATCCGGGAAGGTGGTGTTGGTCAGCCGGTTTTCGGCGTCGTAAAAATACTGATTCGTCAGCCATTGCAGGCCAGAAGGCGTGGTCCGACTGGTGATCTTGGCGGTTTGGTTCCCGTTCAGGTCGTAGCTGTAAACGGTCGAATTGAGCACTTTTAGCTGGGCGGCATCCCAGACGCTCACGTTGGTCAGATGCGCGAACTGGTCGTACCGGTTGGTCGTGAGGTGGCCCAGCGCGTTTGAGATGGTGAGGATATTTCCCTGACCATCGTAAGTAAATCGCGTGTAATTGCCCAGTCGGTCGCGTTGGGCAGTGAGGTTCCCGCTGCTCGGGTCATAGATGTTGGTGGAGGAATCGTGGCGCGGATCTGTCTGGCTGAGCGGGTTGCGGAAGGAATCGTAGGTGTAGCTGTTGGTATTGCCCAGCGGGTCGGCCTCAGTCAGCTTGTTGTCCAGGTTATCGTAGGTCAAGAAGTTGGTGTTGTTCAGCGCATCGCCTTTCGTCAATTGATTATCCTCCGCGTCATAAGTGTAGGTGGTGATATTAGTAAGGGCATCCGTGGTGCGGACGACGTTACCGTCCAAATCGTATTCGTGGACCGTCACGTTTCCAAGCCGGTCGGTGATGATTTCCCGGTTATTGCTCAGGTCATGGGCGAAATAATTGGTTTTGTTGTTGGCATCAATTTCGCGGACCAGCCGGCCAGCGTCGTCGTATTCGTTGCGGAGAGCCTGGATGCCTCGCGGGTCCGTGTAAGCGAACAAATAATGATTGTTGGTGTAGCTGAAGCTGTTGGTCTGGTTTTCGCGCGTGACGAACTGGCGCAAGTCGCCATTGGAATCGTATTGGTAGGCGAGGCTGTGGCTGGAGGTATCGACGATATTGGTGATGCGGCCAGCGGAATCGCGCATGAAGCTAATGCGCAGGGCTGGACCGCCGGCCAGAACATTGGTCCAAAGGACGCCAGTGGTGTTGATCAGCAGGGTATTGCCATTAGTGTCGCCCATGCTCTGGAGACCGGCCACTTCGTCAATGACGTATTTGACGCCTTCGGGCGTGGTGATCTTGAAACGAGTCGGGTTGAAGATGGAAAAATCTGCGAAATCAACCAGATCAATCGTGCCGAGATACCCGTCCACGTCGGCCTGGTTATCGCCGTCAATGGCCAGCGAGCCGTGGGTGCCGGGGAGGTTGGTGAAAGTCAGCCCCACCGTTTCAATGGGAAGGCCATACTGGCAGGAGGGGCTGAACACGCTTTGGAACTCAAAGACCTGGTTATTGGCCAGCGTGACCGTGATCTGTCGAGCGTTCAATGGGTCAATGCAATAATAACCGCTGCCGGGGTTGAACTGGGAGTTCCAGCTTTTGCCCAGGCTCCGGCTCTTCTGGAGCCGGACGTTCTTCACATTAAGCGTCCAACCGACGCCGAAATCGCCCACGCGCTGATCGCCGCTGTCGTAACTGCGGGTGATTTCGATCCCCTTTACCTGACTTTACGGTGTTTGCGTTTGCGCTCATTCATGTTTTCTCTTGGACTTTCGTCGGCCTCCCGAAGGCGCCGCCGTGCCTTTTAGCTTGGCAAAAATGGCGTCACGGCTAGCATCGCTGATCATCGGGTGTTTCGAAGCACCCGATGCAGCAGACGGACCGGCGGCATTCAGCATTTTTACCAGTTCGTCCTGCAACTCAGCTATCCGCTGTTGGACATTGGAAGGACCTTCCTGGCGCAATGCTTGCCAAGTTTGCCTGCGGCGCTTCCAAAAGTGGCGGACCTGGCCCTCGAATCGCGCTCTATTCCGGGCGACATAGTCGCGCAGCCGCAGGACCGCGTCATCCGCTGCCCCCGCGCAGCGCTTGTCAAGGTCCCGCAGTTCCCGCTCATGTCGGTCGCAGATCTCGAGCCGCTCGTCAAGGTCTTCGGGAACGCGCCGATCCGGAAACAACTCCAGGGCCTCCCGCAAGTATGCCTCGGCGCGTTCTGCGCGCACCATTTTCAAAAACTTCAGAAGGGCACTGCCATCTTCATCGAGTTCGACCAACCATTTCCACATCCCACTGTTAACAATAGTCAGGTGAAACGCGTCGACGTAAATGGCAGCCTTTACGAGAGGCGGGGCGAGGCGAAGCTGCTCAGCGTCGAGGCCCCCGAGGTTCGGGTCTATGGCCCACGCACCAAGTGCGCCGCCAAACTCTCCGGGGTCAGTTTTCGCGAGTATGTCCTTTAGTGTCATATCCCACAATCTTACTTTACGAACCAGCCTCGAATCTCGTTGTAGTCCTTCGCAGCCTCGACAATCGCCTGCGCATCATTCTTGGAGCAGCCTACAGTACAAGTGTCAGTCCTTACTATTGACACAAAGTCAATTTGGCATTCTTGTTTCCTGCGTTCAGCAGGTTGGACACATACGTCCAACTGCCCATCTCCAGTCGAGCCGCAATCCATTTTAATGTCGTAGTCGTTTCCTTTCGGAGGCGTCGCGCCATTGCCACCGTTGCCTTAGCGCCCTTCGGCTGGCCTGGCAAGTCCTGCTCTTCCCAACCCCTGCGTTTGAGTTCGTCCCTCACAATCCGTTCGGCTTTCTCTTGCTCGGTCTCCTGGCGGCGGGCTGAGTGATGACTCGGTCCAACACGCTCCACCGCCGAGGTTATCAGTTCGTTGCGAAAGTCCTCGTCTCCCAAACACCAGCCCCGCCGGATTTGCCGATAATCGGCCTCTGCCTTTTGCCCCCGCCGCTGTTCCATTTGCGGGGCAAATTCTCGGCGACCTGCGACACTGTCCTTCGGAACCCCGTGTTCTCCAAGCAAACGATCCACAAGCAATCACTTGCCTTGGCCATATTTTCCCCGCTCGCCCCCCGTGCGCACGCCATTTCCTCCCTCAAGGCGAGCATGGGCGGGTAGTTCACGGCGCGCCCCGAAAACCCGACCACTTGACAACCCGATAATCTGTTCTACACTTTGCTCGGGCAAAGAGCAGTGGCCCAAGCCGCCTTCCCAAGAAGGTAAGAATGGATACCAAGGCCAATAAATCCGTCGCGCTCCGTGGATCTGAATCCTAACGACCCTATAACTTGATACCTTCATCACTCGACAATGATTCTGTCCCGTCATGATTCTGTCGATCTCGGATAGGAATTTGGACCCAACATCCAAACCATGCGCACCGGAAAAATCGCCCGCCTCCCTCACGACATCCGTGAGCAACTCAATCGCCGACTCAACGATGGCGAACAAGCCCACTCCATCCTCAAATGGCTCAACTCCGTCCCCGAAGTCCAAGCCGTGCTCGCCGCCGGCTTCGACGGGCGCCCCCTCTACAAAGTCAACCTGACCGAGTGGCGCCATGGCGGCTACCGCGACTGGCTCGTCCGCCAGGACGCTCTCGATTTCGTTGAGGAACTCGATGATAAAGAGGCCCTCGGCCACCAGTCCTTGAGCGATCCCATCGGCGCCAGGCTCGCTCATTGGGTCGCCCTCCATTACGCCGCTTCCGCCAAAGCGCTCATCGCCAACGAACCAAACCCTACCAGCAAATGGACTCGGCTGCGCGAGCTTTGCGCCGACGTTACCCGCCTCCGCCGCTCCGAACTGGCCGCCGAACGCCTGGATCTCGAGCACGCCTGGCTTGAGTTGGAGCACGCGGACCGCCACGAAACGCTCAAAAACAAGCTCTCCGAGTCAAATCTCCTCGTTAACTGTCTGGAGGACTTCCTGCACCGCCCCAAAGCGCCCCCGGCCAACCAAGCTCCCAACAGTCCCTACCCAAGCGAGGCGACTTCTCAAACCCCGGAACACCCAGGGCCAACCGCGCCCGCCTCCTTTCTGACCCTGGGCCATTTTGACACACCAGCCCCGGCCCAGTTAAACCCAGTTAAACCTAGTTAAACC
>Ga0137379_10003653_pt1 | contig 14401 bp, 9 predicted proteins | sample SagtaG_18_FD_104812 | JGI IMG/M metagenome (GOLD analysis project Ga0137379, IMG submission 104812) | Vadose zone soil microbial communities from Sagehorn Ranch, Mendocino, California, USA - Sage2_L_80_16 metaG | ecosystem: Environmental > Terrestrial > Soil > Vadose zone | place: USA...
GGCGGGCAGATGGACTTCATCCGCGGGGCGGCGCTCTCCGAGGGCGGCAAGCCCATCATCGCCCTCCCCTCGGTCACGGGCAGCAGCGAATCGCGCATCGTCTCGTACCTGAAGCCCGGCGCGGGCGTCGTGACCACCCGCGCGCACGTCCACTACGTGGTCACCGAGCACGGCATCGCCGACCTGTTCGGCAAGAACCTGCGGCAGCGCGCGGCCGCCCTCATCGCCGTGGCGGACCCACGCCACCGCGAGGCGCTCTCCGCCGAGGCGCGGCGCAGGTTCGGGAGCTGGTAGCGGAATCGAGCCCTACCGGAAGCTGTACTCTCCGGCTCGAGGCCGCTGGGCTGAAGAAGATCCAGGTAGACCTAGCGGCCATCCTGAAGCGCCACCCGGGCAAGGACGCGCTGGCCCTGTTCTGCTTCGAGAACATCCACAAGCCCGGGGAGCGGTGCCTACCGCACCATGTTCGCGGGGTGGTGGACCGAGAAGACGGGCGAGGTTGTGACCGAGCTCGAAGCCCCAGGCAATCCGCCCTCGACCGCGGCGCTCCTGTCACCGTGACGACCAGCTCGTTGAAGGGGTAACCCGCAGGGGGAGTGACCACGCCGCGGCGCGTCAGGCCGGCGGGCCCGGACGGACCAGGACTTCTGCATCATGCCCCTCCACGCGCGTGACCTCGAGCCGCACGCCAGCGCCGCGTTTGGAAAGCCTCCCACCGCGCCCGCGCGGTGCGAGCTCGAGCGCCTGCTCGAGAGGTTCCAGGCTCACGATGCAGCCCGGGCGGTCCGCCCCTAAGCCGTCGGCGCGCGGTCTCCGCAAGCAGCCGGGCGGCGCCCCGATCCGGGTGCGAAGCCGGCGGGCATTGCGGCCGCCATCCGCCTGGACTAACGTCTGGACATCGCGACGGACATGCAGATCGCAAAACAAGACTTATTTAACTGATATTTAAAGTATTTCTTTGGACATCAGGAGGCGCCATGCCAAGGAAGTATGAGGCGTCGCATCCCTGGCTAAAGTTCAAGGTCGATCTCTCCGCTGGCCGCGTGTCGGCCGGCGTCTGGATGCTCCTTGGGGAAGCCAGATCGAAGTGCGAGCACATCGGCGGCGTGCCGCTGAGTCCCGAGATCGCGAAGAAGCTCTACACGATCACCTTGGCGAAGGGCGTCGCCGCTACGACCGCGATCGAGGGCAACACGCTCTCGGCGGAGGACGTGGAAAAGCGTATCGAGGGGAAGCTCCAGGTGCCGCAGTCGAAGGCGTACCAGGTGCAGGAAGTCGACAACATCCTGGCAGCCTTGAACGACGTCATCCACCGCGATCTCGTCCACAGCTCGCTTCCGCCGCTCACGCCGTCCCGCATCCGCCTGTTCAACAGCCTCGTGCTCAAGGGCCTGCCGCTCTCGCCTGAGGTCGTACCTGGACAGGTTCGGACCCACGGCGTCGGTGTGGGCCCTTACCTGGCCCCGCCCGCTGAGGACTGCGAGTACCTGCTAGACCGGCTCTGCCAGTGGCTGGGCGGCGAAGACTTCGAGGCGCGGGGGCGCCCCGAACTCGCGCTCCCGGTCGCGATCCTGAAGGCGGTGCTGGCGCACCTGTACCTCGCCTGGATTCACCCATTCGCAGACGGAAATGGGCGCACCGCCCGGCTCATTGAGCTCCAGATCCTCGCGGCGGCGAGCGTGCCCGACGTCGCGTGCCACCTGCTCAGCAACCACTACAACGACACGCGATCCGAGCACTACCGGCAACTGCAGGCCGCGAGCCAGTCCGGTGGCGACGTCCTCCCGTTCATTGAGTACGCCCTCCGGGGGTTTGTCGAAGGCCTGACTCACCACATCACGGTGGTGCGGGAGCACCAGCAGCGCGTCGCGTGGATCAACTACGTTCACGATCAATTCAGGGCCAAGAAGACGCCGAGCGCCTCGCGGATGAAGGATCTCGTCCTCGAGCTTTCAAAGAAGGATGCGCCGGTTCCGCGGCGCGACCTGCCGAGGCTCAGCGCTCAGCTCGCGGTGGCGTACGCCGGGACGACCGACAAGACGCTCTCGCGCGACGTGAACACACTCGAGGGGATGGGCCTGATCACGAAAACGGACGTCGGGTACAGGGCGGTGAGCGAGATCATCCTCGCGTTCTGCCCCGCGCGGCATGGCCATGCACGACCGCAGCTGGCGCCGCCACCCGAGCCGCCCTCGCCGCAGCAGTCGCTCGCACTGTAGCCTGCGCCGCGCCGTCGGGACGGTAGCCGGTCCCGTCGCCGTTCAGCTGGCGAAAAGAACGGAGGGTGAGCGCAGGGCGAGGAGGAGGAGCGGCGGCGGGCCGGCCCGGCGATGAGAGCGCGATTCCATGAACCTGGCCCGCCGCAGGTTCGGGAGCTGGTAGCCCGTTGGGGCGCCCCTGGAATGCCGGGCCGCGTCGAGGTGTAGCTACTAGACTCGTCCGGGCGCTCCGTCCGTCGTCGAGTCCGAGCGCAGGAGCTGCGCGAAAGGCACCCATGGCCTTGTGGAACAAGCAGGAGCCGTTGCCGACGTCGAGCGGTACTGGGACCGTGTCGGCTCCGGCCGTATCGCCCGCACCCAAGTACGAGGAGCGTCCTGGCATGGCGACGACGACACGTGAAGAGCTCCCGACGAGCGGGGCCACCGGAGGAACGAGCGACCTGCTGCTCGGAGCCGGCGCCGAATTCGAGGGCAAGCTGACGTTCAAGGGGACCGTCCGCATCGACGCGAAGTTCGTCGGCTCGATCGTGACGAATGACGTGCTCGTGGTCGGCGAGCACGCCCGCATGGACGCCGAGATCACCTGTGGCACGGTCGTGGTGCTCGGCGAGGTGAACGGGAACATCAAGGCGAAGAGCGCCATCGAGCTGCACCGCTCGGCCAAGGTCCGCGGCAACGTCGAGACGCCCTCGCTCATGATCGAGAAGGGCGCCGTGCTCCAGGGCGAGGTGAAGATGTCCTCCGGCGACAAGGGCGCGGCCGTGAAGCCTCTCTCCGTGGCTGGGGCGTCCGCCTCGAAGTAGCGCCGGCCAGGAGCCTCGCGAGGGTTGCGACCCGCGGCGCTCGCGGCCGGGCTCCAGTCGGCGGCGGCCACCCCTCCCCCGCCCGGACGTCCTCCACCGTTCGCCGCACCGGCCCTTGCATGGAGCGGCGGCGGAGCGGACGATGGATCGCCTCGCTGCGTGACACGCATCGCGAGCCCGGGGTGCGGCGATGGCCGAGATCCTCACGCGTGAGCGTCGCTCCGCGGATCCCTCCTCGAGGCACCAGGCGTTCGCCGCCGGGCTGCTGGCTGTCGGGCTCCTCCTGTTCTCCTGGCCGTTCGTCCGCGCCCCGCCCCTCGATCTCGTCTCCGCCTATCTCCACCTCCTCGGGTCCTGGGCGTTCGTGATCGCAGCGATCTCCGTGATGTCGCGCGCGCTCCGGGCGCGCGAGCCGCCGGCCGGCCACACGAGGGGCGGCCGTGAGTGACCTCGCGCTCCCCCTGTTGGTCGTCACGGTCTACGTGGCCGCGCTGGTCGCGGCCGCCATCTGGGCCGAGCGCCAGGAGGCCCGCGGGCGCCGGGTCGCGTCCAACCGGCTCGTCTACTCGCTCTCCCTGGCGGTGTACGCGACCAGCTGGACCTTCTACGGGAGCATCGGCTTCGCCGCGCGAAACGGGCTTCTGTTCCTGACGGTGTACCTGGGCCCGACCCTCTGCGCGATCGCCTGGTGGTGGCTGCTCCGCGGGTTGGTCCGGCTCAAGGAGAGCCACCGGATCCTGGGGCTCGCCGATCTGCTCTCGCTCCGTTACGCGAGGTCGCAGCGGGTCGCGCTGCTCGTGACCGGGGTGGTGGTGGTCGGGCTCGTGCCCTACCTCGCCCTGCAGCTGAAGACGATGATCGCGACGCTGGCGATCGTCGCCGGCGACACCTTGTCGTATCCCGAGGCCGACCGCCGGGTCGGCCCGCCCCTCGTCCTCCTGATGCTGGCGTTCACGATCGCGTTCGGGCTGCGCCGGCTGCGCCCGACGGAGCGGCACCCGGGGCTGGTCTTCGCGCTCGCCATCGAGTGCGGGGTGAAGTTGGTCGCATTCGTCGCAGCGGGGGCCTTCGTCACCTGGGGGCTCTTCCACGGCCCGGGCGACATCTTCCGGCGCGCCGCGCTCCCCGGCTCGCCCGCGCCCGCCCTGCTCGGTGGGCAGGGGGTCATCACCTGGCTCTCGCACCTGCTCCTCTCCGGTGTGGCGGTCGTGCTCCTGCCGCGCCAGTTCCACGTCGGAGTGGTCGAGTGCTCCGACGAGGATCACGTCCGCACGGCGAGCTGGGTGTTCCCGCTCTACCTCCTCGCGATCAACCTCTTCGTGCTCCCGGTCGCGCTCGCCGGGCTCCTGCTGGGCCACCCCGCCAGCGCGGCCGACACCTTCCTGCTCCGGCTACCGCTCGACGCGGGCCGCCCGATCCTCTCCTGGCTCGTGTTCCTGGGCGGCTTCTCGGCTGGGATCGGGATGGTGGTGGTCGAGACGACCGCTCTCGCCACGATGTTCTCGAATCACGTGGTGATCCCCGCCGCGGAGCGGTTCGCTGCCCTGGGCGGGCTCCGCCGGCGGATCCTGGCCGTCCGCTGGGCCGCAGCGGCGCTCCTCCTCCTCACCGCGTACGGCTACGAGCGGCTCTTCGGCCAGGGATATTCCCTGGCATCGCTCGGGTTCATCTCGTTCGCGGCCGTGCTCCAGCTCGCGCCACCCCTGCTCGGCGGCCTCTGGAGCGGCGCGAGCCGGACGGGCGCAACGGCGGCGCTCGGCGCGGGTCTCCTCGCGTGGCTCTACACGCTGGTCGTCCCGGTGATGGCACACTCCGGATGGCTCCCCGCCTCGCTCATGACGGAGGGGCCATTTGGCCTCCAGAGCCTCCGCCCCGAGGGGCTGTTCGATCTCCACCTCGATCCCGTCTCGAACGCGGTGCTCTGGTCGCTCCTCGCCAACGGCATGGCCTTCCTGGCCGGGTCGCTGCTCTTTCCGCCGCGCGCCGAGGAGACCGGCCGGGCCGGCTGGCTCCGGGGCGCGTTCGCCGCGCCCGGCGTCCCCGCGACGTCCGGCGCGCCGCCGCTCGTCCGCGCAGCCGAGAAGCGCGACCACGCAGCGGCGCTCCTCGCGCGCTACCACGGCGCCGAGGACGGCCTCCGGCTCGCGGACGCCAGCCTCGCGAAGGTGACCTCGGATCCGGCCGGGATGCTCTCGGCCCTGCAGCTGGCCGAGCTGCAGGCGGAGATCGAGACGACGCTCGCCTCCGCCATCGGAACGCCCGGTGCGCGCGCGGCGGTCCAGCGAGATCCCCTCGTCACGGCTCAGGAGTCCAAGGACGTGTCGGCCGCCTACGCGGAGATCCTGGCCTCCCTGAACGTCTCCCCGGCCGAGCTGCGGCGGAAGATCGACTACCACCGTGAGCGAGAGCGGCTCCTCGCGCGAGACGTGGCCCATCAGCGTTTCCTGTCCGGCGTGAGCGGCCTCCTGGCCGCTTCGCTCGACCTCGAGGCGACCGGGCGCACCGCGGTGCGCCTCCCTGTGCCGTTCCTGGCGGATGCGGCGCTCCTCTGGATCCGCTCGGCCCACGGCCAGCCGCCGCGAGCCTGGTATGCGCACGTGGACGCCGCCGTCGAGGGCGCGGGCGCGGCGGCGGCGGATCGTCTCGCCGTCTCGCTCGCGGCCGCCGAGAACGTCGGCCGGGCGGTCGCCCGCCACCGCCCCGTCATCGTACGCTCGCCCGTGCCGCCCGCCTGGCCGCCGGCGCTCGCGGCGCACCTACCGACCGGCGGCGAGGTGACCATCCCGCTCGCCGCCGCGCGCGGCGTGCTCGGCACGCTCTCGCTCTTCGTCGAGCCCGGGACGACGCTGCGCCCGGCCGATGATCTCGACCTCGCTGAGGAGCTCTCCCGGCGGCTCGCCCTCGCGATCGAGAACGCCCAGCTGTACCAGCAGGCGGAGGTAGCCATCCGCACCCGGGACGAGTTCCTCGCGATCGCATCGCACGAGCTGAAGACGCCGCTCACCCCGCTGCGACTCAAGATCCAGGCGATCCAGCGGCTCGTCGCCCGAGGCGACGTGGGGCGGATCCCCCAGGACAAGCTCGTGCAGCTGTTCGGCGGCGCGGAGGGCCAGGTGGTCCGGCTCGTCAACCTCGTCGACGACCTCCTCGATGTCACGCGGCTCACCACGAACCGCCTGAAGCTCCACCCCGAGCTCATCGATCTCTCGGCCCTCGCCCGCGACGTGCTCGAGCGCCACGCGGCCGAGGCGCTCCAGGCCGGGTGCGACGTGCTGCTCGCCGCGGCGGAGCCTGTGTTCGGGTCATGGGACCGGCTCCGCATGGAGCAGGTGCTCACCAACCTGCTCACGAACGCGTTCAAGTACGCGCCGGGGACCGCGGTGCGGATCTCGGTCGAGGCGGACGAGGTCCGGGCCCGCCTGGTGGTGCACGACGAGGGGCCGGGCATCGCGCCCTTGGATCAGGAGCGGGTCTTCCAGGCGTTCGAGCGCGCTGTGCGGTTCATGGAAGTGAGCGGCTTCGGGCTCGGCCTCTTCATCGTGCGGCAGATCGTGGAAGCGCACGGCGGCACCGTCCGGCTCGACAGCCAGGTGGGGCGCGGGAGCACCTTCAGGATCGATTTGCCGCGGAAGCCCGCGGCGCAGGCATGAGCGCGGCCCGTTCAGGCAGCGTCGGAGTCGGCGCGCTTCCCGAGGCGGACGGTGATCTCGCGGTCGGGGATCTTCACGGAGATCTCGATGTAGCTGAACGCGGTCAGGAGGAAGGCGAAGGCGAGGAGCGCGCCGGCGACGTCGTAGGCATTGGCATACGACCCGGTCCTGTCGGCGATCCACCCTGCCAGCATCGGGCCGAACACCCCGCCGACGCCCCAGGCCGTGAAGAGGATCCCGTAGTTGAGGCCGAGGTTCTTGGTGCCCCAGGTGTCGGCCACCGTCGCGGGGAAGAGCGACAGGCACGCGCCGTAGCTGAAGCCCACCACCGCCGCTCCCACGACGAACCCGCCGATGCTCGTGAAGCCCGAGAAGAGGAACATGGCGAGCGCCTGGAGCACGCACACGAGCCCGATGGTGACGACGCGGCCGACGTAGTCCGAGACGACGCCGGCGATGACGCGCCCGGCGGCGTTGAAGCAGGCGAGGAGGGCCACGAACACGAAGCCGATCTTGATCGTGTTGCCCGACTGCACCGCGACGATCTTGGCCATGTGGCCGATGATCATGAGCCCCGCCGTCGCGGCGCAGGCGTAACGGAGCCAGAGCGACCAGAACGCAGTCGTCCTGATCATGTCGCGCCACGTGCGCTCGGGGCGAGCGGCCGCCAGGGCGCTCGCGACGGCATCCTTCTTCGGGGCGACCGGCGCGTCCGGGTTACGGATCAGCTGCGCGAAGGCAGTGGCGGCGACCAGGAACCCCAGGCCGAGGATGCGGAACGCCGCCGCGGCTCCGTAGGTGGTGAGCAGGTACTTGGACAGCGGCGCGATGTACACCGGGGCCACGCCGAATCCGGCCACGACGAGCCCGGTGATGAGGCCCTTCTTCGCGGGGGGGAACCACTTCACGGCTGCCGGTGTCGCAGCGGCGTAGCCGAGCCCGAAGCCGGAGCCGCCCAGGACTCCGAACCCGAGCACCGCCGGCAGGACCTTGCCGGGTCCGGCCAGGCTGGCGACGAGCAGCCCGACACCGGTGAGGACACCACCGGCGGTGGCGACCACGCGTGGCCCGAGCCGATCCTGGAACAGCCCCGCCGGGATCATCATGATCGCGAAGAAGGCGATCGCCACGGTGTAGGGCAGCGTCGCCTGCATCTTCGTCCATCCGAATCCGCCCTTGTCCACCGTCTCGACCAGCTGCTTCGAGAAGACGCTCCAGGCGTACAGAATGCCGAGCGCGAGGTTGAGGCCCATTCCACCGAGCGTCACGAGCCATCCGCGTCGAGACATCGATGCTCCCTTGCCGAGTGTGACGCCGAGCCTCTCCGCAAGGCGGCGCGTTGAAAAAGGTCCTGCTCCCCTGCCACCCCGCGCGTCGCGCGCGCGGTCCGTCTCGGGCGGCGGTCGGGACCTGGCCGCGGCCTCCGCGCCCGGGCTGGCGCTGGCGAAGCGCAGCAAGTTCCGTCCACACGCGCCGAAGCGCTCCCGCAGCAGCCCGACCCCGTGCTTCTCCGCCCACGCCATCTCCTCCTCGTCGAGGAAATGGACCATGGAGATGGGGAAGACGCGATCGTCCACCCGCACGCGATCGCGCAGCCCCGCGTGAAAGCGGCTGGCGCTGGTCGGGAGCAGCGCCACCCCGACCCGACCGGCCTCCCGCATGGCCGGATCGTCGATCCGGGCCACCACCTCCACGGCGTCGCCTCCGAAGCCCTCGGCCTCGAGCCGCGCCAGGATGGCGCCGATCACGTGGGGATCGGCGTCGGTGACGGTGGTGTAGATGCGGGAACCATGGCCCAGGGTGAAGACGGCGTTCCCGAGGCCAGCGGGCCGCAGAGGGCAGACCGCCACCGGGTGATCCCCGCCTGCACCGGAGACGGCGAACCAGCAGACGTCGCCCGTGGCGGCCGCAGGCAGGCGTTTCAGGACGAACGCGAGCACGCGCGCGTTGAGTGGGTCGAGCTCAGCCACTGGCCGAGCACACTGGCAGTGGCGGCGAGGATTGTCGCAGCGACGAATTGCCGCACCTACGGGAGCACCGCCAGTAGGAGACCAGCCGCATGCATCGCACGTTGCGCTATACCATGTTCTAGGTACATCCTAGGGTTCGCTCGGCTGGACGGTGGGGAAGCGCCCGATCTTCCGCTCTCGCCAGCTGGAGCGGCCTAGGAGAATCCGCTTGAAGCTCGTTCCACCGCGAATCGCCTGGCTTTTTTGCATCCTCGCGGCGGCGACCTTGGCAGGCGCGGTCCTCTCCTCCCGCGTGTTCGAGGCGCGCCGCAGCGAGGCGGCCGACGTGGCGGACGGCTGGCGTGCGCTGGCCGAGGCGGAGCACCTCGCAGCCGCCCTGCGAAAGGCGGAGGCGGCCTGCAGCGGCATCGTCCCAGCCCGCGAACCGCTCGCCGACGACCCTCCGCTGCCTCCGCGCCTGGAGGTCGGTGCGGCCTGGGAGCGGCTCATCACGGAAGTCGCGACGCGCCCCGACCGGTTCCGGTTCTGGTCCGCCGTTCTCGGGGAGCTGCAGCGGGCGCTCGACGCGCCGGGCTGCAGCCCCCCGTTCGGCCTCGCAGCGTCGGCGGTCGAGGAGCTCTCCGCGCTGCAGCGACGCGACCTCGGCCAGGCCGATCGGCGAGCGCGCGAGCGCCGGCCGCTCGCGACGTGGGTCATCCTGGCGACGAACGCGGCGCTGCTGCTGCTCATCGCCGCCGCGGCGCTGGGCGTGCGCGGGCACCTGCGGGAGCGCGAGGGCCTCGAGTCGGAGCAGCGCCGCGCGCTCGAGCTCCAGCAGCAGGTGATGGGGATCGTCGGTCACGACCTTCGGACGCCGCTCAACGCCATCGCCGGCTCGGCCGCGCTCCTCGCGCACGCGCCGGACCTTCCCACCGCGCGGCTGCGCGCCGCGCAGCGGATCGTCTCCAGCGCCGCCCGCATGTCGGGCCTGGTGCGGGACCTCCTCGACTACACGCGGCTCCGGGTGAGCGGCAGCTTCTCGATCGAGCCCGCGCCGGCGCACCTGGGCGAGATCGGCCGCGCCGTGGCGCAGGAGGTCCGCACCGCGTGGCGCGGGAGCGTCATCCACCTGACCGAGGCTGGCGACCTCCAGGGCCGCTGGGATCCGGAGCGGATCGAGCAGGTCCTCTCGAACCTCATCGGCAACGCCTGCCACCACGGCACGCCCGGCGCGCCGGTGCTGGTGCGGCTCTCCGGAACCGAGGCAGCCGTCCGGGCCGAGGTGCACAACGAGGGTCCGCCCATCCCGCCCGAGGTGCTCCCCCTCATCTTCGAGCCGTTCCGGCGCGGCGCCTCCGATCGGCGTGACGCCAGCGGCGGCGTCGGGCTCGGGCTCTTCATCGTGCACTCGCTGGTCGAGGCACACGGCGGGACGATCGAGGTGACGACCGGGGAGGCGGGGACCACCTTCGCGCTGGTGCTCCCGCGCTCGCCGCCCACGGAAGGCCTGCGCTAGAGGAGCCCCGCCGGGAACACCCACAGCGCCTCGGGCGGGAAGTGCGCGAAGCACGGGCCTCGCCCGGCCGGCGCGGTCGGGTGCCAGACCCGAAAGCGCAGCTCTCCGGCGTGGAGGACGTACTCCCAGCGCTCGCCCAGGTAGAGCGTGGTGTCGAGCTCGGCGGAGAGGACGTCTGGGCCCGCGCCCTCCCGTAGCCCCACCCGGCCGATGCGGATGACGCCCACCGCCCCCTGGTCCGGGCGGAGGTCTCCCTTGGCGGTCCCCCACAGCTCCCAGCCCTCGCCGCCCAGCCGGACCCGCTCCCCGCGCACCTCGCGCACCGTGCCCGGGAGCCGGTCGTTCGAGCCCATGAACTCCGCCGCGAAGAGCGTGGCGGGCGCGGCGTACAGCTCCTCCGGCGTGCCGGCCTGCACGATGCGCCCCTGATCGAGGAGGAGGACGCGGTCGGCGATGGCGAGCGCCTCCACCTGGTCGTGCGTGACGCACACCGCGCCCGTGCGGAGCTGCTCGATGAGCTCGCGCAGCCACGCCCGAGCGTCCTCCCGGAGCTGGGCGTCGAGGTTGGAGAGCGGCTCGTCGAGGAGGAGGAGCTGGGGGTCGTAGACGATGGCGCGCGCCAGCGCCACGCGCTGCTGCTGGCCGCCCGAGAGCTGGTGCGGGTGGCGCGCGGCCAGCGCCGCCAGGCCGAGGCGCCGCAGCACCTCCTCCACCTTCCGCCGCAGCTCGCCCGCCGGCGTCCGTCGCAGCACCAGGCCATACGCGACGTTCTCGAAGACGGTCCGATGCGGCCAGAGCGCATAGGATTGGAAGACGAGCCCCAGGTTCCGCCGCTCGGCCGCGAGCCGCGCGCCGCTCGCCGCGTCGAAGAGCACCTGCTCGCCGAGCGAGATCCGACCCGCGTCGGGGTGGTCGAGGCCCGCGATGGCGCGCAGGAGCGTGGTCTTCCCGCTGCCCGAGGGACCGAGCAGCGCCACCACCTCGCCTGGGCGCACCTCGAACGAGACGCCCTTCAGCACCTCGTTGGGGCCGAGCCGCTTGTGGACGCCGGCGACGACGAGGCTCGCCACACGCGCCGGCACGTTCCCTTCACTCTTCATGGAGGCGGACCCCGAACCGCAGCGCCAGCGCGAGGCCCGCGCCGACGAGGAGGATGTCGATCACGGCCAGCGCGGACACCAGGTCGATGGCGCCGCTGGCCCACAGCGAGACGATGAGTGAGCCGATGACCTCGCTGCCGGGCCCGAGCAGGTAGACGCCGGTCGAGTACTCCCGGACGAAGATCATGAAGATGAGCAGCCAGCTCCCGAGCAGCCCGAACCGGATGAGCGGCAGGGTCACGTCGCGGGTGAGCCGCGCGGTCGAGGCCCCTACCGTGAGCCCCGCCTCCTCCAGCTCCGGCGAGACCTGGAGGAGCGCGCTCGAGACGAGGCGCGTGCCGTAGGCGAGCCAGACCACCGTGTAGGCGAGCCAGATGGAGAAGACCGTGGCGCGCAGCGGCGCGAGCGGACGGAAGAACAGGAAGACCCACAGGAAGGCCAGGCCCGCCACCAGCCCGGGCATGCCGCGCGGGATCATGACGAGGTAGTCGAGGACGCGCGCCCAGCCGCTGCGCCAGCGATGCGCGGCCAGCCCGACGGCGGTGTAGCAGGCCACCGCCAGCGCGCCGCCCACCACGCCCAGGCCGGCCGTGTTGAGGACCCCGCGCACGAGGTTCCGGTAGCCGGCCAGCTCACGGAAATTGTCGAGCGTGAGCACCTCGCGGAGCTGCACGCCCTCGCCCCAGGTGCTCACGACGGCGCGCAGGAACACCCCGGAGACCGGGACCACCACCGTCACCCCGAGCCACGCCACGACCAGCCCGAACCCCACCCAGCGCCAGCGCCCGGCCGGGAGCGGCCGCCTGGCCGCGCCCTTGCCACGGACGGTGACGAAGCGGGCCGACATCCTCAGCAGGCGCCGCTGCAGCGCCACCAGCGGAAAGGCGACGGCCACGATGGCCACCGCCACCACCGCCATGAGCTGGTAGGACGGAACGCCCAGGCGGTTGGTGAGCTTGTAGAGGTAGGTGGAGAGCACGAGCAGCCCCTCCGGATCGCCCAGGATGAGGGCCAGCCCGAACAGCTCGAACCCGAGGAAGAAGACCAGCACGCCGCTGTAGACGATGGCCGGCCACACCAGCGGCAGGCTCACCGTGAGGGCGATGCGCGCGGTCCCCGCCCCGGCCACGCTGGCCGCCTCCTCCACGTCGGAGCCGAGCGCCCGCAGCGCGGTCGAGGTGTAGAGGTAGACGTGCGGGATATGGGTGAGCCCGGCGATGAGGACCAGGCTCTTCAAGGAGTAGAGGTCCCACGGGATGGCGCCCAGGACTTGCTTCACCATGAGCGAAAAGAACCCGACCGGACCGACCGACACCACGTAGCCGAAGCCCAGCACCACCGGCGAGAGGAAGATGGGCACCAGCACGAGCGGCTCGAGCCAGCCTCGGCCGGGTAGATCGGTGCGCACCAGGAAGAACGCCATGAGGCTGCCGAACGGCACGGCGACGGCGGTCATCCCCAGCGCGACGAGCGCGGTGGTGCCGAGGGCGCGGCGGAAGTCGCTGTCCGCGAGTACGAAGCGGTAGGCGCTGAGGGAGATCTTGGCGCTGGGCTGGAAGAAGGGCGCGTCGAGGAAGCTCTGGTAGAGCACGAGCCCCAGCGGCAGGAGCACGGCGCCGGCCGTGATCAGCACGACCGCGGTCCGTCGCCAGGAGGGCGGGGCGCGCCCGGCGCTCACTTGGTGCCCAGCGCCTGCTGCCAGCGCTTCAGGAAATCGAGGCGCTTCGTCTGATCGAGGTACTCGAGCAGCGGCGGACCGACCGGGATCGGCTTCAGGCTCGCCCCGGCCGACCGGTTCAGCGCCGCCGCCGTCTGCTCGCCCGCCACGTCGCTGCGGATGGCGAAGAGCGCCGCCCCCGCCAGCGCCTGCTGCCCGCGCTGCGAGAGCAGGTGGTCGAGGAAGACCTTCGCGGCGTTGGGATGCCGGCTCGCCTTGGGGAGGAGCGCCACCCGCGACATGACGAGCATGTAGTCGCGCGGGTAGGCGATCCCGAGGGATGGGTCCTTCCGCTGCCGCAGGGCGGCGTAGGAGCCGATCATGTTGAAGCCGATGAGGTGCTCGCCGGAGGCGATGCGCTCCAGCATGGCGCCGGTGCTGGTATAGAGCTTCACCGCCACGCTGCCGTAGGCCTTCTCGGTCTCGGCGAAGGCGGGGTCGTGCTTGGCGTCCTCGGTGATGAGGAGGAAGCCGAGGCCGCTGCGCTCCGGGTCGTAGGAGGTGAGCTTCCCCCGGAACCGCTCGGGATTGGCGCGCAGGAGCTTGATCAGGTCGGCGTGCGACTGCGGCACCTCCTCCGGCTTGAGGAGCCGCTTGTTGTAGACGAAGACGATGGGCTCGAAGGTGGTGCCGTAGGCCTGGTCCTTCCACACCGAGCCTTGCGGGAGCGCGCGCGCCTCGGGGCTGGCGTACGGCTGGGCATAGCCGTCAGCGACCAGCTTGATCTGGAGGTCCATGGCCGAGCTCCACAAGAGGTCGGCCGACGCCGCCCCGGCCGCCGCCTCGCTCACGAACCGGTTGTAGACCTCGGTGCTGTTGATGTCGTCGTACTCGACCTGGATGCCCGGGTGGAGCGCGGCGAAGTCCTTGAGGAGCGCGCCGGCCGAGGCCGAGTCGGTCGTGGAGTAGATGACGAGCTTGCCCTCCTTCTCGGCCGCCGCCAGCACGTCGGGCGCCGTGGCCGGCGCCGCGTCAGCCGCGCGCGCGTGCGCAGTGGACAGCGTGAGCACGATGCCGACGACCGACCACTTGACGGACCGTGACATGGTTGCCTCCGTGTGAAGGAACCGGCGAGGAGCCGGAGAGTGGAGTCTTGTCCGAGGACGGCCTCCTTCACCGCGCCACCAGCATCTACGCCCCCTCCGGGCCGCTGGTGACGCGCCGGGGCATCATCGACGACCGCGACCTCGACCCCGACCACGACCACGACCACGACCTCGACCACGACCCCGACCACGACCCCGACCACGGCCCCGACCACGACCCCGACCACCCCCCCGACCCCGACCCCGGCCCCGACCGCCACCACGACCCCGCCCCCGACCCCGGCCACGACCCCGACCACGCCCCCGACCCCGACCCCGACCGCGACCCCGACCACGACCCCGACCACGACCCCGACCACGACCCCGACCACGACCCCGACCCCGACCACGACCACGACCCC
>Ga0137379_10003657_pt1 | contig 14392 bp, 10 predicted proteins | sample SagtaG_18_FD_104812 | JGI IMG/M metagenome (GOLD analysis project Ga0137379, IMG submission 104812) | Vadose zone soil microbial communities from Sagehorn Ranch, Mendocino, California, USA - Sage2_L_80_16 metaG | ecosystem: Environmental > Terrestrial > Soil > Vadose zone | place: USA...
AAGTCCAAAATTCGGGCGGCGCACGTTTCCTAAGATGTGACCTCGCTTGCGATTGAAGAACTTCCCGCAGTGATAAAGCAGGACGTAGAGGAATTCCTCGAGAACCATCCACGCAGTCCCGCCGCGCGGCTGCGGCCGCGGATGGGAATGGTGGGTGACATCTGGCTGGCGTTTATCGGGCCGAAGGTGCGAACGGGCGCTAGTGGACTGGGCCACACGCCCCAAGGCGCGTTGGAGGATTTCAATCGCCACTTCATGGAACCGCTCGTTTCTTCAAACGGCTCCGGACCGCACTAGGCCACGGCCTTAACGATTCACATGAAAGTCCCCTTCACGCTCGGGGAGGTTGGTCACTTTGGCCTGGCGGTGCGTGACCCGAAGAAGAGTGCGAAATGGTTCGAGCGGGCGCTGGGATTACGCAAGGAATTCGAGTTCGGCAATGGCGTCGCGGTCGGCAACGACTATGTCACGATCGCGTTGTTCGAAGGAAATCCGTCACCTGAAACGATTGATCACATGTCATTCCATTTGCCAGATATGGCGACGCTGCGAAAAGCGCTCGCACATTTGAAGAGCATCGGTGCAGATATAGAAGATCCAGGCGATGAAATCGGTCCGGAAGCTCCTGGCTCGAAAAACATGGGCCTTTGGTTTCACGATCCTGATGGTTATCGTTGGGAGCTGAGCGTGCTCGGCGGGAAATAGGCGCCCAAGGAGTGACGGCTTGAAAGCCGTCGTTCCTTGAAGAGAGATCGCGGATAGCCCAGCTTCCGTCGAGGGTACCCGGAATGAAATGCTCTTCAATCAGTGTCGCGCAGAGCAGTGCTTTCCTAACCACGTTTGAGCTGCCGCCTACTGGCAGCGGCATGCTGGATGGATTGTGCTTTGCTGTTAAAGATGTAATCGATGTAGCAGGCTGGAAGACCGGTTGCGGCAATCCCACGTGGCGCGATTCGCATCCTTCTGCGGTCGCAAATGCCGTGTGCGTTGAGCAACTCTTGCGGGCGGGCGCGCGCTGCGTCGGCAAAACCATTTCGGATGAACTGGCTTTCAGCCTTCTTGGTCAGAATCACTTTTACGGCACGCCTCTCAACCCACAGGCGCCTGATCGCGTGCCGGGTGGGTCGTCGAGTGGATCGGCTTCCGCCGTGGCTTGCGGTCTCGTGGATTTTGCTTTGGGAACGGACACGGGCGGCTCTAGCCGCGTTCCTGCGAGCAATTGTGGGATCTGGGGCTTCCGGCCGTCGCCCGGCTTTATATCACTCGCTGGAGTCAATCCATTGGCGCCGTCGTTTGATACTGTCGGCATCCTCGCGCAGAGCGCAGACGTGCTCGCAAGAGTGGGCCTCGTTTTGTTGGCCTGCGCGCCGGTTCCCGCGAGTAAGCCCTGCAAAGTTCATTTGATCCACGAGGGTTTCGCGTTGGCCGATGCAGACGTGCAGCAGGCGATGTTGGAGCCGGTGCGTCGGTTACGTGATTTCTTCGGCGAGCGAGTGCAGGAATTGTCGCTACGCGACTTGGCTGCGGATAAATCTGCGCGCAGCTTTGCGACTTGGTCCGACACGTTCTGTGTGATTCAATGGGCTGAGATCAAGAGTTGCCTGGGTGCGTGGATCGCTGACGCAAAACCGGAGCTCGGCCCCGATGTAGCTGCCAGTTTTGAACTCGCGAACCAACTCGATCGCCGACGTGTCGCCGAAGCATTGGAACGACGCGAACAATATTTTCGAAGTTTGCATGACTTTCTGGGACCGCACGATCTGTTGTGCATCCCAACAACGCCCGCCCTCTCTCCCCGCAAAGGCGATGCACCCGCGCGCAGCTCGAGTGGCAGCGGGTACTATCCTCGCACGTCGGCACTAACCAGCGTTGGAGGCATTGGCCGGCTGCCGCAGGTGTCGCTTCCAGTAGCTCACGCCGGCGGTGTACCGGTGGGTTTGTCGCTGCTCGCAAGGCACGGGCAGGACACCTTGTTGCTGGAAGTGATGAAGAGTCTTGACCAGCAACAACTTTGTCACTGAAGCATCCGTAAAAACGGATTGTTCGCGGCTCTCGCCCGTTCATTCACGTGCGTAGCGCACAGCCGAGTGCCTGCATTGACACGATATTTAAGGGTCTTAACTTCCTCGTCCACGACAAAAAATGAACGCTTTTGCCTCTGGGAATGGGGACGGAAAAGAGTTCGCCTCACACGCGCCGGGTTATTGGTCCCGCGACGGCGGGACGCCGGAACTCTGGAACGACTGGAAATGGCAACTCAAAAACAGGGTCACTACCCTCGCTCAACTCGAGAAACACCTTACCCTTAATGAACAGGAGCGCAGCGGCGTTTTGCTCTCGGGCGACAAGCTGGCGTTGGCGATCACACCGCACTTTTTTAACCTGGTGCCGCCTAACAATCCGGAAGACCCAATCCGGCGTCAGATGATTCCGCGGATCGAAGAGACGTGGACGTCCCCGTACGACATGGCAGACCCGTGCGGCGAGGATTCGCACATGCCGGTGCCGGGATTAGTCCATCGATATCCGGATCGTGTCCTGTTTTTGGTGACCGATCGTTGCGCGAGTTACTGCCGCTACTGCACCCGCAGCCGGGTAGTGAGCGGCGTCGGCGAACAGGAATTGCACACAAATTTCGAGGAGGCGTTTCGTTATCTCGAAAAACATACTGAAGTGCGCGACGTACTGTTAAGCGGCGGCGACGCTCTCATCTTCAGCGACGACAAAATCGACAAGCTGCTGTCGAGGCTGCGTGCGATTAAACACATCGAATTTCTCCGCATTGGCACGCGGGTTCCAATTTTTCTACCGCAACGTATTACGCCCGAATTGTGCGCGGTGCTCTCGAAATACCATCCACTCTGGATGAGTGTGCATGTCAATCATCCACGTGAACTGACTATCGAAGTGAAGGGAGCGCTCGAGCGTCTCGCAAATGCCGGCATTCCGCTCGGCAACCAGAGCGTGTTGCTCGCCGGCGTGAACGACGATCTCGAGACGATGAAAATTCTCGTGCACAAACTCCTGATATGCCGTGTGCGCCCTTATTACATTTACCAGTGCGATCTTATTAATGGCTCATCGCATCTGCGCACGTCGGTCGCGAAGGGCATCGAGATCATCGAAGGACTGCGCGGTCACACCACCGGTTATGCTGTGCCGCAATTTGTCATCGACGCTCCCGGCGGCGGCGGGAAGGTGCCGATTAATCCCGGCTATATTCTCTATCACGACAACGAAAAAATCGTCATCCGCAATTACGAAGGCAAAATCTTCGAGTACCCAGAGATTGGAAACGAGAACGTGCAGTTCGCGCCACAACGCGAATACCACGACGAATATCTGTACTCGTAATCGGTTGTCATTCGAGCGGAGGCGAGGAGACTCTGACTGCTCTCAGCTTATCCAGAGACTCCCCACTCGGATCGACCTGACAAAGTGTGCAAGCGAGAGCGGGCAGCGCAGGTATCCCCGATTAAGATTCCCGATTCGTAACGAGAGATGTTGCTCATAATCACAGGAAATGTCTCGCCGTTGTCTCGCGGTGACTTTCTTCACGGCGCCGGCCTTGTAATTTCTTTTGCTACCGGCTGTTAGGTAAATTTTAAGCTTGCGTATTAAACATCGCGGCGTATAAAGTCCGCACTTTCGCTCTCTCAACCTCTCTCAACCTGCTTTCACTTATGAACCAACGTTTAATCTCCGAAATTGGCCGCACTCAGCGGCTTGAAATTATCAATTCCCTCAAGCGCACCAAAGGAATGTCCGTCAATGAGCTCGTCGACAAAATGAACATGAGCTACATGGGCATTAAACAGCATTGCATCACGCTACATCGCGATGGTTACCTCGACACCTGGCGGCGCCCGCAAAGAATGGGTCGACCGGAGATGGTCTATCGACTGACACGCCGGAGCCATGATCTTTTCCAGGCCGACAGCCATCAATTGACTCTCGATCTGTTGAAAGCGGCCGAGGAGATCTACGGAGCGAATGCGCCTGAGAAACTTCTTTATAGCGTTTTCAAAAAGAAAACTGCGGCGCTGAAAGCCAAGGCAAAAGGCGAATCAGTCGCGGAGCGCGCCAAGTGGCTCGCTCACGTCCGCGATCAAGAAGGGCACATGTCCCAATTCATCACTGATACGGAGGGCCCCAAAATCCTTGAGTGTCATTCCCCTGTCCTGAATCTGTTGGACCACTACCCGATCGTCGGTCGATTTGAGCAGGAAATGTTCGAAGCCATTCTTGGCACCCGCGTACGCCGGCAGGTGACACGCAACTCGGGGCTATACGAGTGCGCGTTTCAGTTCGCGGGCTGAGCGGCATTTGAAAGAGTCGCGCGCTGGAAACCCCGAAAGCATTCGGGGCTGTCTCAGCGGACAGTGCCGAGTGCCCTGAGACAGCGCACGCTACAGCATTTGCTCTTTCGCTCGTTATGAATCTCGGTTGATTGATCGGCATGGGGCGTCCGGCATTTCCATCTGTCGTCATCGAAAATGTGCAGCCATTACTCGACGATGGGCGCTATCCGATAAAGCGTATCGTAGGTGAAGATCTCGTCGTTGAAGCCGACATTTTTAAGGATGGACACGACGTGGTGGCGGCGGTTCTAAAGTGGCGCGTTCTCGGCAAACCTGCATGGCGGGAAACGCCAATGATCTTTGTCGACAATGATCGGTGGCGCGGCGTTTGCACGCTTTACGACGAGGACATTCATGAATACACCGTTGAAGCCTGGACAGACACCTTTCGCAGTTGGCAACAGGAGTTCATAAAAAAATTTGAGGGCGGCATTTCAGACCTTCGAAGCGAAGCACTGGAGGGCGCAGCGATAGTCGGGGCCGCAGCCGGGCGGGCGCGTGATCGAGCGGATCAGGAACAATTACTGGAGTTTTCCGAGCAAATCTCCACCTCCGCTAACTCAGAAATTTACGCGATCGCGCAGTCCGGCGAGCTGGAGGTGCTGATGGCGACGTATCAGGACCGATCGGATGCGGCGCAGTACGATCCGGCTCCGCGCGTTGTTGTCGATCGCTCGGCGGCGTTGTTCGCGGCGTGGTATGAATTCTTTCCCCGCTCAGCAGAAGGGCGCAGCGATCGCGGATCGACTTTCCGCGATTGCTTGCTCCGAGTGGACGACGCCAAAGCCATGGGCTTCGATGTCGTTTATTTTCCGCCGATCCATCCCATAGGTCACACCAACCGCAAGGGGCGGAACAATTCGATCACCTGCGAGCCGGGTGATCCAGGGGTGCCGTGGGCGATCGGCAGCGAAGCCGGTGGGCATAAGGCGGTCGAGCCTGCGCTCGGAACGCTGGCCGATTTTGATTGGCTGCAAAAAGAGGTGCGCAAACGCGGGATGGAAATTGCGCTCGATTTCGCCATCAATTGCTCTCCCGATCATCCTTACGTCAAAGAACACCCCGATTGGTTCTACAAGCGGTCAGACGGCACGATCAAGTACGCGGAAAATCCGCCGAAAAAGTACGAAGACATTTATCCGTTAAACTTTCGCTGCGAAAACTGGCGCGAGCTGTGGGCCGAGATGAAGAGTATCGTGCTGTTTTGGGCCGAGCACGGTGTGCGCATTTTTCGCGTGGACAATCCGCACACCAAGCCAGTTGCTTTCTGGGAGTATTTGATCAAAGGGGTCCGCGAAAAATATCCACACACAATTTTTCTATCCGAAGCATTCACCCGGCCAAAGATGATGAAGGCCCTCGCCAAAGCCGGCTTTAACCAGAGCTACACGTATTTTACATGGCGAAATTCAAAGCAGGAGCTCATCGAATATTTTACGGAACTGACTCACACTGAAATGAGCGAATATTTTCGTCCAAACCTGTGGCCGAACACGCCCGATATTCTGCCGTTTGTCCTTCAGGAGGGCGGTCGTCCTGCGTTCATGATTCGCGCTCTTTTGGCTGCGACGCTTTCCCCTCTTTTCGGCATCTACAGCGGCTACGAACTGTGTGAGAACAAAGCTTTGCCGGATCGCGAGGAATATCTTGATTCTGAAAAATATCAGTTCAAGGGGCGCAACTGGAATGCGCCGGGGAACATCAAAGATTGGATTGCGCGGCTAAACAAAATTCGAAAACAAAACCGCGCGCTCCAGCTTTACTCGAATTTGCGATTCTACCACGCCGAGAATGACGCCATTCTGTTTTACGGCAAAATGACCGCTGCGCGCGACAATATCATTCTCGTCGTGGTGAACCTCGATCCGTTTCGCAAACAGCATTCGTTTCTTTACGTGCCGATCGAAGAATTCGGCCAAATGGAGAGCGACGAGTATCGAGTAGAGGATTTATTGAGTGGCGCGACATACACCTGGCGCGGCCGGCAAAATTACGTCGAGCTCGATCCTGAGACTCAACCGGCGCACATTTTTCTGGTGCGGCGCTAGGCTGGGCGATTGTGGAACGAAATCACCGTTGTTTACGACGTATCTGATTATAACGGTGTCATGTTGAGCGAAGCGAAACATCTCTCGTCTATTTCTAGTGCCGGACAGATCCAAAGTTGATCCGAGATTCTTCGCTTCGCTCAGAATGACATTATACGATGGCTTGTAACGTTGTTAGAAACCTCCGCGTGCGATTCGGGTTTGATCTCTCGGGTGCGCATCTGACGCATTTGCATCGGCTAATCGCTCCGCATATCATTACGAAATTTCTGGCATGAAGATTTGGGTCCTTTTGTTTGCCGCGCTGGCGAGCGCGTCACCTGTGGTTGCACAGGAGCCTACCCCGCCACTGGTACCGCAGCATTCGCAAAGCATCATGGAGACACTTTTCAAAGCCGGCCCCGTGATAATTCCGCTCCTCTTGTTGTCGATCTTTTTCGTCATGCTGGTGGTCGTTTACTTGATGACCATCCGGCGGGGAGCGGTGGTGTCGACTGGTTACATGGCTACGGCCGATGCGCTTTTGCGTAAACGCGATTATCTCGGATTGCTCGCTGTCTCAAATCGGCACGGAGAGGCCGTCGCGCGGGTCGTGCAAAAAATGCTCGATTTTACTACGAAAAATCCGCACGCAGATCTCCAGCTGGTTCGAGAGATCGCTGAAACAGAGGGCACACGCGTCGCGGCCAGTCTGAATAACCGCGTCATTTACCTCGCGGACATCGGAATGATCGCGCCGCTCCTTGGCCTCCTGGGGACGGTGTTTGGAATTATCCATTCTTTCGGAGCGCTTGGAGCCGACATCGGATCAGCGCGTTACGTGGCGCTCTCGCGCGGGATCAGTGAGGCGCTTGTTAACACGGCCGCCGGGCTGGCGATCGGTATTCCCGCGATGATGTTCTACGCATTCTTTCGCGGCAGAGCGCAAAAGCTCATATCGGAACTGGAAGCTGCCACCACGCATGTCCTGGCTTTGCTTTCGTTGCAGTACGGCAAGCGCGGCGAGCGAACTCCTGTGCTGATCGAGGAGGAACTCTAAGACTACTCATCCGTAATGAACCTGCGTGGTCATGCTCCCTTGCACCATCCCGGTATTCAACTGGCGCCGTTGGTTGATGTGCTCTTGCTGCTGTTGATTTTTTTCCTGCTGACGTGGAACGCCGCGCGCAACGAGAACGAGCTTGACGTGAAGGTGCCGAAAGCGTCCGCTGCGAAGGAGAAAACTGCGCCGATAGGAGACGTTGTGGTCAACGTAAAAGCAGACGGCAACGTCGTGGTTAACCGCCGAACATTAACCGGCCCCGAGCTGACTGAACTGCTTAAGAGCCTGGTGCAATTGAACGCCGAGCAGTCTGTAGTGATCCGTGGCGACGAAGGCGGCGCGTACAAAAATATCGTCGGCGTACTGAACATTTGCACTGAAGCTGGAATAACCAACGTAGCCTTCGCGACGGCGAAATGAAAACGGACAGCGGCAGAATCGTCCTTTTGTCAACGTTCGTATAGTACGCGGAGTGAATAAAAGCGATGCGAAGACGCCTCGCACTCCCAAAGCACTTCGTGCGAAATTCAGCCATGCCGTCGATTCTGTTTCGCGTCAGCTTTTGGAGTGCGCACGCGTCCCCGCGTCGCTTTTTGGGTTCTTTTGCCAGGAGTTTAATAGGACTGGCGATGCTGCTCTGGTCGGCTAGCGTCGCGTCTGCTCAGGACGTGCGCCGTGCACGGCCAGTCGATGAACCGCCTGCACCTCGCGCCGTGCCTGCGCAAGAATCGACCGACAAAACCTTGCGCTCGTTGGTGCAGGAGTTTTCAGAAACGCCAGCGGGGGAAACCGAGCGATCGGATCAGCGTCAGCTCGATTACGCCAACGCGCTCTTTACTCGCAAACTTTACGACCTGGCGATTCCAGAATACCAAAAATATCTCGACGACTATCCGGGACGTCCCGGTCGGGCGAACGCTTACTTCTCGCTTGGCGAGTGCTATCGAAATCTCAATCGCGTTTCGAGTGCTCGCACAAATTTGCAGAAAGTGCTCAACGATTACGGTGACAGCGAATTTGCCGCGCCTGCCGCGTATGCTCTCGCCGAGATCGCATTCGCGGACAAGGATTACGCGACGGCGCTTCCGCTGTTTCACCGTTCCGCCGGCAAATCAAAGGAGCCGGCGGTGGCGCTTTCCGCGCGCTATTTCGAAGCCCGCTGCCTTGAAGCTCTCGGACGCAAGGACGAAGCAGCAAATATTTATGCTGGAGTTGCCGAGTCCGGAAATCCAAATCCCTATCGCGAAGATGCGCGCGTGACTGCGGCATCGATCTTCGCAGCGCGCGGACGAAAAGTCGATGCGCTAAAGCAATACGAAGCGCTGGCGAATGAAGCGCAAAAACCGGCTTTGAAAGCGGAGTCAGCCGTGCGCGGAGGCATGATCGCACTGGAGCTGGTCCAGTCGGACAAAGGCAAACTCGACAAGTCGATGCTCGATAGAGCTACTGCGTTATTGCAAAAAGGCCGCACCATGCCCGAGGCGGGAAAATTCCGGGCGATCGCACAAGTCGGTTTGCGCCGATTGCAATACCAAACCGGGAAATACGCACAGTTGCTTTCCGATTACAAAAAGGAACTGGAGACGCTTCCCGAGGGTGCACAGGCCGAGGTGTTACTGCTCGCAGCGAACAGCGAGCGGCAGCTCGGGCATTCAAAGGAAGCTGAAACGCTTTATCGCGACATTATCGCGAAGTATCCAGATCGCGAAGAAGCAAAGGACGCTGCTTATCAACGGCTGATCAACGTTTATAACACGGACCCTTCGGCCTTGAACGCCGCAGTGGACGAATTCCTGGCAACCAATCCGACGGGCGAGCGCGCCGATCAGGCGAAGTTGTTAAAGGCCGAGGCGCTGTACAAGCAGCAGAATTACACAGAGGCAGCGTCAATTTACGGAGAATTACGCGGGTCTCAGCTTTCGCCAAAGCTGCGTGCCGAAGCAGCGTATAAACTTGGCTTGTGCCACGTCCAGACGAAGAACGTTACCGGCGTGATCGAAGCTTTTACCTATTACATTCAGACGTTCCCGGACAGTCCGGAAATTCCTGCAGCCATGGGTCAACGCGCGTTGGCATACGAGCAGAGCAAGAACTACATCGGCGCGCTCAACGAGTTAAACATAATCCTCGCCAAGTATCCCAAAGCGCGCGAGCGCGAAGCGACCCTGCAACTAAAAGCTCTCATCCTGGGACAACAGGAAAATACCAAGGGCATGGTCGACACGTTTCGCCAGCTGCTGAAGGAGTTCCCCGGGAGTTCTGTGGCGGCGCAGGCGCAATATTACATCGGCAAGGCTGCGTTCGAGGCGAAGGACTATAAGACCGCCCTGACTGCCCTTAACACCGCGCGGCAACTGAACAAGGAGCAGTATTACAATCTGGCGTCGCTTCGGATCATTCTGTGTCAGTTTTATTTGAAGGATAAGGCCGCGCTTACCAAAGAGGTCAACGATCTCATGGCGAGTAGCCCGAGCGCAAACGTGCCGCCGGAAGTTCTCGAGTGGCTCGGCATTCAGTATTACAACGAGAAAAATTTTCAAGCCGCAGAAAAATACCTCAATGCGCTGAGCAAGATCGACAACCCTGGCAAAGTTAAGCCCGATTACTTGTTTTACCTCGGCGACGCAGCCACGAAGCTAAAGAACGTGGCTGAAGCGGACGATGCCTTCAGTAAATACTTGCAGACTGCAAAAGACCCGGCCGGAAAAGCGAAGGTGTTACTCGCGCTGGGTGCAGTCAAGATAAGCGCTCATAAGCCCGACGACGCTCAGAAAATCGCCGAAGAAATCATGGTCCTGCAACCCGAGGGCCGCGTAAATGCGGAAGCGCGTTTGCTGGCAGGCGAAGTCCAGCTCGAGCGCGGAAACTTCGACGACGCCGGCAAAGCGTTCAAAGGCGTCGCCTTGCTTTACGACGATCCAGCCATAACTCCGCGCGCATTGAACAAAGCCGCGCTGGCGTATCGCCAAGCCGGCAACACCGAAGAAGCCGATCGCCTTTCGCACGAGTTGCGCGAGCGCTACCCGAATTACGCCGGCGGGTAAAAACCATGGGGAAGTTGAAACCACCGGGACTTGAGCGCTAACTTATCAGCGTGACCACGATTGCTGAGATTGAAAATGCAATTGATGGGTTGCCGCGCGAGGAGTTTTTCAAATTGATGGAGCGCCTGCGCACAAAACAAAACGAACTTTGGGATCGACAAATGGAGAAGGACGCTCAGCCTGGCGGCGCATTGGATCGCCTCGCTGAGGAAGCGCTGGCCGAATATCGAGCGGGAAAAACTCGCCCGCTTCCGTGATCAGCCGGACAATTGCGATGCCCCAGGGGCCGTCGCCGACCTTGATCCGGCGCAATTCTTTGCGCGATTTCACGTCGACAACCGAGACGTCGTTCGATGCGCCGTTTGCCGTGTAAAGCTTGGAACCGCTCGGGTCGAGCGCGATGCCCCAGGCGCGATTTCCGACGGGAATCATTGCAGCAATCGACTCCTCACCCCTCCCCTCTCCTCGCGCGGAGAGGAGAGGCGACCCTTGCGCATTGATCTTTTGGGTGTCGATAATGGCAACGGCGTTGCCGCGACCCGTGGAGACGTAAAGCTCTTTTCCGTTCTGGGAAACGGCGGTGCCCATCGGCAGCGAGCCAGTTGGTAGTTGGATTTTTGACAATAGTTGGTGCGATTTCGCGTCGATCACCGCGACGTATCCGCCGTTCTCGCATGCGACGTAGGCGCGCGAGCCGTCCGGCGGGAATGCAACGGAACGTGGGCGTCCGCCGGTGTCGATTTTTGCGATAACACGCTGTGCGTCGGGGTCGATCGCGAACACTTCGCCTTTTTCTTCACATGTGACGTACACGTCGCCGTTCGCCGGATTCACGCCCACGCCTTCGGGTTCCTCGGACACTTTTATTTTCCCGCGAGATTGCCCTGAGCCGAGATCGATGATCGAAGCGCTGGCGTCGTCTTCATTTGCGATGAAGGCGAATTTTCCATCTTTGCTGATTGCGAATTGCTCAGGGTCGGACCCGACATGCCAGCGGTCGATCAGCTTGCGCGCTGCCGGATCGATTACGCCGAGACCGTCAGCGGTCTTGTCCGCAGGCGCGCGATTTTCATCGATGCCGGGCGCCATTCGTGGTGAACCGCTCAGCGTTACGAACAATCGCTTTCCATCCGGTGCGGCGTGAATCCCGCGTGGCCGTTTGCCAACGCGAAAAGTGGCAACCACTTCGTCCGTCGCACCGTCAATCACTGTGACGTCGCCCGAGTGTTCATTGCTGACGAACACGAAGTAGCTTGGCGATTCTGCATGCGCGGTCAGGCCAAGGGCGGCCGCGACGAAAAATGCAATGATGCCGGCGGGACATCTCATGCCGGAAGTAGATCACGATGGTCTGCTTGATCAAGCTGCGGCTCCGAACAGGGAAGGAAAAGCGATGCGCGGACTCATCGCACTCCAAAAGCACTGCGTGCGGAATCCAATGGGCACAACATGTAGTCGTTTCGCGCCAGCTTTGGGAGTGCGTGCGCGTCCTCGCGTCGCTTTTTGTGCCATGCCATTACTCCGAGCACTGTGGTCTGAAGCTGCATGTTGCATGACCTGCCGCGCCCTAGCTTTGCGAAGGCAGGTTAGATGTTGGACGTTTGTCCATGCAAACGCACGACAAGCTCTTCATTCCCGGCCCGGTCGAAGTGTCCGAAAAAACATGGACGGCGTTCACGCGGCCGTTGATTGGGCATCGCAGCGAAGATTTTAAGAATCTTTACTCTGCGATTCATCCGGGGCTTCAGAGATTGTTCGGAACAAAACAGCCCGTGTTCCTTTCAACCTCCTCGGCGTGGGGTGTGATGGAAGCTTCAATCCGGAACCTGGGTGATCGCGGCGTGCTTTGCTGCATGTGCGGCGCGTTCTCGGATAAATGGTTTGATGTTGCAAAGCGCTGCGGAAAAAATGCCGAGGCGCTCCAGGTCGATTGGGGAAAACACATCGATCCGAAAGCTGTCGACCGGCAATTAGCGACTGGAAAGTTCGATACGGTCACGTTGACGCACAGCGAAACCTCAACTGGTGTGATGAATCCGCTGGAGGAAATCTGCTCTGTTCTCGCGAAGTATCCCGATGTCGTGCTGATCGTCGATACGGTCTCGTCTTTCTCCGGTGTGAAAATCGACATGGACGCGCTCGGGATCGACGTGATCCTCACTGGCGCGCAAAAAGCGCTGGCGTTGCCGCCGGGTTTTGCATTGTTCGCCGTTTCGGAGAAAGCGTTCGCACGCGCCGAAAAGATTCCGAACCGTGGATTTTATTTCGATTTCCTGGAGTTCAAAAAGGAGCAAGCGCAGTGGATGACGCCGAGCACGCCTAGCATCGGGCACATTCATGCTCTGCAATTCAAGCTTGAAGAAATTTCCGAAGAAGGTCTGGAGGCGCGCTTTGCTCGACACGCTCGCACGAACGCGCTGGTGCACGATTGGGTGCGCCGCACGGGATTTGATTTCTTCGCCGAGGAAGGATTCCGATCAAAAACACTGACCTGCGTGAAAAACAACAAAGGCATCGACGTGCTGGAGTTCGCAAGGAAACTTCGGGAGAAGCATCATTTGGTGATTGATCCCGGTTACGGGAAAATTCGCGGCCAAACTTTTCGCCTCTCAAACATGGGAGACGAAACGGAGGAAACCGTCTCGCATTTGTTGGCGTGTCTGGATGACGTTCTGTAGCGGCGCCCCTCACCTCAGTCCCCTCCCCACAAAATGGGGAGAGGCGGAGCGCTTGAGCTCATCGTGTTGAAGGTTACGCGCCAGTGCATGATTGATCGCCGCGCCCTTTGGCAAAAGGAGAGGATTAAGGTGAGGGATTGTTTTCGAAACGCATCTGGGACCCCGGTGATTCAGCGCCGAGAAACATCAGGTGGTTAGCAAGCGTGATTTTGCTCACGCCGCATCACCACGTAGCTTCATTAACGGCCTATGCCAGTGATTGAAGCTTCCCAATTGACGAAGGTCTACCGCACTTACCGCAAGGAGCGCGGACTCTGGGGTTCGATCAAAGGGTTGTTCAGGCGGCGTTACGACGAAACGCGAGCGGCAGACCAGGTCTCCTTTCAAATCGAGGAAGGCGAGTTTGTCGGATTCCTCGGTCCGAACGGGGCGGGTAAAACCACTGTGCTCAAAATGCTCTCCGGATTGCTGAACCCAACATCGGGTGATGCCCGCGTGCTTGGTTTTGTTCCATGGGAAAGGCGCAACGAAATGAAGCGCCAGTTCAGTTTGCTCATGGGACAAAAGAATGCGCTGTGGTGGGACCTGCCCGCGCAGGAATCGCTTGAACTCAACCGCGCGATTTATGGGATCCACCGCGAGAGGTTTGAAAAGGTCGTAAACGGATTATCGGAACTCCTGGAAGTGCGAGACAAAATGAACGTGATGGTGCGCGAACTGTCCCTGGGCGAACGCATGAAGATGGAACTCATCGCTGCGCTCATTCACCAGCCGCGCGTGCTTTTTCTCGATGAACCGACGATCGGGCTGGATGTGGTCAGTCAAAAGCGCGTCCGCGAATTTCTGCGCATCTACAATGAGCAACATCACATCGTGACGCTGCTTACCAGCCATTACATGCAAGATATCGAGGAGTTGTGCCATCGGGTTCTGGTGATCGATCACGGCAAAATCTTCTTTGACGGACCGCTAGAAGAGATCGTCGATCGGTTTTCAGGATACAAAATTCTGAGTCTAACCTTTGAAAAAGAAGCAACGCGTGATCTTTCGCGCTTTGGTGAAGTGACCGAACAAACGCCGGTTTCGGTGCAGCTAAAAGTTCCGCGCGCAAAAGTCACGGAAACCTGCCGGGAACTTCTTGAGGCGTGTGATGTTAGCGACATCAACGTCCAAGAGGTGCCCGTGGAAGAGGTGATCCGGCAGTTGTTCGGCGAACGAC
>Ga0137379_10003667_pt1 | contig 14372 bp, 12 predicted proteins | sample SagtaG_18_FD_104812 | JGI IMG/M metagenome (GOLD analysis project Ga0137379, IMG submission 104812) | Vadose zone soil microbial communities from Sagehorn Ranch, Mendocino, California, USA - Sage2_L_80_16 metaG | ecosystem: Environmental > Terrestrial > Soil > Vadose zone | place: USA...
CGCACGGCGGGAAATCGTCTCGTCTCGTACCCTCGCCCCTCGACCCCGTGCTCGGGGGCGACCCCGAGCCCGCCGACGGGTCGCTGCGCTCGCTGCCGCGGCGAGTAGGGACGGCTATCGGCGACATCTGCCAGGTGGACTGCACCGGCAAGGGTGCTTAGAAGCGACACGGATCACAGGGACGAGACTCGCCGCGAGGAATCGTCTCGCCGATTTCCGGCTTCGCCTTGCGCTCGCCGAATGGTAACGAATCCGCCTTGGAGACGCAGACAGGAAATCCACGACGCGCTGGTCCGCGACGTAAACGCATCTCCGCGTGCAGGCCCTGCACCGCGCCGCACGATCCGGACGTCCTCTATTACGGTTCGCAGTATCTGCATCGCACGCACGACAACCGGCGTCGACGGACTTGTAAACCCTTCGGCGCCATTCGAGATAGAGTCTCAAGGTAGAATGGCGCGACAGAATGGCCGTTCCTCGTCGTCTCCGAAAGCCGCCGATCACAGAAGCAATCGTTGACTTCCGAATCGTCGCTGACGCAGCCATCACGCGAGAGAGACTGGAGCCTATCTGCGTCGCCCTGCGTGAGCAGTTTCCAAACATCGAAGAAAAACGTCAGTTCGTGGCCGAATTTCGCGTCGAGAACGGAAGACTGATTCCACCATCCTCGAAGGATTTGGGCTTTCAGGCAGTGTGGCTCACAAGCCAAGACCGTCGGCGAATCGCGCAGTTCCGAACTGACGGCTGCACGCTGAACCAAGTCGCAGAGTACACCGGTGGAGATGAATTGATCGAATCCGCGTTGGCCCTTTGGACGGAATACGCCGCAGTGATAAAGCCTAAAGCGGTAACCCGTCTCGCGTTGCGCTACCTGAACCAGCTGAATCTGCCATTCCGCCAGGGCGACGAGTTCGAAGTGTTCCTAGTCGCCCCTCCTGAGCTGCCCGAAGGGGCGCCTCAGAAGGTGAGCGATTTCCTTAGCCGCATCGTCGCGCATGATGACACCGGCGCTCACGCCATAGTTACGCAGAAGATGCAGAGTGGGCCGATGGTACCCGTGCCGGTTGTGATCGACGTTGACGTCTTTTTCGACATCGAGATAAGCCCAGATGTGCGCGAACTCCGGCCGTTTCTGAGCCTGCTCAGGGATCTCAAGAATCGGTGCTTCTTTTCCCTGTTGACTGAGGAAGCTGTTAAGCTATTCCAATGACTGTGATGGCGGTCGGTTGCACCAACGTATATTCGCCGCTGCAGGATCGCGCGGTGAGCGACGCTGGGACTGCACTTAGAGAGTCGCTCGAATCAGCGATCGATTCGCCTCCGAGCGAACGATTGGCTGACATGGTGAACGCAATCGGGGCGGCACTTCGGCATGGATACGAGACCGAAGCGGTGCTCGTTGACATAGACGCCTACGGCCGAATGATCGAGTTTCTGTCTGTGCTGCCTTCCAGTGTCCCTCTGCCCGGTATTGTCGTCGAGTCGGCCACTCAGATCGGTCTAGATTGGGACCAAGGGGCCCGCCGCACTTTGAGTGTTACCGTGACCGAGACGCCGTATCTTGGATATGCCGCGCTCCTCGGGCATGAACCACTCTATGGGAGGGTTCCATTTGCTGGGCAGGTTCCGGAGACTGTGGAGCATCTTTTGCGGCGGATCTTCCCGACCTCCAGCGGCAGCTGAACCTGCGAAGTCGGAGTGGGCAGTGACTCCAACTCTGCCGAGTCCGACGCCCATATCTCCGACTGAACTCCTGACGCGGTACGTTCTCGATCGCGGTCATCTGAAAGAAAACGATTCTCACGTTCACTGGCGCGCATTTCGTCCAAGGCCGGTGGAAACCGAACTCTCGATTGCCCGCATTCACGATCTCATTGAAACAGGTATTTGGGAGCTTGGCGATCACATGACGGCCAGACCAAACAGCCGAAGAGTGCTCGGACGCGCTGATTTCACACCCTCAGCGGTGGCAACTGCCCGAAACGCATCGGCGCCGTTGGATGTGAGAGCGGACGAACCGCCGCGCCGTCATGCCCTCATCGTCGGTTGGCCGGTCGGAAACGAAGAGGCGCGCAAGGCCGCTGCGATGGTGCTGCGAGCTGAATCCACGCAGGTTATCCGCCCGCCGACTGCTCCAGCGACAACGGGCACCATCTGAAACCAACTGTTTCTGACTCCGGGGGATTTCTGCGAAACCAGTCGCCTGCAAGGGGTTTCATCGAGGCGTAATCATGGAGCCGGGCTGGCAATTTGGCACGCCATCTTCTTCGTTCAACGCACGTTCGTTCAGCGCGGACCGGGAGCTCGGAGTAAGGAATCCATCCGCGCGTGCATATCGTTGACGCTCGCGTGCCGATCATGTCCGGCGACGGACGCCGTAGAGCACGGCGGCCGCGGAAGCCGGAAATCGGCGAGACGATTCCTCGGCGCGCGTTCCGTCCAACGTGATCCGTGCCGAAGCGATGCACGTCAGGCGATTCGTGGCGCGCGGGCAGACGTCGTCGCAACAAGTTTCTACGCGCGTCGGGCGCGAGCGAAGCGAGAGTACGAGGTGAGACGATTTCCCGCCGTGCGGCCGTCGGCGGTTGTCGCCGGACATGATCGGCACGGGCTCTTCAGCCCGATGACGCACACCGATCGCGAATTCACCAAGTCACCAATTCACCAATTCACCAATTCACTTCGTGAGCTCCGCCGCGGTCACGAATCTTGGCTCAATGTCGACCGGGATCCCGGCGAGGCGATCGAGCACCCTCTGCACTTCCGGGCGGACGACGCCGAGGCGATCGATCAACTCCTTCGCCCTGGCGTAGTCGCCTTCTGCCTGCAGCGTCATGATGTCGCGTGTCAGCGACGCGATCGCATCGCCGATCTTGCCGTTGTCGACCGTGAACGTGCCGTCGGGGCGCACCTTGAGTGCGCCCGCATCGAGCAAGGTGTTTATCTGCACCGCGACCCCACGGCCGTGCGCCTCGTTGATGCCGAAGCGGATCGAGCGGAACGCGGACGCCAGGAAGGTGACGTACATCGACTTCGCAATCGGCGGGTCGAGCTGCTTGCGATCGGCAAGGTAGCGCAGTGCCCAGAGACCGGAAGCGTCCGCCTTGGCCTCTTCGATCGCGCTGTAGGTCTCCTTCAGCTCCTGCCGCACCGTCGTCTTGCGGCCGCCGATCGTGATCTGGTGCGGGCCCAGGCCGTGCATGAGCTCGTGCATCAGGATGTGCGTGAAGAACGCCTCGAACGACACCTTCGCCTGGTCCGCCGGCGCAAGCGCGATCTTGGAAATCGGCAGGAGGACCATCCGAAATTTCGCGTCCTGCACGTTCTTGAGCATGACGCGCTTGGCGCCCTGTTCGCGGACGATGCGCTCGTCGTTGGGTAGGTTGAAGGCGGCGGTCTGCACGCCGCGATTGCCGTCGCCGGCGGCGAACACCTCGTTGACGACGCGGATCGGCGCGAGGGCGCCGAGTTTGGGATTCCGGTACTTGGGATCGATCGGCAGGTTGTCCTCGAGCTCCTGCAGATGATCGCTGAAGGCCTGCAGCCGCGTGCTCTCCGCCTCGTCGCGGATCGTGATGAACGCCTCGAATGCGGCCTTTGCGTTGAACCATTCGTCCTCGTACACCTCGTACGGGCCGATCGTCGGCTCGATCGCCGCGTCGAGCTCCATCCAGGCCACGTCGCTCGCGTAATAATCGTTGGTGAGAAAGGCCTCGGCGCGTGCGGTGAGGAATGCCTTCAAGGTCGGCTCAGCGGTGAGCTCCGCGGCCTCCCGCAGCAGTTGCGCGGCGCGATCCAGCTCTCCTTGATATTCGACGCTGTACGGGACGGCGCTGAACCGTTTGCCGTCGCGGCGAATCGTGGTGAAGAAGCCCGTGGCCTCGTCCTTCGCGTTGGCCGGCAGACTGTCGAACCACTTCTGGATGTCTGCTTTCGCCGCGCTCGCCGGATAGAAATTCGCGGACGGCGGCTTGGGAGGCACGCCTGGGACGAACGGACGGTTGTCGTCGAGCCGATCCCACGGTCCTTTGTTGATCAGGAAATAGTGCAGCCGCGCGGCGGCAGTGCGCGACGCGCGCGGCGCGACCGGCATCGCGGCGCGCCGGGCCAGCTCCTGCAGCAGCGCGTCGTTGCCGGCCCAGACCTGCCGCAGGAACAGCGCGTCCATGATGTGCGCTGCGTCGACGAGCCGCGCAAGCGCGTCGCGTTCGGGCTTGGGCAGCGCGCCGAGATCGGCGCCGATGTCCGCCGGCGCGAAGCGCGCCGTCATCTTCTGAAGTTCCGCAAGCGTGGGCATTTGTGTGCCGTCCTGGGCCACTGAGGCCACGATGTGATCAGGCCACAGACAACACGGACGCGCACAGAAGAAAACCAAGGGAAACGTCAGCGTTTTCGATGTTGCCCCGGGGCCTCGTTTCTTCCGTGTTCGTCTGTGGCCTACAATGGAAGGATTGTAGCCCGTCAGGATTCCTCGAGGATGGCTCGCCCGAAGAGAAGACGATGAGAAACGCCGCGCCCAAAGACAATGCCGAGCTCGAAGCCCTTGAACAACGCGAATGGCGGGAGTCGCTCGACTATGTGATCCAGCAGGGAGACCGCGGACGCGTGCAGCGCCTGCTGGCCACGCTGCGGCATCACGCCCGGATGAGCGGCGTCGCGCTGCCGTTCAGCGCGGTCACCGCCTACGTCAATTCGATCCATCCCGACGAAGAGACGCCGCTGCCGGGCAGCCAGGAGATCGAACGCCGCATCAAGAGCCTGTGCCGCTGGAACGCGATGGCGATGGTCGTGCGCGCGAACCGGGTCTCGGACGGGATCGGCGGCCACATCTCGACATATGCCTCGGCCGCGACGCTGTACGAGGTCGGATTCAATCATTTTTTCCGCGGCAAGGGGCGGGACGGCGACGGCGACATCGTGTACTTCCAGGGACACGCGTCGCCCGGCATCTACGCGCGCGCGTTTCTCGAAGGACGGCTGTCGGCCGAGCGGCTGGAGAACTTCCGCCACGAGCTCCGCTCCGGCGGCGGATTGTCCTCGTATCCGCATCCGTGGCTGATGCCGGATTTCTGGGAATTCCCGACGGTCTCGATGGGGCTCGCGCCGATCATGTCGATCTACCAGGCGCGCTTCAATCGGTACCTCGAAGATCGCAATCTGAAGAAGCCGTCGAGCAGCAAGGTCTGGGCGTTCCTCGGCGACGGCGAGACCGACGAGCCCGAGGCGCTCGGGGCGATCAGCCTTGCGGCGCGCGAGAAGCTCGACAACCTCATCTGGGTCATCAACTGCAACCTGCAGCGCCTCGACGGTCCGGTCCGCGGCAACGGGCAGATCATTCAGGACCTCGAAGCGGTGTTCCGCGGAGCCGGCTGGAACGTGATCAAGGTGATCTGGGGCAGCGACTGGGATCCGCTGCTCGCGAAGGATCACGACGGCGTGCTCGCCAAACGCATGGGCGAGATCGTCGACGGCCAGTATCAGAAGTACGCGGTCGAATCCGGCGCGTACCTGCGCGAGCACTTCTTCGGCTCCGACCCGCGCCTGCTGGAGATGGTGAAGCACTTCTCCGACGATCAGCTCAAGCGTCTGCGTCTCGGCGGGCACGATCCCGTGAAGGTGTTCAACGCCTACAAGCGCGCGACCGAAACGAAAGGCCTGCCGACGGTCGTCCTCGCGCGGACGATCAAGGGCTACGGCATGGGCGAGGCTGGTGAAGGCAAGAACGTCACCCACCAGCAGAAGAAGATGAACGAGTCGGACCTGCGCTCGTTCCGCACCCGGTTCGGCATTCCGATCTCCGACGCGCAGATCGCCGAGGCGCCGTTCTACCGGCCCGCCGACGACAGCCCGGAGCTGCAGTACGTGCGCGAGCGCCGCAAGGCGCTCGGCGGGTCCGTTCCCGCGCGCAGCGTCCGCGTCGAGCCCCTCAAGGTCCCGCTCGACAGCGTCTTCGAGGAGTTCTACAAAGGCACCGGCGACCGCAAGGCGTCGACGACCATGGTGTTCGTCCGCATGCTGTCGAAGCTGCTGCGCGAAAAGGAGATCGGCGATCTGATCGTGCCGATCGTGCCGGACGAGGCGCGCACGTTCGGGATGGAAGCGCTGTTCCGCGCAGTCGGCATCTACTCGCACGTCGGCCAACGGTACGAACCGGTCGACATGGACACGCTCCTCTATTACAAGGAAGCCACCGACGGGCAGATCCTCGAAGAGGGGATCACCGAGGCCGGATCGATGTCGTCGTTCATCGCCGCCGGCACCGCCTACGCGACGCACGGCGTGAACACGATTCCGTTCTTCATTTATTACTCGATGTTCGGGTTCCAGCGCGTCGGCGACCTGATTTGGGCGGCCGCCGACTCGCGCGTCCGCGGATTCCTGCTGGGCGGCACCTCGGGACGGACGACGCTGGCCGGCGAGGGGCTGCAGCACCAGGACGGCAACAGCCTCGTCTACTCGCTCTGTTATCCGAACTGCCTTTCGTACGATGCGGCCTATGCCTACGAGCTCGCCGTGATCATCCAGGACGGCATCCGCCGGATGTATCAGGAGCAGGAGAGCGTCTTCTACTACCTGACAGTCATGAACGAGCAGTACATGATGCCGCCGATGCCGCCGGATTCGCGCGACGGCATCCTGAAGGGGATGTATCGCCTCAAGGCGGCGTCCAATCAGCAGGCGCCGCTTCGCGCGCAGCTCTTCGGCAGCGGCGCGATTCTCAATGAAGTCCTCGCCGCGCAGGGCATTCTCGAGACGTACGGCGTGGCCGCGGACGTGTGGAGCGTCACGAGCTACACGCAGCTCTATCGCGACGGGCACGCGTGCGAGCGCTGGAACATGCTGCACCCGGCGGAGACGCCGCGGGTGCCGTACGTGACGCAGTGCCTGAGGGATGCCCCGGGCGTCTACGTGGCCGCGTCCGATTACTGCAAGGTCCTGCCGGATTCGATCGATCGCTGGATGCCCAGGAAGATACGGTCGCTCGGCACCGATGGATTCGGCCGCAGCGAGGATCGCGCGGCGCTGCGCGAATTCTTCGAAGTGGATGCGCGCTTCGTTGCGATCGCGACGCTCGCCGAACTGCTCGAGGAACGGCAGATTGGCGCGGACGTCGTGAGCCGCGCGATCAAGGACCTCGGCGTAAACGCTGACAAACCGAATCCTGCAGTCTCGTAGTGCGATTTCCTTTTCATGACTGATTTCAAGCTCCCCGAACTGGGCGAGAACGTGACCGGCGGCGACGTGCTTCGACTGCTGGTCAAGCCGGGCGACACCGTCGCGAACGAACAGCCCGTCATCGAGCTGGAAACCGACAAGGCGACCATTGAAGTCCCCTCTTCGGTGGCCGGCACAGTCACGGATGTCAAGGTCAAGCCCGGCGACAAGGTGAAGGTCGGGCAGACGATCCTGACGGTCGAAGAGGGGAAGGACTCGAAGGAGGCGAAGGGGTCGAAGGAACAGGCGAAGGATTCTTCCAAGCCGAAGCCGCAGCCCGTCGGGGCGTCGGAAGACGGCGGCCTCAGCCAGGAGGCGACGTCCGGCCTCGGCGGCGGAGCGTCGAGCGGCCGCGAGCCGGCGCGCGAAGATCGCGAAGGCGATCGCGCCGGCGTGGCGGACGACTCCGCGCAGGGCCGGCGCCCGACGCAGCGTCTGCCGGAAGACGAGGTGGAGGAGTCTCCGCGTCAGAAGCGCGGAGAAGTGGTGGATATCAGTCGCGCATCGCGTGCGGCCGCTCCGGCGCCCGCGGCCGACGTGGTTGCCCCGCCCGCGGCGCCATCGGTCCGGCGCATCGCGCGGGAACTCGGCGTCGACATCCGTCAGGTGAACGGCACCGGCCCGGGGGGGCGCATCACGGTCGACGACGTGCAGGACTTCGTGAAGCAGCAGTTGGCGGCCGGTGGCGGCGCCGCGGCGCCGCCCTCGTACGCGCCCGGCGCGCAGCAGCCGCTGCCCGACTTCTCGAAGTGGGGCGACGTCGAGCGCAAGCCGCTCAGCAACATCCGGCGCAAGACGGCCGAGCATCTCGGCCACGCGTGGAACGTTATTCCGCATGTCACGCAGCACGACAAGGCGGACATCACGGCGCTCGAGGAGCTGCGCAAGAAGTACGGCCCGCAGGCCGAGCGCGCGGGCGGCAAGCTCACCGTCACGGCGGTCGCGCTGAAGATTCTCGCCGGTGCGGTCCGCAGATTTCCGCAGTTCGCCGCCTCGATCGACATGGCGCGCGGGCAGCTCGTCTACAAGAAGTACGCGCACATCGGCGTCGCGGTCGACACCGACCGCGGTCTGCTCGTGCCGGTCATCCGCGACGTCGACGCGAAGGGCATCGTCGAACTGTCGGCGGAGCTCGCCAAGGCCTCGGAAAAAGCGCGCGCGGGAAAGCTCTCGCTCGACGATATGTCGGGCGGCGTCATCACGATCACCAACCTGGGCGGGATCGGCGGCGTCGCCTTCACGCCGATCGTCAACTGGCCCGAGGTCGCGATTCTCGGAATCTCACGCGGCGCCTACGAGCCGGTGTGGAATGGATCGGCGTTCGAGCCCCGCATGATGCTGCCGCTGTCGCTCTCCTACGACCATCGCGTCATCGACGGCGCCGACGCTGCACGATTCCTGCGGTGGGTCGCCGAGGCCTTTGAAGAGCCCTTTGTCCTCGCGCTCTGAGACCGACCCTGTAACACGTTCGCTTGATGCCTAATTCAACACAGTTGGTCGTAATCGGAGCAGGCCCCGGCGGCTATGCGGCCGCGTTCTACGCTGCCGACCGCGGCATGAAGGTCACCCTCGTCGATCCCGAGAAGAATCCGGGCGGCGTGTGCGTGTATCGCGGCTGCATCCCGTCGAAGGCGCTCCTCCACGTGGCCGGCGTGATCAACGAGGCGGCGCACGCGGGGGAGTTCGGCGTTGAGTTCCAGAAGCCGACGATCGACCTCGACAAGCTGCGCGCTTTCAAGAACAAGGTCGTCGGACAGTTGACGTCGGGCGCGGGGCAGATCAGGAACCTCCGCAAGATCCAACACCTCCAGGGTACGGCGGCGTTCCGGGACGCGCGCACGCTTGATGTCACTCTCGTCGACGGATCGAAGGACACGCTCACGTTCGAGCACTGCATCATCGCGACCGGTTCCCGACCGTCGACGATTCCGGGGCTGTCGATCGACAGTCCGCGGCTGATGGACTCGACCGGCGCGCTCGATCTGCCCGACATTCCCGGGTCGCTCCTGGTCGTCGGCGGCGGCTACATCGGGCTGGAGCTCGGCACAGTGTACGCGACGCTCGGCACGCGGGTGACCGTCGTCGAAATGACCGACGGCCTGCTCCCGGGCGCGGACCGCGACCTCGTGAGCATCCTGGCGAAGCGGATCGAGTCGATCTGCGAGGCGGTGTGGCTGAACACGAAAGTGAAGGAGGCGAAGGAGGCGAACGGGGGGAAGGAGATTGTCGTGTCCTTCGAAGGAGAGGGCAAGTCGGGCGAACAGGCGTTCGATCGCGTGCTCGTCTCGGTCGGACGTCGGCCCAACTCGAACGTTCCCGGCCTCGAACGGACGCGCGTGCAGGTCGACACGCGGGGCTTCATCGCGGTCGATGAGAGTCGCCGGACCGGCGAGCCGAACATCTACGCGATCGGCGATGTCGCCGGCGAGCCGATGCTCGCGCACAAGGCGTCGCACGAGGGACGCTCGGCGGTCGACGCGATCGCGGGCGACCGCCACGTCGTCTTCGAGCCCGCCGCCATCCCCGCCGTCGTCTTCACGGATCCGGAGATCGCCTGGGCCGGCCTGACAGAGACCGAGGCGCAGAAACAGGGGCGCAAGGTCACCATCGCGAAATTCCCCTGGGGCGCGTCGGGACGCGCCATTACGCTCGGACGCACGGATGGCGTCACGAAGCTCATCATCCACCCCGAGAGCGGACGTGTGCTCGGCGTTGGCATCTGCGGTCCCGGAGCCGGCGAGTTGATCGCCGAAGGCGTGCTCGCGATCGAGATGGGCGCCACCGCCGAAGACATGGCGATGACGATCCACCCGCATCCCACGCTGTCGGAGACCGTGATGGAATCCGCCGAAGTCTTCTTCGGCACCGCTACGCACGTATATCGGCCCAGAAGGCAGTAAACCCGGGCCGAACTATTCGCCCGCGCAGTTCTCCGCGACCTTGTCCACGTGCTCGATCATCACGTGCGCCGCGCCGCGATTGGCGACGCTGGCGCGCGGCATCGGCTTGTCCCCGCCCGACGTGCCGATCGTGTTCTCGCCGGAATCCGTAATCTCGCCGGTGACCATCACTTCATTGCCGACGTAGCCCTTGATGTTGGGATCGCCGTCGAGACGGACCCAGGATCCAACGGCGATGATCGGATGCTCCATGGATTCCTGTCCCTGCGGCTGCTCCGCGGGAGTGTTCGGGATGACATGCTGGAGCGCGAATCCCTGCCCGGCCGGCGCGGGCTGGACGCAGCCCCGCAGCATCACGCGTTCGTGCGTTCCGCGCTCGCCGGCCGTATGCGCCCGATTGTCGGTCGCCTTGCTGGTCCGCCCCGAGCACGCGACGGCTGCGGCCGCGATCGCGAGTGCCGCGGCGACGTGAGTCATGTGCTTCCTCATCTGTACCCCCGCCGGGGGACCGTGCAAGAAGCGGGAGCTCAACAGGAACGCTGAGATTTGGAGCTGAGATTTCCAAATTACCCGATTACCCGATTACCCGATTCAAACGCCTGCGTCTGTTCGTGCGCGTGATAGGAGCTGCGGACGAGGGGTCCTGACTCGACATGGCCGAAGCCCAGATCCAGGCCGATGCGCTTGAGCTCGGCGAACTCCGATGGTGTGTAATATCGGAGCATCGGAAGGTTGGCGAGCGACGGGCGGAGGTATTGACCAATGGTCACGATGCTGACGCCCGCGTCGCGAAGATCGCGCAGCGTGGCGACGAGCTCGTCCCACGCCTCGCCAAGGCCGACCATCAGTCCGGATTTCGTCGGGATATCTGGCGCGATGTCGCGCGCGAGCCGCAGCACCTGCAGTGCGCGCGGGTATCGTCCGCCCGGGCGCGCCGCGCGATAGAGCCGGGGCACCGTCTCGATATTGTGATTGAGGACGTCAGGCTTCGCGTCCAGCACGATGCGCAGGGCGGCCTCGTCACCCTGGAAATCCGGGATCAGGACCTCCAGCCGGCACTCCGGAATCCGCGCGCGCGGTTCCCGGATCGTGCGGGCGAAATGCGACGCGCCGAAGTCCGCCAGGTCGTCGCGGTCGACCGACGTGACCACGACGTACGCAAGGCCGAGCGCGTGGATGGCGCTCGCCACCTTCACCGGTTCCTGCTCGTCCGGCGGGCGCGGCGTGCCGTGCGTGACGTTGCAGTATCCGCACGAGCGCGTGCACGTGCAGCCGAGGATCATGAACGTCGCCGTGCCGTGATGCCAGCATTCGCCGATGTTGGGGCAGTTGGCTTCCTCGCAGACTGTGTGGAGACCCAGTCCTCGCATCAGGCCCTTCAGGCGGTGGTAGTTCTCCGATCCGGGGGCGCGCACCTTCAGCCAGTCGGGCTTGGGCTGACGCGGAGCGTCGCCGCTCGACGGGCGCGTTTTCCGTCCGCGAATGAAATTCAGAGGGGCAGTGTCCAACGCTTCAATTTTATACTAGCGGCATGGCTGCGCTCTCCATCACCTGGTTCGGACACGCCACATTCCTCGTCACGACGCCCGGCGGCACGCGGGTCGTGTTCGACCCCTGGCTGACCGGCAATCCCAAGGCACCCCCCGGCGCGAAGATCGACAAGGCGGATGTCATCTGCGTGTCGCACGGACATTCCGATCACATGACGGATGTCGTCGCGATCGCGCGAGCGACTGGCGCGTCCGTGATTGCCGTCTACGAGCTCGCGAACTATTTCAGCAGCAAGGGGCTGAAAGACGTCATCGGCATGGGCGTCGGTGGAACCGCCATCGTGAAAGGGCTGCGCATCTCGATGACACCCGCGGTGCACACCAGCAGCATCGATGACGAAGGCAGAACGTTGTACGCCGGGCTCGCGGTCGGCTTCGTCGTGCGGATGGAAGACGACCGGGCGCTCTATTTTGCGGGCGACACGGCGCTCTTCGGCGACATGCGGCTGATCCGCGAGCTGCACGCGCCCGAGATCGCGTTTCTGCCGATCGGCGATCACTTCACGATGGATCCGGTGGCCGCGGCGAAAGCGTGCGAGATGCTCGGCGTCCAGCAGGTCGTGCCGATGCACTACGGGACCTTCCCGGTGCTGACCGGCTCGCCGGACCAGTTGAAGAAGCTGGTCGAGTCGATGGGCATCGACGTGCTCGTATTGAAGCCCGGCGAGACGGCGCAGTAGGAATTGGTGAATTGGTGAATTGGTGATTTTCGCCAGACCGCCGTCGCGTGCACTGCGCGACGAGTGGCGCTCCGCTTGCCTTTGACCCGGTCCTCGGCGTATAAGGGCAGCCGCTGCATCGTGGTCCTTCATCCAATAGACCGGGGAAATCCTCTGGGAGGCTCTATGAAACGAGCGCTCGCTCCGCTCCTGTTCCTACTGCTGGTTGCCGGCGCGCGGCCGCTCGAGGCCGCCTCGATTCCATTCATCGACATGTCGGCGTTCGGCGTCGAATTGTGCCCGCAATCGATCTGCGGCTCGGCAATCTTCGTGGGAATCCTCAGCGGCCGCGTGGGCACGAATCCGTCCGCGTCCGGCACCTTCGCCGTGTCAGTCACCCACGATCCTCTGCCGGCACCGTTTCAGCAGTCTGCGATCACGGGTGGTACCTTCGACATTCGCGTCGGATTCCGGACGATCCGGGGCGTGGTAACGGGCGGCACACTGCTGAATCTGAACAACAACACGTTCCTGGTCACCATGACGCTGGCCGCAGCGGGCGGCGGCGTGCTCACGTTCGAAGGCATCCTGGACCACAATGTGTTCCCGCCGACGATTACGGGAAGGATCACCTCGGGGATCTGACCGCCCCTCGTCACCCGATGTGGACCGACGCACGCAGCTCATCGACGATGTCGTCGATCGTGCGGTTCGAAGTCTGAATGGTGTGATCTGCGCTCGCGTACAGCGGCTCGCGGGACGCGAGCAGCGTGCGGAGATCCGCCATCGCCTGCGGATGATCCGCCATTGGACGCCGATCGCCCTGGCTCACGACGCGATCCCAGTGATCCTCGGGCGCTGCGCGCAGCCACACGGTCACGGCGGATTTCTTGAGCATCGCGAAGGTCTCGGGCGAGGTGACGCTGCCGCCGCCCGTGGCGAGCACCATCGCCCGGCGTTCGGCAAGGACCGACGCGAGCGTGTCGCGCTCCAGCCGGCGGTAGTAGTCCTCTCCATACAGTGAGAACAGCTCCCCGAGCGACATGTCCGCGGCCCGCTCGATCCGTCGATCGAGCTCCACGAAGCGCAGGTGCATCCGCCTGGCGAGCTGCTTCCCGATCGTCGTCTTGCCGGCGCCGCGGAGGCCCAGCAAAGCAATGACCTGCGGGGCGTCGGGATGGGCGTCGGAGAGCAGATCGGCGGGGGAGAGCGTGAACGCGCGCGCGAGGTCAGCGAGACGCTTGACCGAGATGTTGCCGCGGCCCGATTCGAGCTGCACGAGAAAGCGGACGGACACCCCCGAACGCTCCGCCAGCTCGCGGATCGTCCAGTCGCGCCGGCCACGCTCGCCGCGTACCCTGCGGCCGACCAGTTCGAGAATGTCAGCGGCCATTCGCCAACGTGCATTATATCGCATCACACCTGCATAGTTGAGCAGTATATTGCCTTGACAGTGCCGGAGTACCGGCGATAGGCTGGAACGTCATGGACGCCGCGACGAAGGCCGCTCCCTCGCAGGTCTCCTTCGAAACCTCCCCCGATCGCTACCGGCACTGGAAGCTCGCGTTCGACGGGCCGATCGCGACGGTGTCGATGGACGTGCAGGAGGACGGCGGCCTCTCGCCGGACTACAAGCTCAAGCTCAACTCCTACGATCTCGGCGTCGACATCGAGCTCGCCGACGCCATCCAGCGGATTCGCTTCGAGCACCCCGAGGTGCACGCCGTCGTCATCACCAGCCTGAAGGAGCGGATCTTCTGCGCCGGCGCGAACATCTTCATGCTGCGTGGCTCCACGCACGCGTGGAAGGTGAATTTCTGCAAGTTCACCAACGAAACGCGGCTGGCGATCGAGGACGCGAGCGAGCACTCGGGCCTCAAATTCCTCGCGGCGTTGAACGGGATCTGCGCGGGCGGCGGCTACGAGCTGGCGCTGGCGTGCGACGAGATCATCCTGGTCGATGATGGCAATTCCGCAGTGAGCTTGCCTGAAGCGCCCCTGCTCGGTGTTCTGCCCGGCACCGGCGGGCTGACGCGCGTCGTCGACAA